>ERZ1370068.9638-contig-8400_pt1 | contig 51679 bp, 77 predicted proteins | sample MGYA00561227_ERZ1370068 | MGnify/ENA primary metagenome ERZ1370068 (study PRJEB38410, sample SAMEA6850437) | metagenome | study: Metagenomic assessment of the ecological functions of the soil: analysis of the soil microbiota associated with the... | reverse complement strand
AAGACCGCCGCCGTTGTCAGCTTGAATTGTGTTTGGAATCAGACTCGCGAATCCCCAACCCTTTGCGAGCAACTGTTGTTGCCAGGTTGGTCCGGGAGGTGGAGTTGGGGAATTTGCGGGCGGCGCGGGAGGTCGAAAACCTGGGGGAAATACAAATCCAAACTCCATCATCACGGGCACTGGTCCTGTGGCATCAGCTGGAGTTGTTAGTGTCAGATCTCATATCGACCTTGATCACTGGATATGATGAATTATCCACGTGACCTACGAGCTTACTTCGTGATGACACGAAAGTCACCGCTCTTTGTCGCGAGATGTACTGAGAACCTCCCAACTAACCTTTGGAAGTATCGCCAGGAACGCGACCGCAGATCTCCTCGATCAAAATCTTCAACTATCTCCGGTCGGCGTTTGGCCCACCAGGTCTTTGCATCTTTGACCTTTCTGCCATTCTTGAGTGTTAGCGGATCAGGAGACTGGCATATGGATTCGCCTTCGACTCGTCATAGTTTGGCAACCCTGTGGGATCTGTACTTCGTGGATTCGCTCCCCGGTCGGAGCTTTGGAAATCTTGAGTAACTCCATAATGCGTTGATGATCCTGCTCGGCGGTGAGGGCGACTGGTGAAGGCTGAGTATTTGCATCCTGCGGTCGGGCGATTCCGGCAACAACCGAGATTCCAGTAACTAGAAGGATGACGGCTACGGACAATAAACTACGACCGATGAGTATTTTCCTGATCATCTCAAAGTCCAGCGCGATCTTCAGCAGCAGCCTGGGAGAGTTGCAACTGCAAAGATGTAGTTCACAAAAATAGTGTGACCGCTCTTAAGCGGGTCACACTATCGTCGTGCTTAGAATAGTAAAAGATAATTCTGACTAGCGTGTAGTGCCAGATCCTGGGCCGGGTAGATCGACCCAGAATCTGGACTGTTGAGCAATCGCTCATTTGGTTTCAGTCGAGCTAACACTACTCGCGCGCCTCGTCTTCGAACTTCCCGATTAGAAAATCAACTTCGCTCCGGAACCAGACCTGACGTTCACCGCCCGTTCCTGTTCCGCGTCCGGCGAGATTCAACGTCGAGGTAATGACTCCGAACGTAGCCGGATTCGAAACGTCGGTACCCGGATTGTTAAGATGCGGCGTGTTGGTTACGCCAAACATCTCCATGCGGAATTGAAACTTCACTGTTTCGGTAATATTGAAGTTTCGGAAGATACTGCTGTCCACGTTGAAGAAACCAGGTCCTCGGATGATGTTTCGACCCGTCGTGCCGTAGCGAATCTGGCCTGCAGGAACTGCACGGAACGACGACGGATCGAAGTAATGGCACGACTGATCTGTTGGCGCACAAGTGGGGTTACCCGGACGAGGACCAACGCCGCCGAGTATGGTCAATGGTCCAATTTGATCTGCAGTTTGTTGATTTCCTGGCGCGTTCAGCTGAGCCTGGCCAGTGGTGAGCGTGATCATGCTTCCGCTCATTGTTTGCACTAAGCCAGTTGAGCTGCCAACCGCCAACTAACGCGCTCACAATGCCGCCGCCATGTTGCCCAACTTTTCCTTTTCCAAACGGTAGCTCGTAACCGCCGTAGATTGAAAAGGTTGTGAGTTCGGTCATAACTGGCCAACGACTTGTTCCGATTACGAACTGAGGGCTCCGGCCAAAACAAGAAACCTCCGGCCACGCCAGAATGTGCCACTTACCTCTTCATTGTCGATGGAGTTGATGGCTTTGGAAAGTGTAAGCAAGGCCCATCGAAAAGCCATTGGTCGAAACGGCGATTCAGCTTACTTGCAGCGCGTCAGTAAGCAATTTGTGTCGGGGCAAAGGCATCCAACGTCTCCCAGTTCTTACCAAACTTAATGAATAATGGGCGGCTCGGCATTGCCCGCTGCCGACAGGAGCTGCGTTGATATTCTCATTCGTGAGAAAACGTATGTGGCCCGATTTCCAACGTAGGCCGCTTCACCTACAAACTTCCATGGCAACTCACGTTGGACGGTTAGGTTATAGAGTGTGTGTAACCACGATTGAAATCAAATGGAACTGTGGCGCCCCGATGCCAACGTTGTTTGGGAGGGGAACGTTTCCTGAGCTTAGATCCGGGACTGACGCCGACGGTATTCCTACGAACAGACCAGGATATGGTGCCAGTGTTACTGGATGCAGGCTTGAAGATGGAATAAACGTCGTCGCGCCTGAAAGGTCTGCGTTTGAAACGAGTGGCCAATTGTTTCGGAAGAAACGCCAGTTGTTACTATCCGTGCTCATTCCGTAGCCAGCACGTATCACCGTCTTATCATGCCAGCGGTAAGCCAGTCCGAAGCGAGGAACGATCTGTCCCCAGCCGACATCGCACACCATTGTCGGTCGGAGTGCTACCAACACCACCAATAAGCACATTACCGGTCGCTGGATTGAAAAGCTTAACGCCGCCGTGATCAGCGGTCGGAAAGGATAGTATTCCCAACGTGCGCCGATGTTAACTGTCAGGTTTGGTCTGACTTGCCAGCCATCACGCACATAGCCAGGACCATGTATGCCAGCGCAACGAATTCGGATTGCTATTCTGAACCACTTTGCCCGAACGATCCGCCAGCCCGGAGCAGGTATTGAGCAAGCATGTTTGCTTTTGTTCGCAGCGGGACCGCCATTAAGCGCAACCACACCCCCACTGGATTGGAACGAACCGCGGGAGTTCCGAAAGCTCCCTCGCGGTTGGAAGTGATTCAGCCTGAGCATTGCCAGATACTCCCCGCCAAACCGGATGCTGTGAGCGCCTCGCGTCCACGTCCACGTTAGAGTTAAATACAAACTGGTTATCGCGAAAGAGAAAGGGATTTCCAGTGTCAGCATGCTACCAATACCATTCCAGGTGTTCGGAAAGATGAAGGCTGGTGTGCCACTTCGCCAAAACGCTATCCCCCGTTTGTACCTGGAATACCCAACACAGTGAGTCCGAAATTACCCAGATCGATGTCGGGTTGATGCACTGCGCCGAGATATTGTCGGGTGTAACCGAAGTTGGCATCGAGCACCACAGTTGGGGAGAGAGTGAGCTACCACCGAGGCCAGCATTCTGAATTGTTGGAAGGAGCTTGACCTACCTGGCCTCCCCTGTTGCACCTACCCATCGCGTCGCCACAAATGTCGGAGGATCGAAGAGGAGTGGATTTGGAACGACTGTAGCGTCCAAACAACGTCATCCTTTCGCTCTTCACGTAGTTGATCTTGAGATCGAATGTGGTGCGATTCAGCGATGGCTGAACCCGCACTGACGTAATTGTTAGTGGCAGTTACGCCCTGGGTGTTAATGAAACCGGCGGGTTAATCCGACTTAGCATTAAGCGTGATGCCGAATCAACTCGGTTGGCCGGAATGATATTTCCCGGAAATGCTGCAATCGAGCCGTGCCATCTGCGTTTCCAGTATTTGGGTCATAGACGCAGCCCGCCACGGGTGTCACGTTGCAATTCGTTCCCGCTGGTATAGCTGCCGAGAGATTGGCATTACCATTGGCGTCGAAAACTCCCACAGGATTAATGGCAGTCACAGTACGAGTCGCGAATTGACGACGCTTCGTATATTCCCAGGTCAGTGAAGAAGAAGAGCTTTGTTCTTACCACTCCACACGCTTGGTCCGCCCTCGCCAAAGCGGGGCAGGTAGATTGGGTCCGCCGACCGCGCCAAATTGGTTCAGAATGTATTTGGGTTTTCGCTGGCCCACCGGAGTGAAAAGATTGTAGGCCTTGAGTGCATTGTCGGTATGGAACTCAAAGGCGCTTCCATGAAAATCGTTTGTTCCAGACTTGGTAACCACACTAACCGCGGCACCATTTGCATTGCCCTGCTCGGCGTCATACGAGTTAGTCACGATACTGACTGATTCTATTGACTCCGTCGGTGGTACGTAGGCTGTGCTGAATGGCAGCCAAATGTACTGATTCGACGCTCCGTCGATCCGTCGTCAGGTTAGCCTGCATCGAGTTCCCGTTAACATTGCCGGTCATGGAGCGTTGCGGGATTACCGCCGTCCGACCTCTCACACCCTCAGTCACCGCACTGAACCCCGGAACGATTCTGTAGAGTCCCTGCAGTTTCGCCCGATCCCGCAGTGGCGAAAGTCGGCGATCCGCGTTGCCTGTAATTGAGGCGACGTCTGCCTGATCGGTTTGGTGGCAGCAGCCTGACGTGATCGGTCACCGTTTCCTTAACGTCTGCAACCTGTAACGAGGCGTCGACTCTGTGGGTCGCATTGGCGTCAACAGTGACGTTCTCCTGAATTAGAGTCTTGAACGACGTGTAAATTAAAGGTCACGTTATGCCTGAAGCGAAGACTGCTGAGTTGGAAGTTTCCGTCCCCGTCAGCAGTGCTTCTCGGGTTGCCGGTGCCTACGTTTTTCGCCGAAACAGTCACGCCTGGCACTGCTGCACCTTTAGGGTCTGTAACCTTCCCGGTAAGTGAGCCATAAAGCACTTGGTCGTGAGCGACGAAGCTAAGCGTGAAGATCAGAAGCGGTCATCAGAGGAAACTCCTGCACGAGCAACAGCCGACCTCTGGATGTGGATGCTATGGTTGGACGGAACATCGGTGTTATCTCCTTCTTATTGGAAAGATGTAAAAGTGTTCTTTGGCCGACGCGCGGTAGAGCGACAATGGGGAAACCTTTCGTGCGTCTGGGAGCGCTAATTTTTGGAGTGGCTTGATGCGATCATCAGCCGCTAATTGCCTGTAACCATCGCTTGTTCTGAAAGAGCAGTTGGCCGGTTGGTAGTATGTACGTAAAACCAAACCGGTCGTTTTTAATTCGGGTCAACAACAAAATGAAGACAGTTTAAGCGCGCCACTGATGGCGCTCCAAAATGCTGCTGAAGAACTAGTGCGATCGTGCCTAACAACCGAGGATGAGATACCGGGTCGGTCGGCACAATTGGCAGTCGCTGCATGAGCGCGACCGTTCAGCTACGGTCTTTGTGGACAGGTCCCGGCTCGATCCAGAGTCTGGGTGATCTTCGATAACCAAAATCACGTCTGAGCAAGGCCAGTCACAAGCATGGCGCGATTCCAACGCCAAGATAGTGGGCCATCTTGTTTAGTGCCTCGCTGGCGTTAGGATCACCCTGGCTTGCCAGCCTGAGAATGTCGTCGCGCCAGGGGCGTCTGAGCGGAGACCTTTGGTGCCAGTGTAGTACCTGACCGCCGCTGAGTTTGACGCGCGCGTACAATTCCCAGCAGCCCTTGTTGCCGCACGCGCATTCGAGCCATTTTCCACAATCGTGGTATGGCCAAATTCGCTCATGCCACACCGGTTGAACCACGGGACGAGTTGATGGTTCATTACCAAACCTGTTCCGATTCCTTCAGAGACTGTCAGCGCGTGACCAGATCTTGTGCACTTTCTGTGCGGCGTCCTGAACCAAATCTCCACAAGGCGCACGCGTTTGCAGCGTCTTCAAGTTCCACGGAAGACTCGTTGCCTCCTCAAGTGGGGGTCTTCAAATCAAAATGCGCCAGTCGAGATTTGGCGCGGCAACGATACCAGACGTTGAGAAGCAAGATCCACGCGGCCCGGCAAGCTGACCCCGATACCCTCGCAGGTTAGTTCTGGCCGAATTTTCTTAAGATTGAGCAGCCTTGGGAACCAGGTCTTGAATAAACTGCAGCTGGGTTCTGGAGAGGTGGGTAGGCGACTCCTGGGCCACGAAGTGTCCGTCGAGGTTGGCTAGTGCCAGCGTCGTCAGCCGTGTGGCGAATATTGACGCCAATTATTCCCACTCTTTCCTTGTTCAAGTGCAAGAAGCGGGGGTCGCCGGTCGCGTGGAACGCGTCCATTCGCGCCTCAGTTACCCAGCGTCTGGCGATGAGTTGCCCGCGTTCACTGGAGAGAAGCTTCGTTGAAGTCCGAATGATTGAGCGAGATCTGCGCGCGAGATCGCTGGTGACGCTACGAATGAGATTAAGGACGATGCGGCGATTGATGTGACGCGCCGTCTCACTGGTAGGCAACTGGAAATTGGTTAGGTCGATCTTTTCGCATTAGGAAATGACTCACCGGAATTTTTGCTGCTGTCTTGTCGAAGAAAGGAAAGGACTAAAGTTGACGATCTTTAGTTCGTGACGCGAACTATTAGCACGGAGGGAGAAAGTGAAACAATAAAAAGTTTTGCTGGGATTGGCCTTCGGTCCAGAGCTGGTAAAAAAAGGTCAGAAATCCCACGCACGGCAGTGGATATTTTCAAGTCCACACAAGGAGCGTTATTGAGAACTTTTCTGAATCCCACCAACTGCCGTTGGTGGGATTCGTGAATTCCCAAACCTCGCCTCTCTGTAGGTTGGACGTGAACAATCCACCAACTGCCGTTGGTGGGATTCCCGACTCTTCTGCAGCCCTGGTCCCAAGACCCAAGCATAAAGACCAAAGACCCAAAGACCACTTCCTTACTGCTTCGCACTAAAACCTATAAATCGTCGTCGACTTGTAGGCGGCCCTTGCGAAGCGTCGTAGCGTTGGAAACTGGAATGGCTTTGGGGAATAGATAGTGCTGAGTCTCGAGGGCAGGAGGTCGTAGCGTTTTTGATATACCTTGCCGCTCTTTCCCGTGGTGGTTCCGTCGAGAAAGTTGCCGGTGTAAAACTGAACGCCAGCAGGTTCTGTTGTCCACACTTGCATCACTGGCCAGTCGTTGGCTGTACCACGGATCGCTGTTCTACGAAGAACACCCATTTGCCCATTTATCACCCACGTGTGGGTCGTAACCACCAGCAAACTGTAACTGCCGATCTGTGCCGCTGATGCGCTCGCCAATTGCGGTTGGTTTTAGAAAACCAAACGGGGTGCCTTGCACGTTTGAAGTTGACCTGTGGGAATGGAACCGGCGTCTGTCGGGACAAAGCGATTTGCATTCAGCGTTAACAAGTGATTGAGAATGTCTCCCGTTACCTTCGCCCTTCAGATTGAAGTAGAATGGTGCGTGAGATTTGCATCGTATCTTTGTCGGTTGACGCAGTGTAATCGATCCGGCAACTCTGTTATTGTTTGTAAGCGTAAACAACCTTCGCCGATAGATTATCTGATAACCTTCTTCTCCATCCTTACTCAAATAAGTCAACGTCAACACAGCACCGGATTACCTATTTTTTGGTGACGGCGTTCGTGGTCCAACGATCCCGTCGAAACCCCTTCTTTGATACCGCCATGCAGAGTGATCTCTTCCGTTGTTGATCAGCCAATTTGTACTCATAACACCATTCAACGTCAGATCGACCTTTTGCGATGCGATTGCCGTAGCGTCCAACAAATTGCGCGCCGAATGCAGGGATGGCCCTTTAAATAACTGTCGGAGGGTTGTTGCTGAAGGCCTTCAAGGCCACGTCGAACGCGAAACTGTTGCTGCGATCTGGCGCGGTGAAGAAGTTACGATGGCGCCATAGTTTCATTCTATCCCCCGCTTCATTCCGTTTCGATTCGGTAAGTGTGTAGAGATCGACAGGCTGACCGTACCGCTCGTTCCGAAGCTTGCCTTGGTGAGTTTTTGTGCGGCTCGCACTCGAGATGGCAAGGAGTATCTACCAGGCTGAAGGCGCAGCAGACTCGGGCAAAACTCCTCAGATTCGGAACACCATTGGTTTCTTCCTTTTCCGATAATCAGACAGAGCTGGAGTTGCTTGTTTCACTGGAGTTGAAGCTTCAGACCGACCACAAGCTGCGCGCGCCCAGTAGAAGAAGACCCGGCGATCGCAAGCGGTGAGACCAGTTGCGTTCTTGAAATTCTGTGTTTCAATCGCGCCCGATTGCAGCGCTCGCTACCGCGCTGACCGAGTAACAGCGACCGTGCCGCCGCTGCCTGCCAGCCTCAGTGATACTCGCGCCATAAATTCCATCGCCGATCATTTCTGGCGAGCGAGATCGACGATCAGGTCCGTCGCTTCAGATCCCAGTCCGCAGTTTGAATAACTTTGATGTGATTCGAACATCAGTCGTCCCAGGTAGGGCGCCTCGGCTGATCTGTTCCCAGTATTTGATGATTGAAGCAAACGCGGTTACGCGTACGTGTTCATGGATTGGGTGCTTAGTCGGTGGCAGAACGGGATACTCGGTATCGCGGCTAACAGCAGTTACGGAGTCAGTGATTCCACTGATAGCGATCGAGAGAAAACTCGCTCCGTTTAGAGACTGGGGTGAAACATCTTCATGCCAGTCAGAATCGAATTCAGCGCGCGTTATGTTTGCGAGGTGGCCATTCCACTTCAGAGTCGTCGATGAGAACACTTCCGTCTTCTAAATTCGCTACAGGTAATCCGCAACGTCGGCAATGATTCGATAACCCATGAATGCGGCAGTCGCACAGTTCGGTAATCTGCGCCGCTAACCGAGTGTCGCACGCCGGAATCGGTGATGCCCCTAGTTCGAGTTCATCGGGTAATGACAGTGTCCCTTTCAGGATGTCCGGTTGGCAGAGCAACTCCAGTAGACGGTTTTCCTCGCCACATGCGGAAGTCATTTGATCCATGATGCCACATGGTGCTCCGGCAATAAGATTCTCCACTTTCTGACAAAGCCGAGCGAGTTCTACCGTACAGATTGAGGTCGAAGGCGATGTTTACCGCCTGCCATGACCACAACTTCCAACGCGGCGGAGGAACTCACCGCCTTGCCGCTGCCGGCACCGAGGAACTAATGAATATTGCTGCGCCCTCGTTAAAGCGAATACCCATCTCATCCGCGTTAGTACAGGAAAGACACCGCTACGTAAGCAGCTCAATGAGTGGCGCGATCTGAAAAGCATTCTCGAGCGGTGTCATAATCGACACTTGCTGCGTTACCGGTATGAAGCGCTGAGAGATCGATCCTCAAAAGAGCGTGTCTCGGACCCGGTGCTCTGACTGGTATGCGCAGTTCGGCTGACTTCAGTTTTTGCAAGGCGACATGCGTTGCACCGGCAATCGGTAACTGGACACCAAGCGATCCAGAGTAGTCCGCAATACCACCCATTACATCGAGGCGCTCGGAGCTCGCGTTACGACGAGTGAATCGGTATCAAAGAAATTATCAACAGCTGAGAGCGTCGCAAGAAAAGCCTGCGTGTCAGGCTTCGGTGTTCGCTCGATCGACTCTATAATTCGTCATATTCCTATCGTCCGATAAGCTTCAGTTTGTCGGAATCTCTGGTGCCCTCTCCACGAGGCTAAAGCCATCGGACATCTAATAGTCCTCTCCGCGTCAACGACTCTTCAGCAATGGCTCCATCTGCTGGCGTATGGTCTCGTTTGCGTAACCAACCCACGCAACATCGGTTTAACTGACAGTTGATAACTTAATGGTCGCACTACTTACAGTCAGTGACAATCGCTCCAGCTTCTCGTGCAATCAACTCGGTGCAGACGTCGTAAGGATGACAACAAATACCCATAACGACTCCACGTTGGGCGAGTAGCGAGTCTCATCAGTGGTCGAATGTCGGCAGTGAAGCGATCGTGACCAGACATGAGTTCGTAGAGCTGTCCACCGGAGGACGCGTATTGATCTTCAAAACAGTGAGCCTTGTCAGGCTGCACTGGACCCAGCGCTCCCATCACAATCTCTTCATCAATTGCTGCCAACTCATCGCGTGCACCTGGAAAGAAACGAGAAATCTGTGCGTAACCGTGTGCAATTGACTTCGCTCGTGATGGTCTCACCTGGTAAGCGAACCGTCTGACCAGTTAGACGATTGAAGCGCTCGGCTTCTACGCCACGCCCTCGAGTGGCCCATGCGCAATCTGATAGGTGTTGTTTGACAAGAGGAATCTCCGTTTGAATCGCAAATTCAATATCGCGAAGGGACGTGGCTGGACCTTTGTTAGAGCGCCACGCCAGTCAAGATCCACCCACTTCGTTTCTGATACATCAAGCCGCGTGTACCGTCGATCGGATCCACGATGATTCGCCACCGGGCATCGTCTTCCTGCGCACCAGCTGGTAAGGTTACCTGTCCCGAAGGCAAAACCCTCAGCAATTAGGACCCACAGGTGCGATAGTGGCGATCTCGCGTTCGAAGAAGTCAATCAGCAGTTCCTCGCTCACGCGATCGACTGCGTAGATCGTGTCGCCTTCTTCCTCGCGGGCTATGGCGGCGAGGTCTTCGACGGCAGAGCGCTCACACGAGTCCACGACCGCTGCGCGAACGATTTGATGCAAGCTGTTTTAGTGGTTGAATCAGCGACTCTATGTCCGCTGTCTCGGTCATCTGATTTAAGTCTCGGAATAAAGTGTAGCCGGAAGCGCGCGAATTCAGCAGCTTTCTGGTCGGGAGAAGTGTCGCTTGAACAGTGTTCCACCCAGATTGCAGTGCTAAACCACGGAAGCCGGCAATGTTTTATTCGGTCGCAGGAAGTTCTCGTTTGGTCGACTCTCTCATCATCGCTACCTGCCGCCGGTTTTCTGCGCTCAGTCAGAATTTGATCAGCCATAACGCCGATCAAAATCACTGCACCCATCACGGCGAAATCGAGGGAACCTCGGAATCCCCAGGAGGTTCACGAGGTTGCGGAGCTACCTAGCAATAGGGCTGTGCCTATCAGGATTCCCGACGACAGAACCTTCGCCGCCGCGCAACGAACAACCTCCGAGCACAGCCGCTGCGATTCCGTAAAGTTCGTAAGCGTTTCCGTGATTGGCGGGCGAAACTGAATTTGTATAGAAGGCGATAATGATTCCGGAAATGGCGGTGAGTGCTCCGGAGATGACATAAGCCGCGGTGACGATACCTTTTGTATTTATGCCGGCAGTAGCGCGCCGCTTCCGCGTTTCGACCGGTGGCGAACAGGTAGCGTCCATACACTGAACGATGGAGCACAACCCAGGTGATGATGCTAATTAAAATCAACAGCACGGAACGGCATTGGAATACCAAACAGATTTCCGTTGGCTACGTAGCGCAGAAAATCCAAACCGGCGACAGTTCCAAAACCCTTCGTTTCGTCTTTTGTGACGAAGCGCGCAAGCCCTCGATAGAACAATAGACCACACAACGTAACAATGAATGGCTGCATATTGAGCCGTGTAATCAGGGGAGACCATGAATGAGCCCCCAGCAGCATCGCGAACAGAATGGAGAGTAGGACTGAAGGAATAATACCCAGTCCCCATTCGGTCAACATCATCGATAGCAGCAACCCCGAGCAATGCCATCATCGAACCCACAGAGAGTTCGATACCACCGGTAATGATTACAATACCGAGGCCGATGCTGAAGATGCCGAAGGCGCCAATCCTGCCGCGCCAGGTTCTGCAGGTTGATCGGAAGCAGAAAGTTGGGGTTGACGATAGCTACGATAACGCAGAGAACGATCAGAAGTACGAAGATTCCGAGTTCTTTTTCATGGGCTTATCCTGCGGCGCCGGTCGCCAAATGCATTACTGCCTCCTCGCTGAATTGCGGACGATCGAGAATTCCGGTAATGCGTCCCTCGTGCATTACGGCAATACGATCACTAATGCCGAGCACCTTCTTCCATCTCACTGCTTATTACGATTGCCGAAACGCCGTCACTCGCCAGCTTGCGAATCAGCGCATAGATCTCAGCCTTTGCGCCAACGTCGATACCGCGGGTCGGCTCATCGAAGATGATTACCTTGGGTGAGAACGTCAGCCATCTGGCAAGTACGACTTTCTGCTGATTGCCACCGCTTAGATTCGCGGCACGCATTTCCGGTGATGGCGTTTTGATATTGATCGACTTGACAGCGTTGACCGCGGCGGTTGTTTCCCTGGCTGTGCTGATAATCTTCGCGGTCGAATAGCTATCAAGGTTTGGTAGGGAAATGTTTTCTCTTACGTTGAAGTCGACAACGAGGCCGCAGTTGCGCCGGTCTTCCGGAACGAGATAGACGCCATGATTGATCGCGTCCCTGGGTCCCGTGAAACTCAAGACTTTGCCGTTAAGTTTCACTTTTGCTTCGACCGCTTCATCGACACCAAATATCGTGCGTGCCATTTCAGAGCGACCTGAGCCCACAAGCCCGGCAATTCCCAAAACCTCACCGCGGGCTACATTGAATGAGATCGGCTGATTCGGATATCTCTGCGTACGTAGCCCCTCAACCGCAAACCAATCATGATTTCCTTTGTGGTTTCCGTTGCCTGTAGTAGCTTGAACATCTCCTTCAAGTCGCGTCCGACCATCATTCGCACCATACGATCGCGATTGATTTCGTTTCGTGCTAGTTCACCTGCATTGCGGCCATCGCGAAGTACAACGGCGCGGTCGGCAATCTCTTCCACTTCGTGCAGACGATGTGAAATGTAGATGATGCTGACATGTTGCGCCTTTAGATCCTGACGATCTCGAGCAGTCGCTGTGTTTCAGTCAAGGTCAAACTGGAAGTCGGCTCATCCATGATGATGATCCGTGCCCCCGTAGAGATAGCGCGGGCAATTTCGACCAGTTGCTGTTGCGCGATCGACAAACGACTTACAGAAGTACGGCTGGAAAGATCCAGGCCGAGTTTTTTGAGCAGTTGGTCCGCTTCTGAGTAAAGACGCTTGCGGTCGATGAGTTTTAGGAATCCGCCTATGGTTGGTTCACGTCGCAGGAAGATGTTGGCTGCGACGTCGAGATTGTCGAGAACGCTGAGTTCCTGGTGAATAAACTCGATCCCGAGCGCGCTAGCCTCTCTCGGCGATTTGATCTCAACTTCTTTCCCGTCGATCTTCACTGTGCCCGAGTCTCTATTGATCGCACCGCCAAGGATCTTCATCAGCGTAGACTTGCCGGCGCCGTTCTCTCCAATCAACGCGACGATCTCACCAGTGTCGACAGAGAGACTGACGTTATCTAAAGCAACGACGCCGGGGAAACGCTTGCCGATGTTTAGCAGTTCGAGAATTGGAGTTGGTTTGTCTGCCATGACAACTAATGATCTACAAATGTCCGATATGCTTCACCTTGTCGGTGGAATGTCCCGTAAACCGAGCGCGTCTTAAATGGCAACCTTACCCGAAAAGCTAAAGAGAATCTTGCAAAACTCAGCCTTTCATTCTCCCCAAGCTTCAGCTTGGGGATTGAGCGCGCATGGAATCTTGGAACCGTTTTAACGGTTTGCGCTGGATTCCTGTGTTCTATCTAAACCGTTAAAACGGTTACTTACTATTTCGAGGTCGGTCTTAACCCCAAGCTGAAGCTTGGGAGAATGAGAAATGAGTTCTGCAAGAAGCTCTAGAGCATATCGGACACCAGGAATTAGCTTCTTCCACGCAGTTGATTGATCTTCTTCGCGAACTCGTCGACGTCGGCTTTCTTGATTGCGAGCGTCGGTACGAAAATCTGCTTGGTTGGGGGAATTCCCGACTTATCGCCGTTTAAGATCTTCGCCATGAGTTCCATCGATCGGAAACCAAATTCAAATGGTTGCTGTCACTACTGTAGCGTAGATTGCGCCGTCACGAATTCCTCCGAGTGTTTCGTCTTCTTCGTCAAAGGCGACAATCTTCACCTTGTCGACTTTGTTTGCTTCCTTGACGGCGCCGAGAATCGCCGGTCCATTATATGACCACAAACCGACGAGGCCTGCGATATCCGGAACATTCACCAGCGTGTCCGCGGCATTCGACTTTGCTTTTACGCGATCCGTGTTGTCTGTACGAACATCGACAATTTGGATATTGGAACCAGCCAATACTTCTTTCAGTCCCTGAAAACGTTCGCGGGCATTTTGGGCATCGAGCACACCAACAAACACCATGATTTTCCACACCCTGCGGGATTGCTTCTTTCACTAAGCGACCTGCTTGCCGTCCGGCTTCGACATTATCGGTTCCGATGTAACAAGTGCGATCGCTGGTTGGTGCGTCGCTGTCTTGCGTAACGACAAGGGCTTGCTTAGCGGCATTATTCAACATGGTCGTTTGATTAGCAGGATCGACCGGGCTGATGGCGATGCCGTTGATACCCTTTGCCAGCAGATCATCTACAACGCTTCCGTTGTTGGGCGGCAGTTCCGTCGGAGGTGATTCTAAATTCGACTTCGATACCGGGAATTTCTTTCGCCGCTTTTTCGGTACCTTTGCGGAGCAATAGTCCAGAAGTCAGAAGCATTGTTGGTGACGAAAGCAAGTTTGTGCTTGCCACCCGTGTCTCCACCGCCGGTTTTTGGTTTGCATGAAGCAAAGACCAGCACACAGGGCAAGAATGCAAAAAATTGCGGAGACTAGGCGAACACGGTTTTGTGGTTGCATTTGATTTCCTCGTTAGTTGGTTTGAATGGTCCGATGTCCGATATGCTTTAGCTTGTCGAAAAATGCTCGATATGGTTTAGCTTGTCAGTACTTCTCTTAGTCAGAGTCAAACATTTTCACCGACAAGCTAAAGCATATCGGACATCGATTAGCTAAAGCATATCGGACATTAGCGTTCTTAGCGCCGGATATATCGCGCGATACGATTGGTATTGACGAGCTAATAATTCTTTCGCTTTTTGTCCGGTTGAATGACGTCACGCGTGCGCACTACGGCTGCACAGGCAGCGTCGACAGAATTCCAAACGCCAACACCGACTCCGGCAAGCATGGCGACACCATAAGCTGCGCCCTCTTCGGCTTCGACGATCGCCACTTCTCGGCCGTAAATATCAGCTTGAATCTGACGCCACAAAGGTGAACGTGCCCCGCCACCGCCGAGCCTGATGCTTTTCACTGGAACACTCATCTCGTCGAAGATCTCAAATGAGTCGCGCAGGCTGAAGGCCACGCCTTCCATGATGGCGCGAACTACATGCGCCCTCGTATGACTCGCAGTTAGACCAATGAGCGCTGCGCGTGCGTCAGGATCGAGATGCGGTGTTCGCTCTGCCCATTAAATAAGGAGCCCAGAGCGCACCGTTCGATCCCGGTTCGACCTGTGCAGCTTCCGCGGCCAGCGCGTCGTATGGATCTCCATTGTCAGACTTCACGCCAAACTGATCGCGAAACCAACGAAGGGAGAGACCGGCACCTTGTGTCACACCCATCACGTGCCAACGGCCAGGAACTGCGTGACAAAAGTGTGAACACGACCCTTTGGATCGAGTGCAGGTGTATTGGTAGCAGCGAACACCACGCCCGATGTTCCGATGGTGGCGCTAACAGCGCCAGGTTGGACGATTCCGATTCCAACCGCGCCACCCGCTTGATCGCCCGCGCCCGCCACAACGGGTATGCCGACACGCAAACCTGTCAACTCGGAAGCGGCTCCTGAAATAGTGCCCGTTATCTCTGGCGACTCATAAACTCGCGGCAACAAGGAGGGCTGATTTCCGTAGCCGTCAAGCATTTCGTCTGACCACTTTCGCTTCGCGACATTTAAAGGGTGTGCCCGAAGCGTCAGAGACATCAGTTGCTTTGTCGCCGGTCAATCGAAAGCGAACATAGTCTTTCGGTAACAAAACCGATCGCACACGACTCCACACATCCGGTTCATTCTCACGCACCCACAACAGCTTTGGAAGTTGTCGAAGCCCGTCAACGCTGGATTGCACGTCAACTCGATTAATTGCTCGAGACCTATCTCCTTCGTCAATTGTTCGCATTGCGAGGCGCTACGTTGGTCGCACCATATCAACGCCGGTCGTAAGACTTCATCGCGCTCATCGAGTAGAGACTGCTCCGTGCATCTGCCCTGATAGTCCAACTGCTGCGATCTCTTCCGGACGCACGTTGTCGCTGGATACAACTTCACGGATCGCTACTACCGATGCGCGCCACCAGTCATCTGGACTTTGTTCGGCCCAACCAGTGTGCGGTGAAGCGAATGCTTCATGCTCCACAGTCGCTGAAGTAACAATTTGTCCGGTCTGTGTCAATCAGTACGGCCCTGGACTCGCCTGTGCCAACGTCTATTCCAAGTAGCAGCATTATGGTTTTAGCCGCAGTGATTTCCGGAGTATTGCGCGGGAACGGGCTCACTCCAACGGAACACGAAATCATTGGGGTCGATTGGGTCACACTTCTTAGCATATTCGGAACCTTTCGAAAAGGCACTTTGTTCGATACCACGACAAATCAGTGGATTGGGTATTCGAGTTGAACCTCAAACTTGACTGATTGCGGAAGCGCAGCTTAATCTCCCGCACTCGTAAGCTGATCTTCCAAACAAGACCTGCAATTGAATACGTTCGCATCTTCAGCCCCTAATGCTCGACTGCTTTCGCGCGCCGCTGAGTGAACTATGAAACAGTGTCAACCTGTAAGCGCACGTATTCTGATTCATCAATATCTTTCTGTTTAGAGGACGGCGCTTTACTGTCGGCGCCGTTTCCCACGCAGGCAGTTGGAGGACGGGCGGGGATCCTGCGCCAACGCTTATGATGCCAACCGAACAGCCGGCGCCAACACAAGCCGCCATCGGCAGCGACCGACAGTCAACAATCACAGCCCTCAACGTTCCAGTTCACACTGCAGAGGAAGTCGACTGCTACAGCGGAAGCGCCTTCTACAGTGTCTCGCCGCTGGCAGATCCAAATTACCGCCACGTCTTTTCTCGCGTTGTTTGCAATTGTCGGAATTGCTCTCTACGGCTTGCCGCTTTTATTACGACTACATGGTGAGGGAACTAGGCCTCACACGCGCTCAGGTCACATCAGGAAACGCGCTAAGCAAATTAGTTGTTGGTCCACTCTTTGGATACTTCGCAGGTTGGATTGTCGATAGGTTTGGGCCGCGACGTTTGATGCTTGTTGGAATTCTCAATGGCCGGCGCCGCGCTGATCGGACTGGGGAACATGAGCGCGTTGTGGATGTTCTATTTCTTTTATCTACTCAACGCGCTCGGCTATGTCTGCGCGGGACCACTGCCAAACCAGGTGCTGCTGTCGCGCTGGTTCGACAAGTCGCGCGGCAAAGCAATGGGCATCGCGTACCTCGGTATTGGTTTGTGGTGGCGCGCTCGTGTTTCAGCTTCTCCGCACAGTTGACTAGACTCTTCGGCTGGCATGTCTCTTTGAGTGTTCTGGGAGTGCTGATTATCGTCATTTGCATTTCCACTTGCGTTCTTTGTCAAAGAATCGCCACTAGGCACGCCGACTGGGTTGAAGGCGGCCGCTCGTCCTGAACCGATTGGATGGGTACTCGGTAGCCCGAAGTTTTATCTTCTGATGATCGGAAGCATGTGTTCGATCGGAGCAGTTGGTGGTACGAATCAACATCTCAAACTCTTGCTCGCATCTGATTTGCACTTCACAGATCAACAAGTTGCGAATGTTGCTTCCTGGTTTTGGTGTCGAGTCTGGTTGGTCGCTTGTTGATGGGTTGGCTTGCAGATCATTTTGCGAAGAAGTACGTAATGTTGCTCATCTATTTAATCGTTGCGATTGGTATTTCACTCTTGTTCTTCGCGACAGTTCCCGGGGTGATCTATTTGTTTGCTGTTGTATTCGGCATAGGTTTAGGCGGCGACTACATGATTATCCCCTTGATGGCCGGTGAACTTTTTGGTGTGAAAATCCTGGGACGTTTGATGGGTATTGTGCTGACGGCTGACGGTGTGGCTGAAGCGTTGGCGCCACTCTTAGTGGGCAAGATGCGAGATCAAATGGGCGAATACGGAGTTGCTTTTGCTGTTCTTCTCGCACTGGCCCTGATAGGTTCTGTAGCAATTGTTTTGCTACCAAAGAAGCCGTCGTTTAGTCAGTACCACACGCGGTAGAGACTGTGTCAAAACTAAGAATTCATCCGCAGATTACGCAGATTCTTTACGAAAAGATCGTACCGACCCAAACCGCCTAAACTGAATCTGCGTAATCTGCGTAATCTGCGGATGCATTCTTTCGGCTGGAGCGCGGAAACCGAATGACCTCCTCTGTTCCATCAAATCAACATCGCGTCGCTCTCGTCACCGGTGCGTCGCGGGGCATCGGCCGGGCGATAGCGATTGAATTGGCCCGCATCGGTTGCGACGTAATGATCAATTACGTTTCGAACCAGTCGGCCGCGGAGGACGCTCGAGAACAAGCTAAGTCAATCGCTCCGGAAGGAACGCGCGTCGAGATCAGTCGAGCTGATGTATCCGATGCCTCCGACCGTGAACGTTTAGTCGAGGAAACGAAAGCTTCCTTTGGTCGCCTGGATTTTCTCGTCAACAACGCCGGCATCGCTCCCGACAAACGTGTGGATCTACTAAACGCAAGCGAAGACAGTTTCGATCATTTGATCAACGTCAACCTGAAAGGGCCGTACTTCCTGAGCCAGGCAGTTGCATCGTTGGATGATCGAGCAGAAGAAAACACGCTGGCCATGATTACGCACCCGCGATCATCAACATCACTTCAGTATCTGCATTCGCCGCGTCCCCTGAACGATGGCGATTGCTGTATCTCCAAGGCCGGTCTGGCGATAGTGACCAAGTTGTATGCGCTACGCCTCGCAGACGAAGGTATCAACGTTTATGAGATTCGCCCGGGCGTGATTGAGACCGACATGACGGCGAAGGTAAAAGACAAAATACGATCGAATGATCGCGGATGGGTTAACGGCCGATCAAGAGATGGGGTAGCACGGCGAAGACGTCGGACGCGCAGTAGCCGCGATCGCATCGGGGCAGTTTGCCTTTTTTCAACAGGTGAAGTAATCAACGTAGACCGGCGGTTTTCATCTCAGGCGTTTGTGAGGTTATGTCAGAGAACTTATCAGCCCAGGTCGAACACGCGTTTTTCTTTTGCGCAGGAACAAGTGAGCGCACTTGTCAAACGCGATCCGGATTTTTACCCGCTCTATACTGATCACGGAAAGTGGCGTCACACAAAACCAGCCTGGACGCGTTGGTGCGATGGTTTTCTTCCGGGAATGATGTGGATCTTCCATCGAGGAAACGGGTGACCCAAATTGGCGAACACTTGCTGAGAAGTATTCACGGCCCTCTCGAGCCTCGCAAAGACGATCGTGAAGTTCATGACCTGGGATTCATTTTCTACCACAGCACTTATAAACGCTGGTACGAAGCAACTGTTCGCGATGGTTCGCCGGATCAGTCTCTCAAAGACGTTGTAATTCACGCCGGACAAACACTCAGCTCTGCGTTTCAATGACGTCGCCGGTTGTTTGCGGTCCTTCCACGGTCCGGACTCCAACTTCATCGACATCATGATGAATGTCGTGTCTTATCTTCTACGCCGCACTCGCGAGACAAACGACGCCGCATTAGCTGAATTAGCCCACAAGCATTGTCAGACAACTCGGCGAACGCTCGTGCGCGGAGATGGCAGTACGTCTCACGAAGGAATATTCGATCTCAACACCGGCGAGTTTCTGAAACAGACAACTCAGCAGGGTTATCGTGGTGATTCGTGCTGGTCGCGTGGACTTGCCTGGTCGCTTTACGGTTTCGGAACGTGTTTTCCAGCTGACGCGCGATCCGACGTATCTGGAAGTTGCGCAGTTGAATGCTGACTGGTGGCTGGCACACATTGCGGATGATGGGGTTGCTCCGTGGGATTTTTGATGCGCCATTGAGTGGCCCTCTTAGTCGATCACAAGTCGACACAAGTGCATCCGCGATTGCTGCAGTTGGGACTCTTCAATCTTGCGGAACTGTCGCCAGAGTGTTGCACGTCGAAAGGCATATCTGGACTGCGCGCTTCGAACTCTCGACTCGCTAACTGCTCGATACCTTGGTGAAGGTGAAGATGGCTGGGAAGGAATTCTTCGTGGGGGCGTTTACCACATTCATGAAGATCTTCGGAGTGAATGAGTCAGTGATGTGGGGCGAGTTCTTTTCGTTGAAGCGTTGCAGAAAGCCAGGCGGTTGCTGTCCGATAAACTTTAGTTTGTCGGAGTGAGCCACCGATGAACACTGATTGAACAGATCAGACTCTTTCTATCAGTGTCATCCGTGTTCATCTGCACTAACGATCTCAAACTATAGCGACAAACTAGAAGTTTGTCGAACATTCCAATCATGCGAGCGTATCCACCAATCGGCGGCATTCGAACGGTAGAGGAGTTCAAAGCACACCTCGCCGCGCTCGATCTCTCAATACCTTGCGACGTTGAGCTTGCAGACTGGTTCCGAATCCACTCTCGCGCAACCAATCAAGCTAAACGACAAGATCATAGGCAATCGCTTTTGTATTCATCCGATGGAAGGTTGGGATGGAAACCGCCGATGGTAAGCCGAGCGAAGCGACCATTCGACGTTGGCGCAACTTTGGCTTGAGTGGCGCAAAATTAATCTGGGGTGGGGAAGCGGTCGCAGTCCGCCATGATGGTCGGGCAAATCCGAATCAACTCTTGATGACTGAAGCAAACAAAGGCGGTCTTGCTGAACTGCGCGATGCTGCACTCGAACGCGCATCGAGGGGTCGCCGACACCACTGACGATCTTTTGATTGGATTACAGCTGACCCACTCGGGTCGCTTCAGTCGATCCTAATCAGAAGACGAAGCCCGAACCTCGCGTCCTTTATCATCATCCGACGTTAGATGCGCGGTCGGAGCTGACGGAAACCATGCGCTGCTTACCCGACGGTGAGATTCGCGAAATCGTCGAGGACTTTCTTTCGCTGCGCGAGTTGCGGATGAACTTGGCTTTGACTTCGTAGATATCAAGCACTGTCACGGGTACCTCGGTCATGAGTTCCTGAGCGCACACACCGCGAGGGTTTGTACGGCGGCAGTTTTGAAAACAGGACACGCTTTCTTCGTGAGATAACCGCGGGCATTCGTTCTAATCGCGCCTCGACTGCAAATTGGTGTTCGAGTGTCTGCGTTTGATGTGGTTTCGTTCAGACCCGATCCTGAAAGCACTTCAGATCGGCAGATGGGAATTGGTGTGCCGGATCGGTATGAGGAACATCCTGCCATATCGTTTTGGTTTCGGCGTCAATACCGAACAACCGGAGCGTTACGATTTGACGGAGCCACGTCAGTTGCTCGGATTGCTTCGTGAGTTGGATATCAAACTGGTCAACATCACTGCCGGCAGTCCCTTATTACAATCCGGCACATCCAGCGTCCGGCTTTATATCCGCCGTCGGACGGTTATCAACCTCCTGAGGATCCGTTGATTGGTGTAGCGCGGCAAATGGATGCGACGCGTGCTTTGAAGCAAGAGTTTCCGGATTTGATTCTGGTGGGAACTGCGTACACGTATCTGCAAGAGTTTCTTCCTTACGTGGCCCGAGGCAGCAGTTCGTGAAGGCTGGGCCGACTCAATCGGTCTGGGGCGGATGGTGTTGTCGTATCCGGAACTCCCGCTTGATGTGATCAGCGGTCGAGTTCTGACGCACAAAGATCTGCCGAACATTTAGTGACTGCACGACGGCGCCGCGCAATGGTTTGGCATCGGGGTGTTATCCACTGGATAGTTATTACAAACAGTCTGCGGATGGAGCGAAGCTGGAAGCAGATCAAGGCAGCGAAGCGGGGCTGTCCGATAAGCAGAACAACCATCCGCAGATTCCGCAGATGTCCGATAAGCTTCAGCTTGTCGGTCTCGTAAGTAGATTCGTTTACCAGCATGCGAGATTTAACACTTAACCGACAAGCTGAAGCTTATCGGACAACTGCGTAATCTGCGGATAGAGTTCAGAGATGCCGTACAACCGACGCAACTTTCTAAACCTGTTGGCACGTGTAGAACCGCGTACGCGACGATTGTTGGTTGCATGTGAGTCGGACCGCAATGGCGTGCCGGTTTGAAGTGACTTTGCCTCGATCGGAAGAGCGTGGCGTCGTTGCGCAACTGAAGCCCTTGATGAAGTCGAACGACTTGAAGCACAACTGACAGTCTTTCGTGCCTCGAGCGAAGTTAGTTATGTAAACGCGCCAATGCTGGGAATCAAGCGGTTAACATTTCGCAATCTCTCTTTGATCTACTCGCCCTCTGCAAGCGTTTGTACGGCGATACTCAGCGGCGCCTTCGACATTACTGCCGGACCGTTGACTCGTTGTTGGGGCTTCCTGCAACGAGAAGCTCGCTTGCCTGAGAACGCCGAAAATTGAGCACGCTCGATCTTTCGTAGGTAGCGACAAGATCCATCTCGACGAAGCTGCGAGGAGCGTTCGCTTTTCCCAACCCGGCGTTGAAATAAATCTGGGAAGCATCGGCAAAGGTTATGCCCTTGATCGCGCCGCTCGACATGTTTCAAACAGAATCGGCACGGCTCTTCTGAATGCCGGCGCCAGCAGCATGCGCGCAATTGGTGCGGGTGAACGGGACGAAGGTTGGGCAGTCGGTTTACGACATCCTCGTTCGAAACTCAGGCGTCTGGGTGTTTTAAGACTTCGCGATTGCGCACTTGCCACAAGCGGAGAACGAAGAACAGTTTTCGATCATGGCGGACGGAGATTCAGTCACATCATCGATCCGCGAACGGGATGGCCGTCGGAGGGCGTTACGAGCGTGAGTGTTGTCACTCCCGGATGGTGCGTTGAGTGATGCTCTGGCGACGGCATTTTTTGTTGGAGGTCGTGCACTCGCCGAAGAGTATTGTGCGAAGAACAGTGAAGTGCTGGTTGTAATGCTTGAAAGTAACCTCGCAGGTGCCGATTGTGATCGGCAGTAGCGCAGGATGCTGATGGCTTGAGACATTTCTAGTTGGTGAGGCGGATGGTGAAGCGATGACTGGCGAAACTACAAACCGTTTATCGTCTTTTCAGCAATTCGCTTTGAATTTGCTTTGCGGACCGTGATTGGTTGGCATTTCTTGTACGGAGCCTACTACAAGATCGTGTCGCCTGCGTGGAGTCCCTGCTGGAGGTCCGCTTGACACCCTGGACTTCTGAAGGTTATTTAAGAGGTGCAACCGGTCCGCTCGCCAGGATTTTCCATTGGCTGATCAGCACAGGCCGAACACCCTGGATCGATCGATCGGTTAGAGTCGCGCTGCTCTTGATCGGACTGGAGCTTGTTGTTGGGATTGTTCACGCGCGTTGGTGCGGTAGCAGCATTGTTCTTTCTGAGCTTGTTCTATCTTTGTATGTGCCGACGCTGGGAGTGCCGCAGCCAAATGCCGAAGGCACATATTTGATTGTTAACAAGACCTTGATCGAGGCGATTGCGGTTGTAGTCTTGCTGGCATTTGATACAGGACGAATAGCGGGACTTGATTTGTTGTTACGAAAACGACGGGGCTCTGTTTAGTTGAAGAGGAAGAGGTTTGAACCACGAAGACACAAAGGCACCAAGACACAAAAGCACGAGGCCACGATAGCCTGAAAGACAGCTCTGGCGCGTTTGGTTTGTGTCTCCGAGTCTTTGTGTCTTAGTGGTTATGAGCTAATGCCATCTTCTAGATCTCGGCGGTCGATCTCGAGGAGTCACATCATGAACTTAACCGAAGAACAAAAAACTCTGGGACGCCGAAACTTTTTGAAAGCGGTAGCAGGTGTTCCGGCGCTTGCCGTGTTGGGTGGAGTTGCACTGACTCGCGGTCCGGTGCGTGGTGGGCCAGTCAGGATCGCGCTCGTGGGAACGGGCGATATGGGAAAGGGGCTGCTCAGTCAGTACCAAAAAGAATTCTGCGATCTCAAGGCGCTTTGTGATCTGAATCCGAAGCGGCGCGCGGCAATGTCAGAAATGATGGTTAGCAAGGGTTGGCCTAAACCGAATGAGTATGACGATTGGCAGGAGATGTTACAGAAGGAAGATGTTCGAAGCTCTGCACATCGCGACTCCGCTGTGGACTCATGCCCCAATTGCCGTCGGTGCGCTGAACGCGGGCAAGCATGTTCTTTGTGAAAAGATGATGGCGAAGAGTGCCGCCGACTGTCAGCAGATGATCGATGCTGCCCGGAATAACAATCGCGTGCTCGAGATCGGTTATCAACGTTTCTACAATCCGATTTATCAAGCCGCTTATACAAACATCATCAAGCAGGGTTTGTTAGGTGACGTCTATTTCGCCAGGCTTGCATGGCATCGAAACGCGACCTGGCGCAAAACAGAGGATCCACCGTCAGCGAATTTTGATCCGGCCGTTGGGGTTATCCTGATTGGGAACACTTGCTCAACTGGCGAATGTACAGGAAGTACTCAGGAAGGTTTGTTGTGCGAGCTGGAAGTCACCTCGTCACTGCGACAAGTTGGTTTTTTGATTCGCATCCCATTGCCGTTTACATGAGTGGTGGAACATACCGCTACAAGGATGGTCGCGAGGTTTACGATCACGTCTATGCGACGTTTAATTACCCAGGCGATCGAACTGCGACGTTTACATCAATCCAGTCGAATGCGTTTGATGATTACTACGAGATGTATATGGGGAACGAAGGGAACTCTAATCATGACACGCGAGTTGACGCCTATTTGTTCACATGAAGGTGAGGGCCCACAAACAAAGGTTGAAGTCTCACGTCAATCTTCGGACCCGCTGCTGACAGTTCGGCAAGTCAACCAACAGGCTCAACTCAGCGAACTGTGAATATGGTGACGCAATCGTGAACAAAGGTATCTCCTATCAGAATGAGATCGCGGAGTTCTGTTCAGCGATTCGGACAGGAGTCCAGTGAGATGTGGAGGCGAAAAAGCAATGGCCTCGGCAGTCGCAATCCTCACCGGGGAATTTGTCCGCCGAGAGGGGGACGAAGTTGGAGATACCGGGGCCCGAGTAGATTACCCAAGATCTCCAGATTTCACGATCTAGGTAGTCTCCACCATGAAAACCAGACAAACCAAGGCCAATTCAAGACCAAAGTCCCGCTTTCCACGGTCTCTCCAAAGATCCTATTATGATCTTGTAATCTCAGAATCTTGATGTATACTGCGCGCCGTCCTTACAAACAGCCGCTCCAGTAGGAGATTCCCAATTTTGGGCGATTTTTTGAGGTATCGGTGTGCCCAGTAAACACTCCGCAAAAGTAGTTTGTTATGAAGGCAGTGTTTGGATCTCACCCCGCCAGTTCTGGGGCTTGGTTCGTGATGACATCGTCAGAGTATCTAAGTGAACCGCCGCTGACCGGAAGATTCAAAGGACAACCTGCCGATTTTCTGGTTACTCTAAACCATACCGTCCTCAATCTGGCGTGCCCGGAGCATCGCCAGTCGGTGCTACTCTCAAAGCGCTGCCATGAAATAGTTTGGCAAGCCTATTGGCTGCCTATCGCCAAGAGGACCAGCCAATGCTGGAACTCGGTCAACCGTATCTCAAACAGAGACCAGGTCGTCAAATGCCATGAAGGCGGCGATCACTCTCGGGCACCATTGAGCCCGGCGCTTCTATCGTAGAAAGCAAGATTGCCCAACAACTCGGCGCGGGGTGTTCCATCTATTCGCGAGCGCCTGATCGAACTAGAACATCAGGGCTTTGTGCAAAGAACTCCTTACAAAGGAACGACGGTTACGAAGTTATCCCCAGCCGATGTCCGCAGCATCTTTTCGCCCTGCGAGTCGAACTAGAGGCGGCAATCGCAATCGAATGGGCGAAAGCAAACACCACGGACGCTGACCTTGATTACCTGAAACGGAAATGCAAAAGATGGAGACGGGCCCACGACCTGGATCTGCCATTGTTTTATGAAAGCGACCCTTGCATTTCACAGGAAGATTTGGAGTCTTTCGGGCAACCCCTATCTGAGTCGACATGCGTGAGCGCTTGATCGTGCCGCTGATTTGCATTCCTTCCTGATGAAGACCAGTCGACAACAAGCGTCGTACGATCGGAGAGTGCATGTCATGCCGCAAGGTGCTGAGGCATACCGGTGAAGAGTGCGATTGAACTTCGCGAGATGTTTAGAGCGTCGTTGATAAGCTGGAAAGACGACATGGTTAAGTTGCTGTTTGCGGAAGAAGGATGAGAGAGATTGCAGATTGCTGATGATCACCGTCAGGAGCAGAGCTATTTTCCTCAGGAATTGCAGCTGCGCCATCTCAATCTTGAGAATCTGGGACTCCAGCAGATCAGCGGTCGGCCATTCTACAAAAATTAGTCTCTGCCAGACACAACAACCGGTCTGAGCGAAAAAACAATTCTTCGGGCGCGAAACATCTACAAGTCTTACGACTGGCGTGAGATGCTTTGCGAGAGCGATCTCGTTTGAATTGCTGACCGGCGAAGTGCACGCGTTGATTGGCGAAAACGGTGCGGGCAAGTCGACACTCATCAAGATCATCACCGGCGCGGTTCTAAGCCGATCGTGGTGGAGAAGCTCGAGTTCGATGGGACACCAATCAGCCAACAATTCGCCCGCTGTCGCGAAATCACTCGGCATCGCGCGCCGATCTATCAGCGAAGCCGGCGTTGTTTCCCGAGCTAACAGTTGCGGAAAACATCTCGATCGGTCTCGAAGGATCAAATCTCCTGGCGCCGGGTTGACTGGAAAGAGACGACAACGTGCAACGCGAGGTTGCTGGCGGAAGTTGGTCGCATATCGATCCAGACACCGAAGTGCGGCAACTCAGCATGCCGCAGCTTTAACAATTGGTTGAGATCGCGAGGGCGCTGGGTGCTAACGCGCGTCCTGATTATGGATGGAGCCGACATCTTCCACCGGCGGAAGAAGATACCAGAATCTTTATCGCGTAATTGCCAGACTTCGTTCCTCCGGCGTTGGAATCATTTTGACATTTCACATCGTCTTGAAGAACTGTCCATCGTTGCCGTATCGCGTGACTGTTCTCCGCGACGGCGCTTTTGTTGGCAACGCAGCCGATGGCGCCGTGTCGATCGTCATGAGTTGATCCGGCTGCATGGTGGGTCGTGAATTGTCCGCAGTCTTTCCGAAGATCGAGGTCGAGCAGGGTTCGAAATGTATTGGAGTTGCGCGGACTCTCATGTTCGACATAATGGCGTTACAAAAATTGATTTAACAATTAGAGCAGGCGAGATGTGTCGGCTTAGCCGGGTTGGTCGGCGCCAGGCCGAACTGAACTGGTCTCCGTACGATTTTTGGCTATCGAACCCGCTGACTTGGAGAGATCTCGTTTGCGCGGCGAAGGTTATGTCATTCAGAGCCCGCGGCTGCGATCGACCTCTGGCATCGCTTATTTGCTCTCGAGGATCGTCGTCGACATGGCGTAGTGCTAACATGCCAATCGACGCAAACATCACGCTGGCTTCCTTGAAGAAGTTAAAGTCAAGGTGCGTCGTTTGATCTCGAAAGCCGAGCGCAGGATTGCAACTCGATTACATTCGCCGTTTTGCAATCAAGACGCCATCCGTTTTCGCACCAGTGACAACGCTCTCCGGCGGCAATCAACCAAAAGGTCGCGCTCAGCCGGTGGCTGGAAACCAGCCGAGCGTTTTGATTCTCGACGAACCGACGCAGGGAATTGATGTCGGCGCCAAAGCGGAGATTCACGCGCATGATGGTGAACTGGCTTCCCAGGGGCGCAGCGATCTCGATGATTTCCCATCCGAGCTGCCCGAAATACTCCTGGCATGAGTGACCGGGTGGTTGTGATGCGCGAACGGTGCGATTGTAGGGAACTCTTTCGCGCGCCGAGCGCTACACAGCAACAGATCATGTCGTTAGCGTTGGGCCACGGAACAGTTGGTGGCCTGAAGGTGGCATCTGCAGATTACGCCGATGTCCGATAGGCTTAGCTCTGTCGGTCTCGTAAGGTGATTCGTTTACCAGCATGCAGATTTAACACTTAACCGACAAACTGAAGCTTATCCGGACGTCGGCGTAATCTGCGGATGATGGTTCCGGAGGTGTGATGATGATTTCCAAACGAGACATCCTGATCGCCGTTGTGAGTTGTTGCGCGACCTTTTGGCGTTGTCACTGCAGTTCAACAAAAACAGCCGTTGATGTCGTCATCAGTTTTCGACTGGGGAAACAAATCCCCGCCAAGGAAGACTAAGACCGGATCGACTCGTGAACTTCTTTCGCGCGCCGCCCGCAACTCTCGATCAGCTCGAATGCCACGTCACCACGGTCAAGGCCGGCGAAGCATCTCATGCGGCACAGCCATCCTGAAGAAGAGCTGGATCATTGTCAAAGAAGGCACGCTTGAGTCCGTGCAAAAAGGAGTAGTCAAACGCGCTGGACCCGGCTCGATAATCTTCGAAGCATCTAATGAGCTACACGGTGTCCGAAACATTGGAACAACTCCAGCCACTTACTTTGTTATCAAGTGGTATTCACCGGGCACACTCAACAAACAGTGAACAGTTCAATCGCCAAATATAAACGCGAAGCATCGGTGGCGGCCTCGTACCTGGTGCTCGTGGCACTGGTCACGATTGCAGCGCCGACGTTTCTACAGGTCGCGAATATCCGCGACCTCGCGATGAACAATGCTGTCGGTGCTGATCGTCGCAGTCGGAATGACACTCGTGATTCTGACTGGCGAGATCGACATCTCAGTTGGCTCCGCAATTCGCGGTCTGTACATACCTGGCAGGCTCGTTATCTAAATCAGGATTGCCAGTCTTACTTCTCTTGCCGGTCGTCGTGGCAGCCGGTGCGGCAATGGGAGCTGTAGGTGGGTTCTTTGTTGCCCGCTTGAGGATGCCTTCGATCGTAGTAACTCTTGCGCTTATGGTTGCCTGGCGAGATGGATTGCGCTGGTTGACAGAAGGGACATGGGTCCAGGATCTCCCCGAAAAACTTTCAGTGGTTTGGGCTGAGCCAAACGATGGGCGAGGCGATTGTGATTGGCGTTGCCCTGGTTGTACTCGTTAGTTTCGGCTGGGCTTTGCGTAACCTTTCGATGCGGTCGTTCACTTTACGCAGTTGGCTCTGACGCCGAGGCAGCACGACTTGCGGGAATCAATCCGCAGCGAGTTTTGTTCACCACATTCGTCTTGATGGGTGCGCTCGTCGGTTTAGCGGCGTTGTTGAATGCAATGCGCTTCTCGATCGTTCCCAGCAATGCTGGAATTGGTCTGGAACTAAAAGCGATCGCCGCCGTCGTAGTCGGTGGAACTGCAATCACCGGTGGCCGCGGTTCAATCATCGGAACTCTGATCGGTGTTGCCCTTCTTGGCACGATTGGAACAGCGCTGACATTCGTCGGCATCAATCCGTTTTGGGAGAAGGCGATTCAAGGCGCAATCATTCTCGCTGCGGTCGTGTCTGGATGTTGTAGTTGGCAGACTTTCTAAACCAGGAAGCGTACGGGCAGGAAATCTGCAGGCGGGGACGCCTGCGCCCCAGCATAGACGCGACAGTGAGTTACAACCTATCGAATCGGGCAAACACCGAACTGCAAATCGTCGCGCCATTGCGTGCTCGATTGTTTCCGAATCACGAGTGGGTGTTGCTGCTCGTGCTGCTGTTTGAATGCCTGGTGTTCGGTATTGTTGGCGACAACTTTCTGACCACCTCCAATGCGTTTGAGATTACCTCGACTCAGCGTCGAAGTGGGATTGCTGGCGCTCGCGCTGACTCCCGTCATCATCACTGGCGGCATCGACCTTTCTGTTGGCTCGATGATGGGATTGGCGGCAGTCGTTCTCGGCGCGCTTTGGCGCGACGCACATCTACCAATCGTTCTTGCAGCCGGTGTTGCACTACTGCCTGGTCTTTGGCGGAGGGCTCAACGCGTTCCTGATCACGCGTTTGGAATTGCCACCGCTGATCGTAACCCTCGGCACGTTTTCATTGTTTCGCGGAGTCGCAGAAGGACTTACAAGAGGAATTGAAAACTACTCCGGGTTTTCTCCCCAGTTTTCTTTTTCTGGACAGGGTTACGTTGGTGGTTTAATTCCAACTCAACTTCTTGTTCTGGTTGTCGCTGTGGCCGCCTTTGGCTGGTGGTTGCATCGCACCGCATACGGGCGCAGTCTTTACGCGATTGGGCATTCGAAGGAAGGTGCGCGCTACGCCGGCATTGCGGTGTCGCGAAAGTTGTTTTCGTTTACTTGCTTTCGGGCTTCGCCGCGAGCGTCTCTGCCGTCATCTACGTTGCGCATCTGGGCCAGGCGAAGTCTGACGCCGGCACTGGCTTTCGAGTTGATGGCAATAACAGCCGTCGTTCTCGGAGGAGCTTCGATCTTTGGTGGGCGTGGCACAGTCTTAGGAACGGTACTGGGCTTGTTCGCCATCGTTGTATTGCAGAACGGTCTGCGTTTGAGTCGTCAGCCTGCCGAACTTGCGGGCATTCTTACCGGCGTCTTGCTGTTAGTTACAATCGTTCTCAATCGCTTTTCTGGTCTACCGAGCGAAGGTCGGCAAAATGAAACTGAGGAGATTGATGTGAAGAATTCGCAGGTCGCCGTTTTAAGCGCCGTGATTCTGTTGGCTGCGTTGTTGGTGGCCGGGAGCAACTGGGTGCTTGTGCGCTCGCTCAGGCAGGACCCAAGTTCCGACGCCAACTTCATCGCACGGCCTTACGCCTGCCCATCGTATTCAGGTAGCGATGATGCCGAAAGCGAAAGGCGATCCTTATTTTGTCAGTTGTCGACAAGGTGCCGAGGAAGCCGCAAAGGAGCTTGGTGTTGATTTGCTGTGGGACGGGCCCACCGATCTCGATCCTGCGAAACAAAACGAAGTCAGTCGAAGCCTGGATTACTAAAGGCGTCGATGTGATTGCCGTCAGCGTTGAGAATCAGGCGGGCATCTCCACAGTGCTTCGCAAGGCTCGAGAGAAGGGAATCAAGGTAATTACCTGGGACGCTGATGCCGAGAAGGACGCTCGCGATTTCTTGATCAATCAAGCGACACCGCAGGGGATTGGTTACACGCTCACCGATGAGGCCGCCAGGATAATGGGCAACAAAGGTGAGTTTGCAATCAATCACCGCTTCGCTGAGCGCCGCCAATCAGAATGAGTGGATCAAGAATATTCGCGCACGGCTTGCAGAAAAATATCCGGATCTGAAACTTGTCGCCGTGCAGCCGAGTGAAGGCGATCGCGATCGTGCTTTTTCTGAGACGCAGACTGTGCTGAAGGTCTATCCCAACGTGAAAGTGATCATGGCCATCGCTGCGCCTGCTGTTCCTGGCGCAGCGGAAGCAGTCAAGCAATCAGGCAGAACGGACGTGAAGGTCACTGGACTTTCATTGCCGAACATGAACAAGCCATACGTGAAGTCTGGTGTTGTCGAGAGTGTGGTGCTGTGGAACACGACAGACCTCGGATACCTGACAGTTTACGCAGCCAACGCGTTGAGCAAGGGCGAACTGAAACAGCGGCGACCATGAGATCAACGCCGGCCGATCTGGGCAAGATAGCTGTGGTAGGTGATGAAGTTCGCCTTGGCGCACCATTCATCTTCAACAAAGAGAATATTGATAGGTTCAATTTTTAAGATGACTGGGAGCTGCAGGCGTCCTCGGCCTTGCTGCCTGCTGATCATCTAACGTTATTGACGACGCAATTAGCAAGGCGAGGACGGCGCTCATCGCACCGAAGACCACAAGTGCCAAGTACCCAAGTTCAGTAATTCCAGTGATTTAGATCCATGAAGCAAGCCAAAAATTCAGGAAGTGCGCGCGTATGTGATCGCCGCTAACGAAATGGGCGCTGACTATCACAACCAGAAGGGAAGCCATTGGATTATCGATCTCCCAATCGCAAACCCGATGTCAGTCTACGAGGAGTACAAAGCTGAACGCACCAGTTGGGGCATCAACGCACTTGGTACTGTTGTCGTCCAGGTGGAACTGACCGATGGCACTATCGGAATTGGCTGCAGCATCGGTGGTGAGCCCGCGTGCTACATCATCGAAAAGCACTTGAGCCGATTTGTTGAAGGACAGGATCCACGCAACGTGGAACTCATCTGGGACCAAATGTGGCGCGCGACGATGCCGTACGGTCGCAAGGGATCTGACGGTCCAGGCGATCAGCGCGGTCGATCTCGCTATCTGGGATTGCCTCGGCAAACTACGCGACGAGCCTGTGTACGCGCTGCATCGGTGGCAAGACGAAAGAGCGTTTGCCGGTGTATGCAACGACCTCGCGTCCGGACGTCGCGCAACAGTTGGGGATTTCACGGAGCAAAGATTCCTTGTCGCTACGGGCCAGCGGATGGACCGGAAGGACTGAAAAGAACATTGCCGGTGATGGCCGGAGGCGCGTGCTGCAGGTTGGTCCTGATTTTCCGATTGCGCCTTGATTGCTACATGGCGCTGACTGTGCCCTATGCAATTCAACCTGCGAAGGCGTTGGCGCCTTACGATCTCTACTATGGATTGAAGAGTGTCTTGCCGCCGGACGATTACGATGGTTATGCAGCGCTGAAGCTCAGCGCTTGACCGGAACTTGTCTGGTCACCACTGGAGAACACGAGTACACGCGCTACGGCTTTCGTGAATTGATCGCGCGAAAGTGCGCCGACATTCTGCAGCCTGACATCAACTGGGTTGGTGGGCTTACGGAGGCGCGGCGCATCGTGGCGATGGCCGCGGCCTACGACATTCCAGTGATTCCGCATGGCTCGAGTGTTTTCTCGTATCACATGCAGTATGCGTTTTCGAATTGTCCGATTGCCGAGTTCTTAGTGATGAGTCCGAAGGCTGATGAGTTGGTGCCGTTGTTTGGTGAGTTGTTTACAAACGAGCCATTACCACGAAGACGGCTATCGTTGAACTGACTGATGACGCCTGGGCTGGGGCGTTGAGCTGAATCAGCAATCTCGAGCTGATTGCGACCGTACGCAAGCAGGTCGCAGAAGGTTGCACGTCACTCGGTTGATCTGTAGGGCGGCAACTCCGCGGCCGCCCATTCATGTTCTGACGGTTAAAGATTCAAGACATGGGCCCAGGAGTGCCGCCCCTACAAAAATATGTCTAATTTTAATCAGGACAGGTAGCCATAGTTACTGGTGCGGCTTCAGGGCTCTGGACTGGCGATCGCGCAGAAACTCGCACGCCGACGGCGCGCAGGTAGCATTGTTAGATCTCAATGAATCTGCACTGCAGGCCGCTGCGAATGAGAGTCGGCGGCAATTCGTTGCCGCTTGCGGTCGATCTTAACGAAGCAGACGCAAGTTGAGAAGCGTTGTCAGCGCAGATCGGCTGAGCGGTTCTGGGCGTATCGATATCCTCGTCAACACGTGCCGGCGTTACAGGCGACGACGAACATCAAGAGTCACGAGGTCGACCCGGATGACCTGCGATTTGTTTTTGACGTCAACTTCATGGCGTCGTTCTTTACATCTCGAGCGGTGCTCCCAACCGATGTCGAAGCAGAACTACGGCCGCATACTTCACATTGCTTCGGTTGCCGGTAAGGAAGGCAATGCGGGCATGCTATGCCTATTCCGGCTTCGAAAGCGGCAGTCATCGGGATGACGCAAGGTGCAGGGCAAGGAATATGCGGAGACTGGAATCACTGTAAACGCGCTGGCTCCGGCAGTCATTCAAACGCCGATGGTTGACGTCGATGCCACCGAACAAGTGAAGTACATGACTGACAAGATTCCGATGAAGCGTTGCGGCACACTCGATGAGATTGCGCACATGGCAGCATTCATCGTGTCACGCGAGACCGCATTCACGACTGGATTCACGTTTGATATGACCAGGCGGCAGGGCCACTATCATCTGACAGTTACGGATTGGGCATTGGTAGTTGAGCAGTTGACGCGTGTCTGGCTTTGCACTGGGTGCCAAGAACTGCGTCTGCCTTGACTCTGGCGTCAGATGACCTTGGACCGGCGTTTTTAGACGCCGGGAATCGAGGCCATTTAGTAACCCCGTCGCGTAGCGACGACAGAATCTCAGGCGTCGCTACACGACGCTCAATCTGCGCGAGTCGATCCCAGCTTTGGAAAGCTGGGCTAAATTCAGTTGACGCTCCAATTAATGAACCAATGACCAATGAACCAATGAATCAATGAATCAATTCCAAATCCAACTCCTCAAGATGGGCCAGTGCGACGTGATGGGTCCTGAAGTTTTCTGGATGAGTCACTGGAACGACTGGGTCGCAGCTTTACTTCTGGATGGCTGTCATTCGCGGTAACGGTAAGACCGCAATCATCAATACCGGACCGCCGGCTGATCTGACGGCGCTGAATGAACGTTGGAGTAGCGGGTTTCGGCGAACGCGGAAAACTCGCGCGCCAGGAAAGTGAACGGTCCGCTCAAGGCGTTAGCCGACGCTTCGGGATCAAACCGGAAGATGTCGACTACGTTTTGATCACACCGATTCAGATCTACGCGACAGCCAACATTCAGCTGTTCAGCAATGCACAGGTTTGTATTTCCAAGCGCGGATGGATTGAAGACTTTCATGCCGAGAAGTTTCCGATGCATGTGCCGCGCGAGTTTCGTGCTTGTCAGACGAGACACTGCGCTATCTGACGTTTGAGGGGCACGATCGACTGCGGCTGTTGGAAGACGAAGACGAAATCATGCCCGGGCCTGCAGGTGTTTCTGGGCAGGAGTCCACCACCGCTCGTCGATGTGTTACGTCGTCGATACAGACGCAGGGACGAGTAGGTATTGTCCGATTGCCTCTTCAAATACGGCAACCTTGAAGATGGAGAGCCGCTCGGAATTCAGGAAAGTCTCGAGGAGTATTACATCACGACGAAGCGGATTAAGACGAGAGACTGACATCTTTGTTCCGTTGTATGAGCCTGATGTGTTGAAGAGATTTGACGGGGAAGAATTGGATAGGGTCCGTGTGCAGTAGCCCGACTGTCAAGGAGAGTCATTCAGCTGAGCGCATTAGACCCAGCATCGCTTGGACAGTCGAGCCTCACTAGACAGGCGCGGCCAGCTGCCCAACAGGCCAAAGCACTGACGAACAGAAGACCAACATCGCACATGATTCGCAAATCCTTCTTGATGACGCTTAAAGCCTGGAGCCGTGGATCGAGTACGAGCAAGCGCCACAACCCGATCTGGCCCGAGCTGCAGGCAAGTGTTGAAGAAGCATGGTGTACACAACTACTCGATCTTTCTCGATACGAAGTAGCAACCGGCGCTTGTTTGCCTACGTTGAGATTGAGTCAGAGGAGTTGTGGCAACGCATTGCGAGCACGAAGCCTTGTCGGCGTTGGTGGAGCTTACATGAAGGATTTGATGCTCACGAATGAAGACGACAGTCCGGTTACAACTGAGTTGAGCGAAGTGTTTCATATCGATTGAATTTAGCTCTGTGCTGTGTCTGCTGTGTCTGTGCTCTCCGTGGTCGAATAGCGAATTCGGACATCAACAGCACAGAGCACAGAGACACAAGGAAGCTCAGAGTACAAAGTCAGTAGAGAGTTGGTGAATGGCTGAGTCGATTAAAAGGCAAAGTGGCAATCGTCACCGGTGGATCGGTCGGTATCGGACAGGCGACAGCTCACTTGTTTGCGGAGGAGGGCGCGCAAGGTCGTCATCGCCAACCCCAGCGAGCCTGCCGGTGAAGAGACTGCGGCTGATAATCCGTGCAACAGGGCTTTGACGCGATCTTTGTGCAGACTGACATCTCGAGTGAAGACGACTGCCGCAACGCGTTTGCGACGAAGCGGTCAAGACATTTGGTCGCCTCGATATTCTGGTGAACAACGGCGCCGTCTTCATTCTAAAAGGATCTGAAGCCAGCGTTGCCGATTGGCAACGAATGTTGAGTGTAAACATCATGGGCACGGCGCTGATGAGTAAGTTTGCTTCCGAGTACATGAAACAGTTGTGGTGGCGGAGCGATTGTGAACCTTGGCTCGATCTCAAGCTTTGTCGCTCAGCCTTCATTCATCACCTATAGTTCGACCAAAGGTGCAATCCTGCAGATGACGCGAAACATGGCAATGGACCTTGCGCCCTTCAACATTCGCGTCAATTGCGTTTGTCCCGGCACGATTCTCACGCGTGCTTCCGAAGAACACATGGCCCGCGTGGGAATGACGAAAGAAGAGTTCATCGCGGCAGAGGCCCCGAAGCATTTACTGAATCGCGTCGGACACCCACGCGAGTGTGCGTATCCGATCCTGTTTCTCGCCTCCGATGAAGCGTCGTTTATTACCGGCACGCATTTAATGGTTGATGGCGGATACACCACGGTAAGGGCTGGAGCGCTGCGCGTCCGCCGCTGGTGGCCCGACACGGAATGCAAAAAGAAAACGCGGAATAAGATACGGAAGACAGCAGGCGTGGACGCCTGCGGTCCCAGCAGCAGATACATGTATGGATCTTGCGAAGCTATAACTGGGGATTCGCGGGCGTGCCAGTTCACAGAAAGGATATCGAGTGCATGAGACTGTTCTGTTTGTTTGGCTTGGCAGCTATCCTGCTCGTCTACTGTCAGCGTCCGCACAAGAACCGCCGCGCGAATGGATTGATCCCGACACCGGTCATCGCGTTATTCGGCTGAGCGATGAGCCCGGCAGTGCCAGTCTGTACTTTCATCAAAAATGCCTACACACCCGACGGGCTCAAAGTTGATCATCACTACGCCAACCGGACTCTCGACAATTGATCTCCGAGACGCGTGCGATAGAGAAGGTTGTGGACGGACGGTGAACGTGATCGTCACGGTAGAAAGTCGGGAGACATTTACTACATAAAGTCAGGTACTGTTTACGCAACGGACCTCAACACTAAACAGACTCGCGAGGTCGCCAAGCTTCCACCGCGTACATCGATCGCCAGTGTCAATGCCGATGAAACTCTACCGCAGGCATCATCGATAATGGTCTCGCCACCTCCATCACCCAGTTCCTGAGCCACGCTCTGCGCCACCACGCGGAGACAGCTATCCCGGCAAAGGCGAGCATGATGGAGCGTCGCCTCGCTCGAACGACGTCCCTGCACTCATCACGGTCAACACAAAGACAGGCGAAGTGAAGCACTCTTCCGAAAGGAACCGACTGGTACAACCACATACAGTTTTCGCCGACCGATCCACGCTACTGATGTTTTGTCACGAAGGTCCGTGGCATAAGGTCGACTCGTACCCGTGACGATTCGCACCGACGGTACGGCACTAAGCGCAGATTCACCACCGCACCATGGAACATGGAGATTGAAGGTCAGCGGAGTTTTTCAGTGGCGACGGGAAGATGATCCTGGTACGACTTGCAAACACTGAGAGCCAGGTCTTCTGGTTAGGAGTTTGCGACGTCGCGAGCGGTGAAAGGATTTGGTACCACCTCGAACGAAGTGAGTGGTCAGTCACATTTCAATGTGTCGCCTGATGGAACTTTGTTCGCGGGCGACGGTGGCGTCCCGACAGTGTTGCCGCTCCGGGCAACGGTCAGTGGATTTATCTGTTCCGGGCCTGAGTTGGTCGCAGACAAAACTGATGGAGCTTGGCCAAATCCAAAGGAGTTCATAAAACCCGGTTACCCAAAGCGGGAGAAGTTGGTGAATCTTCGGAAGCAGCCAACTACCGACTCGAGCCCAACGTTGCACTTTACTCCCGATCAGAAATGGATTGTATTCAGGTCAAACATGTTTGGTCCGACCCACGTGTTCGCAGTGGAGATCAAGAAAGCAACATCGTAAACGGGGATCGCGTCTTCTCTGCGCCCGTGCGTTCTCGGTGTTTCCCCAGAAATTCGTTCGAAAGCGCTTTGAGGTCAGGATTGGTTTTTCTCTGGACCGCTAGAGAAAAAGCCAAGAGTGTCACTATGGATGCTCAGTTACCAATTCTTGATCTGCATCATCTGATGCCCAGCCTGCGAGTAGTCTGTGTGCTTATATTTGTTTTGAATTCCTCGGCAAGCGCTCAGCAGAAGTTGCATTTTGATTTTGGCCCTACAAAAACTCAACCCGGTTACAAAGCCGTTGGCAGCGATACGTTTTATTCGAAATCGTTAGGTTACGGGTTTGAGCCCGACGCCCAGGGTTTCCTGTGTAGGAAGCATAACTAGAGACGTCCATTCGGGTTTTTGCACAAGCGAAAAGCCATTCTATTTTTCAGTGGCCCTTCCCGAAGGAAACCACCTCGTTCGGATCACTTTCGGTGACTTCGGAAAGGAATCGAGAACAACCGTTAAGGCCGAGTTGCGACGGCTGATGCTCGAGCGTTGATTCTCCAGCCGGCAAGTTTGTAACGCGCACCTTCGTCGTCAACGTTCGCACGCCTGCGATTCCTGGAGGCGGCGAAGTAAAAACTCAGGATCGCGCAGAAGACAACCGAAGCATTCCGGGCCTGGGATGAGAAGCTGACGCTGGAGTTCAATAACTCTCATCCGGCCATCAGCACAGTTGAAATTACGCGGGCTGATAAATTGCCGACGATTTATCTGCTTGGCGATTCGACTGTCTGCGATCAACCGGAGCGAGGCCGTACAACAGTTGGGGACAGATGTTGACTCGCTTCTTCAATCCAATCGTCGCAATGGCGAACAATGCTGAATCCGGTGAGTCTCTTCGAAGTTCACTGAACGCACGTCGCCTGACAAAGCTCGCGAGCAGTCTTAAACCCGGTGACTACCTGCTGATTCAGTATGGTCACAATGATGAGAAGGAAAGAGGCGAAGGTGTCGGCGCGTTCACGACCTACCAAAGCGGACCTGAAGAAGTTCTCGAAGTTGCTCGTGCTCATGGAGCGACTCCGGTTTTGATCACGCCGGTACAAAGACCGCACCTTTGATGACCAGGGCAGGATCACGAATTCACATGGTGATTATCCCGAAGACAGTTCGACAGGTTGCGCGGAAGAGAAGGTTGCATTAATCGACCTGCATAAAATGAGCACCAGCTTCTATGAGGCGTTGGGTCCGGAAAAATCGAAGTTGGCGTTCAAAGAAGGCGACGGTACTCACCACAACGCAACTACGGAAGTTATGAGTTGGCAAAGTGCATCGTGGAACAGATTCGAGCGCAAAAACTTCCGCTCGCTAAATTTCTCGTGAGTGATGTTCTGGCCGTTCGATCCCTCGCGGCCGGATCCATGCGGAGAGTTTTGAATTGCCGGCAAGTCCAGTAACGACGAATACGAAACCGTTGGGGAGTTAGTGCTGAGGGGAAGATTGTGGCGGTCACAAACAGGCCGCATCGCACTAAGAGTCCAAATACCGCATCACGGCAGTGTGCGATTGTTCAGATCCCATATCTGTGGGTAAGCAAGAAATCTCCTCCGGTGCGCAAGGCGCGCCAAAGGAAAACGGAGTTGCACTTCTGTAGTGGCGGATCTCGAACTATCCACCAACTGCTGGTTGATTTTCTGCAACGTACCGATCAGTCAATAAGTTCATGATTAGTCACAAACGCATTTTCGCAACGCTGCTGTTGATGTTTTCTGCAACAGTAGTGCGTGCGAATGTTGTCGCTCCCTGACGTGGTCAGCAACGGGATGGTTCTGCAGCGCGGCCAGAAAGTTCCGATCTGGGGGAAGGCTGATCCCGGTGAAGCCATCACGATCACTTTTGCAGGGCAGAAAAACGAACTGCTGCTGACAAAGATGGTAAGTGGTTGGTTCGACTAAATCCGCTGCACGCAAACTCGACGCCGGCGACATGATGTCGATCAGAGCAATGAACAAGACTCGAACTCAACGACATTCTCGTCGGCGAAGTTTGGTTGGTTGCCGGTCAATCAAACATGCAACGACTATTGAGCGAGAACGGCAAATGGAGATGCGGCAATTGCGGCGGCCAATTACCCGACGATTCGTCTGTTCAATGTCAGTCGACAGGTTGCTTTCAAGCATGCACCACCTCCACTTGCGACCATGGCAAGCGTGCACATCCGAATCTGTCAAACAATTTTCTGCCGCCGGGTATTATTTCGCCGTTGAGTTACAAAAGGAGTTAAAGGTCCCAGTCGGCGTTATCAACTCGTCATACGGAGGCTCGCAGGCCGAAGCAGTGGACACCCGTTGAATATCTTCTGGCCTCCGCTGATCTGAAACCTACTGTCGATGCACGAAGACCTGGGATGAGGAACGCCCGCGAGTTAAGGTCGAGATACGACGAAGCTATCAAGAAGTGGCGCACTGAAGCTGACGCAGCAAAAGCAGCCGGCGCGCAACCGAAACCATCGCCGGCAGTTCCCGATGCTTTGCGTGAATATCGCATCGCGGCGTCGATCTACGACGGAATGATCGCTCCGTTGATTCCGTTCTACATTCGCGGCGCATTTCTGGTACCAGGGCGAATCGAATGAAACGCGGGCGCAGCAGTATGAGATTTTGTTGCCGGTGATGATCAAAGCCTGGCGCGAGCGCTGGAGTGAAGGGAACTTTCCGTTTGGGATCATTCAGCTGCCCAATTATCGAGATCAAAAGAATGAGCCTGCGGACGAAGCGTGGAGTCATATCCGCGAAGGTCAACGAAGAGACGTCGCGATCTCTGGCAAAGACTGGTTTGATAGTCACCATCGATATCGGTGAAGCTCGCGACATTCATCCGAAGAACAAGTTGGATGTTGGCAAGCGGATGGCTCTTTGGGCACTCGCGAGACGTGTATGCGGAAGATTCAGCCGAGATCAGGACCGAGCTTTCCGGGCGCGACGCCTTCCGCTTCCGGCTCCGAGATGATCGTTACGTTTTGACGATGCGGGTCACGGTTTGAAGACTCGCGATGGTAGTAAGCCGGCGGAGTTTGCGATCGCCGGTAATGACAAGAATGGTACTGGGCCGAGGCGCAGATCATCGGGCGTAACCAGGTGAAGGTTTGGTCAGCCATCTGTCGCGCAACCGGTTGCCGTGCGTTACGCATTCAACAACAATCCGAAGAATCCAAATCTGACTAATGATGGTGGACTTCCTGCGAGTCCATTCCGAAGTGATAACTGGCCAGGTCCAACGGACGGGAAGCGTTGGTGTCCGACGAATCCTTTAGTTTGTCGAACGTTCGGTTCTCAGACTCAAATTCGTTTGGAGCGCTGGCTTTGCACGCGGCGAGTTAGGGAACGACAAACTAAAGTTTGTCGGACATTTACCTGAGACAACTCAACAGCTGACGTGAATTCATCGGGGCGGCCATGGCAGGCGGCGGGGCATTATTGACTCAAAGTACCCAGGCCCTCGTGGGGACCAAAGCTTTTGGTCTCTCATGCCCATCGCGCAATCGCCCGACTCGAGAATCGAAATCCTGACCGCGATTGATAGCGACAATTGCTCCTGGGAGATCTGGCGTCACTTCGCAGAGCACCTCGGCGGTGTTATCTACGACGGCATTTGGGCGTAGGAAAACTCGAAGATCTCCAACGTTACCGTCGAGCTGTCTCCGGTGCGCAGCCCGTACTGGCGAATGAGCTTCTCCACCGACGCACGTCGGGATGGTAGGTAGCTGCTCGCGACGGCGTGCAGCCGCTGCCTTTCCCGGCCATCTCGAGGCACGCCGAGCATCAGGCTCGGCGCCGTGGCGACTAAGCGCCGTTTGATCCGGTTCAGAGATCGCGGTGAGCCCCTGCGTGCGGGTCAAGCCGAGGCGCGTCTCGCTGAGGCCCAGCTGGTCGAAAGCAGATCGTCCGGCAGGCTGCGCCACCGCCTCCGGGTGTCTCTCGCTGTCCGTAGTTACGCGCCAGCAGCGAGACGAAGCCGCGCACCGTCGGTGATTCGCGGGGCACGTCGGCGTGGAATGTGCACCTTGCCCCCGGTCCACCCTCGACCCCAGAGATGGCCACTGGGGTCTGGCACTCGTCTGACCCGGTTATGGCCTGCTGCCTTTCGGCTTCTGTACCGCGCCGGGAGCGGCGGAAGCTTCCTGGAATAGTCGAGCAGCGCGTCTCGACGCTGGATCTGGCGATCGGCCGCCTTGACAGGCGGGGGATGAGGGTGTCCAGGCTCGGCATGGGTCTGCCAGCCCAGTTCGGCAGATCTCGCACCGCCGGGCGACAGCGGCGAGGCGGCCGGGCCTCCACGCTGGAATAATGCTGACCTTCGAGCTTCCCGTGTCGACGGGTACCTGTGCCATAGGTCCGAGGCTGATCCCTCGAAGCAGCTATCGAGCTGCAGGCGCCGAGGTCTAGACCTGTGGGTGATTCCCGGCCAGCGCCAGCCGCCTCTCCTGGTCCAGGAGCCGCCAAGCCTCCGATCCAGTCCCCCAGCGGTGCCCTCCCAGCGCTCCATCCTCCCGAACCTGCCCGGTGGCAGGGGATCACCACGGCGAGCCGGCTGCTTGCGCGCACGCCGCGCGCCACACCGCGCGGGCGGCGGTCGGGCGGCCCAGCTCGCCGCGCGATCGCCTGATACGAGCGAGTCTCGCCTACCGGGATCCGCCGCAGCGCTTCCCACACCTGCCATTGGAAGGCCGACCCTCGACGACCACATCGAAAGCCGGACGGCCCCAGCCGCCGCCTGAAGCACTGAGCCGTGCCACCACCGTCCTCCGGTGTAGCTGCACGCAGGTCCTCGTCGTCCCGCGTCCAGCGTCCGCAGCGGGGAACTCGCGGCTGCAGGGAGGACTCCAGCAGCTCCGGGCTCGTCCCTCTCAGCATCACCGAGCACAAGCCCCCGCTCCGTCGACCGCGGCCAGCAGGTGGACCGCCGAGTTCGGTCACCACGATGGTGCCCAGCGGACCCGCGTGCCCCGGCCACTGCCCGTGTCGGTACGTGCCCGGCGTCATGCCCATGCCGCTCCGGGCCTGCTCGTAGGCCCGGCTGCCCGACCACGCATCGCCGGCCTCGTAGGTCGCTCCTGCTCACCGTGTCGCCTTCACTGGAGCCGGGATTTCATCCGTCGCCAGTCGCCGTGCGCTTCGCGTGAGCTCTGGGGGTGACCCCCCAGAACCCGCTTGAACGTGCGCTGGAGATGGTAGGGGCTCATGCCGACAGCGGGGCGGCCGACCGGAGTTGGTCACAGTGCTGACCGTGTCCGGTCACCAATGCTCGTCGAGATGCTCACGGGCCACGCTGAACCTGCCGATCGGCAGGCGCGCTCGCTCCCGCGTGTGCTCGCACCTGGCGGCAGGCGCGGTACCCCGCGCCTCCGGCCGCGTCTGGGATGGCGGCGAAGAAAGCGCACCCGCAGCCGGGCCGGCGCGCCGCGACGGGCAGGACGGCCGGCAGTAGATGCGGAGTGGAAGTCACAGCGTAGACGCGAAGCTCGTCCATCGCTGGGCATGAATCTCGCCCCAGGACCGCTTCCCAGCCGCTGCTGGTCGGCCCGGGTTGGCCGGGTGGTGTCCGTCACGGGCGCTGGCTCCCCCCTGCCTGCCATGATGGTACCATGGACGTGCCGCTTCTCACTACCCGGTTCTTGCGTCTGGAACTTCCTGATCTGCCCTCGTCGTTACACCTCAGAACCGCTGCCGTATCGGCTGCAACTCGCGGACCTGTCTGAAACCGCCGTATCATAGGACAGGCCTCTCGATGGCCGGGGCGGACTCGCCCCTGGAGATTCATGACTGCGATCGCCCCCAGCCGGATCGGACCCCCGCCTCATAGCCGACCAGCTCCTCGGAAGCCCGAGCCAGGACGTTCATGCTCCTGGCTGGCCTGCAGCGACGCGGACGAGCCTGCGGGCCTGGCATACTGACCCGCTGATGAGCCCAGTCCTCTGGGACTTGGGGCACATCGCCCACTTCCAGGCGCAACGGCTCACGCTGGTAACACTCCGTGGGCCCCATAGAGTTTCGGGTCGAGATGCCCGGCGCTCTCTTCAATCCCCTTCGAGCACCCCCGCAGCGAGCGGGGATCGGCTCCCGCTCCCGGCCCTGGCCCACTGCCGGGCGAGGTCATGGACGAGATCCGGGCCCGCGTGCTGGAGCCGCCTGGCCGCCGCGGACTACGACCCCGCCAATGCCTCTGCTGCGAGACGGTTACGTGTACTCAGATGGTGCTCCAGCACGAGTACCAGCACAACGAGACCATCCTCCAGACGCTCCAGCTCAAGCAGGGTGGGCCAGTCCCTTACGCTCCGATCACGCGCGACCCGGCTCCAGCCTTTGGAGGAAGGGGTCGGCTTCAAGCCCGGGCCACATGGCCCGGTTCCCGGGCGGTCCCATGTCGAGATCGGCACCGACGACCGCACCGTCGCTCACGACAACGAGCGGCCCCGGCACACCGGTCTCCGTGCTGGCGCCATTCTGGATCGACGTGCTATCCCGTCACCAACGGCGAGTTCGAGTGGCTTCATCGGACGCGGAGCGGCTATTCCACCAGACGAGCGTGCTGGCCTGGATGCCGGCTGGCACTGGCTCCAGTCACTCGTCGGCGACGGTCGCGCCGGAAGTATCACTCGGACCAAGGCAGGCGGGGCCTGGGTGACCCTGGTCCACGGGACCGCGCCGGGCCGAGATGGCCCGCGTCCCACCCGGTCTGCCACGTGTCCTATTACGAGGCCAGCAAGCCTTTGCGACCTACGCCGGCAAAGCGGCTCCCCACCGAGCTGGAGTGGGAGGCGGCGGCGGCGGTCGAGATCCGGCGTACCGGCGCCAAGCAGCGACTTATCCCTGGGGCGCACGAGCCGGCCATCCGAAGGAACATGGCCAACGTCGATCCAGCTGTCCGTTCGGCACAGCAGCCGGTCGGGAGCCATCGCCAAGCTGGAACCTATCGCCCGTCGGCTGTTCCGGCATGATCGGCGACGTCTGGGAGTGGACCGCGAGAGCAGATTTCCATGCCGTACCCCGGGCTTCGAGCTGTCCCTACCGGGAGTACCCAGAGGCGTTCTTCGGCAGCGAGCTACAAGGTGCTTCGCGGCGGCTCCTGGGCCACCCGGCCCGGCGCGATCCGTAAAACACCATTCAGGAACTGGGACTACCCCATCCGCCGGCCAGATCTTCAGCGGCTTCAGGTGCTGCTCGCGATGACTAGCTCGATCCATCCCAAGTGGGCCCGCACGTGCAGTCGCGGGCCGAGCGGCACCCCAGTCCCGCGCATGCTGGCTGAAGGTGGCTGCAGGGCTGGCGGCTCCGCAGAAGGAGCTTCTCACCCGAAGTACTTCTACGATCACCGGGGCTCCGAGCCGTTCGAGGAGATCACCCGCCTGCCCGAGCACTATCCCACGCGCACCGAGCGGGCGCTGCTCGAGGTGTGGATGCCGACAGCTCATCCCCGAACACGCGACCGGGCGTCGTCGAGCTGGGGGCCGGAAGCGCGGAGAAGAGCCGGATCATCCTGGAGCGCCATGCGATCGCCTGGCGCACGGCGGGCCTGTACGTCCCCATCGACGTGAGCGCCAGCTTCTCGGACCAGACCGCCGGCCGGCTGCGCCGGGACTACCCTGGCCTCACGGTGAGAGCCGGACGGTTGCCGATATCTCCGAGGAGTTCGACCTCCCCGACGAGGTACCCCATCCGGCTCTGTACGCCTTTCTCGGTGGCACCATAGGCAACTTCTAGCCACCCTGCGGCGATCCGGCTCCTGCTCCGGGTCCGGTCCGGCGATGCACGCGGACGATCGTTTCATCATGGGCGTCGATCCCGCGTGGAAGGACATCCGGCGCTGATCGAGGCCAGCTACAACGACTCCCGAGGCGCAACCGCCGGCGTTCAACCGCAACATGCCGCTGGTGCTCAACCACGAGCTAGGCGCCGGCTTCGAGCCTCGACGCTCTTCGCCCACCGGGCGTTCTACGAGCCGGTTGACCCACCGGCCCGAGATGCATCTGGTCGCGCAGATGCGGAGCACGAGGTTCGGGTGCCCGGGATCGGGGCCTGGAATTTGGCCGTTCCGGCGGGGCGAGGTCGATTCGCACCGAGATCAGCTGCAGAGCACGACCGCCGCAGCAGGAGAGGACCTGTTCGCTGCCGCGGGGCTCCGGATCGAGACCCGTGGCGCCCCGATCACGCCTGCACTCTTCGCGCTGGTGGTAGGCGTGCAGCGGCGTGAGCACGGCCGCAGGTCCGGCAGTGGCTGACCGCGGACCGGCCGAGAACGCGTTTGCGGGCGTGGTCCGGCCGAGGGCTCACGCACTCCCGCGCAGCATGGGCGCGGAGGTCGAGTTCATACCGGTGGAGTCGCTCAGCGGGCGCCGCTGTCCCGATCGATGTCGGAGGACGGCCTGGCCACCCTTGCCGTTCCTCCGCCTGACACGGCCTGAGGCAAGGCCTGGCACGAGGGATGTACCTCCAAAGGCACCCGTGCTTCACCTGCCTGCCGCGAGGGGAGGAGCCCCCTCACGCTTCGAGCCAGGGCGACAGTCTCGTACAGCTACACTTCGCCGTGCCGTTCCGCGCAGCGCCCTCTCGCTCGCGCTGCTCCGCGCCGTGGTCCTTCCTGCTCCGTGCCGGCGGCGGTCGGCCGAGGGCATCGATCTGCTGCCCGTCGGGCATCGACCCCCACAACCCCCGCCGATGCAGGCCCCGTCTGCTGATCCACGCCAAGCGCTACGCCCGCATGGCGGAGTACCTCGGGCGACGCGGGACCGGCTGGGAGCCACCACTTTGATGCGGCAGACGGCGCTGGGCACTTCCAGGTGACCTGAACTTCGACGACGAGCCCTGGCTCCGCTGGCGGGTGCTCAACGCGGCAGCGCCGTATGTCGACTGGCCATCTTTGCCAACTCGCCGATCTACGCCGGCCAAGCGCACCGACAACCAGGAGCACTTCCGAGGCGCAGGTCTGGCGCGCCCTCGACCCCACCCGCACCGGTACTTCCGTATGACGAGCCAGACCCGGTCGGCGCGTATCTCGATGTTTTGCACTGGCCGCACCGGCCATACTCTACCCCACAATCGCGAAGGGGAGTACCGGCCCTTCGGCGAATGGCTCGGAACCGGGCCAACCCCACCGCGCATGGAGTGGCAGGACCATCCTCAGCACACTCTTTTCCCGGATAGGTTCGGCCTCGGGGGCATCTGGAGCTTGCGGTCCCGCCGACTCGATCGCGCCCCAGTGGTAGTGCCGCTCCACTCTGGCCCTCACCGCGGGCATACTCTACGACTCGCGCCGCCCTCCGCGCGGACTGCCGGTTTCCTGAGCTGGCAAGCCCGATCTCCGGTTGCTCGAGCGGGCCGGCTGCGCTGGGCTGCACGACCCCGCCATCGCCGTTGCGTATACGCCGCGGATCTCATTCGAGGTGGCGCTACAAGGCTGCCAGGGGCGTGGGCCAGATTCGCGATAGCTTCCATCCGGCCGACCTCGAGCAGGCCCGTGCCTCTTTCGAGCGCTACACACCCGCCGGAGCCGCCCGCCCGCAGACGACGTGCTGGAGTCGGCCATCGCGGCCTGAGCTACGTCTCCGCCGTGTGACGTTGTCGCCTTTCACGTCTGTCCACCTCCATACTATTCGGTTCGTTTCCCGCTCCAGGCCACACCAAGCACTTTCACACGAGAGCGCCAGTGCAGGCTGGAGTCCTACATCTAGGGTGGAGGTGTGGTGATATGACCGGATCAATCGATGGACACAGCTCAAGCCGAGCGGCGCGGCGAGACGACCGGCCGGATTCATAGTAGCGATGTTCGAGGGAGCGCGCCGGAGGCCGAGGACGCGATTCGCGATCTGCAAGTAAGAATGCCGGCTTCACCAACGAGCAGATCGGGCGTCGCGACCCAGGATCGGGTAGGGCCAGCGGACGGCTGCGACGCGACGCAGGCCCGGACGAAAATCGGAGATCCTTGATGAGACTGCAACGGTCTGCGAAGGTGCCGCGACCGGCGCGCTCGACCGGCGGCGTCACCGGTGGGCTGGCTGGGCTGACCAGGCTCCTGCTCGTCCCGGCGTGGGACCGCTCGTCGCTCGGGGGCGTGCTCGCATCCGAGTCTGCTCGGAATGGGCGTCGGCGCGTGCTGCCGGCGGGTCTGGTCGGCGCGCTGGTCAGCCTCGCGGGGTACCGGAGGAGGATGCCGTGCATCTCGATGCGCGGGGACTGCGCAAAGCGCTAGTGCCCTGGTAACAGTGGTTGCACCACCAATCAGCCCCCCGACCCGCGCGATCTCGACTCTCGAGCGCCATGGTGGCGATCTGGGCCCATCGCGATCCCGCGTTCGCAGACGGTACGAGATCGTCATCGATGGTCAGGAGCGGCGCGTCCCGTTCCGACGCCGGCGGCGCCGGTCCTGAGCGGACCGCCTCGTTGCAGGGGCGTCTGACTCCCGGTCCGGCATCCAGATGCGCGGCGGGGAGGCGCCACGCATCCTCCCCGCGCTGTCCTTTACATTGCAGGCCGGCACCAGCCCTGCCGGAGAATCTGTGAAAGCCGTCCGAGTCTTCACCGCACCACGGCGGTCCCGAAGCCCTCCAGCTACGAGGATGGTTCCCGACGCCCTACCCCCTGGCGCGGGCCAGGCTCTCGTACGCATCGAGCGCGGTCGGGTGTCAACTTCAACGAGGTGTATCAGCGGACCGGCCTCTACCCCGCTGCAGCTGCCACCTGCATCCCGGGCTCCAGAGGCCGCCGGCGGTGGATCGAGCGCGTAGGCGAGGGGCGTCACCGCCGTCGCGCCAGGACAACGAGTCGCCTCGCGGAAGCCGCCAGGCGCCTACGCTGAGTACGCCGTCAGCGCCGGCCGAGCGACTGTCGTTCTGCCCGACCGGCGTTCCTGGGCGGACTCGGTGCCGCCGGTCAGCGCTCCAGGGCATCACCGCGCACTACCTGGCCCACTCGACCTATGCCAGTTGTCGCACGGACGACACCTGCCTGGCCCGGCGCGCTGCCGGCGGCACCGGTTTGCTGCATCGCCAGCTGGCTCGGCGGGCCGGCGCCCGGGTGATCGGCACCGTGTCGCACCGAGCAGAAGGCCGTCCTGGCACTGAGCGGCCGGTGCCGACCGACGCGATCCCTCTACACCAGCCAGGACTTCGTGCTGAGATCCTCGAAACCCGGCTGTACCGGCGGTCGTGCCGGCCTGCAGGTCGACTACGACTCTGGTTGGTGGCAAGACCGACGTTCCTGCAAGGGTCTCGATTGCCTGGCCCGCGCCGCGGCATGACGGTGCTCTTTCGGCCAGTCCAGCACGGCCCGGTCGATCCCTATCGATCCACAGCTGCTCGAATCAGCAAGCGCTTCGCCGGGTATCTCACCCGGCCCGAGCTTGCCTCACTACGTGACGGACCCGGCGCGAGCTGCTCGAGCGGGCCAACGCGCTGCGCTCCGCTGGCCGGAGGATAGCTCGCTCCAGGTGCGAATCGAACGGGAATTTCCACTCGCCGCGGCGGCTGGACGTCTCACCGTGAGCTGGAGTCCCGCCGCACCACGGGCGAACTCCTGCCGATCTTCCGTGACCGACCCGGCTTCCCGGCGCTGGTCTCGACCCAGTGGTTGGCGTCTCTGCCTGGGCTCACCCAGGCGTTACCTGGTGGAAGGCTGGACGGGTCCTGGTATATGCCTGGGCAGTTCGCGCGATCCAGCTGCCGAGCATGATGGCGGGCCATACCCCGGTGCGGTCTTCTTCCAGCCTTGAGGCGGCGCACAGCGATCCCCGCCAGCCCGCTGCCGCATATGCTGCCTTCAGCGGATGTGCCTTCCCTTGCCGAGCGAGATGGGGCGATCTGGGCCTCAACTCCTCCGGACGACATCGGCTGAGTGTACGACGGCTCCGGGTAAATCTCAGCGCGGCTCTGGGTCTGGTGTACCGGACCTTCCGGCGACCTTCGGGCTATGCCCGCAGGCATTGCAGGCTGGACGGCGGGATGCAGAAGTGGCGTCAGGCGGAGCCGCCGGTCTGAGACCGGCGGGACTCGGGCTGCCGCCCGGCCAGTTCACCGCCTGGCTCGATCCTGACGGCCGTCCGGGACCTGGCCGCCATCTGGGCCAACCTGCAGCCGGAGGCCGAGCTGCTGGTGGACCCTCCGCTCCCGGCGCCGCTTCGATCTGGCGTCGCCGGCCTGCTTTTTGAGCCCCGGCCCGGCCGTGCCACTGGCGGCCACGTCCCAGCAGCCGGAGTCTTCCCCTGACCGGTCTCGTGGGCCCTGACGGAACCATGCTGCCTGCTCGGACGAGCTGGCGCCGGCGGATGGAGGCTGCCGGTGTCGAACCTCGCCCGGCCCATCGCGGCTACCGGTGGCCCGGGCACCAGCGCCTGCGCGCTGGTGCTGGCGCTCGAGCTGCTGGGCCTTTGGTCAGCCGGCGGCGGTCTACGATGGCGCCTCGGACCGAATGGGCCGGCCGGCCCGACACCCCGGTCGAAGCTGTGGCCCCGCGACGGAGGACTGATGGCCGGTCGTCCCGCTCCGCGGGCAATTCAGCTCGGGAATGGCCGTTGGCTGCGTCGTGCTCTTCCTCCTTCCCTTTCGCAGCCGCAGGCACCTTCTCCGCGGTCCGGGCGCTACGCTTGGCCCCCAGTGCCGGCGTCTGGCAGGATGCCGTGCTCCTCGGTGACTGCCGCGCTCGCCTTCGGCGGCGTGGGATTCGTAGTGGGCTGGTCGGGGATGCGGGTGGCGTACCGCCGACTCAAACAGGCCGAGGCGCTGCAGGCCGTCACCCCGAGGCGCCGGTGGCTCTGGCGGCGGGACTCGGGCGAGCGGGAGCGGCCGGAAGATTACCAGTCGTGACACGGTGCTGGGCGCGTGTGATCTTTGCCACGCTGTGGAACCTGGTCAGCCTGCACCAGGCGCATATGTCGGCGTACGGGCCGCCCTCTATCAGAAGGCAAGCCGGCCGCCCTCGTCGCTCCCATGCTTCTCCCACTGGCCGGCATCTGGCTGCTGGCGAGGGCGGTGCAGGCAACGCTCCGCAAACAGAGACAGGGCGCGGCGTCCCGCTCGATCTCTCCACCACTGTCCCCGAACATCGGGCGCACTTACCTGGCCGGGGACGGTCCTCGCCCGGATGGACCTCCAACCGGCCGAAGGCTTTCAGCTGAATTCTGACCTGCGTCCGCCGGGAGACCACGCGCAGACGGGCAGGAGCAGCTCGACCTCCGAGCGCATTCTCTGGCGGGAGGAACAACGGGTTCGCCGGGGAGCAGATCAGGGACTACAGCGGCATGAAGATCCAGCATTCCTAATCCGGCTTCAGCTTCCTCCCGATGTCGGAGCCAGTGCAACCAACGACTGCGCACTCGAACGACCTGGGCAACCTGGCGGCTCAGGTTTCGGCCATCGTTCCGGGCGTGGATTTCGATTCCACCTTCGAGGGTGCCGGGCCTCCGCACCGCGGCTCAGCGAGCAGCTTCCCTCGGGCGACGGGAGCCGGCTCCCGCGGCACACCCTGTCAGCAAGGTCCAGAACCGCGCGCCATCGGCCACCCAGCTCGATCCATTACCGGTCACGACCACCACTCGCTGACGCGGAACCTGAGATCCTGTCCCCGGCCGCGAGAAACCCAGGCCCCGCCATCGGCATGACCGTGTCCATGCTGATCTGCGTGGGCGGCGCTGGCACATCAGCTGTATCTGAAGGCCCCGATCGTATTCCCGATCGTCACCGGCCTGGCCGGGATTGTCCTCGCCGTCTTTGTGCTGGAGCTCTGGCTGCGAGTTTCTCAGGCGACCCTGGATCGCGGCATCGCTGACGCCGGCCAGCTGGGTACCTGACCCCGGGCCGCGAGCGCAGGTCTGGCCGCCGCCGAGATAGCCGACGTGGTCCCCAGCCATCGGCAATGCAAGTCAGGAAGACGGTCTACTACGATGTCGTCATTCGCCGGAAGGACGGCAAGAAGACTCACCGCCGGCAGCTCGGTCTCGATAAGCGCGAGGCCAGTGGTTGGCGGCAACAATCAGGCGATCGCTGGGACTTAGGGAGCCGGGGTTTTCAGATTCCTGTGGAGGCCAGCTTATCAACGTTCATGTTCTGGCTGAGGCGTGGACGTTGGACAAATATGTTCCCCGAAACCTTGGGGTACGCCACTTCCAGCTTGGCGGTCGCGCTGGCGCGTCCGTCGCCATCCATTGAGGCGGGTACGCATCGCCGGGCCAAAGATGCCTCGTCCGAGCCGCACTGGCCCTGATGCATCGTGCCACGGATGTTGACCACCCGGCACCAGGCGTTGGAGATGTCGACGTGCGCCATGGTCTTGTCGGGGTCCTGGTGTCGGAGCCCATCCAGGCTCGACCCTGCATCTGCACGATGCCGGTCAGCTCTGGTGGCGGCCAACGAGCAATACGTAACTGAACGGCAAC
>ERZ1370068.7801-contig-6697_pt1 | contig 51682 bp, 69 predicted proteins | sample MGYA00561227_ERZ1370068 | MGnify/ENA primary metagenome ERZ1370068 (study PRJEB38410, sample SAMEA6850437) | metagenome | study: Metagenomic assessment of the ecological functions of the soil: analysis of the soil microbiota associated with the... | reverse complement strand
CTTACGTATTGCTAGAGCGGCGCCGCGATGCCGCTCGCGCAGCGCCTCGGTGAAGGCCGCGCGTCGTCCGCCGGGCCAGCTCGATGAGGCAGGCGTTGAGGAGCGCCGCGTTCTCGCGCTCGAGCAGCCCGATGCGGCCGAGCCGGTGCGAGAGGGTGACGGCCACGTCCGGGCACTCCTCCCGGACGATCGCGGCGGCCTCCTCCTCGCACGAGGCGTTCAGCGGCGAGAAGACCGCGGCGATGGCCGACCGAGCGGATCCCGGCGGCGCGGATGCGCCGCGCCGCCGCGCGCATGCCCGCTGCGCGTCGAAGGGAACGAGCGGGCGGCCGTCGAACTCGTGGCCGCCCTCCAGCATCACGACCTCGCCGCGCACGAGGTCGGCCAGGTCGCTCGGGCCAGTCCACGAAGGGCGGGAGCGAGGCGCCGGAGGGCAGGCCGATGCGCACCGCGGCCACCCGGCCGAGGTCGCGCCGCTGCACCACCGCGTTGGTGAAGTGGGTGGTGCCGATCATCGCCGCGTCGCGCGTCGCGCGCAGCCGGCGCCTGCTCCACCAGGGCGGCGAGGGCGCGCGGTGATGCCGGTGGTCACGTCCGCGGTGGTGGGTGTCTTCACCGCCGCCGCCACCGCGCCGTCCTCGAGGAGCACGGCGTCGGTATTGGTGCCGCCGACGTCGATGCCGATGCGCCGTCTCACGCGAACACCGAGCGGAAGTCGAGGTCGTAGCCGAAGGCGCGCGGGCCCACGTGCTCGAGCCCCTTCGGGCGTGAGCAGGATCGGCGGCGCGGGCAGCGCGATGACGGTCACCCGCTGGCCGTAGCGCAGCGTCTCGGTGCCGATGGCGTCGCCGGAGACGGTGTCGAGCACGCAGATCAGGTCGGGGGTCATGACGCGCGGCTCGCCGTCGAGCCAGCCGACCGCGAACTCGTTCTGGAAGGCGAGCGAGAAGCGTGTGGCCCCGGAAGTCGTCCAGGCCCTCGATGCGTGGCGGTGCCGCGGAGGAAGCCCTCGGTGGCGCGGCGCGCGATGTCGTGGATCTTGCCGCTGAAGAGCCTGATCCCGGCGCCGACCTCGAGCACGGCCTCGATCGGGATCGCGGTGGGCCCGCCGCGCGGCCTGCACGGCCCGGCCGATCCCGATGGCCTTGGTGGTGGAGCCGAGGATCGCGCACTCCTTGATCTCCTTGCCGGTGCGCGGCGCCTTGCAGGTGGAGGCGATGGAGCCCACCTCCACGCAGGCCTTGCGGCTGATCCGCTCCATCCACTTCCAGCTCGCCGCGCGCGCCACCACGACGCGTTGTCGCGCACGTCGGCGAGGGTCGAGCGGGTACATCTGGAGATCGTGGATGGCGAAGCTGGTCATCTGCGCCTCGGGGAACGCGCGGCCCATGCAGTCGCCGTCCACCACCGGCAGGTCCAGCATGGCCGCCGCCATGAAGGGCTGGATGGAGTTGCCGCCGCCGATCTCGAGCGACATCACCGCGCGGAACTTCCGGCCCAGATACTCCTCCATCATGGTGACGGCCAGCGCCATCGTCTTGGGGTCGGTGAGGCGCTCCTGGCCCGACGAGCGGCGCGCCCATGTTGGAGACGACCGCCACCAGGTCGTCGTCGGCGAGCTCGGCCGGCGTCCATGAGCTGGCACACCACGCCCTGCGCGGTAGAGCTGGCGCATGTTGAGCAGCGCGAGGTAGGGGCTGCCGCCGCCGCCGGTGCCCAGGATCCAGGCGCCGATGGCCAGGCTCTCGATCTCCTCCGCGCTCACCGGTCGCATCGCGCTGATCCGCATCAGAAGCCGGTGAACTCCTCGAGCCCCATGAAGCGCGCGATGCCCAGGACGAGCACCAGGGCCACCCCGATGGCGAAGGCGGACACCGCGGCCGCGGTGGGGTCGAAGGAGTACTTGAGATAGGCGAAGAGCTCGATGGGGAGCGGGGTCAGCTTCGAGCTGGTCAAGAAGAGCGACAGGGTGAAGTTGTCGAAGGAGATCGCGAAGGCGAAGATCGCGCCCGCCACCACGCCGGGCTTGATCACGCCCAGCGTGATCTCGAAGAACGCGCGCACCGGATGGGCGCCCAGGCTCTGCGCGGCCTCCTCGAGGGCCATGTCGAAGTGGGTGAGGGTGGCGGTGACGGTGCGGATCACGTAGGGAGTGGTCACCACGATGTGGCCGATGAGCAGCGCCGCGTAGGAGGCCTGCATCTTGAGCAGCGTGTAGAACTGGAGCAGGGCGACGCCGGTGAGGATCTGCGGCAGGAGGCAGCGGCGAGGTGACGAACGCGTTGAGCAGATCCCGGCCGCGGAAGCGGCCCGCGCACCAGCGCGATGGCCGCCGCGGTGCCGATCACGGTGGAGGCGATCGCGGTCCAGACGGCCAGCTCGGTGGAGAGCCAGAGGGCCTGCATGAACTCCCGCCGCTGGAAGAAATTGGCGAACCACTTGAGCGAGAAGCCCTGCGGGGAAAGGTGAAGTAGTTGCCGGCGTTGAAGGCGGCCAGCACCACGATGACCATGGGCAGCAGCAGGAAGGCGTAGACGAGGCCCACGACGGCTCGGAGGATCACACGATCCCCGCAGGCGCGCGCTCGGTCACCCTTGATGTAGACCGCGATCAGGGCCACCGAGATCACGAGCAGCACGAAGGCGTTGGCGGCGCCGAAGGGCCAGTCGAACACCGAGAGCACCTGCTCGTACACCACCATCGGCAGCACGTGCACCTTGAACCCGCCCACCAGGATCGGCACCACGAAGGAGCTGATGGCCAGCGAGAAGACGAGCAGCGAGCCCGCGAGGATGCCGGGGAGCGAGAGCGGCAGGGTGACCTCGAAGAAGGCACGGCGTGGTGACGCCCCCAGGCGTCTGCGAGGCTTCGATCAGCTGAGGCTCGATGCGCTTGAGCACCCCGGTGAGCGACAGCACCATGAACGGCAGGAAGACGTGCACGAGCGCGAGCGTCACGCCGAACTTGTTGTACATGAGCGGCAGCGGCTTGGTGATCCATCCGCGCCGCACCAGGGTCTCGTTGATGAGGCCGCGGTCGGCGAGCAGGATCATCCAGCCGTAGCAGCGGATGACGATGCCGACCAGGAGCGGCGACAGGATGAACACGATCAGCAGCGGCTTCCAGCGCGAGCGGGTCAGGGCCAGATGGTAGGCGAGCGGATAGCCGAGGAGCAGCGAGACCGCGGTGGTGATCACCCCCAGCCAGAGGTGTGTCCGCGAGCACGCTCAGGTAGTAGGCGTCGGAGAAGAAGTGGACGTAGTGCTGCGGGGTGAAGGACCACTCGAGCTGCCCGAAGGACTGCCGCGAGAAGCTGATCGGCGAGCATCAGCAGCGAGGGGGCCAGGAAGAAGACCAGCGCAGCAGCAGGACGTACGGCCCGAGCAGCAGGACGCGGGCGCCGCGGGTCACGGGTCAGCGGCCGAGGAGCTCCGCGGCCACGCGGGCCACGAGCAGGTTCGCCACCAGAGTCGGCGCCCCGGTGAGGGCGGCGATCTCGTCGCGCGTCTTGCGGCGGAAGCCGATGCAGTCCATGACCACGAGTCCGGCATGGCCGGCGCGCAGCGCATCCGCCGCGCGGCGGACGGCGGCGGGATCGTTCTCCTCGTAGGGCGAGAGCGGGGCCACGTGCGCGTCGAAGCCCGAGGCGCGCCAGCGCGCGGTGGTCTGCGGCACGTGGCGCTCGGATGGAGTCAGCACGCCCAGGCGCCCCGGAAGACGCATGGCGCGGAGGAGGCCCAGCAGGAGCTGCTGCGGCTCGAGGAACGGCCGGCGCGCGGCGAGCCTCGGGAACTCGCCGGTGCAGAGCAGCACGTTGAGCGCGACGCCCCGGTCCTCGAGGGCGGCGATCCGCGCCTCGATGCGGGGAATCATCTTGGTCTTGCCCACGAAGACCGACGAGCCGTCGGCCAGCCGGGTGACCAGGATCTCGTCGTCGCCCTCAGGGGCCAGCGGCGGCGATCTGCTCGCGGGTGAGCCCGTCGAGCGCGCCCGCCTCCACGATCTCGACGTCGCCGCCCAGGATGCGCCGCCATGTCCGGCACCACGTCGCTGCGCGGCGCCTGCCCCACCGTGATCAAGCCGACTTCGGGTCATGCGACCTCCTCCTGCCCAATGTCATTCTGAATGATGCGGGCGTCCGCGGCCGCCCAGCCGGCGCGCACGCGGGCGCCGGCGCGAAGCGCACCTCGCCGAGCTCGAGCGGCCTGCAGCTCCAGCCCGGCGTCGCTCTTCAAGATGTAGCGGACGGTCTCGCCCTGGTAGACCACGTGGGCGACCGTCATCGGGCAGCACGGTGTCCACCGCCCCGGTGGGGTCGAGCCGGATCCGCTCCGGGCGCAGCGCGACCGCGACGGCGGCTCCGGCCGGGCGCGGCGCCGCTGGCCGCGAGCGTCGCGCCCCCGCAGTCCACCGCAATTCGAGCCGGCGGCGCGACCGGACAGCAGATTGATATTGCCGATGAAGCCGGCCACGAAGGCGGTGGCGGGCGTCTCGTAAAGCCGCGCGGTGTGGCGCGACCTGCTCGACGCGCCCGCGGTGCATCACCGCGATGCGGTCGGACATGGTCAGCGCCTCCTCCTGGTCGTGGGTCACGTAGATGGTGGTGATGCCGACCTCGCGCTGCAGGCCGCTTGAGCTCGATCTTCATGTGGTCGCGCAGCTTCTTGTCGAGCGCGCCCAGCGGCTCGTCGAGCAGGAGCACCGCCGGCCGGGTGATGAGCGCGCGGGCCAGCGCCACCCGCTGCTGCTCGCCGCCCGAGAGCTGGCCGGGATAGCGCGCGCCGTGGCCCGGGAGCTGGACGAGGGCCAGCGCCTCGTTCGACCTGCCGGGCGATCTCCGCCCTTGTCCACGCGCTGCATGCGGAGGCCGAAGCCCACGTTCTGAGCCACGGTGCGGTGCGGGAAGAGCGCGTAGTGCTGGAAGACCATCCCGACGCTTCCGGCGATGGGGGGCATCCGGGTGACCATCGGCGCCGTTGATCGCCACCTCGCCGCGCGTCCGGCGTCACGAAGCCCGCCACCGAGCGCAGCGTGGTGGTCTTGCCGCACCCGGACGGGCCGAGCAAGGTGAAGAACTCCCCGGGGCCACCGCGAGTGACACCCCGTCCAGCGCCAGCGTGGCCCCGTAGCGCTTGACCAGGTTGGTCAGCGTGACGGTGCCGCTGGCGCCGGGGCGCCTGTCGGTCAACGCATCTCCTTGTTCCACTTCTCGGTCCACTGGGGGCGCTGCTTGGCCACCATGCGCCCAGTCGAAGAGCACGAGCTTGTCCACGTCGGCCGGCCCGTTGATGATCTTCTGCGCCACGTCCGGGGCACCTTCACCGTCCTGTTGGTCGGGCTCCAGAAGAGCTCGGTGGCGAAGGCCAGCTGCACCTCGGGCGAGAGGTAGGCGTCGATGAACTTCCACGCCAGCTCCTTGTTCTTCGAGCCCCGCGGGACCTGGACGACCTGGTCGAGGATCGGCATGCCCTCGCTGCGGGGCGACCCAGTCCACCGGGATGCCCCGCTTCTGCATGTCGTAGGTGTCCGCGTCGTGGAGCACCGCGAGCACGACCTCCTTCTGCTCGAGCTGCTTCTGCGCGGTGCCCGTGAAGTCCACCAGCTTGGGCTGGGCGCGCTTGATGGCGGCGACCCCGGCGTCGATGTCGAAGTAGTCCTTGCCGAAGAGCTTCGAGGTGATGAAGAGGAAATTGATGCCGAGCGTATTGCCGATGACGTAGGTGGCCCGCCTGCCCACGTAGGCCTCGTCCCAGAAGTCCTTCCAGGACGTCGGCTTCTGAGGCCGGCGTCGGTGCGGTAGGCGAGGCCGATGCGGCCCCAGAACATGGCCGAGCGCTCGTGTCGCCGATGAGCGCCTTCGGGTAGAGGTTCTTGATATTGGGCGCCAGAGGTCTCGTTGCGCTTCTCGAAGAACGCCGCGCTCGCCGCGGGATCGGGAAGGCCGGCTCGTTGCCGAAGACCACGTCGTAGGGCGGGTTGTCGGGGCCGGCGGCCAGCAGCTTGGCCACCCACTCGGTGGTGATGCCGGTGAGCGATCTCGACCTTCACCCCGTGCTTCTTCTCGAAGGGCTCCACGAGCGCCTTCTTCATCACCTCCGACCAGCGGCCGCCGTAGCCGGTGACGCACGAGGGTGGTCTGCTTGAGCGGATGCGCGAAGAGCCGGGATGAGCGTGACGGCGACGGGCCCGATCAGGACCCAGGTCAGGAGCACCGAGCGCGGACGTGTCATACGACCTCCATGGGCAAGCCTCCGCAGAAGTGGGGTGACGTGGGCGGTAGTATGTCCCAGCGCGCCGGCGAATGGTAGGATCCGGCCATCCCTGACCCCTCCCGCCCCCGGACTAAGCTCTCGCCACCGGTCCGACCGATCTCGGCCCGGCTGGGAGACGCCTACGATGAAGTGTCCGCGGTGCCAGCACGACAACCTCCACCCGCCAGAAGTTCTGTGGGGAATGTGGGACGCCCTCGACGGAGTCCTGATCAGGGCGGCGCGCCCGCGGCCGCGTCGAGCCTGCCGAGGAAGTCGAGCCCCTCACGCGCGCCTGACCGAGGCCTGGAACAACAGACGGCCACAGTGCGACTCCGGGCGATCTCCCGCTCGCCCACCGACCTTCACCCGGTCTTGGAAGCCGTTGCGAGGATCGCCTCGCGGGCGTGCCGCGCAGCTAATGGTCGTTGTACCGGGTCGAGGGCGACCTCATGCGAAGGTGGCGGAGCACCAGGACGGCCCCCAGCTACATCCTCGTGTCGGACAGACGCGGCCGATCACCGCTCCAGCGTGAGCGGCCGTGCCATCGTCGATCGGGCGGTGATTCAAATCGGCGAGCACCAGTCTCCGAGGCGGCGCGGGAATTCCCCGACGTGGCTGACCTACCGGCATCCGCACCACCATCGGCATCCCGCTGCTCCGTGACGGAAGCGCCATCGGCTCCTTCACCGTGTACCGCACCGAGCCGCGGCCGCTTCTCCGAGCGAGATTGCCCTCCCTCCAGACCTTTGCCGACCAGGCGGTGATCGCCATCGAGAACGTGCGCCTGTTCAAGGAGCTGGAGGCGAGCAACGGCGACCTGACCGAGGCCCTGGAACAGCAGTCGGCGACGGGCGAGATCCTCGCGCGTGATCAGCAGCTCGCCCACGGACGTCCAGCCGGTCTTCCAGACCATCGCCGAGGCGCCGTGCGGCTGGCGTGGTGCGCTCTTCGGCTCCGTCTATCGGTTCGACGGCGAGCTGATCCACATGGTCGCGCAGCACGACTATCCGCGCCGCGGCTCTGGAGCTCTCCCAGCGCACCTTCCCGACTCCACCTAGCCGCCGGGTTTTCACGGGCCGACGCGATCCTCGAGCGGGCCGTCGTGCACGTCGCCGGACGTGTCGCAGGACCAGGAGCGACTTCTGGTTCGAGACCTCGCCGAGCGAAGTGGGCTTTCGGAGCGTCGCTGTCGGTGCCCATGCTCCGCGAGGGCAGCCCGATCGGGGCGATCACGGTCTGGCACTCGGCGGTGGGTCCCGTTCTCCGACAAGCACATCGCGCTGCTCCAGACCTTCGCCGACCAGGCGGTCATCGCCATCGAGAACGTGCCGCCTGTTCACGGAGCTGGAAGCGAAGAATCGGGCGCTCACCGCAGGCTCATGCGCAGGTGACCGAGACGCTCGAGCAGCAGACGGCGACCAGCGAGATCCTTCGCGTGATCGCGAGCTCGCCGACGGATGTCCAGCCGGTCTTCGACGTGATCGCCGCGGCGGCGACCGCGCCTGTGCGAGGCGCGACAACACCGGTCTGTTCGGCTACGACGGCGAGCTCATTCACTTTGTCGCTCACCATGGCCGGACGCCCGAAGAGCTCAGCAGCCACCCAGCGAGCGTTCCGCGGCCGCCGAGGCGGCACAGCGTGGCGGGCCGGGCGATCCTCGACCGCCGCGGTCGTCCACATCGAGGACGCCAGCGCGGATCCGAGCAGCTGGAGTGACGCGCTCGGCATTTCCGGACCGTGCTCTCGGTCCCGCTGCTCCGGGATGGTCGACCGCATCGGCGCCATCACGGTCGGTGCGTCGAGCGGTCCGGCCGTTCACCGACGAAGCAGATCGCCCTGCTCAAGACCTTCGCCGATCAGGCCGTCATTGCCATCGAGAACGTGCGCCTCTTCACGGAGCTGGAGGCGCGGAACCGCGACCTCACCGAGGCGCTGGAGCAGCAGACGGCGACGAGCGAAGTGCTCAAGGTGATCAGCCGCTCGACGTTCGACCTTCAGCCGGTTCTGGAAACGCTGATCGAGAATGCGACGCGGCTCTGTGGTGCGCAGCAGAGGGTTCATCTTCCGGTGCGACGGCGAGCAGTATCACCTCGCGGCGGACTACAACGCCCCTCCGGAATTCAGAGACTGCGGCGCAGCGTAACCCGATCCGGGCCGGAGATGGCTCGGTCGCTGGGCCGAGTGGCTCTGGAGTAGCCGGACAGTCCAGATCCTCGATGCTGCAGGCTGACGCGACGTGGCGTGCCAGGAATCGTCGACGCACCTGCCAAGTGACGTTCGGACCGCTTCTCGGCGTGCCGATGCTCCGGGAACGGTGTGCTCATCGGCGTAATCGCGATGTGGCGGTCGGAGGTTCGGCCGTTCACCGACAAGCAGATCGAGCTGGTGACAGACCTTCGCCGACCAGGCCGTCATCGCCATCGAGAACGTGCGGCTCTTCAAGGAGCTGGAGGCACGCAACACCGAGCTGACCGAGACCCTCGCCCGCCAGACGGCGACTGGGGAGGTGCTGCGCGCGATCAGCCGCGCCCAGACTGACGCCCAGCCAGTCTTCGACATCATCGCGGCGAGCGCGTCAGCTATGCGGCGCCGACGCTACAGCCAGGTGCAGCTCTACGACGGCGAGCTGCTCCACCTGGCTGCTCTTCAGACTACGTCAATCCGGAAGGCGCCGAGGCGATCGGCGTGTCTATCCGTTGCGGGTTGGAGCGGGCACCCTCGGGGGCCGGGCTAATCCCGCACCCGAGCAGTCGTACAGATTCCCGACCTGCTCCAGGATCGGGCCTACGAGTACCAGAGCACGTGGGTGGCCAGTGGGGTGCGAAGCACTCCGTGGCGATCCCGATGCTGAAAGATGGGAGCCGATCGGGGTGATCGCGGTTGGGCGGCCTGTGCCGGGAGCGTTCGCTGATGCGCAAATTGAGCTCCTGCAGACCTTCGCCGACCAGGCCGTCATCGCCATCGAGAACGTCCGCCTGTTCAAGGAGCTGCAGGCGCGGACGGGCGAGCTGACCCAGTCGGTCGAGAAGCTGACGGCGCTGGGCGAGGTCAGCCAGGCGCGTCAGCTCGACGCTCGACGTCGAGACGGTGCTCGACACGATCGTCTCCCGCGCCAGCCAGCTGGCCGGCGCCGCCGGCTGCTCGATCTACGAGTATGACGAGGCCGCCGAGCAGTTCGAGCTGCGGGCCACCCACAACTACGACGCCGAGTTCGTCGAGGCGCTCCGGGCGGCGCCCTCCGGAAGGGCGAAGGGCTCATGGGGCGCGCGGCCGAGATGCGCGAGCCGATCCAGATCCCCGACATCACCCAGCCCGGGGCCTACCAGAGCAGCGTCCGGGACACGCTCATCCGGTTCGGCTACCGGGCGCTCCTCGCCGTGCCCCTGCTCCGCGAGGACCAGATCATCGGCAGCCTGTCCTTCAACCGGAAGGCGCCCGGCGAGTTTCCTCCGGAGGTCGTGGACGTCCTGAAGACGTTCGCCACCCAGTCGGCCCTGGCCATCCAGAATGCCCGGCTCTTCCGGGAGATCGCGGACAAGAGTCGCCAGCTCGAGGCCGCCAGCCGGCACAAGTCCGAGTTCCTCGCCAACATGTCGCCACGAGCTGCGCACGCCGCTCAACGCCATCATCGGCTTCTCGGAGGTGCTCACCGAGCAGATGTTCGGCGACATCAACGAAAAGCAGGACAGAGTACCTGAAGGACATCCTGGAGTCCGGGACGGCATCTCCTGTCCTCATCAACGACATCCTCGATCTCTCGAAGATCGAGGCGGGGCGCATGGAGCTGGAGCCGGCGGATTTCGACCTGCCGAACGCCATCGAGAACGCCCTGATCCTGGTGAGAGAGCGGGCGAGCCGGCGCGGCATCATGCTGGGCAGCACGCATCGACGAGCGCCTCGGGATGATCTGCGGCGACGAGCGGAAGGTGAAGCAGGTGCTCTTGAACCTCCTCTCCAACGCCTTGAAGTTCACGCCCGAAGGGGACGGATCGACGTCGGCGCCCGGCTGCATGACGGGGTCGGCGGCGGTGTCGGTCGCGGATACCGGGCATCGGCATCGCGCCGGCGGATCAGGAGGCGGTGTTCGAGGAGTTCCGGCAGGTGGGTACCGCGGACAAGAAGGCGGAAGGCACCGGGCTCGGGCTCGCCCTCTCCCGGAAGTTCATCGAGCTCCATGGGGGCAAGATCTGGGTGCAGAGCGAGCTCGGCCGTGGCTCGACCTTCACGTTCACGCTCCCGGTGAAGCCAGGGCCGGCGAGCTAATCCCAGGAGGGACCGCATGCGACCCGTCAAGGCGCCCGCCGGTGTTCTCGTGATGCTCTGGGTGCTGCTCACGGCCACGCTCGCGGTGCTCGAGCTCGGAACCGCGCCGCCCAGGACGCCCCCGCTACGGAGGCGAGCTGGTCATCATGGTTGCCCGCCGAGCCGCCGTCCTATGACGGCCACCGCGAGGGGACGTTCGGCACCGTCCACCCGCTGGCGCCGCACTACAACACGCTGCTGCGCATCGATCCCACCGACCGGACGGGGACGCGTCCGGTGCCGGACCTGGCCGAGTCCTGGACGATCTCGCCGGACGGGCTGACCTACACCTTCAAGCTGCGCCAGGGCGTCCGCTTCCACGACGGCAGCCCGATGACGTCGCGCGACGTCAAGGCCAGCTACGACAAGATCATCTTCCCGACCGGCGGGCGTGATCTCGGCCCGCAAGGGCGCCTACCAGGCGGTCGAGGCCGTCGAGGCGCCCGATCCGCAGACGGTGCGCTTCCGGCTCAAGTGGCCCGAGGCCTCCTTCCTCGTGAACCTCGCCTCGCCGTTCAGCTGGATCTACAAGGCCGACATCCTGGCCAGGGACGCGCGCTGGTACGAGACCAACGTGATGGGCACCGGCCCGTTCAAGTTCGTCGAGCACGTCAAGGGCTCGCACTGGGTCGGCGAAGAAGAACCCGGACTACTGGGACAAGGGCAAGCCGTATCTGGACGGGTACCGGGCGCTCTTCATCTCGTCGTCCGTCGGCGCAGGTGGCGGCCATCCGCGGCGAGCGCGCCCACGCCCAGTTCCGCGGCTTCGAGCCCGGTGGACCGCGACAGCCTCGTTCAGGCGCTCGGCTCGAAGATCACGGTGCAGGAGAGTCCGTGGGACTGCGTCGTCGCTGGTGGCGCATCAACCACGAGCGGAAGCCCTTCGACGACAAGCGCGTCCGCCGCGCGCTGACGCTGGCCCTGGACCGCCACGGCGCCTCGCGCAGCCTGTCGCGGATCACCGTGGTCAAGGAGGTCGGCGGCATCCAGGTGCCGGGCACGCCGTGGGCCACCCCGCCGGCGGAGCTCGAGAAGCTCGCCGGCTACGGCCGCGACATCGCCGCGAGCCGGGCCGAGGCGCGGCGGCTCCTGCGCGAGGCCGGCGTCCCCGACGGCTTCTGCGTTCACCTTCAAGAACCGCGGCGCTGCCCAGCCGTACGAGCCCGTGGGCATCTGGCTCATCGACCAGTGGCGGCAGATCGGGCTCAACGTCAAGCAGGAGGTCGATCGAGGCGTCGGCCATGGTGTCCGTGCTCCGGCGAGGCGACTTCGAGGTGGCCGAGCGATGCCCAGTGCAGCTTCGTCGTCGAGCCCGACATCGACATCTCGAAGTTCCAGTCCGTCGGGCGTCTCCGACAACAACTACGGCCGCTACAAGGATCCCGTCCTGGACGATCTCTACATCAAGCAGGCGCGCGCCGTGGATCCCGAGGAGCGCCAGCGCCATCTCCGCGCCTTCGAGAAGCGGCTGCTCGACGAGGAGGCGCACTACATCTACACGCTGCAGTGGCACCGGATCGTCCCCCATGAGCGCCAAGGTGCGGGGCTGGACGATCACGCCGTCGCACTTCCTGAACCAGCAGCTCGACGGCGTCTGGCTCGCCGAGTGACCCGCCGCTGGCGTGACGAGGCTATGACACGCGCTGCAGGAACAGATCGGTCCTCGACGCAGATGACACCCGACTGCCCGGCGCGCCGCGCGACCTCGATGTGCCCGGATCCTTCGCCAGTGCCTCGCGGTACGTGCTCGTACGCCGCGAGGCTCAGGAAGTCGATGAGGGAGAGCGCGATATTGGTCGGGCCGGCGAACTTCGTGGGCGCTGAAGTAGCCGACCACTTTACCGCCACACGCGCTCGATCGGCGCGGCCACGCCCGCGCGTACGCTTCGAAATCAGCCCGCTTGCCGGCGTCGATCGTATAGCGAATGCTGAGCGTGATCATTCGATCCTCCGTCGCGCGCCGCGACCGCGCGCTCGTGTGTGAGAGCTTCGTACCAGTGGTCGCGAGTATGGCGTCATGGCCCATACGTGTCCACGCGCAACGCTTCGATCCGCATCGAAGCTTCTCCCTTGCCGGGCGGCGTCCTCAGGCTCTAGTCTCTGGTGATGGGTGACACGGATATGCTGGCGGCGGTGGGCGCATTACTCGGCGATCCCGCCCGGACGCGCATCCCTGACCGCGCTGCTCACCGGCTGCGCGCTCACCGCGAAGGAGCTGGCCTACTTCGCCGGGGTGACGGCGCCGACGGCGAGCAGCCACCTGTCCCGCCTGGTCGCCGGCCAGCTACTGGTGATGGAGAAGCAGGGACGCTGTCACTACTATCGGCTGAGGTCCGCCGAGGTCGCCCACGCCATCGAGGGGCTGATGACGGCGGCGCCGGCTCCCGTCAACGGCTGGCCGCCGAACCATCGCGTCGAGCCCGCGCTCCGGGACGCGCGCCCTGTGCTACGACCACCTGGCCGGCCGCCTCGGGTCTCGCTGTGACGACGATGCGGCGCCGCGACTACGTCGTGCTCATGGACGGCGGGGGCGAGCTGACGAGGGCCGGCGAGCGGTTCCTGACGGGACTCGGCGCCGACCTCGAGCAGGGCGCGCGGCGCGAAGCGGCGTTTCTGCCGCTCGTGCATCGACTGGACCGAGCGAGGTATCACATCTCCGGCGCCGTCGGCGCGGCTCTGGCCCACGTCTTCCCTCGAGCGGCGCTGGGTGACGCGCATCCCGGACAGCCGGGCCCTGACTATCACCACGGCCGGAAGGAAGAAGCTGTCGGAGCTGGGGTTGGAGGAATCACCTGTCGGCCCCGCTTCCCGTGTTTCGCTCAGCCATCGCGCCGGACTGCAGTTCCAGCGACACGAGGCGAGCCAGCAGGATCGTGAGATAGAGCTGTCCGGTCAGCGCCTCCAGCACCGCGACCGCGCGCGCGAGGGATGCACGGGCATGATGTCCCCGTAGCCCATCGTCGTCAGCGTCACGAAGCTGTAGTACGTCCACGGCAGCGAGCCCTCGCCCTCGACTGCTCCCGCGAACGCTCCCTGGATGCCAGAGCACCACCAGCTCAGTACAGCTGCGCCCAGGCGAAGCCGAGGCAGCAGGTAGCCAGCGATCGCCCCCTCGATGCGACGGGTCGTGATGGGCCCGCGCCGGACGACCAGCGCCAGGACCACGCAGCAGAGGGCGACGAGCGTCGCGAGCGTGGAGACCTCGCGCCAGACCGCGAGATCGGCCGTGGGAAGAGCCAGCTCGCCCAGCGCACCAACAATGCGGCGACCGTGATCACGGACACGATCACCACGGCCCGCGGCCTGTCGGCCACCGCCGCCGGCGCCCGAGACCAGCATCACGGAGACGAGGGCATCGCCGAGGAGCCGGCCCGGTAGCCCGACCGGCCCGAGCGCCGGCACCGACGATGATCGCGACCAGCGCCGCGAGGAAGATCGACAGGCCCTCGACCGTCCGTCCAGAAGTGGGATGGCGCCGGCCCCATCTCTCGCGGCGCTCCTCATTGCACCTTGGGTGGCAACAGGTAGAGCGTCATGGCGAAGATTGCATACACCAACAGCACCAGGACCCCGAGGAACCACGCCGAGCGCCCGCTGTTGGTGACTAGCGAGGCGGTCATGGTGGCGATCAACATCATGACCACGGCACCCGGCCAGAATTGCAAATCCATCGGCTTCGGCCCGATGAAATAGCTCACCAGCACCAGCACCGGTGCGACGAAGAGCGCGATTTGCGCCGCGCTGCCGAGCGCAATGCCCACGCTCAGGTCCAGCCGGTTCTTGCGCGCACCCGAAAACGCCGAGGCCATCTCGGCCGCACCGCCGACCAGCGCCACGACGATGAACCCGACGAAAGCCTGCGACATCCCGAGATCCAACGCTGCCTTCTGTACCGACTCGACGAAAATCTCGCTCACCAGTGCCACCAGCACCGTGACTACGGCCAGCGCGGCAAGGGCCAAGCTCATCGGCCACGGGGTTTCTTCGGATTCTCCAGAGTCCGCGCTGGCAAACAGCTCGCGGTGCGTCTTGAGCGAGAACAGCAAGCCCAGTCCGTAACCCACCATCAGCAGGACCGACAACCCCACGCTCAAGCTGCTGGGTGAAGGCGGCCGCCGGCGCCGAGTCGGCCTGGCTCAAGGCCGACGGAATCAGCAGCGCAATGGTCGCCAGAAACAGCAGGCCCGCCTGAAGCCGCGCGTTGACCCGGTTGTATTCCTGCGTGTGATATTTCAGCCCGCCGAGCAAGAACGAGGCGCCCAGCATGAAGAGGGTGTTGGTCACGATGGCGCCGGCGATGGACGCTTTCACCAGCATGTATTGCCCGGCGCGCAAGGCGGTGAGCGCGATGACCAGTTCCGTCAGGTTCCCCAGCGTGGCATTGAGCAGGCCGCCCACCGCATCGCCCGTCTTGGCCGCCACGGATTCGGTGGCGTGGCTCAACAGCGCCGCCAGCGGCACGATGGCGAATACTGAAAGCGCGAACAACAACGTGTGCGATTCAGGTTTGAGCTTGTGACACGCGAAAACTGCGGGCACGAACACGAGCAACCACAGCAGCGGGTTGTGACGGATGTCGTTGAGCAACAGGTTCATGTCCGAGCTACCCTCCCTCCTTCGGCTCCCGCCGTCGCTCTCAGTGTCCCATGCCGCGAACACTTGATTGACACCTCCGCGAGCACGAGCCTGACGTGCGCCGCTGTGAGGGCAACGCGCCGGGGCGGCGGGATCCGCTCACCCCAGGTGATGCTGCCCCGCCGCGCGGAGGGGGTCAGGGGCGGCCAAACCGGCCCAGGAGCCGATGACACAGCCGGCTGCTCGGGGGGACGTCGCAGGCCCTAGTAGACGACCATGAAGAAGCGGTATCGTGGGCGCTGCCGAAGCTGTGGCATCGGAGCCAGAGCGGGCAATGCAGCTCTCGGCACATGACGGTCGGGCGAGTGGCGGCTCCTCCAGATCGGAGCGCAGTCGATCATCAAGATCGCCTAGGAGGACACACACGAAGGTTCTGCCGTGAGGGGCACTAAGTTGCGCCGCCGTCGTGCTCGCCATCGTGGCGGCATCGGCGCACGACAGCCGCGGTGGCCGCCGCAGCTGGAGGGCGCCACGCTGGCCGACACCCTCAAGGCCGGCGAGAAGACGTTGAAGCTGAACGGGCTGGGCCTCAGGAAAGAAGGCCATGTTCAAGGTCTACGTGGGCGGGCTCTACCTGGAATCGCCCTCGAAGGACGCGGGCGCGATCCTCGCGTCCGACCAGGCGAAGGCCATCCGCCTGCATTTCCTGCGCGACCTGACGAAGGGCAGCTCGTCGAGGCCTTTCAGGAAGGCTTCGACGCGAACGCGAAAGGACAAGGCCGCCCAGAAGGCCGCGTTCGACAAGATGCTCGCGCTCGTTCCCGACGTGAAGGCAGGCAGCACGCTGACGTTCACCTACCTGCCGGGGAAAGGCACGACGCTGCAAGTCGCGGACAAGGAGCTGGGCGCCTTCGAAGGCAAGGGGTTCGCCGACGCGGTCTTCTCCGATTTGGCTGGGCGCCAAGCCGCCCGTCTGAGGACCTACAGAAAGGGATGCTCGGGTGACGGTTCGGCAGCGTGGCGCAGATGAGTAGTACGCCCGTGGAGGCGGGAAGCCGCGCAGCGGACCCGTACGACTTCTCGGTGATCCTGGGCGGCCCGCTGTTCCAGCTGTATCCGCGCGCGCCCATCTGTCCGGCGACGCGCTGGAGCTGCTGCGTCCGCCGGGTCATCGTCGATTTCGCTCTTCGCGTGGCTCCCGCTGTTGATCCTGTCGATGCTGGGCGGGCGCGCGTGGGGTGACGCGGTCCGGGTGCCGTTCCTGGTGGACATCGAGGTGCACGCCCGGTTCCTGCTGGCGCTGCCCCTGCTCATCATGGCGGAGCTGGTGGTGCACCAGCGGATGCGCCCGGTGGCCCGGCAGTTCCTGGAGCGCGGCCTGATTCCCGAGCGGTCACGAGCGCGGTTCGACGCCGCCGTGGCCTCGGCCGTGCGCCTCCGGAACTCGGTGGCGGCGGAGGTGCTGCTGATCGCGTTCGTGTACCTCGTCGGCATCCTGTGTCTGGCCTCGGCCGATCATCAGCCCTGAACGTGCCGACGTGGTATGCGGTGCCCGACCGGGCGGCGGCCGCCGAGCTGTCCGCGGCCGGCTGGTGGTTCGTCTACGTGAGCCTCCCGCTGCTTCCAGTTCATTCTCTTCCGCTGGTATTTCCGGCTGCTCGTGTGGATACGGTTCCTCTGGCAGCGTCGCGCGGTGCGCATCTCAGCCTGGTGCCCACGCATCCGGATCGCGCCGGCGGCCTCGGCTTCCTGTCGCTCACCGTGGTCGCGTTCGCGCCCGCTCCTGCATGGCTCACGGGGTGCTGCTTGCCGGACTGATCGCCGATCGGATCTTCTTTCACACCGCGAGGCTGCCGGACTTCAAGGTCGGAGCTGGTCGTCGTCGTCGTGTTCCTGCTGCTCATCGTGCTGGGGCCGCTCCTGCTGTTCACGCCGCACCTCGGCGTCGGCGCGGCGTGTCGGCCTGCGTGAGTACGGCACCCTGGCCCAGCGCTACGTGCGGGAGTTCGACGACAAGTGGCTTCGCGGCGGCGCGCCGGCGGGCGAGCCGCTGGTGGGAAGCGCCGACATCCAGTCCCTGGCGGACCTGGGCAATAGCTTCGAGCTCGTCCGGAGCATGCGCCCGGTGCCGTTCACGAGGGACAGCGGTGATCCAGCTCGCGGTGATCACCCTCGCTGCCGGTCGCGCCGCTCCTCCTCACCATGGTGTCGCTGGAGGAGCTGTTGAAGCAGTGCTCAAGGTGGTGTTCTGAGGTGAGCGAGTGACCAGACCAAGGCGAGCGAACGACCAATGAGACCTCGAGTTCGAGGCGCACAGAGTGCGCTTGGGTGCGTCATGCTGAGCCTTGCCTGCTTCGGCTTCCTGTCCGGGGACCCGCGCTTGCCCAGCCGCCGGCTCCGCAGAAGGCGGCGGGCGGGACCCTCACCATCGATCTCGTGGCGATGCAGAAGCCGTGGACCGGTGATCTGGACGGGATGATCGAGCGGCGGGTCATCCGCGTGCTGACCGTCAACAGCAAGACCTCCTATTTCCTCGACAAGGGCGTGCAGCGCGGCATCGCCGTCGACTACCTCCGGATGTTCGAGAATGAGCTCAACAAGAAGCTCGCCGCCGACAAGAAGCTCAAGGACAAGAACCTGAAGGTGCGGGTGGTATTCATCCCGGTGCGGCGCGACCAGCTGCTGCCCGCGCTTGCCGCCGGCAAGGGCGACATCGCCGCCGCCAATCTCACGATCACGCCGGAGCGCCAGAAACTGGTGGACTTCTCCGGGGCCGGGCTGAGCAACGTCGAGCGAGGTCGTGGTGTCGGGGCCGGCTTCACCGAAAGTCGCCAGCCTGGACGATCTCTCCGGCAAGGTCGTCTTCGTGCGCAAGTCGTCGAGCTACTACGAGAGCCTCGTCGCGCTCAACAAGAGGTTTGCGGCCGAGAAAGAAACCGCCGGTCGCGATCAAGGAAGCCCCGGAGACGCTGGAGGACGAGGATCTGCTCGAGATGCTCAACGCCGGCCTCGTTCCGCTCGCCGTCGTTGACAAGCACATTGCGGACTTCTGGAAGCAGATCTTCCCGCAGCTCATCGTGCACGACGACGTCGCGGTTCGCACCGGCGGCGAGATCGCGTGGGCGATCCGCAAAGGCAGCCCGCAGCTCAAGGCGGCGGTGGACGATTTCGCCACGCGCAACAAGGTCGGGACCTCGACCGGCAACCAGCTCCTGACGCGCTACCTGAAGAACGTCAAATACGTGAAGAATGCGGCCTCCGAGGAGGAGCGCAAGAAGTTCCTGGCGCTGATCCAGTATTTCCAGAAGTACGGCGACCAAGTACGACGTGGACTGGGTGCTGATGGGCGCGCAGGGCTACCAGGAGTCGCAGCTCAACCAGAATGCAAAGAGCTCGGTGGGCGCCATCGGGGTCATGCAGGTGATGCCCGCCACCGGCAAGGATATGAAGGTGGGAGACATCACGGAGACCGAGGCGAACATCCACGCCGGCATCAAGTACATGCGCTTCATGATCGACCAGTACTACGAGAAGGAGCCGATGACGAAGCTCGACAAGGCGCTGTTCGCGTTCGCCTCGTACAACGCGGGCGCCGGCCGCGTCCGGCAGCTCCGGCAGGAGGCGGCCAAGCGCGGACTCGACCCCAACGTCTGGTTTCAGAACGTGGAGTACGTGGCGGCCGAGAAGATCGGCCCGGAAACGGTGACCTACGTCAGCAACATCTACAAGTACTACATTGCCTACCGCCTGGTTCTGGAGAGCCGGGCTGCCAACGAAGGAAGCTGTCGAGAAGATCAAGGGGGCACAGTAGAACCGGCGCCTGGGTCCAGAGGCGCCAGGTCCTATCGCGCCGCCGCCCACCTTTTCTCCGCCCACCTGCTGCCTCACGAGCCGGGCCGGACACTTGCGTGAGTTCGATCTCCAGATCCTTGGTGTTCGACACGCCCGAACAGGTCGAGAAGGCGAGCGACCAACCCGTCCACCCCGTCTGGTGGCTGGCGCCGAGCCCTGCTCCATTGTCACCGTGGAAGTATTCGTAGAAGAGGATCAGATCGCGCCAGTGCGGATCGTCCTGGAACTTGGCGGTCCCTCCGTACACCGGCCGCCGTCCGGTGGCGTCGCGCAGGAACGTACTGGCCAGCCGGCGGGAGAGTTCTCGGGCCACTTCGAAGAGCGTCATGTACGGCCCCGTGCCCGTCGGACATTGAACCTTGAATTCATCGCCGTAGAAGCTATACAGGTTCAAGAGCGCGCGGACCAGCAGGGCATTGACGGGCATCCAGACGGGGCCCCGCCAGTTGGAGTTGCCGCCGAACATCCCGGTATTCGATTCGCCAGGCAGGTACTGGACCTTGTATTCCTCACCACCGACGTGAAACACGAACGGATGACCCAGGTGATACCGGGAGACCGAGCGAATACCGTGGGGCCGAGAAACTCCTTCTCGTCGAGCATGTAGGCGAGCACGCGCTCCAGCTTCTGCTTGTTGAGGATCGACAAGAGACGCCGTCCTTTGTAGCCGACGAACCCCTCGTCGGTCGGGGCCACATGGGACACGACCCTGGGATGGCGTTTCTTGAACAGGGCGAGCATCTCCATCAGCTTCGGATAGCGAGTGGCCGCATCCCCATCGAACACCGTCGACGCACACAGCGGCAGGAGCCCCACCAGCGACCGCACCTTCAACCGCATCGCCTGGCCGTCGGGCAGCCGCAGCAGATCATAGAAGAATCCGTCCTGTTCATCCCACATCTCGTCCTGATGCTCGCCGATGCGGTCCATCGCGTAGGAGATCCAGACGAAAATGCTCGACGAACTTGTAGGCGATCTCTTCGTACATCGGGTCGTATTCGGTGAGAATGAGGGCGATCTCCAGCATGTTCTGGCAGTAAAACGCCATCCAGGCCGTCCCGTCCGCCTGCTCCAGAGAGCCGCCCGTGGGGAGCTGGGCACTCCGGTCGAACACGCCGATGTTGTCGAGCCCCAGAAATCCCCGGCGAACACGTTGCGCCCGGCGGGGTCCTTGCGGTTGACCCACCAGCTGAAGTTCAGCATCAACCCCTGAAACGATCGTTCCAGGAACCGAAGGTCCGCCCGGCCGAGGGTCCGCTCGATTTTGTAGAGGAAGAGCGTGGCCCAGGCGTGCACCGGGGATTCACATCGCCGAAGTTCCACTCGTAGGCGGGAATTTGCCCATTGGGGTGGGCATAGAGACCGCGCAGCATCAGCAGCAGCTGCTCCTTGGCGAAATCGAAGTCCACCAGCGACAGGGAGATCGTGTGGAAGGCCAGGTCCCAGGCCGCATACCACGGGTACTCCCACTTGTCCGGCATCGAGATCACGTCGGCGTTCAGCATGTGAAACCATTCCGTGTTCCGCACGCCGCGGCCAGCGGATTCCATGAGCGGATGGCTCTTGTGCTCCTGAAGCCATCGATCCACATCGAAGTAGTAGTACTGCTTGCTCCACAGCATGCCCGCCAGCGCCTGGCGGTGCACCCGGCGTTCATCTTCGTTCAGCGAGGCCGGAGAGATCCGGTCGTAGAACTCGTCGGCGTCGGCGATCCGGCTCTTGAACACCTTGTCGAAACCGCCAAAGGCCTTGTCCAACTTGGTGGCGGCTGCCAGACGGAGGCGGACGGTCGCGCTCCCGCCGCCGGGCACGTCGAGGACATAGTGCGCCGCCGCCTTGGTCCCGACCTTGGCGGGGTTGACCGCCTCGCCGCGGCCCGAGATGATGTACTCGTGGAACGCATCCTTGACATGGGCCGTCGCATTGGGCTGGCCCCAGAGACGGGACGCGTTGCTCTCATTCTCGGTGAAGAGCAACTCCGGGGCTCCATCGCAAAGCAGCCAGTACTCGCCAAGCTCATGGTGCGTGGCCTGGATTGCGCCAGGTCCCACTTCGCGGAGCGAAGGCTTCGGCTGATCCTCGTCCCAAGACCAGGTGTTGCGGAACCATAGGGTCGGCAAGACACGAAGCCGGGCCGCTTCAGGCCCACGATTGTGCACGGTAATACGAACGAGGATGTCTTCCGGGCCCTCCTTCGCGTACTCCACAAACACGTCAAAATACCGGTCGTCGCCGAACACGCCGGTATCGAGCAGCTCGTACTCAAACTCTTCCCGCGATCGGCTCCGGTTCGTTTCGATCAGGTCCCGGTAGGGATACTCCCGCTGCGGGTACTTGTAGAGATACTTCATGTACGAGTGGGTGGGCGTGCTGTCGAGGTAGAAGTAGTACTCCTTGACGTCCTCGCCATGGTTCGCCTCACTGTTGGTGAGTCCGAACAGGCGCTCCTTCAGGATGGGGTCCCGCTCGTTCCACAACGCCAGCGCGAAGCACAGCCGTTGCTTGTCATCGGAGAGGCCCCCAGCCCATCCTCGCCCCACCGGTAGGCTCGTGAGCGAGCCTGATCATGGGTGAAATAGTCCCAGGCGTTGCCGTCATCGCTGTAGTCCTCGCGGACCGTACCCCACTGCCGCTCGCTGAGGTAGGGTCCCCACTTCTTCCAGGGGATTTTCGCCTCGCGCGCCTCGTTCAACCGCTTTTGCTCAGTGACATCCACCACAGGGTCCATGTCTTGGTGCCTCCACCCAGTCAGCGGTGAGAATACTTTTGCCCGCCCTCGATGTGCCCTGCCGCATCAGGCGCGGCACAGCTCATACGCGGACTCATTTTTATCCCGAGTCCGCCCGCCGCGCCAGCAGTAGTGCAGACGATCGAACCTTGTCCCTCAAGCCGCTTTGCGGAAGGTCAGATTGATTCGATGGTCCCCGACTAGTGGGTGATGACCTTCCTTCAGCGGCAGTACGCCGTGAAAGCGTAGCCTCGCCGGGCCGCCCCAGACGACGACATCCCCGTGGATCAATTTCACGCGGGCGGCTTTGCCGGATCTGTTTAGACCACCAAACAGGAAGACTGCGGGAAGCCCGAGCGATACCGAGACGATCGGCTGGTCGAAGTCCCTCTCGTTTCTGTCCTGATGCAGCGTGAGCCTTGCGCCCGCCTCATAGCGATTGATCAGGCAGGCATCAGGGATGTATCCCTTGAATCCGGCGTTTGCGGCCGCGCTGGTTGCAAGTCTTCGAAATACATCCGGCATTGGCGGCCAGGGCAAGCCGCTCACCGGATCGATGGCATCATAGCGATAGCCGGATCTGTCCGTCACCCAGCCCAGCGGCCCGCAATTGGTCATCCCGACCGACATTCGGAATCCGCCCGGCGTGATCATATGGCGGAATGGCGCACTGACGGTCACTTCCTCGATCGCGGACAAGAGTGCCGTTTCTTCTGGAGCCGCGAATTGGCGCAGCACCATTGCGCCCGGCCCGAGTTGCTCCTGTTGCATCCCACTTCCCGGTGGGTCGAAGAGATTCATGGTCATGTCGATCTCCATCACTGCGTCCCGCCGCGCTGCGTTGCTACTCATAGTGTACTCAGTGTAAAAGCAAGAAACGGAGTGTTTGAAACATCTGCCGCTCGTTCTCATGGGCAAAAGGCCACCACGATATTCGGTGACGTACGGCGGCATCGACGCCTTCAACGCCCAGACCACCGAACAGAAGAAGAATCTATCGCTGCTTGGAGTGTTCCGGCACCAGGAGGAGGTTCACCACCGGCTGATCGAGCTCATCGAAGGCGTTCCCGAGAATCAACTCGGTGGCGATACCCGCTTCCGCCATCGCCTCCGCCTCGATACCTACGGGCACTATCCAAAGCACGCAGAGCCGATCAAGAAGTGGAAGGAGCGGCGTCTCGCTGCCCGATTCCAACCAGCCTGATTCGAACCCGCGCTCAAGTCCCCGCGGTGGGGCCGGGTGAGCAGGCGGCGGCCCGCCTCGCCCTCGCGCCGGCGTGCCTCGCCGACGCCGTGGCCGTGGAGCGCGACCCGGCGCGGCGCAGGGACACTGACTCCGGCACGGCTCAGGGATCTCCGGCTTGTCGCGGGTCGGTCGTCCTCGGCGAACGAGGCGAGGGCCAGAGGTGCGCAAGGTTTCTGGTTGCGCGGGTTTGACGAGGAACTCGTCGAATCCGGCTTCCCTCGCCCGTTGACGGTCGGACTCTTGACCATAACCCGTGACCGCCACCAGCAGGGTCCTCTCGAGCCCGGCGATGCGGCGAAGTAGCATGGCGGTCTCGTACCCGTCCATGCCCGGCATGCCGACATCGAGAAAGACGACCTCGGGGCGAAACACCGCCGCGATCTCGAGCGCGTCGTGGCCACTATGGGCGACCCGGACGTCGTGCCCGACGAGGCGAAGCAGGATCGCCAGGGTTTCCGCCCCGTCGACGTGATCATCGGTCACCAGCACTCGACGCGAGATGGCATCGGACTCCGCCCGCGGCTGAATCGAGGCGATCTGGGGCGCTCCACGAGGCTGATCGCGTTGCACCGGTAACCGGACCACGAACTCGCTGCCTTTCCCGAGGCCGGCGCTATGGGCCGAGACGGTTCCCCGTGAAGCTCGACCAGATGTCGTACCAGCGTCAGCCCGATCCCTAACCCCCGGTCGCGCGGTTGAGCGCGGAGTCCACTGCACGAACAGGTTGAACACGCGCGGCAGATCCTCCGGCGGTATGCCGATCCCGTCATCCTTTACTCGGATCACCACCTCGCCGTCGACGGCGGAGAGATCCTCGACCGTCAGCTGAATATGGCCACCCCGGGCCGTGAACTTGGCGGCATTGCTCAGCAGGTTGCTCACGATTTGCTCGAGTCGAAGTGGGTCGGCATCGAGCGTCACTCCCGCGGGCGGAAGCGACAGGGCCAGATCCTGCCCGCGCGCGTCGGTCTGCTGGCGGCGCGCCTCCACCGCCTGACGGGCGATTGGCGAGATGTCCACCAGCTCTTTGCGAAGCTGGATCCTCCCGTGACTAATTCGCGCCACGTCCAGCAGATCGTCGACGAGTCGCGCCATGTTGCGGACCTGATTGCCCATGATCTCGCGTGCTCGGTCCGCCATGGCCGGGGATGCGCCCGGCTGCCCCGCGATCTCCAGGGCATTAATGAGCGGAGACAGGGGATTACGGAGCTCGTGCGCAAGCACGGCCAGAATTCGTCCTTGCTGCGATCGGCGGCCAGCAGGTTGCGCGTCTGCTCGCGCAGGCTGTCCTCCATTCGCTTGCGCTCCGTGATCGAATGGTTGGTCTCGAACACCAGGGCCGGGCCGTCGGCCTCCTGCTCCAGGACCATTCGGCAATCGACCTCGATCCGCTCCCCGTCACGTCGCGCGAGGTTCAGCTCTCCGGTCCACTGGCCGTGCTGCCGCAGCGCTTGCAGGAACACGCTGGGCTCCGGAGAGGCGGCCAGCAGTTCGTAGGGCTTTCGGCCGAGGGCCTCGTCCTTGGTGAAGCCGTAGCTCTCCTCCGCCCCCTGGTTCCAGTACGTGATGCCCCGTCGATCTCCCATATGAAGATCGCCTCATGCGCCTGATCAGGAGCTCGTTCTGACGGCGCAAGGCGTCCTGGCTGCGCTTGAGCACGTCCACGTCCAGCAGCACCAGCACCGCGCCGTCGATCCGGTTGTCGAGCGTCCGGTATGGCCGGAGGCGCAGCACATACCAGCGCCCTTCCTTGTCGCGGACCTCGGTCTCGCTTGACGCTGACCGTCTCCATGACCTCGGCCAGCATCTCCTCCAGATGGGGCAAGCCGACGCCGAGCCGGAGGTCGGTGATCGCCCGACCCATGTCTCCGACGGTCAGGTTGAGCAGCTTTTCGGCCATCGGGGTGTATCGCCGAATCCGGAAATCCGGCCCGAGCATCACGATCGGCAGCTGGACACTCGCCAGGAGGTTGACGAAATCGTCGTTGCTCTGGCCGAGCTCGCCATTGCGGTTCTGCAACTCCTCGTTGAGGGTGGCCAGCTCCTCGTTGCTCGACTGGATCTCTTCCTTCGAGGTCTCCAGCTCCTCGTTAGTGCTCTGCAGCTCCTCGTTCGCCGACTGCACCTCTTCGTTGGAAGACTGCAGCTCCTCGTTGGCGGCCTCCTGTTGTTCGATTACGGACTGCAGGTACTCGCGGGTCGCCGCCAGCTCCTGGGCCAGACGCACCGTCTCGTCTTCGGTGGCCTCGCGTGTCTTCCGCTCGGCCATCCGGGAGCGCCGGGTCAGTTTCCGTTCCGACCTATTCGTCCTGGCCGAAGCCTTCGCAGCAGCCGCGGTCTCCTCGAACAGCACCAGGAAGTGCGGCGGCACGACGCCATGGTTGCCCTTGACGGGGATCACGCGCACGCTGACCTGCCGTGAGCCGCCGTTGGTCTTGACGCGCAGGGCTCCTTCGGCGACCGCGGTATCTTCCCGCTTGGCCTTTTGCAGGGCGCCGCGAACGCCGACCACCAGGCCATCCCGGAGCATCTTGAGCAGGTTGAGGCTTGCCTTGCCGGGCGCCGGGGCCAGATAGCGGCCAGTGTCGCCACGGAACTGAAGGATCTCCAGGTCGTCATTGACGAGCACGCTGGCCGGCGTGTACTTCGCCAGGAGAATCCGGTCGGCCTCGCGGTGCACGTCCCGGGCGACGACATCCGGCTCGCGCGGGGACGGGTCGGCGGTCAGTCGCGACGCCAGCGGATCGCCAGAGAAGGCGCGCGGCGTCGGCCGGGGCGGCCCGGGCTTCTTGACGTACATCTTGTACTTCAGGTCCTCCACCTCGAAGAGATCGTGATAGGGTCCGATCGACTCCGAGTGTCCCAGCCAGAGCGCTCCGTGGGGTATCAGGGCGTAGTGCATCATCCTCATAGCCTGCTGTTGAAGCGAGGGCTCGAGATAGATGAGCAGGTTGCGACAGCTGATGAGATCGATCCGGGAGAACGGCGGCTCGGTCAACACATTGTGCCGAGCAGAACACGGTCGTGTCGCGAATGGCCTTGCTGATCCGGTAGCCGCCGTCAACCTCGAAGAAGAAGCGCCGGAGCCGGTCCGGCGAGATGTCCTGTCCGATGGACTTGGAATAGAGACCGGCGCGGGCCTTATCGACACCGGATGCATTCAGGTCGGTGGCAAAGATCTGGAGCGGGAGCTGCAAGCGCGACAGCTCCCCGAACTCCGCGAACGCCATCGCGATGGAATAGGCCTCCTCTCCGGTCGAGCACCCGATCGACCACACCCGCACCGGCTCATGGCGTGACCGGTCCTTGACCAGCCGAGGGAAGACCTTGCTCTTGAGCACCTCGAACGCCTCCGGGTTGCGGAAGAAGCTCGTCACGGCGATGAGCACATCCTGATAAAGGGCGCTCGCCTCTGCCGGATTGTTCTGGAGGAACCGCGCGTATTCCTTCAGCCCCTCCATCTTGTGCAGCACCGCGCGGCGAGTGATGCGCCGATAGAGCGTATTCCGCTTGTAGCGCGAGAAATCCACGCCGGAGGCCAGCCGGAGCTGGTCGAGAATGCGGCCCAGGCTGGGCTCGCTGGCTTGCGCGTCGCCGCGGCTCTCCGCGTCCCGAGCCACGTACCGATGGCGGCTGATGCGGCTGATCTCCTGGGCGATCTCGGCGGGTGGAAGCACGAAATCGACGCAGCCCGCGGCGACGGCGCTGTTCGGCATGCTCGCATGCTGGGCGCTATCGTCCTGGGCGAAGGTGATGCCTCCCTCGGCCTTGATCGCCTCCAATCCCAGCGTGCCGTCCGTCGCGCTGCCGGAGAGAGATCACGCCGATGGCCCGATGACCCCAATCCTCGGCGAGCGAGCGCAGGAAATGGTCGATAGGACGGTGCTGCCCCTTGACCTCGCGGCGGGGTGTGAGGCGCAAGGCGCCTCCGGCGATCCCCATCGTCACGCCCGGCGGGATGACATAGACGTGGTTCGCCTGCACTGGCATCTGGTCGATGACCTCAGAGACCGGCATACCGGTGGCACGGGATAGGATCTCCGTGAGCATGCTGGCGTGGCTGGGGGCGAGGTGCTGGATCAGGACGAAGGCCATGCCGGTATCCGGCGGCAGAGCGTGCAGGATCTGAGTGAAGGCTTCAAGTCCGCCGGCCGAAGCGCCTATGCCGACGATCGGGAATGGCGCCATGGTTCGTCGCGGGCTAGTGTCGTCTACGAAAGACTCGGGCATGGTTACACCCGATCCCGAGCCCTCGGGAAGCGCTTTGGCGACCTTGGTCTTCCGTGCAGCCATTTTCGCCTACGTCCCCCGCTGCGCCGGCAGAGCAGACTCGCTTCTATGCTTCCCCGGTCGCGTTCCATGTCCCGGGTGGCGACACGGTATCTAAACGAGACCCGGGCGTCTATCGGGTACCCGACATATGACGGCCAGCGGACGGGGCGGAGAGAATGGAAATGTGCTAAGCGCGAAAGAAACGCTCGAACTCGAATCTGACGATGCGGTAGCATTCACGGGCTGCCGCTTCGATACCCGAACGATTCAGGATCGTGATCCGGCCACGGCGGTAGCGGATCAAGCCCGCCCTCTGCAGGGTGCTGGCCGCTTGACTGGCGCTGCCACGATTTACTCCCAACATCTGCGACAGAAATTCTTGAGTGGACGTGATCTCGGGGGATCGCGCGCGGTCCTGCGCCGTCAGCAGCCAGCGACAGAGGCGTTGCTGGATGGTATGGAACGCGTTGCAGGCGCTCGACTGAGACAACTGCACTATCAAGGTATGCGCGTAGTGTAACACGAACTTGTGAAGTGAACCGCATCGATCAAATTCTTTTCGAAACAAGTCGGCCTTCATTCTCCAGGCAACGCCCGGCCCCTGGGCGATGATTCGGTACGGGAGCCCATGAGACCTCAGGATTATGGGCAAGCCGATCACCCCCTCGTCGCCAACCAGACTCACCTCGATGGACGTTCCGTCCTTGGCCATCGAGAGGATCGAGACGATGGCCGTATCGAGGAAGTATGCTGAATGCATGACCCCCAGGCTCATAGAGAACCTGACCGGACTTCAGCGTAACGCGCACCAGCTCGGGAAGAATCCGCGCATATTCTTTTCGCGGCAGGCCGGCCAGAATACGATTGCGGACCGAAGCGGTCCTTCTCACTCCGTCGGACAGGGTGTCCTCCTCTGGTCAGCTGACCGAGCGTGCCCGCGCCGCGCAGTTGACGACAGATGGTCAAAAGTGTCCCGCACTCTACATGCCCGCCAGGACGATGTCTGTCGTATACCCAACATATGAGGGTGGCTCAGTGCCAGCTGAGTGCCTGTCTCGGAGCAGCTAGCTGTGGCGAAGACCTACCGCTGCAACGCCAATTGGGGCGGCGGGGAAGGTGCCGCTACTGCTCGCGCCCCCGTCTTGGGCGATGGTGGTTCGCGTCCCGCCCCCACGGGACGAGAATCTAGAGAGAGAAAGGCTCAACAGAGCTCGTGACCCCGGCGGGATTCGAACCCGCGCTCAAGTCCCCGCGGCCGGGCCGGGCGCCACCGCGCCGATGGGCACGAAGGTCCGCGCGATGAGGTCACGGGCGCGGGCGGGGTCCACGCCATTGGCCTGCTGGCGGGGGTGGAGTCCTCGAAGATGCGCGCGGGGTCGGCCCAGAGTCGGTACTTCTTGAAGGTGTCCTCGAACTCGATGCCGAGGCCGCGCGCGAAGACCGTCAGGTAGTGCTCGATGGCGATGGGGCGCTCGGCCTCGAAGGCGCAGAGCTGGCGCTGGCAGCCGTGGTACATGCCAGCGAAGGTGTCCGCCCCCGCGGCGATGGCGCGATCGAGCTCGCCCAGGGCCAGGGCGCGCCAGCCCTCGGGCCCGAGGTTCTGCATGAGCGCGGGGTTGCAGCTCCGGCCGAAGCGCTCGTCCGGCTGGAGGTTCACCACGGTGAGGCCCGGCACCGCCGCGAGCAGGCGGCGGCCGGCCTCGCCCTCGCGCCGGCGCGCCTCGCCGACCCCGTGGCCGTGGAGCGCGACCCGGCGCGGCGCCACGGGTGCGAGGGTGAGCTCGCCCAGGCGGTCGGCGAGGAACTCCGCGGTATGCCGCGTGGGAAGGGCAGCTCGAGCTTCTGCACCTCGTCGTAGAAGTAGATACAGGACGGGCACCACATCACCACCTCTTGCGGCGTGTAGCGCTCGAAGAGCTCCTTGGTGCGCCGGTTCATCCCGGTTGACGCGGCGGTGTCGCCATTCTGGTGATGCACGATGCCGCAGCAATAGGTCGGGCCGCCCACCGCGACATAGTCCAGCCCCAGCCGGTCGAAGATGGCGGTGACGGTCTGGATCATATGGGAGGTGCGGAGGACATTGCAGCCCAGGTAGAGCACGATATCGTGATGCTCGGCGTCTCGCGGGGGCGCCGCGAGCTGCCAGGTGCGGTCCTCCGGCTTGGTGACGAGGTTCTGCGCCACCACGATGTCGCCGAAGTACTGCTTGTAGTCGAAGGCCATGGCCTCTCCTCGGGGTCCGACCGATCAGGTTGCGACGATGCTACGCGGGGCCGCCACCAAGTCAAAGTGTGCGATGCTCTCCGCCAGGAGGATGCCCCATGAGCAAGACCGCGCCGCTGCTGCTGGAAAAGGACGGGCCCATCGGCTGGATCATCTTCAACCAGCCCGAGAAGCGGAATGCCGTGAGCCAGGAGATGTGGCAGCTCATGCCCGGCTACGTGGAGGACCTGGCCGGCGACGAGACTATCAGGGTGGTTGTTCTTCGGGGTGCGGGCGAGGCCGGCCTTCGTGTCCGGCGCGGACATCTCCCAGTTCAAGGACAAGCGGCGCAACATGGCGGACGAGGCGGAGTACCGCAAGATCTCCGCCCGCGGCGCGCTGGCGCTGGCCACGCTGGCCAAGCCGCTCCTGGCCATGATCCACGGCGTCTGCGTGGGCGGCGGGGTCGGCATGGCGCTCAACTGCGACCTGCGGCTGGCCGCCGACGACGCGCGCTTCGGCATTCCCGCCGCGCGGCTGGGGCTCGGCTATCACTATCACGGCATGGAAAAGCTCATGAAGCTGATCGGGCCCGCCTACACGAAGGAGCTCTTCTTCACCGCGCGCACCGATTTCAGCGCGCAGGACGCGCTCCGCATGGGGCTGGTGAACCAGGTGGTGCCCAAGGCCGAGCTGGAGGCCTTCACGCGCGACTACGCGCTCCGCATCTCCCGCAACGCGCCCCTCACCATCCACTCGGCCAAGACCACCGTGGAGCAGCTCTTGAAGCCATCGGGCGAGCGCGATCTGGCGCTCCTCGACAAGCTCATCGCGGACTGCTTCAACAGCGAGGACTACCAGGAGGGCGTGAAGGCCTTCTCGGAGAAGCGCCGCCCCGCCTTCAAGGGGCGCTGAGCGGCGGAGCGCGCGGCCGGGGGCGTCAGGGCCGGGGCGCCCGCGCCTCCAGCCGCGTGCTCTGGTAGGTGGCGCCGTCGCCCATGTCGCTGTACTCGGTGGAGCACAGCATATTGACCGTGCCGGCGAAGGCCTCACCCGCGGGCCGCTGGCCCGGCACGAAGGCCACGCCCGGCGAGGTCTCGTCGCTGACCCGCAGCATGAAGGTCACCGCGCCGCGCTCGTTGAAGAGCTCCACCGGCTGGCCCGCGCGCAGGCCGCGCGCCGCCGCGTCGTCCGGATGGAGCACGCACTCGGGCGCCCCGGCTTTCTTCCGCAGCGAGGCCACGCCCGCGTAGGCCGTATGCGCCTGGAAGTAGCCGGGCGCGGTGAGGAGCCGCAGCGGCCAGCGGGGGCCGCGATCAGCCGAATCGGGATCGGGCTGCCAGTCGGGCAAGGCGGGCAGGCCCTGGGCGGCGAGCGTCTCCGAGTAGAACTCGAGCTTGCCCGACGGCGTGCCGAAGCGCCGCCCGCGCCCACCGCGATCGGGTCCGTCACGCGGATGGGCCCCGCCGTGCGCAGGCTCGCCGGATCGACCGTGGCCGCCGGGCCCTTGGCGTTGCGGAAGAAGCGCGCAGCAGCCCGTCCGTGTCCATGGAGAAGACTGCGTCTTTCACGCCGAGGCGCCGCGCCAGCTCCTGAGCCAGCCGGCGATTCGACCACGCCTCCCCCTGCGGCGGCACCACCTCGGCGACGAACTGCATGTAGTAGGTCCCGTAGGCGCGCACGACGTCCTCGCTCTCGTAGTGCGTCGCCGCCGGCAGCACCAGATCGGCGTAGCGCGCGGTGTCCGAGAGGAAGGGGTCGTGGACCACGGTGAAGAGGTCCTCGCGGGCGAGCCCCGGCGCACCGCCGCCGAGTCGGGACAGGTCACCGCGGGATTGTTGGCGGCCACGAAGAGCGCGCGGAGGGGCGGGTCCTTCAGCGTGAGGAGCGCCTCGCCCAGCCGCGAGTGGTTCACGGTACGCGTGGCCGCGGGACCGGAGGGCTTGCGGATGGCGCTCGAGTCGAAGCCGAACCCCGTCGCCGTCATGAGGAGCGCGCCACCGCCGCGCTTGGCATACGCTCCCACCACGCCGGGCAGGAGCGCCACCGCGCGGATCGCCTGGCCGCCCTGCAGCGTGCGGGACATCCCCTCCCCCAGCCGGATGAAGGGCGCCCGCGCGCGCCGTACATCTCGGCCAGCCGCTCGAGGTCCGCCACCGAGACGCCGGTGATCTCGGCCACACGCGCGGGCGCGAAGCGCGGCAGCACCTCGCGCTCGAGCTGCTCGAAGCCCAGCGTCTCGCGGGCGAGATAGTCGCGGTCGCAGCGCCCCTCGCGCGCCAGGACGTGCATCACGCCCAGAGCCAGCGCGGCGTCCGTGCCCACGTTGACGCGCAGGTGCCAGTCGGCCCGCGCGGCGGTGGCGCTGCGCCGGGGCTCGATGACGACGAGCTCGGCGCCCTTCGCCGCGCCTGCTCCACCAGGGGCCAGAGGTGCAGATTGGTGGTGAGGAGGTCCGCGCCCCAGGAGATGATCAGGTCCGAGTCCACCACGCTCTCGGGATCGCTGCCGCCGATGCTCCCCACCGCGGCGTCCCAGCCCGCCTCCGCGCAGGAGTCGCACACGGTGCCCGCGATGAGCCGCGTGCTTCCCAGCGCGTGGAAGAGCCCCAGCAGGAGCCCGCGGTTGAGCTGGCCCTGGTGCGCGCTGTAGGCATAGCCGAGCAGCGCCAGCGGCCCGTCCTCCGCCGCGATGCGCGTCCAGCGCTCCACGATCTCGGCCAGCGCTTCTTCCCATGTCACCGGCGCGAAGCGGCCCTCGCCCTTCCGCCCCGTGCGGCGCAGCGGCGTGAGCACGCGCTCCGGCGAGATGCACCATCTCGTGCTCGCGGTTCACCTTGGCGCAGGCGAAGCCCGCCGTCATCGGATGGTCGGGGTCGCCCTGCAGCTTGAGCAGACGCCCGTCGTCCACGGTGGCGATGAGCGAGCACTGGTCGGGGCAATCGTGGGCGCAGGCGGTGCGAATGGTCCGGATCATCGCTGGCTCCAGGGCGGCGTGGGGAAGCGGATCTTGCCGCCGGAGACCTCGTCCGGCCAGACCACCACCTGGCGGCCGTCCTGCCACTGGATCGTCACCATGCGATGGCCCACCTGATATCCGCGCTCGTCCACGTCGAAGCCGCCGAAGGCGGTGATGGTCTGGAGCTTGAAGAGATAGTCGCGCAGGCGGTCGGGATCGAGGCTGCCGGTGCGGTTGATGGCCCTCCGCCAGCAGCATGCAGGCGGCGTAGGCGGCGGCGGCGTGGTACGACGGGGTCCGGTTGTACTCCGCCTCGTAGGTGGCGGTGAATTCCCGCGTCCCGGTATAGGGCAGGCTCGGCTCCCACTGGGACGCGCCGTAGACGTACTCGCCGGTGCGGCCCAGCGCCTTGTAGAACTCCGGCAGGTCGCCGCCCACCGTGGTGCCGAACATCTTCACGTTGACGTCCAGCTCTTTCATCTGGCGCGTGATCGCCACCACGTCATCGAAGTAGGTCGCGGCGGCGAGCACGTCGGGGCGGATCGCGCGGATCTTGGTGAGGAGCGCGGCAAAGTCGGTCTGCGCCTTGGGATAGGCCTCCTGGAACACGATCTCGAGCCCGCGCTTGCGGGCGCTCGCCATCGCTCCTTTCACCGAGGTCTTGGGAAAGAGCGTGTCCTCGTAGATCAGGGCCACCGACTTGAGCCCGTTCCGCGCGGCGAGGTCGAGCAGGCCGTCCAGATACGCCTCCGCCGGCGACACCATCATGATCACGTAGCGCCGGCCCTTCTCCCAGACGCTACCGGCAGAGCCGAGCGGCGCGAGCAGGAGCTTGCGGTACTTCTCGGTGACATTGGCCACCGCCTCGGTGATGGCGGAGGAGTAGGGTCCCAGCACCGCCTCCACCCGGTCCTCGGTGATGAGCTTTTCGTAGAGCCGCACGCCGGTCTGGGGATCGGAGCGGTCGTCATAGATCACGAACTCGATGGGCCGTCCCAGCACGCCCGCGCCCTCATTGAGGTGCTTCTGGCAGAGGGCATAGCCCTCGCGGCCGTAGAGGCCGGGCTTCGCATACGTCCCGGTGAGGGAGAGGGAGGCCCCGATGCGCAGCGGCTGCTGGGCGGGCGCGGGGACGGCGGACACCAGCAGGACGGTGAAGCTCGACAGCAGCGCGACGAGACGGAGGAAGACGATGGGCGCCGCGCCTTTCAGCGGGCGAGCCGCGCGAGTACGTCCTCGGTTTCCGCCACCAGGCGGCGCACCACCTCGCCCGCGGGGACGATCCCGCGGATCAACGCCGCCGACTGACCGCACGGAGCATTGCCGTTCTCGATGTCGCCCCCCTCGCGCGCGCGGATCCCGGCCTCGCGTCCCACGCGCGCGCCCTGGATGGGAAAGGGCAGGATCTCCGCCTCACGCTTCTCCCACTCGCGGGTGAAGGCGTTGCGGATGAGGCGGCACGGCTTGCCGCTGGCGCGCGCGCGTCACCACGGTGCCGTCCTCCTCGAGCTCCACCACGCGCTTCTTGTAGTTGTCGTGGCAGTACGCCTCCGGCGTGGCGATGAAGCGCGTGCCCATCCAGACGCCCTGGGCGCCCAGCGCCAGTGCCGGCCGCGATGCCCCGGCCGTCGGCCATGCCGCCCGCGGCCATGACCAGGCGCAGCGCCACCGCGTCCACCACCGCGGGGATGAGCACCATGCCCGCGATGCGCCCGGTGTGGCCGCCCGCCTCGTGGCCCTGAGCGATCACCACGTCCACGCCGTTGGCGGCGTGGTCCAGCGCCTGCTTCACGTTGCCGCAGAGGGCCATCACCTTCATGCCCTGGCGATGGGCTTGCGCGGTCACCGGCCCCGGATTGCCCAGCCCCGCCACCAGCACCGGCACCTGGAGCTCGAGCGTCACGTCGGCCCAGGCGCGCACGGTGTCGGCGAACTGGTCCGCCTCGCTGCCCGACACGCGCACGCTCGCGAAGAGGATGTCCACCCCGAAGGGCCGGTCGGTCTGGTCTCGGACCTTCCGGATCTCCTCCCGCAGCTCGCGTGGGGTCAGGTTGGCGGCGGCGATGACGCCGAGCCCGCCCGCCCGGGAGACGGCGGCGGCCAGCGCAGAGCGCGCCACGTAGCCCATGCCCGCCTGGCAGATCGGATAGCGGATGCCGAGGAGATCGCAGATCGGGGTGTGGAGCGCGCTTCGTGTGGCGGTCGTCATGCCGGCCCCCTCATGCTGTCCTCGTCTGCACGAAGGCGCCGATGCCGTCGATGGCGGTGCGCCCCTCGTCGAGCATGGGAAGAACCACGGCCAGACGTGGACCATGTCCGGCCAGATTTCCAGGGTGGCCTCCACCTCCGCCGCCTTGGCGCGCTCGGCCAGGCTCACGGCGTCGTCGAGCAGCACTTCCTCGGTGCCGACCAGGATATAGAGCGGCGGCAGACCGGTGAGGTCGGCGAAGAGGGCGAGGCCAGCGGGGTTCGCGCGTCGGCCGAGCCCAGGTAGGCGCGCGCCATCTCCATCACGCCGTCGCGGCTCACGATGGGATCGCTGGCGGCCTTGGCGACGTAGGATGCGCCGCTCCAGCTGAGATCCACCCACGGCGAGATGCAGACACCGGCCGCGGGCAGCGGCATCCCGCGCTCGCGCAGCGCGAGGAGCGTAGCCACGGTGAGGCCGCCGCCCGCGGAGTCGCCCGCGATGATGATGTGACGCCGGCGCGGTGCCGCGATCGAGCAGCCAGCGGTAGGCCGCCACCGCGTCCTCGAGCGCGGCCGGGAATGCGGATGCTCGGGCGCGAGCCGGTAGTCGGGGAGCAGCACGGAGGCGCGTGGCGGCCACCGCGATGGAGGCGGCCAGATGGCGGTGCGATTTCGGCGAGCCGATCACGTAGCCGCCGCCGTGGAGGTAGAGCACGAAGACGCCGTCGCGCGCGGCCGAGGGCTCGATCCACTCCGCGTCGATGGCCGGCACCTGCACCGGCTTGACGCTGACGTTCCCGGGGATGGGAAAGGCCCGCGCGGCCCGGTCGTACTGGGCCCGCCGCTCGGCGACGGTGGTCGCCGGCGGGATCTTCGCGAGATGGGCGCGCACCGCCGCGATGCCGCCGCTGCTCATGAGGCTTCCCGGGTGTCGCGGATCTTCCGCGTGCCCTTCACCACCGGCACCTCGGGGTCCATGACGAACCGGATGCGGGGCAGATCGGTGTCCACCGTGCAGATGGTGGCCGCGATGGGATTGTGCAGTCGCACCGTGGCCGCGTTCCAGGCCTCCGGCGTCCAGCCGGCTCACCTCGGGCCGTCCGCGCTCCGCCTTGTGGAAGGTGTAGCGCGGATCGACCTGGATCAGCCACGGCGCGCGTCTTGCCATCGAGCGGCACCTGCGCCAGCGTCACCGAGTGGATGTACTGCACGTCGCCGCCCGAGATCGGCTGGGGATCCACCAGCGCGCAGTCGAGGATGGTCGCGCCGTCGCGGGCGACGGTACGCCATCACGCGATCGTGGCGGCGCCTGCAGCGTCACCGCGCCCGGCGACGGCGGGCAGGCCCCAGCGCTCGCGCGAGCGCGGCGGCCGCCTCCGCCGTGCTCGCCACCGCGCCGAGCACGAAGCCCGCGCGGATGGGCGCCGGCGCGCGCCATGAGGCGCAGCGTGGGCGAGCGTGAACGGGCCCACCGGGCTCTCGGGATAGCGCGTCACGCCAGGATCGTGGCGTAGGGCGGGATCGCCGGGTGCATGGCGCGCGGCAGCAGCGCGTCGGTGGCGCGCGGGACCTCGAAGGCGAGCTGGAGGATCTCCGCGCCTGGGCAGAGGCCAGGTCTCCGGTGTCGAGGTCGCGGACGGCGCGAGGCGAGCTCGCGCGAGGCCGCGGTCGAGCTCGAGGGCGCCGAAGAGCGGCATCAGGCGCCGCCGTTCGTGGCGGCGCTGGAGCCGTTCGCGGCCTTGGCGTCGGCGAAGCGCCGGCATGACCTCCTGGGCGAAGAGGCGGAGGCTGTCGAGCACGTCGGCCTGGGGGATGATCTCCATCGCGTTCAGCAGGAAGTTCACGCGGTCGACTCCCACCGCCTCCCACCGCTTGAGCGCGCGGATGATGCGCTGCGGGCCGCCGAGCGCCAGCCCCTCGCCGGCCTGCTCGCTGGCGTCGGGGCCGGTGGCCTGGCGCCGGAGCTGGGGCAGGAGGCCCAGCGACTGGTAGGAGCGGCGAGGGATAGGCCTCGCGGGCGGAGATGAGCTGGGAGGCGAGGTAGTTGAACGAGTCGGCCATGCGACGGCCGGTGGCGCGCCCGGTCGCGTCGTCCTCGTGGCAGTAGAGGAAGTTCACCGTGCTGACCTGATCGTTGACGAAGTCGCCGACCGGCTCGCAGAGCTGGATGCGCCGGCGGTACTCGGCGATGCGTCTTCTCCTGCTCGGCGAACTGGCCGAAGGTGAGCCCGAGGCTGCCGAGGCCGCGGTCGGCGGCGTCGAGCTCGGTGCCGGGGCTGGTCACCGCCACCCACATGCGGCGGGTGCGGCCGCTGGTAGACCTTGGGCACGATGCGTCCGCTCGGGCATGGACCAGAACTCGCCCTCGTAGGCGTAGGTCTCCTGCGTCCACATCTTGGGCAGGCAGCGCACGAACTCGTCCCAGGACTTCTTGGTCGTGTCGGGATCGGCGCGGAAGCCGCCCAGCTCCGTCCAGGTGGCGGAGCGGCCCGGTGCCGACCTCGAGCCGGCCGCCCGAGAGGATGTCGAGCACGGCGGTGCGCTCGGCGATCTTGATCGGGTGATTGAACTCCGGCACGCAGACGACGATGCCGTGGCCGACGCGGATCTTCTTGGTGATCATGGCGCAGGCGGTGAGGAACAGCTCGGGGGCCGGGCAGTGGGAGTACTCCTCGAGGAAGTGGTGCTCGACGGCCCACACCTGGTCGAAGCCGAGCTCGTCGGCCAGCTTCACCTGCTCGAGCGCGTTGTTGTAGACGGTGCGCTCCGACTCCGCGCGTCCACGGGCCGCGGCACCGACAGCTCGTAGAAGAGGCCGAACTTCATCGCGTTTCCTCCTGGGTCTATGGTGTCTCTAACCTCGGCCAAGGGGGCCCTTGTCAACGACACCCCGGCGACGACCTGGCCGCGCCGGGGCGGGCGGCCCATTCCGCGGCGCCTTGACCGGCCCTGACGCGGCGGGGGCTACTCTCAGGGGCACTTTCGGTACCCTGATCTCGAGGAGGAGTGATGGCGCCGGCGCCCAAGGATGATCTCGCCCGCGAGGTCGCGGCGCTACGCAAGGCGCTCGGGCAGGAGCGGGCGACGACGCACAGCTCGAGGCCCGGCTCACCGGAGTCCCTCGAGCAACAGACGGCGACCGCCCAGATCCTCCGCGGTGATCAGCGGCTCACCGACCGACCTGCAGCCTGTGCTCGACGTCGGTGGCGGAAAGCGCCGCCCGCCTGTGCGAAGCGCAGGACGTCACTATCTTCCGCCGCGACAACGATCGACTCCTCCTGGTCGCCCATCAGGGGGTCGATCGCCTCCGCCCCGGTTGGCGAGTTCGCCCTCCCGGTCCGCGGATCGATCGCCGGCCGAACGGTGCTGGAGGGCGGACCTTCCACGCGGCGACGCGCAGGCGGAGACAAAGGAGTTCCCCGAGGCCAGCCGCCACGCCCGGCGATTCGGCCACCGGACGCTTGCTGAGGCGTTCCCTTGATGAGGAAGGCGTAGCCCTCGGCGCAATCAACTCCGCCGCACCGAGGGCTCAGCCCTTCACCGAGCGGCAGGTCGCTCTGCTGCAGACCTTCGCCGACCAGGCCGTCATCGCCATCGAGAACGTCCGCCTCTTCACCGAGCTGGAGGCGCGCAACGGCGAGCTGCGGGTGGCCGCTCGAGCAGCAGACGGCGACCAGCGAGCTGCTGCAAGGTGATCGGCGCATCCACCTTCGATCTCCAGCCCGGTCTTCGAGACACTGGCCGAGAACGCGGATCAGGCTGTGCGAGGCCGAGCGTGCCATCGTCTGGCGCTTCGACGGTCAGACTGTACGAGCGGTGGCGACCATCAATACAGCCCCGGAGCTGGGCGCTTCCTCGAGCGCGAATCCCATCGCGCTCGGACGCGGGAGCGCCACCGCGCCGTGCCGCCCTCGAGCGACGCACCATGCACGTTCACGACGCCCAGGCCGATCCCGAGTACACCTACCGATCGCGACAGGTCGACCCCATTCGGACCATGCTGGCGATCCCGATGCTTCGGGCGAACGAGCTGCTCGGGGTGATCAGCAGTCTACCGCCACGAGGTCCGGCCGTTCACCGACGAGCCAGATCGCGCTCGCTGGAGACCTTCGCCGATCAGGCCGCCATCGCCATCGAGAACGCGCGCCTGCTCACCGAGCTGCAGGCCAAGAACGCCGACCTCACCGAGGCCCTCGAGCAGCAGACGGCGACCAGCGAGATCCTGCGCGTGATCGCCAGAGCTCGCCGACCGACATTCAGCCCGTGCTCGACGCCGTCGCCCAGAACGCGGCCCGCGTCATGCGCGGCTCTCGATGCGGTGCTCGTGCTCGTGGACGGCCAGACCGGAGCCCTGATCGCGCTCACCACGGACCGATCGCCAGGCGTCCTCGGCGGTCGTCCCGCTCACCCGCGGCTCGGTCATGGGCCGGGCAGTCGTCGACCGGCAACCGATCCATGTTCACGATCTCGCTGAGGTCGGATGGACAGCCGAGTTCCCGGAAGGCCTGGCAGCGAGGCCAGCGCGCTGGGACATCCGCACAACGCTGGCGGTACCCTCTGCTGCGCGAAGGCGTCGCGATCGGCAGCCTTCTGATCCTGCAGGACGGAGGTCCGGCCCTTCACGCGACAAGCAGATCGAGCTGCTCAAGACCTTCGCCGACCAGGCCGTCATCGCCATCGAGAACGTGCGGCTGTTCACCGAGCTGGAGGCGCGCAACCGCGAGCTGCCGAGTCGCGCTCGAGCAGCAGACGGCGACCAGCGAGCTGCTCAAGGTGATCGGGCGGTCCACCTTCGATCTCCAGCCGGTCTTCGAGACGCTGGCCGAGAACGCGGTCAGGCTGTGCGAGGCCGAGCGCGGCGTTCGATCTTCCGCTTCGACGGTCAGGTCTTGCGAGTCGTGGCCACCCACAACATCTCCGCCCGAGCTCAGAGCGTTCGTCGAGCAGAATCCCATCGCGCCCGGACGCGGACAGCGCGCGGGCGCGCGCCGCCCTCGAGCGGCGCACCATCCACATTCACGACGTCCAGGCCGACCCCGAGTACACCTACGGCGGCGCGGCGAGTCGACCCCATCCGGACCGTGCTGGCGATCCCCATGCTCAGGGCGGACGAGCTGCTGGGCGTGATCACGATCTACCGGCACGAGGTCCGGCCGTTCACCGACAGTCAGATCGCCCTGATGGAGACCTTCGCCGACCAGGCGGCCATCGCCATCGAGAACGCGCGGCTGCTCACCGAGCTGCAGGCCAAGAACGCCGACCTCACCGAGGCCCTCGAGCAGCAGACGGCGACCAGCCGAGATCCTGCGCGTGATCAGCAGCTCGCCGACGAATCTCCAGCCGGTGCTGGACGCGGTGGTCAGGAGTGCCGCGCGCTTCTGTGGAGCCCCTGACGCGTCGATTTTTCGGCTCGACGCGGAGAACTCTGCGTGCGCAGGCGCTCACCACGGCCGGTCTCCCATGTCCGATCGGCTTCCTCGTCCCGGTCGTGCCGGGGACCGTCGCGAGGCGCTCCGTGCTCGAGCGGCAGGCTGTTGGCGTGACCGATCTCCAGGTCGAAGCGAGAACGAATTTCCGAGGCAGCGCCCTGGCCGAGACAGACCGGTCAGCGGGCGATCGCTGAGCGTTCCGCTGTTGCGGGAGGGCGCCGATAGGCGTGATCATCGCTCCGGCGCGCGGAGGCGGTGCCTTCTACGGACAAGCAGATCGCGCTGCTTGAAGACCTTCGCCGACCAGGCGGTCATCGCCATCGAGAACGTGCGCCTCTTCACCGAGCTGGAGGCGCGCAACAGCGAGCTGCAGCGTGGCGCTCGGAGCAGCAGACGGCGACCAGCGAGCTGCTCAAGGTGATCGGGCGGTCCACCTTCGATCTCCAGCCGGTCTTCGAGACGCTGGCCGAGAACGCGGTCAGGCTGTGCGAGGCCGAACGCGCGTTCATCTTCCGCTTCGACGGTCAGGTCCTGCGCGTCGTGGCCACCCACAACATCTCCCGCCGAGCTGCAGAGCCTTCGTCGAGCGGAATCCCATCGCGCCCGGACGCGGGCAGCGCCGCGGCGCGCGCCGCCCTCGAGCGGCGCACCATCCACATTCACGATGCCCAGACCGACCCCGAGTACACCTACGGGCTCGCGGCAGGTGGACCCCATCCGAACCGTGCTTGCGATCCCCATGCTCAGGGCGGACGAGCTGCTCGGGGTGATCACTGATCTAGCCGACACGAGGTCCGGCCGTTCACCGACAGTCAGATCGCGCTGCTGGAGACCTTCGCCGACCAGGCGGCCATCGCCATCGAGAACGCGCGGCTGCTCACCGAGCTCCAGACCAAGAACGCCGACCCTCACCGAGGCGCTCGGAACAGCAGACGGCGACGAGCGAGATCCTGCGCGTCATTAGCAGCTCCCCGACCGACGTCCGACCGACCTTCGAAGCGATCGCCGCGAGCGCCACCGCAACTCTCTGGGGCAGTCAATGCGTCTGTCATTCAGTTTGACGGGCGAGCTCATGCATCTCGTGGCGCACCACAACCTCAGCGCCGAGAGATCTGGATGCGCTGGCGGCGTGCTACCCGCAACCTCCGAGCCGGGGCCGAGCCTGAGCGGACGGGCGATATTGACCCGCAGCGTCGTCCACGTACCAGACGTGCTTCAGGATCCCGAATATACGACTTCCGATCGCAACAACGACCGGCTATCGAAGCGCTCTCGCGGTCCCGATGCTTCGCGACGACGTCCCCATCAGGCGTATCCTCGTTGCGCCCGAGATCACGTGGCGCCATTCTCGGACAAGCAGATCGCGCTGCTGCAGACCTTCGCCGACCAGGCCGTCATCGCCATCGAGAACGTGCGCCTGTTCACCGAGCTGGACGGCGCGCAACGGCGAGCTGCGGCGTCGCGCTCGAGCAGCAGACGGCGACCAGCGAGCTGCTCAAGGTCATCGGCCGGTCCACGCTTCGACCTCCAGCCGGTCTTCGAGACGCTGGCCGAGAACGCGGTCCGGCTTGTGCGAGGCCGAGCGGGCGGTCGATCTTCCGCTTCGACGGTCAGCTCCTGCGAGTCGCGGCCTGCTACAACGTCTCCCCGAGCTTGCAATCATTCATCGAGCGCAATCCCATTGCTCCCGGCCGCCATAGCGGCACCGGCGCGCGCTGCTCTCGAGCGGCGCACAGTCCACATCCACGACGTGCTGGCCGACTCCGAGTCACGTACGCGGGCAGCGTGGTCGGACCCTGTCAGAACGTTGCTCGCGATCCCCATGCTCGAGAGCCGAGGAGCTGCTCGGAGTGATCGTCATCTACCGGCACGAGGTCCGGCCGTTCACCGACGGTCACATCGCCCTGATGGAGACCTTCGCCGACCAGGCGGCCATCGCCATCGAGAACGCGCGGCTGCTCACCGAGCTGCAGACCAAGAACGCCGACCTCACCGAGGCGCTGGAGCAGCAGACGGCGACCAGCGAGATCCTGCGCGTGATCATCCAGCTCGCCGACCGACGTCCAGCCGGTCTTCGACACGATCGTCCGGAGCGCCGTGCCGGCTCGTGCGACGGCCGCTTCAGCGCGTGCTCTATCAGTTCGACGGCGAGCTGCTCCACCTCGCCGCCCACGCACGGCTTCGACTCCCGAGGCGCTGGAGGTCCTCGCGGCGCGTACCCGACGCGACCTGACGCGGGCCCGCGTCCGGGCGGGCGATCCTGGGCGCGCGCGGTCGCGGCACATCCCGGACGTCGCGAGGTCGATCCCGAGTACCAGCAGCACGCTCGCCGCGCGACCGGCGTTCTGCGAAGCCTCTGGCGTACCGATGCTGCGCGCGACGGCGTCGCCCATCGGCGTCATCGTCGTCCAGCGCGGCCGAGCCGGGCCGTTCTCGGCACAGCAGATCGAGCTGCTGAAGACCTTCGCCGACCAGGCCGTCATCGCCATCGAGAACGTGCGCCTGTTCACCGAGCTGAGGCGCGCAACAGCGAGCTGCGCGTCGCGCTCGAGCAGCAGACGGCGACCAGCGAGCTCCTCAAGGTGATCGGGCGGTCCACGTTCGATCTCCAGCCGGTCTTCGAGACGCTGGCCGAGAACGCGGTCAGGCTGTGCGAGGCCGAAGCGATGCGTTCATCTGCCGCTTCGACGGTCAGCTTCTGCGAGTGCGTGGCCAGCCCACAACACCTCGCCCGAGCTCAGGGCGTTCGTCGAGCAGAATCCCATCGCGCCCGGCCGCGGGAGCGGCCGCGGCGCGCGCCGCCCTCGAGCGGCGCACCGTCCACGTTCACGATGCCCAGACCGACCCCGAGTACACCTACGGGGCGCGACAGGTCGACCCCATCCGGACCGTGCTGGCGATCCCAATGCTCCGGGCGGACGAGCTGCTGGGAGTGATCACTGATCTACCGGCACGAGGTCCGGCCGTTCACCGACAGTCAGATCGCGCTGCTGGAGACCTTCGCCGACCAGGCGGCCATCGCCATCGAGAACGCGCGGCTGCTCACCGAGCTGCAGGCCAAGAACGCCGTACCTCACCGAGGCGCTGGAGCAGGAGACGGCGACAGCGAGATCCTGCAGCGTGATCATCGACGCTCACCGACCGACGTCCAGCCGGTGCTTCGACGCGATCGTCCTGGCAGCCGCGCGCTGCTGTGGGCGTCGGAGCGCCCAGGTCGTGCAGTCGGTGTAGACGGCTGAACGATGCTTGGCATCGCTCGCAATACGGCCCCGATGCAGCCGCCGAGGCGCTGCGGAAGTCGCCGGTGTCCCGATGGCAGTCGCACATGGGAGCGCGTCACGGGCGAGCCATCCTGGCAGGCCGACGCGCGTGTCATATCTGCAGACGTCCCGGAGGATCGCGGTAGCAGCGCGCGATGGCTGGCAGTCCGGCCGCCAGCGACGCTGGCGGTGCCCGATGCTTCGGTGACGGCGTCCCGATCGGCGTCATACGTCCACCATATGCGCAACGCTACGGGCAGTTCTCTGACAAGCAGATCGCGTCTGCCTGCCAGACCTTCGCCGATCAGGCCGTCATCGCCGTCGAGAACGTCCGCCTGTTCACCGAGCTGGAGGCGCGCAACGCGCGAGCTGCGGGTGGCCCTCGAGCAGGCGGACGGCGACCAGCGAGCTGCTCAAGGTGATCGAGCCGGTCCACCTTCGATCTCCAGCCGGTCTTCGAGACGCTGGCCGATAGTGCAGTCCGGCTGTGCGAGGCCGACGCGACGCATTCATCTCGCTTCGACGGTCAGGTTCTGCGAATGGTCGTCGCCCGTACAACGTCTCGCGCCGAGACTGAGAGAATTCCTCGAGCGGAATCCGCTTGCTCCCGGCCGCCAGAGCGGCGCGGCGCGCCGCCCTCGAGCGGCGAACGATCCACATCCACGATATCCAGACAGACCCCGATTACACGTACGGGACGCTGACGGTCGAGGACACCCGTGCGGACCGTGCTCGCATCCCGATGCTCCAGAGCGAACGAGCTGCTGGGGTGATCGTCGTCTACCGGGGCGAGGTCCGGCCGTTCACCGACAGTCAGATCGCCCTCATGGAGACCTTCGCCGACCAGGCCGCCATCGCCATCGAGAACGCGCGGCTGCTCACCGAGGCTGCAGGCCCGCACGGCACGAGCTCACCCGCTCGGTCGCAGGAAGCTGCAGGCGCTGGGCGAGGTCAGCCAGGCCCTCAGCTCCACGCTCGACCTCGAGACCGTGCTCAGCACGATCGTCTCCCGCGCCGAACCAGCTCGCCGGCGCCGACGGCGCTACCGTCTACGAGTACGACGAGCGAGCCGAGGCGTTTCATCCATGCGCGCCACCGACGAGCCTCGACGAGCGAAGTGGTCGACGTGGCCCAGCGCGCGCCGGTGCCGCGGGGTAGAGGCGTGGCCGGGCGCATGGCGGTGACGCTGCGAGCCGGTTCCAGGTCGCCGACATCAGCCGAGCCGGGCGCGTACAGCGGCCCGCTCCGCGACGTGCTGTTGCGGACAGGAACGCGGGCGCTGCTGGGCATTCCGCTGCTGCGCGAGGACCACCTGATCGGCGGACTCACGGTCACCAAAGAAGACCCGGGAGTTCTCCGCGAGCGTCATCAGATCTGCTCAAGACCTTCGCCAGCCAGTCGGCGCTCGGCCATCCAGAACGCGCGGCTCTTCCGGGAGATCGGGGACAAGAGCCGCCAGCTCGAGGTCGCCGACCGCCACAAGTCCGAGTTCCTGGCCAACATGTCGCACGAGCTGCGCACGCCGCTCAACGCCATCATCGGCTACAGCGAGATGCTCGCAGGAGGACGCCGCCGACCTCGGCGCCGAGCAGTTCGCCGACGATCTCCAGAAGATCAACGCCGCCGGCAAGCACCTGCTGGAGCTGATCAACGCCGTGCTCGATCTCTCCAAGATCGAGGCCGGCAAGATGGAGCTCTACCTCGAGAGCTTCGACGTGGCCGGCCTGGTCCGCGACATCGCCGCGGTGATCCAGCCGCTGGCCGCGAAGAACGCGAACCGCCTGGAGGTGCGCTGCCCGGACGCAGATCGGCGCGATGCGCGCGGATCTGACCGAAGGTGCGCCAGGCTCTCTTCAATCTCCTGAGCAATGCCTGCAAGTTCACCGAGCGGGGACGATCTCGCTGGCGGTGGCACGCGAGAGACGGCCGACGGCGGCGACTGCGATGGTGTTCAGCGTGAGCGACACGCGGCATCGGCATGACGCCCGAGCAGCTCGCGCGGCTGTTCGAGGCGTTCACTCAGGCCGACGCCGCCACGACGCGCAAGTTACGGCGGGACCGGTCTCGGCCTCGCGCTCGAGCCGGCGGCTCTGCCGGATGATGGGCGGCGACGTCACCGTCGAGAGCGAGGCGGGCCGGGGCAGCACCTTCACCATCCGGCTGCCCGGCGCTCGTGGCCGAGGCGGTCGAGGCGCCGGCCGCGCCCGCCGAGACTGGCCGATCGCGTGCCCAGCGGGCATCGGCACCGTGCTGGTGATCGACGACGAGGCCGCGGTGCGCGACCTGATGCAGCGCTTCCTGACCAAGGAAGGGTTCCGGGTCGTCACCGCGCCTCCGGCGGCGAGGAGGGCCTGCGGCTGCGCCCGGGAGCTGCGGCCGGACGCGATCACGCTGGATGTCATGATGCCCGGGATGGACGGCGTGGGCGGTGCTCTCCGCGCTCAAGGCCGACCCGGACCTCGCCGACATCCCGGTCGTCATGCTCACGATCGTCGACGACAGGAACCTGGGCTACGCGCTCGGCGCCGCCGACTATCTCACCAAGCCGATCGACCGCGAGCGCCTGGTGGCGGATGCTGAGCAAGCACCGGCGCGACCGCCCGGTGCTGGTCGGTAGACGACGACGTCGAGGTCCGCCAGCTCCTCCGCCGCATGCTCGAGCCGGCGGGCTACGCGGTGGTGGAGGCCGAGAACGGGCGGGCGGCGCTCGAGCAGCCTGCGCGACGGTCCCGCCGAGCGTCATCCTGCTCGACCTCATGATGCCGGAGATGGACGGCTTCGAGTTCGTGGCCGAGTTCCGCCGCGCACGAGGCCTGGCGAGCGTGCCCGATCGTCGTCATCACCGCCAAGGACCTGACCCGCGAGGACCGCGAGCGGCTCAACGGCTACGTGCAGAAGATTCTCCAGAAGGGCGCCCACGGCCGCGACGCAGCTGCTGGCCGAGGTGCGCGACCTGGTGGCAGATCGGCGTCGCCCGCCGGAGGCCGAAGCGCCTGATGGCCAAGATCCTGCTCGTCGAGGACAACGAGATGAACCGCGACATGCTCTCCCGCCGCCTCGTCAGGCGTGGCTACGAGGTGGCCATCGCCGTCGACGGCGAGCAGGGCGTGGCGATGGCGCGGTCGGAGGCGCCGGGCCTGATCCTGATGGACATGAGTCTCCCGGGGCTGGATGGCTGGGAGGCCACGCGCCAGCTCAAGGCCGACCCGGAGACCCGCGCCATCCCGGTGATCGCGCTCACCGCGCACGCCATGGCCGGCGACCGCGAGAAGGCCGTCGCGGCGGGCTGCGACGACTTCGACACGAAGCCGGTCGACCTCGCTCGCCTGCTCGCAGAAGATCGAGGCCCTGCTCCGGCGGAGCGGCCGGCGCATGAGCATCGGGCCCGCCGCGCAGCTCCGCCACGACCTGCGCACGCCGCTCAACCACATCATCGGCTACGCCGAGATCCTCCTCGAGGAGCTGGAAGGGCGCGACGCGGCCGGACCTCGTCGAGCCGGGCTGCGGACGCTCCGCGCGGATGCCCGCGCAGCTGCTGGGCCTCCTCAACGACCGTGCTGGCGCGAGGGCGGGACCGGCTCGCCCGATCTCGCGGCGCGCGCGCGCTGGCGCCTCATCGCGCTCCTGGAACGCATCCGCTCGGCGGCGGCGGCGCTGCGCCGGGCGGCGGCGGGAAGCGGCGACGGCTCGCTGGTGCCCGATCATCGACGCGCATCCATGCCGCCATCGAGCGCCTGGCCACGCTGCTGAACCTTGGTAGCGGGCCCGTCGACGCGGCCAGCCCTGGGCCGAGCGCCAGGCGCCGAGGGCTCCAAGCTCCGACAAGCCCCAGCAGCGTGATCCTCGTCGTGGACGACAGCGAGGACAACCGCGACATGCTCGCCCGGCGCCTCTGCCGCCAGGGCTACGAGGTGCTCACCGCCGCGGGCGGGCAGTCGAGGCGCTCGACATGCTCGCCGCGGACGCCCGTCGACCTCGTGCTCCTCGACGTCATGATGCCGGACCTCGACGGCTACGCCGTGCTCCAGCGGCTCAAGGGCGATCCCGGCGCTGCGCGACATCCCCGTGCTCATGATCTCCGCGCTGGACGAGACTGGACAGCGTGGTGCGCTGCATCCAGCTCGGCGCCGAGGATTACCTCGGCAAGCCCTTCGACCCCGTGCTCCTGCAGGCGCGGGTCGGCGCCTGCCTGGAGAAGAAGCGGCTCCACGACGAGGAGGCGCGCCACCGCCGCGCGCTGGCGGAGATGAACCAGACGCTGGAGCAGCGCGTGGCCGAGCAGGTCGGGCAGCTCGAGCGGCTGGGCCGGCTCAAGCGCTTCTTCTCCCGCAGCTCGCCGAGCTCATCGTGGCCGGCGGCGCCGACGACCCGCTCAAGACCCACCGCCGCGAGGTCACGGTGGTGTTCCTGGACCTCCGGGGCTTCACCGCGTTCGCGGAGACGTCCGAGCCCGAGGAGATCATGGAGCTGCTCCGCGAGTACCACGCGGAGATGGGCCGGCTCGTCCTCGCCCACGAGGCACCCTCGAGCGCTTCACCGGGGACGGCATGATGGTCTTCTTCAACGACCCCGTGGTGGTTCCCGATCCGGCCCAGCGCGCGATCCGCATGGCGGTGGCCGTGCGGGACGTCAGTCGGCCGGCCTCAGCGCGAGGCTGGCGCAAGCGCGGCTGGGACCTCGGACTCGGCGTGGGCATGCCCAGGGCTGCTGCCACCATCGGCGCCCATCGGCTTCGAGGGGCGCTGGGACTGCGGCGCCATCGGCAGCGTCACCAACCTGGCCGCGCGGCTCTGCGGCGAGGCCGGCGCCGGGCAAATCCTCATCTCGGCCCAAGGTCGCGGGGGTCGTGGAGGATCTGATCGACGCGGAAGACGTGGGCCTGCCTCACAGCTCGAAGGTGGTCTAGCGCCGGCCGGTGCGAAAGATCTGGAACAGTGCGCCGGTACTGGCCGGCCCGAGCCGCGGCCGCGAGAGCGCGAGCTCGCCATGCAGCGACCGCATCGTCATCGAGGACGCGCGGATCGTGGACGGCACCGGCGCGCCGCGCGCCGCGGCGAGCATCGCCGTCACCGGCGGGCGCATCACCGCCGAGTCGGGATCGGGCCGGGCGAGGCGGCGCGCGAGCGGCTGAACGCCGCGCGGCCTGCGTCGCATCGCCCCGGCTTCATCGATCCACATACCCACTACGACGCGCAGGTGGCCTGGGACCCGCTCCTCACCTGCTCGTCGTGGTGCAGCACCACCTGCGGTGGTGATGGGCAAGTGCAGGGGTCGGGCGTGAGCCCCTGCCGCCCGAGGCGCGCAGAGGTCCTCATGGGCGACCTCGTCAACGTCGAGGCCATCCGCTGGACGTCATGCGGCGCGGCATCGGCTGGGAGTGGAGTCCTTCGGTGACGTATGGACGCGCTGGGCCGCCGGCCGCTGGGCATCAACGTGGCGCCCGCTGGTGCCGCTGCGACGCCGCTGCGCCACTACGTGCTCGGCGAGGCCTCCGTCGACCGCGCGGCGACGGCCGGAGGGAGACCGCCGCGCTGGGCCGGCTCTTCGGCGACGGCGCTGGACGCGGGCGCCTTCGGCCTGTCCACCACCATCCTCCAGAATCACGTCGGCGACCGAGGCCGCCCGCTGGCCTATCGCCTGGCGAGCGCCGGACGAGCTGCACGCGCGCTGTGCACGGAGCCATGCGACGCGGCGGGGCCGCGCGACGTCATCGAGGCCGCCATCACCTGCGCTCCCCGATACCGCGTCACCGACGGCGAATACGACGAGCGCTGGCGCTCCTGCGTCGAGGAGAGCCGGCGGCCCGTGACCTATCTCGCCGTCTTCGCGCGGCCGGGCCGGCTTCGCCGGGCGTCCCACGAGGTCGTGCAGCGCAATGAGCGCCGCTGCTGCCCGGGCGCGACCGCGCCGGTGCCGCAGGTCTCCACCGCCGCCCGCTCCGCATCCAGTTCGCGCGCTCGAAAGAACCCGTTTCATCTTCGGCCACCATGGCCACGTGGGGCCGGGGCCTTCAACCGCACGGAGGCGGACAGCGCGCGCGCTACGCGAGCGAGGGCTTCCGCACCCAGTGGAAGGAGGAGTGGAGCGGCGCGCCGCATCTTCCGACGGCCAGTGGCGCCGCATCACCGTGCGCGACGCGGCCGGCGCGGAGACGCGCTGGCTGCGCTGGGCCGGAGAAATCCGCGGCCCGAATCGCGGGAGGCGCGCGGCCACGGAACCCCGCCGACACCATCCCTGGACCTCGCGCTCGCCGACGGGCTGGAGACGCTCTGTTCGACTTCCGGTGATGAATCAGAGACCCGGAGGGCGCGTGCGGCCGCTGGTGCACCGACCCGCGCTTCCTCGTGGGACGGCCTCTCCGACGGCGGCGCCCACGTGGATCAGCTCTGCGACGCGGGCTACGCCACCTATCTCCTCGGCAAGTGGGTGCGGCAGGCAGCGGGCGCTCACGCCTCGTGGCAGGGGGTTGCGGCGGCTCACCTCCGGGTGGTTGGCGACCTTCTTCCGGCATTCCCGATCGGGATGGCCCGGATCGCCCCCGGCCGCGTCGCCGACCCTGGTCCTCTTCGACCCGGACACCGTGAGACGACGATGCCCGCCGGGGCCGCGTCCACGACCTCCCGGGAGGCGGCAAGCGATCCCTGGTCGCCCGGGCCCGGGGCATCCATGCCACTCTCGTCGAGCGGGCAGGTGCTCTACCCGGGACGGCCAGCCATACCGGCGCCTGGCCCGGTGCCGTGCTTTTTGCGACTCGTCAGCGGCTGACGATCTGCCTCGGAGCCGATGGCTCCGGGCGCGGCTGCGGGCTCCGGGCGGGGATTGACAAAGGCTGCGGTATCGACGATAATCAGCGTGAACTTTTCCGGATGCGCTTCCCGCTACGCCGGGCCCCGCATCACTCCGAGGGCGCCTCCGCAAAGACGCGGAGGACGGGTCATGCTCCGATGGCATCCGCCCCGCCGCACAGCGCATCCGTGGCCCCGCCGGTCTCCGCCGGATGCCGACGCTGCGTCCCGATGCCATCGGCGCGTGGCCGGATCGTCGGTCACCGGCAGGCCTGGGGAGACGCGCCGCCCCCGCCGGCGGCCGAGGAGCAGGCCACCTGGGCCGTCCACGTCACGCTGGCGCCGACCTGGTTCGACCCCGCCGAGACCGCCGGGATCATCACGCCGTTCATGGTGCTCTACGCGCTGCACGACGCGCTGGTGAAGCCGATGCCGGGCAACCCGATGGCGCCGAGCCTCGCGGAGTCGTGGAACGCGTCGCCCGACGGCCTCGTCTACGAGTTCGTGCTGCGCAAGGGCGTGAAGTTCCACAACGGCGAGCCGGTGACCGCCGAGGACGTGAAGTTCAGCTTCGAGCGCTATCGCGGGACGGCGGCCGGCTCGCTCAAGGCACGCGTCGCCGCCGGTGGAGGTCGCTCGATGCCCAGCGCGTCCGCTTCCGCGCTCAAGCAGCCGTGGCCCGACTTCATGACGCTTCTACGCGACGCCGGCCACCGGCGCCGGCCTGGATCGTGCCGAAGAAGTACGTCGAGCAGGTCGGGCGACGACGGCTTCAAGAAGGCACCCGGTCGGCGCCGGGCCCGTACAGGTTCGTGCCGTTCAAGCCCGGCGTCGAGCTGACGCTGGAAGCCTACGAGCAGCTACTGGCGCAAGGCGCCGACGGTGAAGACGCCTCGTCTTCCGGGTGATCCCGGACGAGTCCACGCGGCTGGCCGCGCTCAAGCGCGGCGAGGTGGACATCGCGTACTCGATCACGGGCCGCTGGCCGAGGAGGTCAAGCGCACGGCCGGGCCTCAGCCTCAGTGCCCACCATACTTCACCTTCACACCACCTGGATGCTCTTCACCCGAGCAGTGGGACCCGAAATCGCCCTGGCACGACCGGCGCGTGCGGCTGGCCGCCAACCTCGCCATCGACCGCGCCGGCATCAATGGCGCCGCGTCTACCTCGGGCTCTCCAAGCTCGCGCACTCCTTCATCCCGCAGGGCAGCTGGGTACTTCTGTGGCGCCGCCGGCGTATGCCGTACGACGTCAAGCGCGCCAAGGGCGCCCTGGCCGAGGCCGGCTACCCCAATGGCTTCGACGGGGCGACCTCACCGGCGACACGATCTACGGCGTGGCGATCGGCGAGCCGGTGCTGAACTACCTCCAGCAGGTGGGCATCCGGCTGCGCCTCCGGCCCATGGAGCGCGCGGCCTTCTTCAAGGAGTACGGCGACAAGAAGCTCCGCGGCGTGATCTTCAGCGGCAGCGGCGCCGCCCGGCAATGCGCCCCACGCGGCCTCGAGCAGTACGCGGTGACGGGCGGCCGGTACGTGACGGGACCTATCCCGAGGTGGACGGGCTCTACAGCGAGCAGGCCAACGGAGACGAACCCCGCGGGTCCGCCAGCAAATCCTCCACAAGATGCAGC
>ERZ1370068.9666-contig-8426_pt1 | contig 51694 bp, 95 predicted proteins | sample MGYA00561227_ERZ1370068 | MGnify/ENA primary metagenome ERZ1370068 (study PRJEB38410, sample SAMEA6850437) | metagenome | study: Metagenomic assessment of the ecological functions of the soil: analysis of the soil microbiota associated with the... | reverse complement strand
TATATTGTTGTTCGATGCCGCAAACAAGGCCGGCGACCTCACGTTTGCCGCGCGTACAGCCGCAACAACCTGAACACGAATCTTCTGCATGACGGCGGGAGATCCGCTGGCTGAAGCGCAACGTGAAGCCGAGCAAGGTCTCGTTTACGACTTTGCTGAAGCGGCGCGGTTCGCCTGGGTCTTTACGGTCATTGACATCATGTGCTTGCGCAACTCGGACCGATCCGGACGCCGCCATGCGTGGTCTGACCCCGACATTCCGGGTCTCTTCGATCGATGAGCAGTTCGATGAACGCCGCTTCGAAACCACCTGGCAAGTCAGCCGGATCTGGCTCTGCCCGAGTGCTGGTACTGGATTCCGGAAGCTGCAGGCTCGCGTGCTGGCCGGGGACTATCGTTCGGCCATCGAGGCATCGTCGAAGGCGCAACCGTTGCTTGGACGTCGCCATCTCTTTTTTGAGACGGCGGAATATGAATTCTACGGCGGGCTCAGCTCGGGCGCGTTCGTACAATCTGCCCTGTCGAAGAGCAGCCGCAGCATCTCGGAGCTCTGGCCGCCCATTACAGACAGCTCGAAATATGGGCGGAGAATTGCCCGGAAAATTTCGAGAACCGCGCCGCACTGGTCGGCGCAGAGATCGCCCGGATTGAAGGCCGCGAAGTCGAGGCCGAGCGAGCTTTACGAACAGGCCATCCGCTCAGCCCGCGCCAACGGCTTTGTCCACAACGAGGCGCTCGCCTATGAACTCGCCGGCGCGCTTCTACGCAGCCCGCGGCTTCAGAATCGAGATCGCGCATCTCTACCCGGGTGAAACGCCCGGCGAGCGGCTATCCACGATGTCGGGGAGCCGATGCGGCAAGGTGCGCCAACTCGATCGAGACTCCATCCGCACCTCGAGCGAGGAAGAACCGAGCGCCCGCCGCACGGGGAGCGCCAATCGCATCGGCGCCGTGTCTCGAGCAACTGGAACGAACCCGCCACCGTGCTCAAGGCGTCTCGCAAAGCCGTTCTGGCAGAGATCGTGCTGGCGACGCTCGTCGAGACGCGCTATGCGCAACGGCCAGGCGATGGAGCACGCGGGCGCTGAACGAGAGGTCTGTTGATTCTTCAGCGAGGCAATGAGCAGCGCGACGCGCGAAGCGGCAGCCCAGCGATGCGGCGGCGACATGGTGTAGGCTTGTGCGCCAGAAGGAAGCAGCCGTCGGCGGAGTGCCGGAATCGACGTCCGATCCGAGCGCATTGTAGCTGTCACGCGCACCTGGGAGCAACGCAGAGATCCTCGACAGATGCTGCGCGGTTGGGGCGAACAGCCTTCGGCGTTTTCTGCCGATACGCACATCCAGCAATGTCACGCACGTTCCATTCTTTGCTTCTGCCTCTGATCAATCAGGCAAAACCTATCGGTGTGCTCGTGCCCGGGATAACTAACCTGACACCTCACGTCTTCACAATGCGAAGCGGATTGCGGAAGCTGAAACTGTCGCTTGCGCTGGCGCGCGCAGGCTTCCTGCTGCCGCCGTTACGCCGCCGCTGGAGAATACGCGCCGCCTTTATAGCGGACCCTGAGCGAACGCGAAGTTGCAAAGATCCGGCGCTCTGGTGGACGCCAATATCATCGGCATCGTCGTATGGAATTGAAGGTCGCATTATTGAGGCCAACGAGTATCTTTCTTCTCCGCATGGTGCAGTGAAATACAGCCGCGGAGAGATCTCGTGTCGGGTCGCCTGGGAGTTGAAGGCGAGGCGATAACGCCCGACGAGTCGAGGCGCAATGTACGACGAACAGGCTGCTCACAGAGCTTGCCGCCACCGGGTCCGCGAGCCTTTCGAGAAGGAATACCACTTCCGCAAAGACGGCAGTTGCGTGTCAGTCCTGGTTGCTGGTGCCGTGCATTATTCGAGAGGGAAGACGGGACGATAGCGTGTCGCTTTCTGCGCTCGACTTGACTCGAACGCAAGTGCGCCGCAGCAACAGCCGCGGCGCAGCGCCCACGAGCTGGGCAAAGGAGCGAGTCGCATCTTGCCGAGCCGAAGGGCAGCGCCTCGCCCAGATTTGGGAAGCCGGGCCTTTGATCACTGGCCGGGCCCGGCAGCTACGTCGTCTCCTGAACTATTTCGGATTCACGGCCTTAGATCCGGCCGGCAGCGCCACCTACCGCGCGTAGAGGTAATACGGCTCGATTGTTCACCCGCCACACAGGATCGCGAGTCCATGGCAGACCTGGATCAAGGGAATCCTGGCTGGAACCTTCGTCCTTCGATGCCACCACAAGCGCATCGTGCGACCCGGATGGTGGAGGTTCGGTACGCCACGCGCCGCGTCGGTGCTCCGGCTGAGCGAAAACCAAAGACTGACAAAGCTTTACGTCGGCAGCGCCATCGACGTTACCGAGCAAGAGCTACGCCGACGCAAGAGCCGCACTCCTGGCGAGGCCGTGCGTACCTGACGGAAGCCTGGGCCCGTCGCTGGCACAGAAGCCGATGGGAAAACCTGACAGCGGAGACATCGTCTGGTCGACGCGAAATCACTTCGGCCTTTCGAGTACGACCGGGCGGCAAGTTTCACCAACAGATTTGGTGGTAGCGGCATTACATCCGGAGGACCGGTTGACTTCCAGAATGTTACATCGATCGTGCCTCGCCCGAGGCGACTCTTTCGAACACGCCTGATCGTTTGCCAAGCCGCCCCGATGGCAGAGTCAAGCATCGCCACGCCCTAGCTCACGCATTAGAGGATGCATCCGGCAATAGTGAGTTTGTCGGTTCGGTCATGGCTGGGAAGACTGCGGCAAAGGAGGCAGAAGAGAGCATCTTTCGGCAGAACGAAAGAGAGTTCCGCAGATGGTCGAAGCCATTCCTGCGTTAATTGCGGTGCTGTCCCTGGATGGTATTTTTTTGTATTACGAACGAGCTGTCGGTCGCGTATTTCTCTCTGGGTCTTACCCTGAATGGTTCACAGAGGCGACCATATCGGGGAAGTCTTTCATCCAAGCGATGTGGACAAGTTCCGCACGAATTCAGTGCAGACTCCCAATACGCCGCAAAGTTGTGGTGGTTGCCGCTTAGCAGCGAGCAACGCTCGGTGTTGGAAATCGATGGGGAATACCGGTGGTTCGTCGTCCATTATAATCCGTTGAGAGATGAAAAGGATCGCATTCTTCTGGTGGAATGCCAGGCTGCAGACTGAGAATCGATGATCGTGCAAGCGCAGCAGCGGTATTGCAAAAAAGGTCAGAGCGAGGCTTATCTTGCGGAGGCGCGAGCTCAGCCAACACGGGCAGTTGGGCCTGGAGCCCAGACCAGGATATCAGGTACTGGTCGGAGGAATGCTACCGTGTTCTGAGTTTCGATCCACAGGATGGTTTGCCCCGATTCGAAGACTTCTTTCAGCGGATTCATCCCGACGACCAACCCGGCTTCAGGGAACTAATCCAGACGGCTATCCGCGAGAAGGCAGAGTGGGAGGCGGACTACCGCATCGTGCATCCGGATGGCCCCGTCAGGGACATTCACGTCGTAGGTCATCCTGTTCTGAGCACGTCCGGCCATCTCGTTGAATTTGTGGGCACTGTGATCGACGTCACTGAGCGTAAACGAGCAGAAAGAAACCTTGCGCAAGACACAGACCGTAATGAACTTCGCGCATGTCGCCCGGGTCGCGACCGTAGGCGAGTTAACTCCGGCGTCCATTGCGCATGAGATCAACTCAGCCGCTGGGCGCTGATCGTGAACAATGCGCCGGGCTTGCTTCTCAGTAAGTAAGCGCTGGCCGGGCCGCGCACAACCCGGAGGAGGCGCGGCGCGCGTGTGCGTAGTTCGTTAGCATGAAATATCAAGAGACGGGCACCGAGCCAGCGGTAAAATCATCAGCCGTGAATCCGGGCGCTCGTCAGGGAAAGCGCCGCCGCAAGAGAAGGGATTGGATGGACATGAATCGAAGACCATCCGTGACGTGCTCGCCTTGACCTGGGGCCTCCCGGAAGCTTGAGGCGCACCTGGCGAGGAGGTCGGGACGCGCTGGGCTCCCCGACGATGCTGCGGCCAGTCACCGGGCGATCGCATCCAACTGCAGCAAGTCCTGCTCAATATCATCATGAATGCGGTCGAAGCCATGGGCGGAGCGGGTGAGGGTCCCCGACGGCTCGTCATTGAACTCAAAAAAAAAAGGCACATGACGTGCGGCATGTCGTCGTCACGGTGCAGGACTCCGTGACCGGGGATCGAGACCGCACACCTCAAACCGACTGTTCGAGGCACTCTATTCCACAGAAGCCCCAGGGGTCGGGCATGGGGCCTGCCGCGAAGATCTGGCCGCTCTCGATCATCGAGGCCCACGACCGGACGGCTGGGCCACCACGAACGAGGACCGGCGGCGCCACCTTTCACTTCACATTGCCAAATTGGTGAGCAAAGGTCGGCATGACGAACTCGGCCGGTGTGGTATTCGTTGTCGATGATGACGCCTCCATGCGTGAGTCTCTCAAGAATCGCCTTCGGTCCATCGGGCTGCGGGTCGAGACTTCTTTTTGCCTTCGCCCGCCCAGGAGTTCGCAAAGCGCGAAACGAGGGGATGAACCGGGGTGCCTTCATTCTTGATGTGCGAGATGCCTCGGCCTCTAGTGGACTGGATCTCTGCCAGAAAGCGGATGGCCGGAGGCGGGCGTCGAGCTTCCAATTATTTTTTCTCTGACTCGGTCATGGGGATATTCCCATGGAAAGTGTGCGCGCCATGAAAGCCGGGGCCGTGGAGTTCTTTGACCAAGCCGGCTCGGGGCAGGATCTGCTGGACAGTTCAACAGGCGCTGGAACGCGACCGTGCTGTGCGTAACCAGCGGATGAAACTTGAAGGCCTACGCGAGCGGTTCGATTCGCTCACCCCGAAGGAGCGGGATGTGATGGGCAAGGTGGTGAGCCGGGTTGCTCAACAAGCAGATCGCAGGAGAGCTGGGAATGAGCGAGGACTACCGTCACAGCATCCATCGTCATCAGGTAATGGAGAAGATGAAAGCCGCTTCACTCGCCGAGTTGGTTCGCATGGCTGATCACCTGCGAGTTTATCCGCCCAAGCTCCTAGCGTCCTTAACCTCCCGCCAATCCATCAATTCGATTGTGTGCTTGCCTGGTGCCAAAGCAATAGTACATGAGTCAAAAAGTGAGCTCTGATGGACAGGCTCTACGGCCAGCTCCCTGTCCCAAGGTCGTACCGGCCCGTCCTAAGGTCGTACAGACGTTCTCTGCTGAACGGACTAACCTGTCACATAGAATTGGTTGTCACCATGACAAAAGATCCATTCATCGTGATTGTGGATGACGACGACGCTCTGAGGGGGTCGCTCGATAATCTTATCCGTTCCGTCGGATACAGAACAAAGGGTTTTCGTCCGCCGAGGCGTTTTTGCAGTCTAATAACCTGCATGACACGGCATGCTCTTATTGCGGACGTTCAGAATGGCTCATATGGACGGGATTTGACTTGCAACGAGAGATCGTGGCCGCCAAATGGCCGATCCCGATCATTTTCATGACGTCCTACGTCGATGAGGCCTTGCGGGCGAAAGCCGAGTAGCGGCCGGTGCCGTGGACTTTCCTGTACAAACCGTTTCCGAGGAGAAACTACTCAAGGCGATAGTCAACGCGCTGCAGCGCTCGTTGAGGCGAGTTGCAGCACACTGAGGCCGTCCCGGCCAGAGAGGGAGCCATGAAGAATATAAGAGAATATGAACGGTCATGATGCCTGCGTCGTTGTCGTTGGCGATGACATGTCCACCGAGAAAGTTTGAGCAATCTGATCCGCTCTACCGGAAGAAAAGTCAAAACCTTTGCCTCGGCGCAAGAGTTCCTCTGCAGGCCCGCGTCCCGAGGTGCCCAGGTGCTTGGTACTCGATGTGCAATTTCCGGGTTTGAGCGGACTTGACCTGCAGGGAGGAGTTGGCCAAAAAGTTCAGCCGGAGATTCCGGTCATCTTCATCAGCGGCCACGGCGACATCCCGATGACGGTGCGCGCCATGAAAGCCGGTGCCATCGAGTTTTTGACGAAACCCTTCCACGACGAGGATTTGCTGAACGCCATCGAGCAGGGGATGCAATGCGCGCGGCAATCGCCGCCGCAGGCGGAGAAGAAGCCGGCCGGTGACAAAGAGTGCCGGGCGAAGACGAGGCCTGCATCACGTTTCCGCGCATCGTCGGAAAGAGCACCGCGTTGCGACACGTCTTGAAAGCGGTCGCCACGGTCGCGCCCACCGATTCCACCGTGTTGATTCAAGGCGAAAGTGGGACAGGAAAGGAACTTATCGCACGCGCGGTGCACGACCTGAGCGCCAGGCGAAACGGACCGTTTGTCAAGCTAAACTGCGCTGCCATTCCGACCGGGCTCCTGGAAAGTGAGGTTGTTCGGACACGAGAAGGGTGCGTTTACGAGCGCCATTGCCTCGAAAGCTGGGCGGTTCGAATTGGCCAATGGAGGGACGCTATTCCTCGACGAAATCGGAGACATCCCGCTGGAACTGCAACCCAAGCTCCTACGAGTCCTGCAGGATCAAGAATTCGAGCGGGTCGGAAGCTCGCGCACGCTTTCGCGTCAACGTGCGAATCGTCGCCGCGACGAATCGCCCGTTGGCTCAGATGGTCTCCGAACGCGAGTTCCGGAACGACCTCTGTATTATCGTCTGAACGTGTTTCCGATTCAGCTGCCTCCACTTCGAGAACGGCGGAATGACATTCAGATATTGGTTCGTTATTTCATCGACAAGTTTTCAGCGCGCCTGGGTAAACGAATTGATTCTGTTCCGCCCGATGCCATGGAAACTCTGCTGAATTACGATTGGCCTGGCAATGTGCGGGAACTCGAAAATGTCATTGAACGAGCCATGATCCTATCTTCGGGCGCCGAGCTACTGCTCACTCTACCAAAGCCGCCCGAAGGTCATACGCCTCCCAGGTCTCCGCTAGTAACATTGGTCCAAGCAGAACGTCAGCATATCTTACAGGCATTGGAGGAAGCGCATGGCGTCGTCGGAGGTCCGAACGGCGCCGCGGAGAAATTAGGGTCTAAAACGAACGAGCTTAGCATATAAAATGCAACGACTCGGCATCGTCCCTGTCCGAAGACGGCGGCGGTTTGCGCAGCAGGGCGTTGTCACCTGTGATTCTCGCGCCGAGGCGGAATCCGATACGCCTATCTCGAACGAAAATGGCTCTTGGGCGCCCGCTGGGCTATCAACGCTCATGTCCACCGTGCGGTCTGAGGTAGCTGCCACTTAGGAGAGGCCCGTGTCTTCTCACGACGGGAGAGCAGCAAACTGAATTCACGTTCGGTAAAGGAAACTATCATTCAATGTACAGCTATGGACTGGCACTTTGAACAGGGCACGTGGTTTCAAACAGGGAGACGTTGCTGAGATGGCACCGTCGTGGCGAAAGAAAACTATCGTGATCATTGCCGTTCTTGCCGTTGGTTGCTCCAGTACCAATGCGCCCAAATCGAAGCGCCAGCCCCTAGAGGGTACCGATGAGCAGATTTTCAGCGCCCACACCATAAAAAAGAACGACGACCCAACCGTCATGATGAAACGGGCGGAATCCTTCTTTGAGAAAGAGGAATATCCTGAAGCCATCATTGAATACCAGCATTTCTTGGACCTCCACCGCATGCACACGTTGGCGTCGTACGCGCAGTATAAACTCGCGGAGAACCACCTCAAGCAGATTAAAGGCGTAGATCGCGATCCGGATCCCATTCACAAGGCGTTGGAGGCTTTTGAAAAGTTACAGAAGGACTATCCGGGAAGTCGCTACGATCGGAATGCCCTCGAGCGAATTGCGGCCTGCCACCGGTTGATCGCCGAAGTCCATCTCATGGTCGGTCAGTCCTACTATCGGGGACATGCCTTTGGGCTGCTGCCCATCGATTTGAGCGGATCTTGACGCTGTATCCGGAAATGGACATTGCAGGAGAGGCCTTGTATTACCTTGCCCTGACCTATAAGGACATGGGAGCCGATGACTGGGCTAGGGAACAACTCATCGCGCTGGCTGAGCGCTTTCCCAACAGCCCGCACGTTGCATCTGGGCAAAAATGATCGCCAGTCTCAATCACTCTCGGCCAACCGAGACCATTGCACAGGCGAGCAACCACGAGAACAACAACAAAGACAGAAATTCTGGTCTCACGCAGCGGCCCCGTCCGCTCTCTTTCAATCACGCCTGTGACCTCCCTACTCAAGGCACTCTAATTAATTTCCGCCAGTCGAAACGAATACTCTGCCGCCTCGGTGCGCGGTGTTGATCTTCTCTGGATGGGACGCAGACGAGCGGTCAAGATCCTGGTTGTAACTCCTGCCTGTCTCTTGGCACACAAAGCCAGCCTTCCGGCTTTCTTGAGGATTCGCTTCCTCTTCTCGTCCACCGTACAACGTCAACACCAAACCTAACTCCGCGTCCATCCACCATTCTCCTCCCGATGATGAACTAGCAAGACATTTGGAACAGTCTTTGCGAAAGCGTATCGAGCACAGGAAACACTGATCTGGTTGTGGGAAAAATACTAATGACGCTGAAGATTCAGAGATCTCGGAAGCGAGGGCCGCCTGGTTGTTGCCCCAAGTGGTCGAATGAAGTTGGAAGATGTGATCGAAATCGAAAACGTCTTTAATCTCGAAGCGAAAGGCGACCGCCTCGTCCTGGATTTGAAGGAGGTCACGCAAGGTGGATCGAGACGTAGTAGGGCTGCTGGCAAATTGGGAACTGCAGGGCATCGAGCTGGAGCATTGCCCGTCCTTTGTCCAGGCGTGCAGATACTCAGGAAAGTGGATACGCAAGAATTGGATGATCCATGAACCAATGAGGGGTGTGACAAACCGCACACATGACCAATACTCAAAATGACCTCACCCACAAGAAAGGCGAGACTGCCATGCCACATATTGTTGGAAGCGAGGCCGACGAAGGGGACTCGGCACCAACATCGAGCGGGAAAAACAGGCCATCAGCGGCGATGAAAGTGCCTCTGGGCAGGGAGGTAGCGATGTCCGAACTAGAATCGGTACGACGCGGTGGTCATCGGTAGCGGCGAGGGCGGCAAGTACCTTGCCTGGCACATGGCACAGGGCGGCCAGCGGACGGCAGTGGTCGAACGCCGTTGGAGGAGAGTTCTTCGACATTGCCCGCTCTGGAGGTGAAGCGGCGGGCCGAACAGCGCCGCTGGCCCCTCGGAGCAGGAAGCAGTGTTTCGTCAATTACAAAGGAGGTGCTCCGATGACCATCCGGAACGCCTGTCTAGTCACCGCCGTCGCGATCGCCCTTGGATTGCTCGACCGTGCAGTCACATCCTGGCAGCCGAAGACGCATCCGCTCCGACTGCCACACCCGGCAAGCCCTATACGCTGCAGGTGCCGTTCGGACTCGAGGACCCGGCAAGCTACATTCCCGAGCGACAACCCGCTCACTGTCGAGAAGATCGAACTCGGAAAGCTGCTCTTCTTCGATCCACGATTGTCGGCCGACAACAAGGTCGCGTGTGGCAGTTGCCATTTTCCGTTCATGGCATGGACCGACGGACAGAAGGTCTCGATTGGCATTCGAGGCCAATTGGCCTCCGCGCAATGGGATGACGATCGTCAATCGGGTGTACAGCACCGCTCAGCTCTGGGACGGCAAATCGCCCTCGCTGGAGGCCCAGGCACTGAATCCGATTTTCATGTCGGTCCGGATGGGCATGCCGTCACCCGAGGCGTTCCTCAAGAAACTCAACGCCATCAAGGGATACCGGGATCGATTCCACCAGGTCTTTGGTACGGACGTCACGCTTGACGGCGTGTGGGAAGGCCCTCGCGTCTTTCCAGCGTACGATCCTCTCCGGCAACAGTCCTGCCGATGAATCTCGATGTGGGTGGGGAGGAAGACGCGATTTCCGAGTCTGCCAAGCGGGGCTTGACGATCTTTCAAACCAAGGGGCGCTGTGCGCGGTGCCACTCCGGTTCAACTTCACCGATGAGAAGTATCACAATCTGGGCATTGACTGGGACACGCAGAACGTGAATGTCGGGCGGTACAAAATCACGGAGAGGAAGACCAGATCGGCGCGTTTAAGACCCCGACGCTGCGTGAGATCTCCAAAACCTCGCCGTATATGCATGACGGGCGGTTCGTGACGCTGGAAGAGGTATCGAGTTCTACGATAAAGGTGGCATCCAGGAATCCGCACCTCGACAATGCGATGGTTCCGTTGAATCTCACCCCCGAGGAAAAGAAGGATCTGGTCGAGTATCTGCAAGCGCTCAACGGAGAGGATACCAAATGGATATTCCGGGTAAATTTCCCCAATAAGGCTCACAGCACTGGGTAGAAAATGAGGCAGGTGATGGCACAGCAACTCATGGGAAACGTCGCGGTCGTCACTGGTGCATCGAAAAGTCGGCACTTCCATCGCGCGGCACCTGGCAGCCGAAAGCGCTGCCGTGGTCGTCAATCGCCACCAACCCTCGAATCCGTCTACGCCTCCGGCCGCGCTCGTGCCACTGACTTGAACGGCGACAGAATTATGAGATGCAACAGACCACTTCGTCACTACGCGAGGCGCTGTATCCAGGACAGGCCATTAAATGAGAGGGAGTTCCTCTTCATTGATAACCATTTCCAAGTCTTACAGATGGCCTATCTTCGGTGGAAGCACATTGTCTTGAAGTGTTGACCTTTGTATCTTGCGCCCAAGGCGACAATGATAGAGCGCATCATCAACCTGGGCATGATAGACCGACGTGACCGAGGTCTTCAAAGACCGTGGGGCAGCGAGGGTTGTCATGCCCTTCTGCGGAACAAGCCCGAACAGTTGCGTGGGCTATTGAGCCCGTATCATGCAAGGCTGGGCCACCAAGGAGGACATGATGACGAGTACTCAGGTCTTTGTCGGTGTTGATATCTCCAAGGCGCAGTTGGACCTCGCCCTCCGACCGGAGGGGCAGTTCTCCGCTCCCAACAACGAGGCCGGATTTGCTCAGGTTCTCGAACATCTGAACGCCGTGCACCCAACGCTGGTGGTGTTGGAAGCCACCGGCGGGTTGGAGATCCCGCTCACGGGGGTATTGGCCACCGCCGGGATGCCGGTCGTTGTGGTCAATCCGCGACAGGTGCGCGACTTCGCCAAAGCCACCGGGCGGCTCGCCAAAACCGATGCGTTGGACGCCCAGACGTTGGCGCATTTCGCCGAGGTCATGCGACCGGAGCCGCGGCCCCTGCCGGATGAGCAGACCCAGGCATTGGCAGCAATCCTGGCGCGTCGCCGGCAACTCGTCGAGATGCTGACGGCGGAGAAGAACCGCCTGGGGACGGCTGGCAAGCCGGTGCGCAAGAGCCTGCGCACGCACATTGCCTGGCTCGAGCGGGAGTTGAGCCACACGGACCGCGGCTTGGCCCATGCGATTCGAGAGAGTCCCGTGTGGCGTGAGAAGGAGGCGCTCTTGCGGAGCACACCCGGGGTGGGGCCCGTGGTGACGACGACGCTGCTGGCGACTCTGCCGGAACTCGGCGCGTTGACCGGCAAACAGATTGCCGCGCTGGTGGGGGTGGCCCCACTGAATCGTGACAGCGGGACGTGGCGCGGGAAGCGCACGGTCTGGGGCGGCCGGGCGCAGATCCGGGCGGTGCTCTATATGGCCGCGCTCGTGGCGGCGCGCTTCAATCCTGTCATACGTGCGTTCTACCAACGCCTGTGCGCCGCGGGCAAGGCGAAGAAGGTGGTGCTGACAGCTTGTATGCGGAAGCTGCTGATCGTGCTGAATGCGATGCTGAAACATCGGACCCCCTGGCGCGCAGAACTGGTTCAGTGTGCTTGACAGCCAAGACAGTTGCTGCCCCCTGTGGTTGTCACCAGCCGCGAGGTGGTTGGCGACCAGGCGGGGCAGGCGCCCTGGCAGGAAGCATCCGATGCGATCCGCTTCGCTTCGGATGCCGGGATCGATCCATCGAGGCCTGCGGTGCTCGCCTACTGTCTAGATCAGGATCGCATCTGCGACCGAGCGCATTTCAGGGCGTTGCGCGGGAGATCAACATACCGGAACATCCGGTCAGACTGGAGGCCACGCCTCTTCACAGCAAATGATGAACAAGTTCTCACTCATGAGGTTTGAGAATGGACGACGAGAGCAAACTTGCTGCACCGCTTCTGCTTCCTGCCGTCCTTAGCGTGATCGCCGGCAGCGTGGATGTCATCAGCTTCCTTGGGCTCGACGGGCTGTTCAATGCCCACATCACCGGCAACATTGTGGATCGTCTGCGGCGCACTTGGTCGCTGGTCAGGCCGCGAACATGGCGCTGTTCCTGTCGGTGCCCGTCTTTATCGTGGTGCTCGCTATGACGAGTCTGTTCGGGGCCGGGCTGAAACGAGCCGGAGTCGCCTCAGCTGCGGCCGTTACTCCTGTTGCAGTTCCTCCTGCTCGCTGGCTTTCTGGCCCTTGGTGTCACTGGCGGCTCGCACATGGACCTTAACGTGACGAAAGGAATCGTCGCCGGTCTGCTCGGCGTCTCGGCGATGGCTGTGCAGAACGCCCTCGTGCAGATCTCATTGCCGGGCGCGCCGCCGACGGCCGTTGCTGACCACGACCGTGACTCGCTTTACAATAGATGCCGCTCACGTCCTGCTGAATCATCGAGCACCCGTTGCGGCCACCACCTGCGGACGCATGAAGCGAAGCTGGCCAGCGATCGTCGGCTTTACCGCCGGCGCGGGGTCTCGGCGCCGCATCCTTTGCGACCGCGCCGGTCTATGGTCATTGCTCCTGCCGACCGCCTTCGCCCTCGTTGCTCTTGTTGTCAGTGCGTCGAGTAATCTCATGCGCGCCTTGAAAGCGGCCATAGAGGGAAGCTATTGCCTGCTCGTTCTAACGGCTCCACCCCATTCCTATGGAGTCGCCGCCGCCGCGGGCGGGGAGTTCTACCGACGAGTGGGGCTTGAGGGTCTCGGGTTGTATTGAGCATCGCCAGGAGTGCTCTGGTTGTCAGCGACCGCTGGCATGAAGCATCCAATGCGATCCTCGTCGCTTTGATGCCGGGATCGATCCAGCGAGACCTGCGGTGCCGGCGCCGCGCCGAGAACATCCGGTATTGCACATCTCACGATACCTTTTCTGCGTGTATGGACGAGACGATATTCGACTCCTTGACCACAATTGCCGAACAGGCGCCTGTTTTCTGACGCAGAAAGCCAGCCCTCCGTCTTTCTTGAGGATCCGCTTCCCTCTTCTCGTCCCCCTCACCACGCCACCACCAAACCTAAGTCCGCATCTATTCACTATTCTTCTGCCTTATGTGCACTCGCAAGTGATCTGGAACAGTCTATGCGATAGCCACGCACCAAGAGCCGAACAAAAAAACGAAACTGCTGAAAAAAGGAGAGGCCAACATGACCTGTCAACGATGCGGAGGTTTCAAAGTATTCGATTACTTCTATGGACTCCTTCATGGCACTGGGTTTCGCTGCGTTAACTGTGGAGCCATTACCGACATCCAGAGCGCGATGCCTGTGCCGATACGTGTCGTAACTCCCAAATGAGGGCTTGATCGCGACTTCGCACACGCCAGTCACTGATCGTATTCTCAGTCAGGTGCAACGCACACCATGGGTGCGATCTGGATATGTTGACGAAGAGTCTGTCAGACTTGTCGTGGAGCCAGGTCTTTCTTGAAGTTGATCGGCTAAGCCGGAAGGAGAAGTGCGGGTGACGCTCGATAGCGCAGGGCGATACATGATCCAGCTACCGGATCACAACAGGGATCCATGGCCAGGCATTAGCCGAGTATAGGGACCTTTATCATTTTCTCTCTCGAACCGCATTGCGATGGAGGCGGCCTCATGAGCGAACCCCATCCGATTATTTACCTAGCCCGGCACGGTGAAACCGCCTGGAGCCTGTCCGGTCAGCACACGGGGCGCACCGATCCAGCCGCTGACGGAGCGCGGCCAGCGCAATGCGTGCCGGCTAGGGGAACGGCTGAAGGGACTCGCTTTTGTCGAAGTGTTGACCAGTCCGCTACAACGCGCGGCCCGGACCTGCGAGTTGGCCGGATTCGGGGCCGTCGCCAGAGTGGATCGGGACCTTATCGAATGGGACTACGGCCAATACGAGGGGCGCCGCACCGCCGAGATCCATAGGGAGCGCCTTGGAATGGCAACTGTTCCGCGACGGCTGCCCCGGAGGGAAACGCCAGGAGCAGATCGGTCGCCAGGGCCGATCTGGTCGTGAATCGAGTGCGGAGGATTCAGGGGAACGTGCTGCTGTTTTCGAGCTGGCCATTTCCTGCGCGTGCTCGCCGCTCCGCTGGCTCGGACTCGAACCGGGGAGCGGTCGATACTTCCTGCTGGACACGGCCAGCCTGAGCGGCCTGGGTTATGAGCATGGCCCTCGGAGCCGGCGATTCGATTGTGGAACGATACTCGCCATGTCGGCATGTAGCTCCGATGCCCTTGGCTGGACCAAGAGAAAGGATACGGCGATGAGCACACGATGGCCCCACTGCAGGACCTGCTGAACCTTGGGAGAGAGGCGCGGATGAACATTCCCGGCCGTCCAGAAGTGAACTGGTCCTGGCGCTGCACGGAAGACATGCTCTCCAATGGAGATTTCGAATGGCTGCGCGATCTGACGAAAAACTCGAACCGGTTGGGGACCCCTCTAGATTTCCCCACAGGAAAGATGCTGGAAGGCGGGGTCACGAACCTGAATGTACATGAAACAGAGGTGACATGATGAAAGCGACACAATTACTTACACAATCTTGGCCAGAGTCTCTGGCTCGACAACATCACACGCGACCTGCTGGACAGCGGCACGCTCAAGCGCTACATCGACCGAGCTGTCGGTGACGGGGCTCACCTCGAATCCGACGATCTTCGACCACGCCATCAAGAACAGCACGGCGTACGACGCCGCGATCCGCGAGAAGCTGAGTAAGGGCAAATCGGGCGAGACGCTGTTCTTCGAGCTGGCGCTGGAGGACATCACCCGGGCCGCCGACCTGTTCCGGCCGATCTACGACCGGACCAACGGCGTGGACGGGTGGGTGTCGTTGGAAGTGTCGCCGCTGCTGGCGCACGACACCGCCAGCACGCTGGCCGCGGCCAAGGATCTGTCGCGCCGCGCGCGGGCGCGCCCCAATCTGTTCATCAAGATTCCCGGCACGAAGGAAGGTTTGCCCGCCATCGAGGAAGCGATCTTTGCCGGCATCCCGATCAACGTGACCCTCTTGTTTTCGCGCGAGCACTACGTGGCGGCCGCCGAGGCGTTCCTGCGCGGCATCGAGCGGCGCATCGATGCCGGACTCAATCCCAACGTCGGCTCCGTCGCCTCGGTGTTCATCAGCCGCTGGGATGCCGCGGTCGCGGGCAAGGTGCCCGAGTGCGTTGCACAACCAGCTCGGCATCGCCATCGCCGAGCGCACTTACAAAGCGTGCCGCGCGTCTGCTGACCTCGCCACGCTGGCAGCGCGTCTACAACGCCGGCGCGCGTCCGCAACGTCTGCTGTGGGCCAGCACCGGCACCAAGGATCCCAGGCGTCCGACGTCCTCTACATCAAGGCGCTGGCTGCGCCCTTCACCGTGAACACGATGCCCGAGGGCACGTTGAAAGCCCTCGCCGATCACGGCGAACTGGGCGAGATTCATGGCCGGCAGACGGCGGCGACTGCGAAGACGTGCTGGCGCAGTTCGCCAGAGGCCGGTGTCGACGTCGACGCCCTGGCCGCCCAGCTTCAGGACGAAGGGGCGCAAAGTCGTTTGTAAAATCCTGGAACGAACTCATGTGCGGTCATCGCTTCGAAGAGCGATGCCCTCAAGAAAGCGCAACTAATCGCCATGAAAGTGCTGTACGATTGATATTGGCGGTACAAGCGTCAAAATCCTCGCCACCGGACAAAATGAGCCACGGAAGTTTCCCTCCGGGCCGGAGCTGACCCCAAAAATGATGGTCGACGGAGTCCGGAAGCTCGCCGGCGGGTTGGAAGTATGAGGCCATCTCGGTCGGCTATCCCGGCCCGGTTCTGCACAACCGGCCCGTCACCGAGCCGCACTAACCTCGCGAAGGGTTGGACCAGCTTCGATTTTCAAGGCGCAACCAAATGTCCCGTGAAGTTTATCAATGACGCCGCGATGCAAGCCCTTGGGAGCTACAAGGGTGGCAAAGATGCTGTTCCTCGGGCTGGGGACCGGCCTCGGTCCGCCATGATTGTCGATGGCATGGTGGAACCCATGGAGCTAGGCCATCTGCCGTACAAACGCCGCACCTTCGAAGACTATGTCGGAGTCAGCGGATACGAACGGCTGGGTAAAAAGAAATGGCGGCGCTAAGGTCGCGGACGTGGTCGCTCGGTTGATTACCGCTCTGGAGCCTGAAGACGTGGTGTTGGGAGGAGGAAATGTCAAGAGACTGAAAGAGCTGCCTCCGCGATGCCGCGCGGGCGACAACGCCAATGCCTTCTTGGGAGGATTTCGCCTATGGCAGCAGGCCGGGGATGGAATCCTCGGCGCCACCGCGGAGATTCGTTCTTGGAAAACGCAGGAGACGAAAAAGGAGTACGAAAATGGCAACAGCGACACGTGCAGGCACCAAAGTCAGCGAATCCAGTCCTTGAACAAACGCAAGGCCTGGAAGGCTCTCCAAGTCCACCACGCGAATGTTCGGGACTTCATCTGCGAGATCTCTTCGCGGATGACCCAAGCGCGGTGAGCGCATGACGGCTCGAGGCGGTGGGCCTCTTCCTGGACTACTCGAAGAACCGCATCACCGACGACACCGTCAAGCTTCTCACCGAACTGGCCGAGGAATCGGGCCTGTCGATCGCGGATCGACGCCATGTTTCTGGGGGAGAAGATCAACATCACGGAGAAACGGCGCGGTCCTGCATGTGGCCCTGCGCGCACCAGAGAGGCGCATCGATCGTCGTCGACGGCAAGAACGTGGTGCCCGAGGTTCACGCCGTGCTCGACAAGATGGCCGACTTCTCTAACCGGGTCCGGAGCGGCGCGTGGAAAGGCCACACCGGCAAGCGCATTCGCAACGTCATCAACATCGGCATCGGAGGCTCCGACCTCGGGCCGGTGATGGCCTATGAGGCACTCAAGCATTACAGCGAGCGCGCTATGACATTCCGGTTCGTGTCCAACATCGATGGCACGGACTTCGCGGAAGCCGTGCGCGACCTCGACCCCGGGGAAACGCTCTTCATCGCCTCCTCGAAAACCTTCACCACGCTGGAGACGATGACGAACGCGCATACGGCGCGCGCCTGGTTAGTTGCTGGATTGGGAGGCGACGAAAAGTCGGTCGCCAAGCATTTTGTCGCGGTCTCGACGAACGCGTCGGAAGTGGCGAAATTCGGGATCGATACCGCCAACATGTTCGAGTTCTGGGACTGGGTCGGCGGGCGCTACTCCATGGACTCGGCGATCGGCCTCTCGACAATGTTGGCCATCGGCCCGGAGAACTTCCGCGCCCTGCTCGACTGGCTTCCACCAGATGGACGAGCACTTCCGCACGGCGCCCTTCGAGCGCAACCTGCCGGTGCTCCTGGGACTCCTGGCCGTCTGGTCCAACAACTTCTTCGGAGCGCAAACCGTTGCGGTCCTGCCGTACGAGCAATACCTAAAGCGATTCCCGGCTTATCTGCAACAGTTGACGATGGAGAGCAACGGCAAACACGTCACGCTCGATGGGAACGAGGTCGCCTACGACACCGGCCCCATCTACTGGGGCGAGCCGGGAACCAACGGTCAGCACTCCTTCTACTCAGTTGATCCATCAGGGCACCGCGGCTCATCCCCTGTGACTTCATTGCGTTTGGCCAGCCGCTCAACCAGCTCGGACGCCATCACGACATGCTCCTGGCGAACGTCTTCGCCCAGGCCGAGGCGCTGGCCTTCGGGAAGACGCCCGAGCAAGTTAAAGCCGAGGGCACGCCGGATTGGCTGGTACCCCACCGGGTCTTCGAGGGCAACCGCCCGTCGAACACCATCCTCGCCGATCGACTCACGCCCGAAATTCTCGGTAAGCTCGGTCGCCCTGTACGAGCACAGCGTCTTCACCCAGGGCACCATCTGGCAGATTAACTCGTTCGACCAGTGGGGCGTGGAGCTTGGCAAGGTGCTGGCCCAGCGCATTATCCCGGAACTCGAGAGCAAAGAAGAGCCCACGCTCAGGCCATGACAGTTCAACCAACAGCCTGATTCGCCGCTACCGGAAAATCAAGGAGAGCATCATGATAACTCGCGGGTTTGATAAACCCTTATACGTCCTGCCCTTTGACCATCGCGGCTCATTCGACGACGAGGATGTTCGGGGCGAAGGTCACGCCCCACGTAAATACGGGGTCCTGTGCCGCTCAATTCGGACCACGCCTTGGGCTGGAATACACGTACCCTTCAACTCCAAGAATCTGAGGTGACTAAGATGAGCAACTTCGCAGCAACAACTTCAGAAAATGAAGTCACATCCCGGTTTCGTTGCGGCGCTCGATCAAAGCGGTGGCAGCACGCCCAAGGCGCTCAGTTCTTACGGAATCAAGGAAGATGCGTGGTCCAACGAGGCTGAGATGTTTGCGCTCGTGCATCAGATGCGCACGCGGATCATGACCAGCCCCAGCTTCACCGGCGAGCGGATTCTTGCCGCCATCCTGTTCGAGAACACCATGGACAGTGACATCGAGGGGCAGCCTACCGCGGACTATCTGTGGAATGTGAAACGGGTTGTGCCCTTTCTGAAAGTGGACAAGGGCCTTGCAGCGGAGAAGGACGGTGTCCAGTTGATGAAGCCGATGCCCGAGCTTGCTGCGCTGCTCGACAAGGCCAAAGCGAAGCGCATATTCGGAACCAAGATGCGCTCGTTCATCAGGCAAGCCAACGCAGCGCGGCATCAAGGACATCGTGAACCAGCAGTTCGAAGCGGCTCGGCAGATCATTGCCGCCGGCCTCGTGCCGATCATCGAGCCGGAAGTCGACATTCATTGCCCGGAAAAGGCCAAGGCCGAAGAGCTTGCTCAAAGCGGCCATCCTCGAGAAGCTCAACGAACTGCCAGTGGGTCAGCTGGTCATGCTCAAGCTCACGCTTACCGGAGCAAGACGACTTCTACGCCGAGTGCGTCAGTCATCCCAATGTCGTGAGGGTGGTTGCGCTGTCGGGTGGTTATACGCGGGAAGAATGCCAACGACCGCCTGCGCAGGAATCACGGCATCGTGGCGAGCTTTTCGCGGGCGCTAGTAGAGGGGCTGTCGGCCCAGCAATCCGATGCCGAGTTCAACGCCCTGCTGGATGCATCCATTCAGAGTATCTTTGAGGCGTCCAACACCTAAGACAGGCGATGATCGGAGAATCGCATAGGAATCGGATGGCGCGGTCGCGGATCACGCGAACGGTCCGAGAATTGTGACTACAGAGGGATTTGGGATATGGACAAGGGTACCTGTTAAACTTGCCCCTTCCATCCTCGCGGCTGACTTTGCCCGCCTGGGCCAGCAGGTGGCTGAGGCGGAGAAGGGCCGGGAGCCGACCGCATTCACATTGACGTGATGGATGGGCACTTCGTGCCCAATCTTTCGATGGGAGCGCCGATCGTCCAATCACTCCGGCGGGTGACGCGCCTGCCTCTAGAAACGCACCTGATGATTTCGGACCCGGACTTCTTCCTCGAGCGAGTTTGTCGATGCCGGCTCGGATTCCTTTCTCGTTCACTGGGAAGGTAACGCCAATTTGCACCGCACAGTGCAACGAATCAAGGCACTGGGCAAACGGGCAGGAGTGGTCATCAACCCGGCAACCCCGGCTGCGGTGCTGGAGGAAATCCTGCAAGACGTCGAGCAGGTGTTGATCATGACGGTCAACCCTGGTTTCGGACATCAGCATTTCCTCCCCACGACCCTGCCCAAGATCCGGCGTGTCCGTCAGATGATCGACCAAATCAAGTCAGGGTGTGATCTGGAGGTGGACGGAGGCATCGATGCAGACACTGGCTCCGTTGGCGGTTGCCGCGGGAGCGAACGTTCTGGTGGCCGGAACAGCGATTTTTGGTGAGAGCGAAGGACGTGAGCTGCAGCCATGGACCGGCTGCGAGCCGCCATCAAGCAAGTGATGAAACTAACCTCAACGAGTCATATGCACGCTATCTACGAAAGGAGTGTACTTATGCAGCTTGGAATGATTGGTCTGGGAAGAATGGGAGCGAACATGGTGCGGCGGCTGCTCAAAGGAGGCCACCGGTGCGTAGTCTTCAATAGGTCGCCGAAAGCAGTGAACGAGTTAGTCCAGGAGAAGGCGGTCGGAAGCGCCTCACTGCATGATCTCGTGACGAAGCTCGAGAAGCCCAGGGCGGTCTGGTTAATGGTCCCGGCGGCAGTCGTGGACAAGACCATCGCTGACCTCCTGCCCCATCTTGAGGCAGGAGACATCCTCATCGACGGGGGCAATTCCTACTACGTGGACGACATTCGACGCGCAAAGGAACTTGCGTCTGAAGCGCATCCACTACGTGGACGTCGGGACGAGCGGTGGTGTGTGGGGCCTGGAACGCGGTTACTGCATGATGATTGGTGGCGAAAAGGACGTGGTCCAGCACCTCGATCCAACCTTCTCGACGCTGGCGCCGGGCGCGGGTGACGTACCGCGCACGCCGGGCCGCGAGACGGTTGACGGCACCGCCGAACAGGGTTACCTGCACTGCGGTCCCAACGGCGCCGGCCATTTTGTCAAGATGGTCCACAACGGTATCGAGTACGGCCTCATGGCCGCCTACGCTGAGGGGCTCGGCATCTTGCGCGACGCCAACGTGGGCAAGAACAACATGCGGAGCGACGCAGAGACAACACCACTGCGAGACCCCGAGCATTACCAATACGATCTCAATTTGCGTGACATCGCGGAAGTGTGGCGGCGCGGCAGCGTGATCGCGTCGTGGTTGCTGGATCTGACGGCGGCCAGTTTGGTGAAAGATCCCACTCTCTCTCAGTTCACTGGACGTGTTTCGGACTCAGGCGAGGGCCGGTGGACGATCAAGGCGGCTGATCGACGAGGCCGTGCCGGTACCCGTTCTCTCCGCCGCGCTTTACCAGCGCTTCACCTCGCGCGGTGAAGCGGACTATCAGGACAGGCTGCTCTCAGCGATGCGCTACGGCTTCGGCGGACACTTGGAGCAAGTAGCCGGCAAATAACCGCGCGAGAAAAGGAGATTGGCGATGAGCGATTCTCATTCCGACGCCCTGGTCTTCTTCGGTGCCACGGGCGATCTGGCCTACAAGAAGATTTTCCCTGCCCTGCAGGCCATGCTCAAACGTGGCCACCTCGACGTACCGGTCATCGGCGTGGCCAAAGCGGGTTGGAACCTGGAACAGCTTCGGGCACGGGCACATGACAGCCTGGAGAAGCACGGCGGAGTCAGTGCGTCCACTTTCGAAAAGCTGAGCGGCTTACTGCGCTATGTGGACGGCGACTACACAGACCCTGCCACCTTTCAAGCACTCCGCGAAGAACTCAAGGGAGCTAAACGGCCGGCGCATTACCTCGGCCATCCCGCCCATTCTGTTCGGAACGGTCGTGGAACAATTAGCGAAATCGGGCTGCGCCCAGAGTGCTCGCGTCATTGTCGAGAAGCCGTTCGGCAATGACCTCGGCTCGGCGCAGGAGCTCAATCGGATCCTGCATGCAGCCTTTCCCGAATCCGGAATCTTTCGCATCGACCACTACCTGGGCAAGCGGCCGGTGAACAACGTGGTGGTTTTCCGGTTCGCCAACGCGTTCATGGAGCCGTTCTGGAATCGAAACTACATCGAAAGCGTGCAGATCACCATGGCGGAAGACTTCGGTGTGCAAGGACGCGGCGCTTTCTACGATCAAACTGGCACCATTCGCGACGTCATCCAAAACCATCTCTTCCAGATCCTGTGCAACCTTGCGATGGAGCCTCCGGTCCGCATTGACAGTGAAACCATTCGGGATGAGAAAGTGAAGGTCTTAAAAGCGATTCCGCCGTTGGAGGCGAACCATCTCGTGCGAGGGCAGTTCCGCGGCTACCGCCAGGAAAAGGAGTTGCGCCCGATTCGAAGGTGGAAACCTTTGCCGCACTGCAACTGGAAGTCGATTCCTGGCGCTGGAAAGGAGTGCCGTTCTACATCCGCGCAGGAAAGAACTTACCGGTGACCTGCACGGAGGTCCTCGGCCGGTTTCGAAAACCTCCCAGCGTCCTCAAGGACAGTGACTCTGTCCCGGAACCATCTGCGGTTCCGGATCAGCCCGGAGATGACGATAGCGGTGGGCACGACGGTCATGGCTCCAGGCGACGTGATGAAAGGCGAGACGGTGGAGATGGTGGCCAGCCGTCATCCCCGTCCAGAGTGAGATGGAAGCATACGAGCGCGTGCTGGGCGACGCGATGGCGGGCAGACGCGCACCCTGTTTGCGCGCGAGGACTATGTGGAAGAGGCGTGGCGAATCGTCGATCCGGTGCTGAAGGCCAGCACTCCCATCTACGAATACGAGAAAGGCGCCTGGGGTCCGAGTGAGGTCGACCAGAGAGTTTCTCCGCCTGGAGGCTGGCATAACCCGGCCGCCACGGACCAGGAAGATTTCCGCGTTGTCTCCCAGCCAGCTGACAGGGCGGGTCTTGCCTAGGACGGTTTTGAGACGTCTCTGCATCCGACGCGCCGGTTGTTAAACTGATCCCATTTGGAGAAAGCCCCATGAAGCTCGAAGTGTTTGATGATGACCGATTCCGTCGCACGGGCGGCTGCGGCCACAATCGCCAGCGGTGCTCGTACGGCGATCGCTGCCCGTGGCCGCTTTGTCCTGGCTGTCAGTGGCGGTCACACTCCGTGGATTATGCTGCGGGCGCTGGCGGAGGAAGATATCCCTTGGGCGGGTGTGCACGTCTGTCAGGTCGACGAGCGTGTGGCCCCCGACGGACACCCGGACCGAAACCTCACGCACTTGCGCGAAAGCTTGCTTCAGCATGCCCCTTTACGCCCGGAGCAGATCCATGCCATGCCGGTGGAAACGGCTGATCTACAAGCCGCAGCCACGCAGTACGCCCTGGCTCTCAGGGAGATCGCCGGATCGCCGCCGGTGCTCGACCTCGTCCACCTCGGTCTCGGTCTCGACGGCCACACTGCCTCACTGGTGCTTGGCGATGCGGTGCTCGATGTTACCGACGCTGGACGTGGCGCCGACCGGAGCCTACCAAGGCAGGCGCCGGATGACGTTGACTTATCCAACGCTCAATCGCGCCGCGGCGGATACTTTGGGTCGTGACTGGAGCTGAGAAAGTGGAAATGCTCCGTCGCCTGCGCGACGGCGATGTATCGATTCCCGCCGGGCGGGTTCGCCGCGAGCAGGCCCGTGCTGCTGGCTCGACCGCGCGGCAGCAGGACAGCTAGCAGCTGAATACAAGCGAGGAGGATAACATGCGCGTGGGAATTGCAACGGATCATGGTGGGTTTGGTTTGAAGGAAGAGATTGGCTGACTCAGCTTGCGCGCGGCCGGGCACGAGGTCGTCGATTTCGGGGCGCATGGCCTGAACCCGGGAGACGATTATCCTGACTTCGTCATCCCGCTCGCTCAGGCCGTGGCGGCGGGAACGGTGGAGCGCGGCGTGGCAGTCTGCGGCAGCGGCGTCGGGGCGTCGGTCTGTGCACAACAAGATACCCGGAGTCCGTGCCGGGCTGGTGCACGACCACTTCTCGGCCCGGCAAGGGGTTGAGGACGACCACATGAACATTATTTGTATGGGCGGCCGTACCATTGGACCGCTCGTGGCCTGGGACCTTGTCGAGACGTTTCTGGGGGCCGAGTTCAGTCAAGCCGAGCGTCACCTGCGCCGTTTGGGCAAAGTGGCGTCGCTCGAGCCGCGAACCGATCAGTCGAACGGCGAGGAGCCGCGAACCACAGCGCTCGCAAGGACATGAACCTGTAAGCAAAGGACGGGCGCGGTGGAGCTGGCCACCTGATCGGGTGAGGTGACGTTCCAGCCACACGAACGCACTACAGACAGAGTGCTCAGTCGGCGGCCGTAAGTCACGAACGAGTCAGTGTATTGGCGAGGAGAAAACCATGAGGTACGACGCAAGTTGCTCAACCTAGCTGACAGACAGCGGAAGTCGATCAGTTGTGTGTCAATACCATCCGCACGCTTTCGATGGACGCAGTCCAGCAAGGCCAAGTCCGGGCATCCCGGGCACCCCGATGGCGCTCGCACCCTCTGGTCTTACACCATCTGGAATCGCGTCATGCGCTTCGACCCGCAGGACCCGATCTGGCCTAACCGCGATCGCATTCGTGCTCTCGAACGGTCACGCCTCGATGCTGCTCTGGTCGGTGCTCCACCTCACCAAGACACAGGCGGTGAATGCCGACTACGAGAGGCTGGCGAAGCGCCTCGGTGACCCTCGACGACATCCGCCGCTTTCGCCAGCTCGACTGCAAAGCCCCGGGTCGCCCCGAGTACCACTGGGTCTCGGGCGTCGAGACGACCACCGGCCCGCTCGGACCAGGGCGTCGCCACAAGCGTGGGGATGGCCGTCGCTCAGGAAGTGGCTCGCCAGCCGTTACAACCGGCCTGGGTTCGAGATCTTCGACTACAACATCTTATGCCGTTTGTGGGGATGGCTGCCTGATGGAAGGCATTGCGTCGGAAGCGGCGTCGCTGGCCGCCCATCTGGGCCTCGACAATCTCTGCTGGGTCTACGACAACAATCACATCACCATCGAGGGCAACACTCGCATCGCCTTCACGGAGGATGTAGCGACCCGGTTCCTCGGGTTACGGATGGAACGTGCTGCGGGTCGGCGATGCCAACGATATCGATCGCATCGAGCACGCGCTCGAGGTCTTCCGCAAAACGAAGGGCCGGCCGACCTTCATCATTCTCGACAGCCATATCGGCTACGGTTCTCCGCACAAGCAGGACACCGCCGCAGCGCACGGCGAGCCGCTCGGTGACGAAGAGATCCGCCTTACCAAGCGCAGCTTACGGATGGCCCGAGAGACGCGAAGTTCCTGGTGCCCGACGGTGTCTATGAGCACTTCGCGGCGGGTATCGGCGCACGCGGCGCAAAGGCCCGGCAGGAATGGACAAAGCTCTTCGACGGCGTATCGAGCCAGCTACCCTGAGCTCGCGGCCGAGATCGACGCAGATGCAGCGACGCGAACTCCCGACTGGCTGGGACCGCAACCTGCCCGTGTTTCCTGCCGACGCGAAGGGCATGGCCGGGCGGGAAGCTTCGGGCAAGGTGCTGAACGTGCTCGCGCAGAACATTCCTGGTTTCTCGGCGGCTCGGCGGATCTGGGCCGTCGAACAAGACTCTGCTTGACTTATGAAGGCGCCGGAGATTTTCAGGCTGATACTCCGGGCGGAAGAACCTGCCACTATCGGCATCCGCGAGCACGCTATGGCGAGCGATCGTGAACGGGCTCTCGCTCTCCAAGCTCCGGGCGCTTCGGTGCGACCTTCTTCATCTTCAGCGACTACGCGCGGCCCGCCATTCGGCTCTCGGCGCTGATGGAACTGCCTACCATTTTCGTGTTCACTGCGCTGACGCCATGGGCGACGGAGAGGACGGCCCGACCCACCAACCGGTGGAACATCTGGCGTCGTTGCGCGCCATGCCCGGATTGGTTACGCTGCGGCCCGGTGACGCCAACGAAGTCGTCGAGGCCTATCGCTACATCATGCAACTCCGCCACAAGCCTGCCGTGCTGGCGCTGTCGCGTCAGCCTCTGCCGACCCTCGACCGAAACAGGCACTGCGCCAGCGTCTGGGTCGCGCAGGGCGCCTACGTGCTGGCCGACCCTCCGGATGGCAACCCGAGGTGATCCTGATCGCTTCGGGCAGTGAAGTCAGTCTCGCCGTGAATGCGCACGAGACGCTCATTGCCGAGGGCATCCGCTCGCGAGTGGTGTCAATGCCGTCCTGGGACATCTTCGACCATCAGACGCAGGAGTATCGGGACAGCGGTGCTGCCACCGACGGTGACAGCGCAGCAGTCGCAGTGGAGCAGGCCTCGACCTTCGGATGGGAACGATATGTCGGCACTTTCGGCCATATCATCGGCATGAAGACGTTCGGCGCCTCGGCGCCGCTCAAAGGAGCTGCAGAGGAAATTCGGCTTCGAGCCGGACCGAGTCGTGGCGGCAGCCAAAGAGCAGTTGGGCAGGGGTGACTCATGAGTGTTGTCGTCCTCGACCAGCCCTTGCTGCAAACGAGATGTCCGCTGCGGCGAAGGGGTTGAGACCGCTGGCCGAAAGCTCTCCTCTCGGTGCCACGGTGGTTCCAGGTGGCGTCAATTTCAGCGTCTTTTCGCGGAACGCTTCAGGCGTGGAGTTGCTGTTCTTTGACCGGGAAGATGATGCCCAACCTGCGCGCGTGATCGCGATCGATCCCGCGGCCAACCGTACCTACCATTATTGGCACGTGTTTGTGCCGGGCGTGCAGCCGGGGCAGCTTTACGCGATATCGGGTACACGGGACCGTCCGACCCCGCGAACGGCATGCGGTTTGATCCGCCAAGGTTCTCCTCGATCCATATGGCCGAGGCGTAGTTGTGCCGAAGAATTACAGCCGCGAAGCGGCACGCCTCGAAGGCGACAACGCCGCCACGGCGATGAAGAGCGTGGTGGTGGATCCGCACGCGTACGATTGGGAAGGCGACACATCGCTGCGCCAGCCGTCCTCTCGGACCATCATTTACGAGATGCACGTGAGAGGGTTCACGCGCCATCCGAGTTCCGGAGTGTCGGAAAAAACACGTGGCACGTATGCCGGTTTGATTCGAGAAGATTCCGTATCTCCAGCAACTCAGGCATTACTGCGGTCGAACTGCTGCCGGTATTTCAGTTCGACAGCCAGGATGCGCCGCTCGGGCTGGTCAACTACTGGGGATATGCGCCGGTCTCGTTCTTTGCGCCGCATCAGGGCTACAGCTCGCGTCAGAGATCCACTCGGCCCGGTGAACGAGTTTCGCGACATGGTCAAGGCGCTGCACCGGGCGCGGCATCGAGGTCATTCTCGACGTTGTCTTCAATCACACCGCCGAAGGCGACCACCGCGGGCCGACGCTGAGTTTCCGCGGTCTGGACAACAGCACCTACTACATCCTCGAACAGGATCGCTCGCGCTACGCCAATTACAGCGGCACGGGAAACACGCTCAACGCCAATCATCCCATCGTCCGCCGGATGATCGTGGACAGTCTCCGCTACTGGGTCGAGGCGATGCACGTAGACGGCTTCCGGTTCGATCTGGCGTCGATCCTCGGCCGCGACGAATCGGGCAATTTGATGCCGAGCCCGCCGGTGCTGTGGGATATCGAGTCCGATCCGGCGCTTGCTGGGCACGAAGCTTATCGCCGAGGCCTGGGATGCGGCCGGTCTGTACCAGGTGGGCAGCTTCATTGGGGACAGTTGGAGGGAGTGGAACGGGCGGTTCCGCGATGATGTCCGCAGCTTTTTCCGCGGCGAGGAGGGTTCGGTGGCAACGCTTTGCTGACCGCTTGGTCGGCAGCCCCCAGATTTACGGTCACAAGGAACGCGAAGCTGAGCAGAGCGTGAACTTCGTGACGTGTCACGATGGCTTCACACTCAATGACCTCGTCTCTTACAACCAAAAGCACAACGAGCTGAACGGCGAAGACAACCGGGATGGCGCGGACGACAACCGAAGCTGGAATTGCGGTGTCGAGGGCCCAACCGATGATCCTGCGGTAGAGAAGCTGCGAAACCGGCAGGTGAAGAACTTCATTACTGTGACGATGCTCTCGCTGGGTTTGCCGATGATTCTGATGGGCGACGAGGTGCGGCGCACTCAGCAGGGTAACAACAACGCCTATTGTCAGGACAACGAGACCAGTTGGTTCGACTGGACGCTGGTTGCGCAGCATGCCGATGTGCATCGGTTCGTAACACTGCTCAGCGCACGACGGCTGTTGCGAGACTGGAGCAGGAGCGCCCGGCGCATGAGCCTGAACCAACTCATCCAGCAGGCGAATAAAGCCTGGCACGGCGTACAGACTGCACCAACCGGATTGGGGCGATTCTTCCCACAGCCTGTGCGTTCACCGCCGAGACTCAGGAAGGAACGACTCCTCTGCCATCTGATCATGAATGCCTATTGGGAGCCGCTGGATTTCGAGTTACCGCGGGCGGGCGAGCGCAGCGAGGACTCATGGTGCCGATGGATCGACACGACCCTCGACTCGCCGCATGATATCGTCGAATGGCAGACTGCCCCTCCGGTTCCGGGCCGCGCCTATCGCGCCGGGCCCCGTTCTGTGGTCGTGCTTTTCGCACGCGTGGGAGAGGGACAAGTCCAAGGCTGTAATCAGCCGGCTGGGTGTGAACGCATGGAAGGTGCAATTTTAGAGATGGATCGCCGGTTCGCATTTTGCCAGGCGTTGCCGAGGTCGTGGAAGGAAACGGCCGAATGCCCAAGGTACGGATCACCTCTCCCGAAGTTGTAGGAGAGATATACCTTCACGGCGCGCACGTCACCTCGTGGAAGCCCGCAGGCAGGAGAGGAAGTGCTCTTTCTCAGCTCACAATCGCGATGGGAACACGGCCACGCAATTCGTGGAGGCGTACCAATTTGTTTCCCCTGGTTTGGAGGCAAGGCGGACGATCCGAGAGCGCCGGCACACGGGTTCGTCCGCACGACGGCGTGGAACCTTGAGTCGATCGCCCAGATCGGTGACGCGGTCACAGTCAGCTTGTTCACCGAAAGCAACGAAGATACGAAAAGATGGTGGCCCGCTAAATTTCGTTTGGTTTATCGCGCCACGTTTGGCTCGGAACTGGGCCTCGAGCTTGTGGTAGTGAATACTGGAACAACACCGCTGCGCTTTGAGGAGGCTCTGCATGCATACCATAGAGTGGGGAATATCGAAAGAGACGCGAGTGCGGGGTCTCGACAGGGTTCATTATCTCGATAAGACGGACTCGAATCGGGTGAAGATGCAGCAGGGCGAGATCGTGATCGTCTCAGAAACCGATCGCGTGTACCTGAACACCATAGATGCAATCGAACTGGAAGATCCTGTATTTCGTCGTCGCACCCGCGTTACGAAAGAGAATTCACGCACGACCGTTGTATGGAATCCATGGGTGCAAAGGCGCATTCCCTGTCAGATTTTGCGGATGACGAATGGATACAAATGATCTGTGTCGAAACCAGCAACGTCTCTGATTTTATCGTGGACCTCGCGCCCGGTCAGCAACACAAAATGAAAACTATCATCCGAGTGACCGATTTCTGAATTCACGCAGCTTTTCCGACCGTTCCGATTAAGGCAGGCACGTGGCCCTTCGAAAAAGACCAGATGATCGGCTTCACACTGTAAATGATCAAAGCGGTCCTCAACCGGCGCGGTGATGAAATCCTCGACGTGGCGAGAACGAACGTCCTCCGATCCCAAAAGAAACGTTGAGTCCGCTCGCACCACTGATTCTCGAAAACCATCTGACTGGTGGATTCGGATTCCGCTTTACCGAGAAGTGGTCGTTTGACCTCGGTGCAATCTATGCGATTAAGAACAGTGTCACGCATACAAACCCATCGTTACCCTTTGGTCCAACCAGCTACGACTCGATCAGCGCGTATTACGTCTACAACACCCTCCGCAGGTTTTGATGTCGCCTCGGAAAAGACAGCCGGGCGTCGTCTCAAACCATCAGCTGACTACCTGCATGACCGGAATCCCTGCACAGTTTGCTTTGAACCAATAGCAGGACAGTCACTCTCGTGTGGTGACGGATATCTGTCTGGCAAATGCCTGATCCCTGTCTCCATCACATGGCACTGCTCTTCGTCTCCAGCAATTCCTCACACCCTCGTAACAAGTTCCTCAATAATCTTGAGACATTGAACATTCCGGCGCTTGAGAGTGCACGGCTCTCTCGTTCTGGTATTGCGCTTGCTCAACAGGTCGGTGTCGGAGGTTGGAACCATGAATTCGACTCACTTACAGCAAACGCGCCACGAGCGGTTACTCAGGTGTTTGGGTTTTGATGGGTCTCCTCATCACGGGAATTATCGGGTATTGGAGTGTCCCGCCTGCCGAGGCATGTCAGAGTCAACCTGAAAAGGCTGCCTTCGATTGGGCATTGGTCGAGGACGCCAACCCACTTCCAAACGGCATGATGTGGGTCGGGTATGCGGATCTTGTCGAGGGTGCCATTAAGCATGTCACGCTGCATCGGATCCTTCGTGTCCTGCCAGGCATCCAGCCGGATCTCCCCGTTGAGGGAAGCGTTACGCTTCACTGTGCTGATTATGGACGGGACGTTGGACCCGATCACCTATATCATACTTCTCTGATGTCCCAAACAACGCCGTCTATCGCCGGAAGACAGCCATAAACGGCGAGGAAACCACCGGAGCATGTTGTCTGGGCTGTCAGAGTGGGCGGCGTGACGCTGGCAGCCGGCAAACGAACTTGCTGCGCTCATGACGGTTAAGTTCAAGGATAGTTCAACGACGGAAAAGATGCTGGCTAATAGAAAGATGATAAGGTTCTCGGGCGTTCTCGTCGGTACGTTGGTCCTCATTTTCACCGGGTGCCAGACCGATAAACTCGTTGTAAACGACCAGAGCTTCACGACGCTCTGGAGCGCATACGATCACTGTCAGTCCAGCGCCGATCTCGATGCGATGCGAGTGGATGTCAAGCGGCTAGAGGAAGGCTCGCAGACAGCTCAGGACAATACGCTTTCGGTCAAGCACGACCAGGCGCAACCGTCCCCGCACTCTGAGCGAACGCTGGATCGCCTCATCGATCTCCCGTCTCTCGGTCGATCCCAAGGCCATGGCCGCGGCCTGCACCCTCTACACCGGACAAACTGCAGCACAGTCCGGTCGGACCGACCTGGCCGGCGAGTTGTTCGCCTCCGTAGTCGCAAGCTACCCGCAGCCGCCGTATGCCTACTATGTGGATCAGGCGCGGCGCGGGCTCAGCCATCTGACGTTCCAGAATGCCCTCCTCACGACTGGACCAGTAACCCCATATGAATAGGGTGAGCACGCAATGAGTCTGTTCCGACAGGCAGCTTTAGCAGTGGTCGTGTTCACCTTGACCCCGTGGCGGCCTTCCCTGCTCCCCGTAACAGTTCCCGAGAGCTCACGGAGCTTTGCCGACGGCGAGGCGGCGGCTGGCGGTGATCGTTCGCCGCCTACAGGCCGCCCCTCCGACGACTCCAATGCAGGTTATTCGGGTCAACACAGTTGTCTCCTGCCTGATGCCGAAGGATTCGACACGTGACGGATGTTTGGCACTCCATCACTGTCATTTTCATCTCGCTCTCCAATTCCATTTACCGCCGATCCTTACACAACACACTGATCTCCCAGGATTTTCGCGCCCTCATGGATGTCCCGAGGCCTTGGAACAATCTATGCGTAGAGAGATGCAACAGGGAAGAGTTAACAGTCGAGAGAGAGAAACGAAGGAGGTCGCCAATGCGAAATCATCATCGCTTGACTCACGATGAACTGAAGGCTGCCGAAGCCGCGTTTCACGGATGGGAATTTAACGACGCGTGGGAGGTGAGGGAGATGAATCTAAGCCAACGACCAAATTCCTATAAGGGTAAGGGCTGCTTACAGTGGGCATTTGTGGCCAAGAAGGTGATGGCTGAGCGAGACCTGTTGAGACTGACGGTGCACGAATTGGAAGCGAAGTTAGACCTGTATGTGAGTCAAGCACAGGAAGCAAACCGGCGATGAAGGTCAGTACAGACATCAGCCCGTCGTATGTACGCGCGTGACAGCGCGCAGTGTCGAAGCCGTTTGAGCGAGCAGCAGCGGGGCTTGACCTACACGATGACAGGCCAAAACGCTGGATCTTGTGGGGTCAACTGCCGATGCTGCTGGTGACCGGTGTGTGTTGGTTGCTGCGGTGTCGATAAGTTCCTCGATTGGTCCGATCAACCGGGATAAAAAAACGAGATAGAGGGACGCCATGCGGAAATGATCATCGTGGTACGGGGCGCCGGTTGACCCATGACGAACTCAAGGCAGCGGAGGCCGCCTTTCAGGGATGGGAATTTAACGACGCGTGGTCCGCGGCCGCGTTGAGTGTCTACATCGGCATTCGGCTCGCGATGATGAAGGCCGGTCACGACACACTGACCGATAAAGTCCATAGTGTCGACCGCCACTGGCTCCGCTCGGCAGAAGATCCTCAGGGTATGCTGGCGTGAGTTGCGCCAACATCGTCCATATCCGCAAAGAAGCTAGGCATCAAGATGCCGACTCTTCTCCCTCATTAACTGTGCTCGTTTCTTCCCATGTCTTGAGCGCCGGAGGATCACTTGAACCGAACGCTGACCAGTTTATCCTGCCCTACCTAATACCGTTCTAATAAACTCGTAATCATTGCAGCGAGAAGTTGCCGGCCGTTTCCTCCCATCATTTTCATTCAGCCTCCTTTGCTTCTTTGTGTCAGCTCTATTAAGCCGGAATCCCAGCACAGAATGACTGCCCGCTGTCTTCCTCGTGGCTCGTTTCACTAGGAGGCGAGGTCTAGATTTAGGCACCTCACATTTAACTCCGCATTCCTCAATCGTTTCTTCTCATATATTGAGCCGGCATGTTTCAGGAACGGTTTGTGCCTTGTCCACTACTCCAGAACATGCTTTGGGAAGGAGGCAACCATGCGATGCGATCACTGTCACCGAGTCATGACGAGAAGAAGCAGCCGGACTGTGTTGGATGAGAGTGGTTCTTTGGCAATTACGGCTTGGCGGTGCGTCGGCTGCCAGAGCGTCACTGAAGAGCTCTTCGTGCTCTCGCGTGATTGCTGGGCACAGCCGCGCCGCATTCGCTACGCCGTTGCACCAGCCAAGGTGGTGGTGTCATGAAAATCAATATTGGACTTTCCGATCAGGACAGAAAAGGCGTTATCGACATTCTCAACGTGTTGCTGGCCGATGAATACATCCTTTACACGATGACACGCAACTATCACTGGAACGTGATCGGTCCCCAATTTCACGATCTCCATAAGTTTTTTGAGGCGCAGTATGAAGAGTTAAATGATGTGGTGGATGATGTGGCGGAGCGTGCCCGTAGTATAGGTGGAATTGCCATGGGCAGCCTCACCGAGTTTCTTAAACGAACGAGGCTGAAGGAGCCTCTTGGGGCTTCGGCAAGCGATCTAGAGATGGTCAAAACTCTCTTACTAGGCCATGACGCGATCATCAAATCTCTTAGAGTGGATCTGGAAATCTGTGCTGACAAATACCACGACATGGGCACAAACGACTTCCTGACCGGCCTGATGGAACGGCATGAAAAGATGGCGTGGATGTTACGCGCAATGCTGGAGGGTAAGTGATGGAGTCTCACATCCGTAATAACAGAAGACCGATGCTCGCGTGGGAAGTAGCGCGCGCTGTCGTCGACGTACCGCCGTTCTCTACCGGAACCCATCTGACAGACCGATGGTAATTTACCCTGTTGCCTCTGTCATTGCCGCATCGATTCTGATCGCTGCCCTCCTTCTGGGCTGTGGAGCCTCGCCGAGAGAGAACTTTTACATGCTCCCTACCGACCGAACCTCCACCTGCCCTTTCGACGGGGCATCCACCCCAGCCAGGATTGTGGTAGGCCCGATCACTCTTCCCGAGATAGTCGATCGTCCACAGTTTGTCGTTCGGGTAGGGCCAAATCAGGTCGCCATTGCTGAACAACACCGCTGGGCTGAGCCTCTCAAGAGCCAAATCTCTCGTGTCATTGCGCAGAATCTTGCCCAGTTTCTGGGTGCCACCCAGGTTCGAACTGGATATCAAAACCACAACGATGACTCAGCAGTGACGATCAGTCGGCGCAGTGCCGAGGGATCGGCGTGGGCACTTCGTCACGATCTTTCGAAGTCACGCACAGAACTCGCTGAACGTTTGGGTCATAACTCCTTCTTCTGTCAATCACTTCTCCTGTGAATCTGCAATCGTCCAGTCATCTGGAACGGTCTATGCCGTGCGTTCACAGCATCAGAGAACTTCAAGACCTGTTGGGGATCGCCACTTCAGGTTCGCACGAAAGGAACTGACGCCATGTCCTGGTTGGTAGTAGTTCATCTCATTGTTCGTCCCCCTCGTGCTTCTGTTCATGCTGCTCATTATGGACTGGTTGCACGGGGAGCCCAGGTCGAGCGCGACTCGTTGGAAGCTCACCCGAAGGAGAACACCATGAGACCCAAGCTCCTGACTCAGTGCTTGATACTCGCTGGAAGCGTGGCGCTTGCGATCGCGCAAGGCATCGTGCTTCTGTTCATCCTGCTCATCATGTACTGGCTGCACGGGAGCCCAGGTCGAAGCTTTCTTCAGTCAGGCTCTGGGGCGGGATGAAAGAAAAGAACAGATGGGATGGGTTCGCTGATTCGACGCGTTACGCCGCGATTCCGTTACGGGCCAGCCCTAGCAAAACCCGCATGAGATAGGAGATCAGCATGGAATGTCGGCACTGCCATGGCGTCATGGACAATTGCTAGGGCTTTATAGGATTCAAGCGATAGCTCAAAAGCAAATCCTATTGGACTATGTTAGTGAACACAAATTTAGGAGGAGATCATGGCTCGCGCTAAAACTCATCGTAACGATATAGGCCTAGCCGCCCAACTTAGGCCCACCGCACAAAGTCTCATGAAAGAGGCGCTCCGCGTCTACGGCGCTGCGGAAGAAGCTCTGACGGAAGCGGGTGAGCAATTCGGAGACCTCGTGGCTGAGGCCCGGGCTGAGATCAAAAAGGCCCAGCCATCAAGACGTGACAATAGGCACAAGGGCAAGTCCTAAATTTCATCCCGACGACCTGTCCCTGGTAGCGTCTCGCGTCACGAGAATGAGAGCTGGATCGATGGCAATCCAATCCACAATGGCCGATCTGAATCGGCTTCGCGAAATCATCCGGGTCTTCAGCATCGCTGGCTTCGGGGATCTGTTCAAACACATGGGTCTTGAAGCCGTCACTGAATACACCGGCAAGATCATGGGTTGGAAGAACGCTAGATGACATCGCACACCTTGACCATCCCCAACGTGTACGCCGGGTTTTTGAAGTCCTCGGACCGACCTTTGTCAAGCTGAGCCAGATTCTGGCGACTCGCCCTGACCTGTTCGGACCCGAGTGGATCGCTGAATTCGAAAAACTCCAATGGCAAGCGCCCCCGCTGGATTTCGCCGAGCTTCGTCCTCAGGTCGAGGAAGATCTGGGAGCACCGCTCGAAGAGATCTTCAAGAGGTCGAAACCACACCACTCGCTGCCGCTTCCTTGGCGCAGGTGCATCGGGCGACCTTGAAGGACGGAACGAAAGTGGTGCTCAAGATTCAACGCCCCGGGATCCGGCCAATAATTGAATCCGATATGCGCCTGATAGCCCATCTGGCGTCGTTGGCCGAAAAGCATGTGCCTGAGCTGGCCGCCTATCACCCTCAAAAGGTCGTCCAGCAATTCGTGAAGTCGCTCCAGAACGAGCTCAACTTCATGACGGAAGGACACAATGCCGACCAGGTCGCGGCCAATTTTGAAGGCCATGAGCAAATCGTCATTCCCAAAATCTATTGGGAATGGACAAGGCAACGCCTTAATGTCCAGGAATTTGTGGATGGCATCCCTGGAGTGGACATTCGAGCCATCGATGCGGCCGGAATGGACCGCAAACGCATTGCCCAAACCGGGGCCAGTGCGGTGCTCAAGATGATCATGATGGACGGGCTGTTCCATGCCGATCCGCACCCGGGAATTTCTTCATCTTGCCTGGTGAACGCATTGCCTTCATCGACTTTCGGCATGATCGGACGCGTCTCTGAGGTCAGACGGCAACAGATTACGAAGCTCCTGCAGGCGTTGCTGCAAAACGACGCCGAGGGCCTCTGCGCGATTCTTTGGAATGGTCTGACAGAGGAGGAGACGACCCGGGCGAACTGTCAGGAGCCGTTGAGGAGTTTCTGAGCAAGTATGCCGGGAAGCCGATGGGCCTCATGGATTTGTCGGCCATGGTGGGAGACTTGTTCAGTCTGGTTCGAGACAACAAGCTCACGATGCCCCCGGATCAGGCCATGCTGCTCAAAGTGTTTGTCTCGCTGGACGGCGCATTCAAGAAGCTCGACCCGGGCTTTGATGTCATGGTCGCGATGCAACCCATCCTTCATGAGGCTGTCATCGACAAGTTATCTCCGCAAGGCCTTAGGGAAACGCGGACTGAAAATTCTCACGCAATATCTGGAGTTATTCGCTGACCTGCCCAAGGAGATACGCCGCGGAATCTATGCGGCTAAGACCGGTCAGCTGAAAATTCGCGTGGAGCTGAGCCAGTTTGATGAACTCCAACATGCTGGTCATGCGCGCCAGCCGCCTGCGGGCTGTGGCCGGCATCACGGCAGCCTTGCTGATCGGCGGTTCTATTCTTATGGCGTTCCTGAAGTGACTGGGGCGAATGGGAGGGACTGAGCAAAGCGTACCCCTCCACGGCCCACCAAATTCCGCGGACTTACAAACCACTTCAAAACTTACTTTAAAGGCGGCAACCGTGTGACGAGGCTTTCGGCAAGTAACACTTCGGCAGCGATCTCTATTACTGACTCAATGTGTTTCCCCTCGCCATGCCTTCTCCTTGTGATAAACGAGATGATATTCCACTGGTTGCTCACCACTTTGTCCGCCAGTAGCCCGAGCGGGTTGAACCGGCCGTATCCAATTGCCGAACAGAGCGCCTGTTTTTCTGACGCAGAAAGCCAGCCCTCCGTCTTTCTTGAGGATCCGCTTCCTCTTCTCGTCCACCCTACCACGCCACCACCAAAGCCTAAGTCCGCATCTATTCACTATTCTTCTGTCTTATGTGCACTCGCAAGCTATCTGGAACGTTCTATGCGATAGCCACGCACCAAGAGCCGAGACAAAAAACGAAACTGCTGAAAAAGGAGAGGCCAACATGACCCGTCAACGATGCGGAGGTTTCAAAGTATTCGATTACTTCTATGGACTCTTTCATGGCACTGGGTTTCGCTGCGTTAACTGTGGAGCCATTACCGACATCAGAGCGCGATGCCTGTCGCCGATACGTATCGTAACTCCTCCGTCGCATGCGTATCGCGGCCGAACAACAGGAAAGGTAAGTGGCAGGTGGTCGGTAGAGCAGGTCGTTAACCCAGTATCGGTGAATAATCGACTAGACACGAGGAAGGAAGGCCGGGAAGAGTAGGGTAACGCAAAACCTACATAAGTTAATTCACCGCTTAGACAGGTTGGCCGCATATGACGGACTTTGATGTTGGCACTGGGGCGTCGCGAGCATCGCGCCGCCACTCGAAAGCGCGGGCCTCGGCAGGACGTGCCGGGAATCTCCACGTCGTAGTGATCGTGGGCGGAGGGGTTTGGCAGGCTTGGCAGCGGCCCAGGCGCTCAAGCGCACGGCGGCGCGAATCATTCTCATTGATCGAACCAATCATCACGTGTTTCAACCGCTCCTCTATCAAGTTGCTACCTCCGCATTGACACCCGGGCAGATTGCCTTTCCGCTCCGGAGCATTGTACGGAAACAGGGCAATACTACGGTGATTCTCGGTGAAGTCGTCGGTATCGATAAGGTCCGGCGCTGTGTCTTTGTCGATTCGGAAGACAGGAAGGACGTGCCGATTCTTTACGATTATCTCGTTGTAGCCACGGGCGTCACACACACAGTTACTTCTGGCCACAATGAATTTGGAACAGTTTGCTCCCCGGGCTTAAGACGCTCGCCGACGCCGTCGCGATACGAAACAAGCTTCTCAGGCGTTCGAGCAAGCGGAGGCGGAGGAGGACCCGACTCGGCATCGCGACCTTCTGACGTTCGTCCTCGTCGGAGCCGGACCAACGGGTGTGGAACTGGCCGGTGCCCTGGCGGTGCTGATTAAGACCACGCTGCGTTCGGAGTTCAGGCGCATCGACCCGCTTTCGGCTCGCATCGTGCTGGTCGACATGGCGCCTCGCGTCCTCGGCTCATTTGAGGAGGACCTTTCGAGCGCCTCGAAGCGGCGACTTGAGCGGTTGGGCGTCGAGGTGCTGTTGGGCCACGCCGTCGATCGGATCGACGACGAGGGCGTCATTGTGGCGGGGCAGCCGGATTGCGAGCAAGACGGTGATTTGGACGGCTGGTGTGGCCCCATCCCCTGCCGGAAAGTGGTTGGGGGTGGAGATGGATCGTGCGGGACGGGTCAAGGTGCAGGCTGATCTCACCGTGCCCGGGCATCCAGACGTGTTCCGTCGTGGGCGACACGGCCTCATTTCAGCAGGACGGAAAGCCGCTGCCCGGCGTCGCTCAGGTTGCGATGCAGCAGGGACGCTATGTGGGGCAGGTTTATCCACCAGCGCGTAACTGGCCAATCCGTTCCAGATCCATTTCGCTATTTCGATAAGAGGCAATATGGCCGTTGTCGGCAAGGGGTTTTTGCGGTGTTGCAAAGCGGTAAGGTACGCCTCAGCGGCTTTGTGGCGTGGCTCGCCTGGGTAGCAATCCACCTCTGGTTCCTCGCACAACCGGGGCTTCGGCTGAGCGTCTTAGTTCAATGGATTTGGACCTATGTAACTTGGCAGCGCGGTTCTCAGCTCATCGTGAATTATGGCGCGCGAGAGCCTAAAAAGGCAGCAACGGAACACGAGACTCCCAACAATGCATTCCGAGCAAGTGAAGTCTTAGGTGGAGCGAGCAATCGGCTGATGAGGAGAAACCAATGCGGAGTATTGATCCCTGATTTTGTCGCGCATCCAATTCGCCTGGGTCATTGCATGGCATATCCTGTTGCCTCGCATTCACAGTGGGTATTGCCTCCTACATTGCAATGCTCGAAGGGTTGCATCTCTACACCGGACGCGCGGTCTATCTCAGCGTCTCCAATTTCTGGATCCGGATCTTCGCGGGTCGCGTTCGGCATGGGTAGTCGTTACCGGAGTTGGTCACTGCACGTTCCAATTCGGAACGAACTGGAGTCGGCTGTCGAGATACGACCGCGAACGTGATCGGCCCATTGCTGGCGTACGAAGGTCTGCTGGCATTCTTTCTCGAAGCCTCCTTCCTCGGTGTCCTGTTGTTCGGCCGCAAACGGTGTTCCGCCATGGCTGCATTTCAGTAGCCGCTCTCATGTGGTATGCGGTCGGCACGCTGTTCTCGTCGTTCTGGATTCTCGCCACGAACAGTTGGATGCGAGACACCAGCCGGCTACACGATCGTCGACGGACGCTTCTACCCGACCGATTGGATAGAAGTTATCTTCACTCCCTCGTTTCCCTATCGGCTCGTCCATACCGGTCACTCGCCTTTACATCACGTCGGCACTCGTGGTGATGGGTGTGGGCGCATATACCGTCCGTCGGGGTCGCTTCCCCGAAGAGGGCCTGGTGATGATGACCACGGCGCTGTCGCTGCTTGCCGTTCTCGATGCCGTTGCAGCTGATCGCCGGAGATCAGCATGGCCTCAATACGCTGCGATACCAGCCAGCCAAGATCGCGGCGATCGAAGCACGATGGGACACGACAGGACCGGTCCCCTTGACGCTCTTTGCGCTGCCTGATCAGGCCGCAAGAGACGAATCACTACGCGCTCGACGTGCCGTATCTCGGCAGCCTGATTCTCACCCATTCACTGGATGGGGCCATTAAAGGATTGAAGGAATTTGCCCCCGACGAGCGTCCTCCGGTGCCGATTGTGTTCTTTGCCTTCCGGATCATGGTGGGTGCGGGCGTGCTCATGCTTGCCCTCGTCGTCGCCAGCTGGGTGCTGCGCGGTGTCCGGCCGCCTGTTCTCGAGCGGCTGGTATCTGCGTGCCTGCCAACTGGCGATCCCGCTCGGCTTTATCGCCGTCCTGGCCGGTTGGACCCACGACCGAGGTGGGCCGGCAGCCGTGGACGGTCGTGCGGCCTGCCTGCGTACGGCCGACTCCGCCACGCCGTCGCTCGCTGTGCAAGACGTGCTCGTCTCGTTGGCTCTATACGTAGTAGCGTATGTGGTCATTTACCCCACCGGTTTTCTGTTTTATCCATGCGTCTCGTACGCAACGGGCCAGGCGCGAATGTGGCTAGTCGCCGGAAAGCCCTGATCAGGCCGGTCGGACCGGCGAGGCAGATCACGATCTTCCGCCACTGCCGCATACCGGAGGTCTGCCATGACCGAGTTCGCGATCAGTTTCGTCGGGATTTGGGCGTCATCATCTTGGCCAGCGTATTTCTCTACGTGCATGCTCAGACGGGTTTGACCTCGGGGTCGGCATTCTCGCGTGGCTTCGCACCTAGTACTGCGGACAGCGATGTCATGATGAAGTCGATCGCCCCGGTCTGGGATGGCAACGAGACCTGGCTCGTCATGGGCGGCGTGGCGTTGCTCGCTGCCTTTCCACTCGCGTTCGCTGTCATCATTCCCGCGGTCTACTGTTCCGATCCTCGTGATGCTCATAGCACTTGGCCTTTCGCGGCGTCGCGTTCGAGTTCCTGCTTCCAGGACCCAGGCGGCCGGTCCTTCTGGGACCGCGCGTTTCCACTACGGGTCGATCAGTGGCGACCTTCGCCCAAGCGCCTGGTACTCGGCGCGTTCATCCAAGGCTTCCGCGTCGAGGGCCGGCAGTTCGCCGGCAGCTCGTTCGACTTTCTGACGCCGTTCTCGGTTATCACGGGCTTGGCGCTCGTGTTCGGGCACGCACTGCTCGGCGCGGGATGGCTCATCATAAAGACGGACCGGGGCGCTTCAGGTCTGGGCTCGCCGGGCGGGACGAGTCTGCCTCCTCGCTGTCTTCATCGCCGTCACTACGGTCATACGTGTGGACGCCTCTGCACGTGCCGACCGTGGCTGCGCGGTGGATGTCGTGGCCGGACGTCCTGCTTGTCGTACCGGTCGCGCTTCTGACCATCGCCGCAGGCGACGTGGGAATGGCGGGCACTCGGCGGCCCGAAGGACGCGGCGCCGTTCGCCGTCGCGATTGTGGTGTTCCTGTTGTCGTAGCCTCGGCATTGCGATTAGCCTCTGGCCGATGGTCGTCCCGTACCACTTCACGCTCTGGGAAGCGGCGTCCTCACCGAGCACGCAAGCCTTCCTGCTGGTCGGGACGCTTTTTATGTTGCCCGTGATCCTCATGTACTCGGGTTGGTCCTATTGGGTCTTCCGCGGAAAAGTGCGAGGCGGTCAATCGAACCACGAAGGGGCGTAGGAAGCTCGAGCAGAGTCAGCCCACGGATGTCGCTCGAGAAATGGAGACTCGAAGAGGGCTGGAATTATCCGCAGAATGGATGGTTCCATTATTCAACAAACTGTCAGAATTTAAGTGGGGCAGTACAGACGGACTACAGATATGATGGAGAGGAAGAATGGCTGATTGGTTAAAATATTAGGCATCGCCGGGAGCCTGCGTCAAGGGTCTTACAACAGATCTGCGCTTCAAGCCGCGGTCAAGCTTATCCCCCTGACAGCACACTGGAGACCTTTGATCTCGACGGTATTCCCCCTTCAATGGGGATCATGAAAAGAATTCCCGCCGCGCTCTGGCGTTCAAAGCCAAGGTGTCGGCGGCGGACGCCAGTGTGATCGCGACCCCGGAATATAACTGCTCTGTTCCGGGGTGCTGAGAGAATGCCATCGACTGGGCATCACGCCCTTATGGCGACAGCGCATGGAGATGCAAAACCGATCGGGCGTCATGGGAGCCTCCGGTCAGTACCCTAGGACAGCCCGCGCGCAATATCATCTGCGTCAAATGTTCGTCTTTTTGAACATGTTACCGTTAAATCAGCCGGAGGTCATGATTGCCAATGCCGCGAAAAAATTTGATGAACAGGGTAACCTCAGGGATCTCACGACATCCAAGAAGATCAAGGAATTGCTAGAAGCGCTGGTGGACTGGACTCGAAGGCTAAAGAGACGATGGCCTGATATGCGAAGAGGGAACAGATATTGATCGTGAACTACAGGCTCTTAGGCTGCGAGCCGACGGCGATCAAGGGCCAGAGCGGCCAGCTATCGGATGCCCAAAGAGCATAAGACGGATCGATTCAGATTCTTACTCCTGGTCCTTGTGGAATCCAGGATTAGCGAGTTCCATTCATTCCAGAGTTTACCAACGGAGATGGAGTGCTTATTGAAACACGCATTGAAGCGCCTGGATTACTACACGGGGCAAGGCCTGCCCCCTGAAGGAAAGGTGAGAGACACGGTGGAAGCTGTCGCCGAGGAAGGTCTGGCCGCCCAGGGAACCAAGTAGCAAGATTTCAGAATCTTGTTCGAATGCAAAAGAGTTCTTTATGATCCTCAGGAAAGGATACGCTGATACCCGCGGAAAATCGAGAAAGTGTCTCACGTTCTGCTCTAGGGCTTTTGACAACCATGCCTGCCCTCACTTGCGCCTTGAGGGAACGGCCCATCTACAGGATTCAGTATCAGCTTCAACTAGACCGCTCCAACACGGTTGATCTGGATGCCTGAGTCCGTTGCGTCATCGTGTGAGAGCATTAGGTGTGATGCGAAATACTGGGTTCGAAAACGGGGTTTATTGAGGGGTTCTTCAGGGGATATCACCGGGAGGAACACCCACTTTTTTAGATTTTGCTATAGGCGGAAGGATACGCGGGTTGACAATCGTCGTTCAGCTATCACAAAAATATTTTAGGACCTTTCCAACCCTGAAGTGGTTGATTCTTCGTTCAGCTACCATGTTGTTAAAGAAAATACCTGTGACCGTCATCTCCGGATTTCTCGGTGCTGGCAAGACAACGCTCGTCAATCATGTCCTCACGCACCACACGGGCGCCAACATCGGGGTGATCGTCAATGAATTTGGAGAGGTCGGAATCGACGGCGACCTCATCGTCGCCGACGAAGAAGCCCTGATAGAGATCCGCAACGGCTGCATCTGCTGTACTGTGCGCACCGATCTGGTGGCAGGTGTGAAGCTCCTCTGGAACGCCGTGACCTCAAACTGGATCGCCTGATCATTGAAACATCAGGAGCTGGCCGATCCGGCGCCGGTGTTGCAGACGTTTCTGGCCGACACTGATTTGTTGACCCGCGTCGAACTGGAATCTGTCGTGACAGCTGGTCGACGCTGCCAATTTCCAACGTCAGATCGACGATCACCATTGCCCGTGAACAGATTGCCTTCGCCGATCTGATTGTGCTGAACAAGGTCGATCTGCTGGCACCTGATGACACTCGCGCCGCTGGAACGGGATCTGCGCGCGATCAATCCGATCGCGGCCATCATTCGAACCACGAACTCCGAGATAGCCACCGATACGCTGCTCGGCGTGTCCCGGTTCTCGTTGCCTTATGTGCTGGCGATCGAACCACGGCATTCTGCAAGACGAGCATGACCATGAACACGACAATTCAATTACCTCCTGCGCCGTTGAGACCAGCCATGCGCTTGACCCAGACCGCTTTAATCGCTGGATCAATCAGCTGGTTCAGCAGCAGGGCCAACACCTCATGCGTATGAAAGGGGTGCTGAATTTTTCTGGCGAGACGCGGCAGTTCTATTTTCACAGCGTGCATATGCTGCTGGATGCGAAGCCGGGGCGACCCTGGCCATCGGCGGAGACCCGCCAGAGCCGATTCGTGTTCATCGGCCGTCAGCTCGATCGCGTGGGGCTCCAACAGGGTTTTTCTCGATTGCATATACGACATCTCTTCTTCCTTTACCCTCTTCAGCCGGTGACTTTTCGTCGGGCCACATCGAGGCTCCACCATCGGCGGCTGGAGAGAAAAATCGGTTCGATGATTTCTTTGATAAAAACCTTATATCGGGTAGGAAAAGCGCATCATGCCTGGCATTCCCCACATGATGTGTTGAAAGCAGCCATTTGGCCCCAGCGCTGAAATATCAGTCAGCGTGCCGAGCGATTCAGGGCACCTGGACTTGGGCCTCTGTTGCACGGGCGCCGAGCATGCAGCGTTTGATCAGCTTCAATATCGCTATTACCGAAAAGTAAACAAAGATCAGTCAATTCTTTGTCGATCCACGGCTACGTGGCTGCACTGAAAAAAGTTGCCTGACACATTAGTCGAGCACTACCGTGCGAATCCCCGGTGCACCCTACCGGAGCGGCCCAATCACCACTCAAAGACAGCGGTGTGACCGGTACCTCCATCTTTGGCGGATCGAACGCGGACACCCAATCGCGCTCCGGTTCGCTTTAAATCGGGGAGACTGTCTGTCGCCGATCCTGAGGCCGCCGATCACACCTAAGGCTTTTTTACGCAGCAAGAAGGGCACGATCGCCGAAGTGTATCCAACACCACGAATACTGTATCAGCAATACGTAACGCGCTCGTGTACTTCGTTCCGGTTACGTCTTGCCTAGCAACGGCACACTGCGATCCTGGCAGCTGACAGCCACGTCGATCACGTTATGTCCCCGCGACTGCAATAGCTCATCGCGTTTTCGAGGCGGTTCCAGACCACCTGCTCCAGCGCTGAAACGAGATCGCCCTTGACGAGCGGCACGTCCGCTCGGCCGTGAACGATGACGACGAGGTCTCGGGGACCCCGCGCTTGAACTCGTCGACCACATCGCGCACCAGTCCGGTCACGTCGACCACTTCAAAGCGAAGGCCGGCGGTCTCGACGGTCGAAAATGATGGCCTGCTCGACCAGCGACGACAGCCGCGTCGCCTGCGCGTGCACCATCCCGGCGTATTCGCGGATCTTGTCCGGCGGGTCACGCGGCCGCGGCCGAGCGTTTCGGCGGCGCCGGACAACGCGCCAGCGGTGTTTTCAGCTGATGCGAGCATGCGCCACGAAATCCGACTGCATCGTCGCCAGCCGCTGCGCGCTGGCGATCGAGCACCATGGCGCACGTCAGGCCGACGAAGATGAGACAGCGCCACCGATGCGAACAACCAGCCGACCCGGCCGCCTCGGCGACGGCGACATCGGCTCGACCCACGGTGATCGTTCCAGCGTCGGCACCTTCGCGTCCCGGCACACGGAAGCGGCACCATCTCCCGCGACATGAACATCGTCTCGAGCGTGAGCGTCGGCCGACGGATGATTGGCTGGCGGTTCGACGCCGAGCACGATACGTCGGCGTCATCCGTATCGACACCCTGCAGCGCTTCTCTGCGCTCGTGATCGATGACACCCGTCGAAGCCACCTTCACCATCGCCGGAAGGGCTTCATTCCGCAGACGATTGAAATCGACGGTGTGCCGCCGATGATCATCGCCGAGCTGCTCGCGCTCGCTCAGTCGCCAGAGGTAGTGAATGAGCAGCTGGAACTGCCGGCGCTTCGAAGCGCTCGTCGACGACGGCGAACGATCGCTTCTGCGGCAGGAATTCCTGCGCACGAGCGTCCAGATCAGCCGGCCGAGCGCCGGCGAGCGACTCCAGCGATCCGAGAATCCTGCACCGTCATGACGATCTGTCTATCGCCGGTCGTCGCCCTCGCCATCGCCTTCCTCGACCAGACAGCCTGTAGAACAGCACCTGATCGGATCGGCGGCGCTTTCATGCGCCGGCTCCCACAGGAAAAACGATCGACGTAGAGGTCCTTCCGCCCGGCGTTGCAGATGCGAGCAATGCGCGGCAGGTCGTAACGGATCATCTCCGGGTGTCCGATGCCTTCGATCGTCTCGGACACGGCTGTCTGGAACGTGGTCGTGAAGCCGCTGGCGCATGACGCGCGCCGATTGCCGGCACAGCTGCTCGAGGATTTTCGTGCGCGTCTGCGTCTGCTGCCGCAGTTCCGGCATCTCGCTGCAGCGTCATGACGAGCGCAGCCGCAGGCAGCCAGCGCCAGCGAGCGCCGCCGAGGAGAAGCCGTTGGATCCGCTTCTGCCGTTTCATGAGTCGCTGAGCCGATTGCGGCAGGCCGGATTATAGGTCGTCAGCCTCTGTCAGGCGAGCCCCTTTTGCGAAGTCCGCTCGCCGAACGCATCAGTCGTGCCTCCACGCGGATCCCCAGCGTGTTCCGCCGGAACGGCATGGCGACGCCCACATCGTTTGTGAATTGTCTCCATTGGTTGCTCAAACAACGACAATCGAGTGCAAAGAGATTCTTGGGCTTCGCTTGACACCGTTGTGCCCTCCGGCCCGCCCTGGAGGGTTCTGATGAAGCGCATGTGTGTGTTACTTGCGTGGCAGTCGGCGATCGCGATCGTGCTGCCGTCTTTCACGACGCAAATCGAAGCTCAGCCAGAAGCCGACCGGCTTCGTCGATCGACTTTACATCCTGGACGGTGGAGCTCGGGCGGCTCGGACGATGCCGGAACAGCTGGATGAACGAGATGGTGCCGCCCAAGACCTCGATCGATATCGCGGCGTGGGCGCATGTCATCAAGCACGGCGATACCTGGATGATGTTCGACACGCAGCACCAACGACGTGCTACGCGAGATCCCCGAAGGATGGGGCACCGGCATCAAGTGGATCAAGACCGAGAAGCAGACGCTCACCCCCAGCTGAAAGCGATCGGAATCACGCCTGACGACATCAAGCTCATCGGCATTTCGCACAACCACGCCGATCCGCACGGGCAATGTCGAGCTCGTTCAAGAACGCCCAGGTGCTGATTCGAAGCGCGAAGATGCGACTTCATCGTTCAAGAACGGCGTCGGCCCGACCGGCCCACCGACCTTCAGAGGTCGGTCATGCTCAAGGACCACCCGCACAAGCTGCTGCAGAGGCGACTGCCGACGTGTTTGGCGACGGCAGCGTGATCCTGTTCCACACCGCCAGCCACACCCTGGGCTGTCAGGTCGCGCTCGTGCGGCTGCGCAATACCGGCTACGTGCTGCTGAGCGGCGACGCCGTTCACCTGAGTCAGAACTTCGATCCGCGTCGCGCATCCCGGCGTCGGCAACGCCAACGAGGAGAACGAATGGCTCTGGTCAGTGCCGCTGGCCTTTGCTCGCATCGAGGCTGTTATTGTCCACCTACAAGCGCAGTTTGGGTGCGCACGACTTCCGAGGATTACAAGGGCCGCAAGCTCGCGCCGCAGTGCCACGACTAGTCAGTCACCAGCACGTCTTGGATTCTTGCAATGCTGTTGTTCGTGCGTCCACCTTTTCGTTTCGGGGCGCCGGGAACGGTTCACACTTCTGGCGTCCCCCATACATGGAGGTCAGAAGTGGCGAAGTTGATCAATCTGCAGGAGATCGGCTGGTGTGGCGTTACCAGCGCTGGCAATTGGCGTGGTTGGCTGGATGCTCGCGGCAACCGTCAACCCGCCACTGCCAGGATGATCGAACCGATGCCAGCATCATCGGCCGCGTGACCGACAATGCAGCGGCGCCGTCTCTTCCAGGTGTCACCGTCACGGTCACCGGTCCGCAACTGCAGTGTCCCGTCGATGTCGGCGGTGACCGATGCCACCGGCGAATGCGCGTGACGCCGTTGCCCGATCGGCACCTACGCCATCGAATACGCTCTCAGGCTTCCAGACGGTCAAACGGAAGGCATCCGCCTGACCGTCGGCTTCACCGCGCGGCTGGACGTCGTGCTGAAGGTCGGTCGCCGGTGAGTCGGTGACGCGTGACCGGCGCAGACCGCCGGTGATCGACACCACCGCCGCGGGACACGCGAGCCCAGGTCACTCGCGAGATCGCGGAACCATCCCACCGGGCGCAGCGGCTATCGGCCTGATGCAGTTCACGCCCGGCGCCAGGCCGCCCGCCGGACGTGCGGCGGCGGCTCGAACAACCAGAACCGTCGTTCCGCGCCTTCGGCCAGTCGATCAGGCCTGGCGGTCGGTTGACGGTGTCTTCTGAGCAACCCGCGCATCGGCGACAGCGGCAACTATTTCGACTTCACGGCCTTCGAGGAAGCGACCGGTCGAAACGCATCGGCCACGATGCGTCGGTCGGCGCGCGTGGCGTCATGGTCGCCACAGTGATCAAGACCGGCGGCAACGACTTTCACGGCGCCATGTTCTTCGGCGGCACGAGCAGCAACTTCGAATCCGCACCCAAAGGCGGCGAAGGCGGCAATCTCTCCATCCGCGAAGACATCAACGGCGAGCATCGGCGGCAAGATCATCCAGGACGAGCTGTGGTTCTGGTTCGGCACGCGCTACCAGAAGAACGAGGTCAACGTTCTCAGCTGCTTCAAGCCGGACGGCTCGCTGTGCACCCAGACCAATCAGAGCGCGTTCTTCACGCCGAAGCTCACCTATCAGATGGACCCCAACAACAAGTTCAGCGGTTTCATGATGTGGAATCACCGCGACGGCGTCGAGAGTGCCAGCAGCCTCATCGCGTGGGAGGGTCGTCGATCACCAGACCGTCCGAGTGGAAGTGTTCCCACAAACCGCGCGGCCAGGATCGACTGGACCGGCGTCGGGGGCCAGTCGCTGATGCTCGCCGAACGCCATGCAGTCGGGCTGCTACTGGAACGAGTCCGGCTCGTTCTTCGGCGACCCTGACGAACTGCGGCAAGATTCGCCGGCGCGACCGGACCACCGGCGCAGCAGCACCGGGTTGAACGATCCGCGTGGGCGAACAGAGCCGAGAGACCATTGGCCGCGCGCACTGGCAAGACGCTGGCCAACTACGCCAAGCGCACAGGCGGGGAAGCAGCCACGACTTCAAGCTCGGCGGCGACTATCTTCGACGTCGCCGGCAACCGGGGGGCTATCGGCCGCGGTCCTGCCGAGGACTACCGCCTCGATTGACCACGACGTTTGCACCGACAACGACCGCGAGCGGATTTTCCGTCTGCGGAACTACCGGTCGATCCCAACATCGGCATCCGCTCACCTCGCCGGCCTACATCGCTCTGACTGACGGTGCAGCGATCAATCGCCGGCTGACGAGAAGCGAATCTCGAGCTTACGCTACGCCGGCGACAGCGGCTTCGAAGGCGAGGCTGCCGAGAGGCGCGAGCACCAGGTCAGGCGCGACCGTCTCATCCGGCGCAGATGCTTCCGGCGGGACACGCAATTGCCGGTCTTCAAGGACGTGTCGCCGCGACTCCGCGCCGTGGCACCGATCTGCGCGGCGACGGCAGAATCGGTCGTCAAGGGCGGATGGGGCCGCTACCACGGCACCCGCGAGTCGGACGACATCTACCCCGGTCGCCCAGAGCTTCCATCGGATCTGCCGAGTCACCCGCTGTGCGCGACCTGAACGGCAACAGCGACTGGGATGGCCGTGGGATCGAACCTTCGCCTGGACGGTCCGGACGCTTCCTCTTCACGCGGTGACCGGCGCCACGGGCGGCCTGGCCCGTCGCCGGCTGATCAACCCAGGTGACGAAGGCGCCCGAACAAGCCAGTACGCCAGTTACCTTCCCGTTTTGTGCCAGCTCCGGCAGCAACTGACGCCAGCGGCTGACACGCCATTCGGGCGATCACGGAATCTACGGCACGGCCGCCGACCGCTGATGCCCCGTTGAACTGCAAGCGTCCGTGCACAGGTCTTCAACGTTCCCGTGATCTGCTCACCGACCCGGGTCATCGACGGCATTCGCGGCAACGCCGACGACCCAGGCGACGCTTGCCTTCTGCCATAACGCCGATCGGGATCGTCGCGGGTTTTGAGCAGCCAGCATTCAGCCGATCGCTCTATAACGATCCGCTCGCCCAGATCGGACCGTACGAGTCGGTCCGGTGGCGGCGTCTCGCGCCGCCTCAGCCAACGACTTTGCGCGGCGTTCGGGCGTCCTACAGCGCGGCCAAAGATCGACGAGCCGTTCCCCGCGGCGTACGCGGGCGGCGTGCTACGATCCGAACGCCGAAATCAGCTGCGGGGGCAATCACAACTGGGAATCGGGCGCGCGCAGACGTCGGGCTCCTACCATGTTCCAATGCGGCATCCAGGTGTCGAGCAACTTCGAGCACCGCAGCGGCGATCCGCTGGCGCGCACGATCTCGGTACGTCGCACCGAGCTGCGTGCGAACTACAGGTGGTCGGAAGGATGAACCAGCTAAGGGCGCTGGCGAAGCTGCCGGACATCAACCTGATGGACCGTGCGACCTTCGAGAAGAACCTGAGGACGGGCGGCTCGCGAAGGTTGATCGAGCTTCGCGCAGGCAATCTCAATCGATCAACACGCAGTGGCGCGCATTCGTCCTGACGCAGTGGCCCCGAGCACAATTTTGGAGCTGAGAGTGCTGCGCGGATCATGTGGCTTTTGGTCCCAGTCCGCTTTAACCCGGCTGGCGCGTCGGTTTGACGCTGGGCATCCGGCAATCGCGTGAGATCGCATTGGATTGCGGATCGATTCGTAAAGGGGACCGACCGCAGATATGCGGGCGGCCACGGCCGTCATGATCGCCGCGCTCAACATGTTCGATAAAATGTGGACCCGGTCTGCTGTCAGGCGATCTTCCGCGCCGCCAGGCGGTGGTTGCCATCGAGCACGGCGCGCTCTTCTCGACGCAAAGGCCGGCGTCACTGTTTGTCGTTGAGGTGCTTCTGCATCAGGGCAATCGCCATTGCCGCTGTGCAGGCGCGAACGTCGGATGCCTGCTGCGGGACGACGGTCATCGATCTCCAGTTGATGGAACCATGCCAGACTGATCGGCAGCCTGCTGCATGTGATGCCGCAGGCCCAGCAGGCTGCCGGACGCTGGTGGGGCTGAAGCATCGCGGGAGGACCTGCACGGCGGCTTCACCATCGATGATCTGGGTGCCGGAGGCCTGCGACGATCTCGTTATTCACCAACGCCATCATCGCGGCGTGGCAGAAGTGCAAGGTGCCGATGTCGGGCGCGCGATCGATCCGCCCGCGTCGATCGGTTTGCTGCCACGTCGGCACGGAGGAGTCGCCGAGGATCTGAGTAGCTCTGGTCAGCAGGGCTGCGCGGCGGTTCGCAAGCTCAGCCAGTACCGATTGCCGAGCGGGTGAAGATCTAGCCACGGACCGTGGCGGCGAATCCCAGCATTTCAGGGCGCGACGGACGATGAACGATATTCTATCGGTCCGTGGAAAATACGGCGTTGTGGACGAGGCTCATCTTTACGCGGCATGAAGGGCAATATATCATTCGTGCTGGCGGCAGGCCATGGTGTCGTATCTACACACTTTGCGGCGCGTGGATAAGGAAATCTGGAGCATGTGCCGGAGGTGACTGACGAAACCATCGCTTACCGTGGTGAAGAAGAAAAGTCAGGTCTTTACCGCGGAGAACATCTCCACGCAACGCAAACCGGCAGGATCTGCCACCAACGCAACCACGATCGCTGCTCACGTTGACCCGCGACGCGATGAAACGATAACGGCGGGCGTGCAGATCGCATTGGGTGAAAAACATGAACGATGAAACACGTAACGCCGCGTGCGCGCTCGAAGCTCCGCTGGGGTTCGGGAATGACGCCGCTGCAGGCGTTCTGGGTGTATTCATCAGCGCCGCCAATGTCGTAATTCCTGGCGCCGGCGAAGACGTGGCGTTTGCTCAAATGGCAGGATTGCCGACATCAATACGCCATGGCTGAGCGACCCACGCTCAGGCGTCACCAGAGTCGGCGGTGGCCAGTGATGAAGGCGGCGTCGTGGTAAAGAACGAGCTGCTGCGCCACGACCTCGCCTTCGCACGATAACGATCTGCATTCCAGCACCTATCAGCTCGGGCCGCGGCCTCCTCTGCCTTCGCGACGCTTCCGTAATCGCTCATGGTTGCCTATCGGACGCTGGCCCTCTTTGCTCGTGGTGTATGTCCCCAGCGGTTCACGCAGCGCTGGAAGCGTACGGGACTGAGCCACAGCCGGGCCGATCATCAGCAATACGTAACTTT
>ERZ1370068.637-contig-10582_pt1 | contig 51703 bp, 55 predicted proteins | sample MGYA00561227_ERZ1370068 | MGnify/ENA primary metagenome ERZ1370068 (study PRJEB38410, sample SAMEA6850437) | metagenome | study: Metagenomic assessment of the ecological functions of the soil: analysis of the soil microbiota associated with the... | reverse complement strand
TGTGCTTCGTTCAGTTGCGGCCATCGCTCCGACGTGGTCATCACCGAGATCGGCGGCACCGTCGGCGACATCGAGTCGCTGCCGTTCCTCGAGGCGGCCCGGCAGGTGCGCCACGACGTCGGCCGCGACAACTGCTTCTTCCTGCACGTCGTCGCTGGTGCCCTACCTCGCGCCCAGTCGGTGAGCTGAAGACCAAGCCGACCCAGCACTCCGTGGCGGCGCTGCGCCAGCATCGGCATCCAGCCCGACGCGCGTGGTCTGCCGCGCGGACCGGGCCGATCCCGGACAGCGTCAAGCGCAAGATCTCGCTGATGCTGCGACGTCGACGCCGAGGCGGTCGTGTCGGCGCACCGACGCGCCGAGCATCTACGACATCCCGCGGGTCCTGCACGCGCGAGGGCCTGGACGCCTACGTGGTCCGCCGGCTGGGTTGCCGTTCCACGACGTCGACTGGGCCGGACTGGTCGGACCTGCTGGAGCAGGTGCACCGCCCGAAGCACGACGGTGACCGTCGCGCTGGTCGGCAAGTACATCGACCTGCCGGACGCCTACCTGTCCGGTCACCGAGGCGCTCCGGCGCCGGCGGCTTCGCGCAACTGGGCCCGGGTGCACATCGTCTGGGTGGAGTCCGACGACTGCGCCACTGGCGAGGCGCGCCGCGCCGCCGCTGGCCGGCGTCGACGGCGTGGTCATCCCGGGCGGCTTCGGCGATACGCGGCATCGAGGGCAAGATCGGCGCCGCCCGGTACGCCCGGGAGAACGGCATCCCGACGCTCGGGCTCTGCCTCGGGCTGCAGTGCATGACGATCGACGTGGCCCGTCACCTCGGCGGGCTCGAGGGCGAACTCGACCGAGTTCGACCCGGACGCCCCGACCCGGTGATCTCGACGATGCCGACCAGGTCGACATCGTCGCCGGCAGCGCAGCGACATGGGCGGCACCATGCGCCTGGGCGCGTACCCCGCCGTCGCTCGACGCCCGGCTCGCTCGTCGCCGAGGCCTACGGCGGCACGACGGTGTCCGAGCGGCACCGGCACCGCTACGAGGTCAACAACGCCTACCGGGAGCGGCTCGAGGCGGCCGGGCTGCACATCAGCGGCGAGTCCCCGGACGGGCGGCTGGTCGAGTTCGTCGAGCTGGACCGCGGCCTGCACCCGTTCTTCGTGGCCACCCAGGCCCACCCAGAGCTCAAGTCGCGTCCCACCCGGGCGCACCCGCTGTTCCGCGCGTTCATCGGCGCGGCCATGGCCTTCGAGGCCCAGGAACGCTGCCCGTCGAGATCCCGGACGAGGATCTGCCTGATGTGCCGCAGGAGTTCGAGGCGGACCACGACCGCGCGCCGGACGCCGCCTCGGTCGCCGCGGCCTCATGAGCAGCGCAGCGGTATCCCGTTCTCACCAGCGAGAACGTCTTCCAGGGCCGGGTCATCGGCGTGCGCGTCGACCAGGTCCGGAATGCCCGACGGGACAGTGGCCGCCCGCGAGATCGATGGCCCACCCGGGGTGCCGTCGGCGTCGTGGCCCTCGACGACGCCGAGCGGGTGATCCTCGTCCGCCAGTACCGTCCGGCGGTCGGGGAGTGGTTCGAGGAGCTTCCGCCGGCCTTCTCGACGTCCACAGCGAGCCGGCCGTCGAGGCGGCCCAGCGAGAGCTCTACGAGGAGGCGGCTGCGGGCCGCCGACTGGCAGGTGCTCCTCGACCTGCACACTCGCCCGGGATGACCAACGAGGCCATCCGCATCTACCTGCCCGCGAGCTCACCGATGTGGCTGAGGGGCGAAGCGGCACACCGCCCGAGGGCGAGGAGCTGGAACTCACCGTGCGTCGCGTGCCGCTGGACGAGGTGGTGGCCGACCGCCCTGGACGGCACGCTGACCAACGCCGCCGCTGTCGCCGGGCGTGCTGGCCGCGGCGAGGCGCGCTCGTCGGACTGGAAGGGCCTACGCCCAGCGGACGCGCCGTGGCCCGCTCCGGCCGGATGGTGATCAGCACCGCCGCGCCGCACCGGCGAGGCGCGTCTCGCGGGTTTCTCGACCACCTGGCCGTGGAACGGGGGTGTCGCCGCGAACACGCTGGCCTCTACCGGCGCGACCTGGACCGCTACGTCGCCTACCTCGACGCGGCGCGACGTCGACTCCCTGGCCGACGTGGCGCCACCCAGGTGAGCCAGTTCCTGGCCGTCCTGCGCAGCGGCGACCAGAACCACCCGCCGTTGTCACCGGCTTCGGCCGGCCCGGGCCATCGTCGCGGTCCGCGGGCTGCACCGGTTCGCGCTGCGCAGGGCCTCGTCGGGTGGACGTGGCCCGCGAGTGCGCCCACCCGCGCCGCCGCGCCGACTGCCCAAGGCCATCTCGGTCGAGGAGGTGGCCGCGTTGCTCGGCGGCGCGAGCGTCGGCGACGGGGTGCTGGCCATCCGCGACCGGGCGCTCGCTCGAGGTCCTGTGCGGCACCGGCGCGCGGATCTCCGGGCCGTGGGTCTGACCGGCGATGACGTCGACCTGCAGTCCCGCACCGCCGTCTCGCTGATCGGAAAGGGCGGCAAGCAGCGTCGCGTCCCGCTGGGGTCCTACGCCGCCCGGGCCGTGGACGACTACTTGGTCCGAGCCCGGCCGGCTCTTCGCCGACGCCGCGGATGTCCCGTCGACCCGGCTGCTCCTCAACGCCCGGGGCGGTCCGCTGTCGCGGCAGCAGGGCGCCTGGGCCGTGCTCCGGTCGGCCGCCGAGCGGCGCGGGGCTGCTGCCGCACATCTCGCCGCACACGCTGCGGCGCTCGTTCGCCACGCACCTGATGGAGGGCGGCGCGGACGTGCAGTGGTGCAGGAGCTGCTCGGGCACGCCTCGGTGACCACGACGCAGATCTACACCCGTGACCGTGGACCACCTTCGCGGGTGTACGCCGCCGCCACCCACCCACGCGCGCTCGCCTGAGCGCCGGGTAGACCTCGAGTCGAGGTCGGGACACCCCCGGCGCAGCTTTGCGCGGTCGCGGCCGGACCGGGCGCGCCGTCCCGGAGCGTCCGTCCCGTCGAGGTAGCCTGCGACGAGCGTTGATCGGCTCATTCGGCCGCCGGCTGCAGCAACGGGAGGTGCCGGATCGCGACCAGCCCGCCCAGCTGGGGATCACTCAGTCACAGAAGCCCCAGCCGCGCCACACACCGGGCCGCCCACCTCGCCGTCTCCGAGCGGCAGCTCGCCGCCGAGCCGGTCGGGGTCGATCGCGCGGCCGGCCATCGCCGCCGGCTGCCGACATGGCTGCCGACAGCCGATTTCGACGAACGCCCGCCCGCACGTCGTCCGACCCGGCGGTGGCCCAGCGCAAGCGCCGCCTGGTCACCCCGCCGCCGCTGGTCCGGCACGGCCCGCGCGCGGATCATCGCCATGTGCAACCCAGAAGGGCGGCGTCGGCAAGACCACGATCGACGATCAACCTCGGCGCGGCGCTGGCCGAGTACGGCCGCCGGTGCTGCTGGTCGACTTCGACCCGCAGGGCGCGCTGTCCGGTCGGCCTGGGCATGGCTCCGCACACGCTCGAACGCACCACCTACGACCTGCTGATGAGCCGCGACGTCGACATCGAGGACGTGCCTGATCAAGACGTCCGTGCCCGGCATGGACCTGCTGCCCAGCAACATCGACCTGTCCGCGGCCGAGGTGCAGCTGGTGAACGAGGTCGGCCCGCGAGCAGACGCTGGCGCGGGCGCTCACGCCCGTGGTCGACGACTACGACTTCGTGCTCATCGACTGCCAGCCCTCGCTCGGCCTGCTCACGATCAACGCCTGCACCGCCTGCGCACGGGCGTGATCGTCCCGCTGGAGTGCGAGTACTTCGCGCTGCGCGGCGTCGCGCTGCTGATGGACACCATCGACAAGGTCCGCGACCGGCTCAACCCACGGCTGCGCCTCGAGGGCATCCTCGGCCACCATGTACGACGGGCGCACCATGCACGGCCGCGAGGTCTTCGAGCCGGGTCGGTCGAGGCCTTCGGCGACGACGTCTCCGCACTCCGGTGGTCAGCCGCACCGTGCGCTTCCCGGAGACCACGGTGGCCGGTCAGCCGATCACGACCTGGGCGCCCAGCTCCTCGGGGCGCGTCGGCCTACCGCTGGCCATGGAGTCATCAGCCGCTGACCGCGCCCTCCATGATTCGGCTTAGACGCGCGGCCGGGACCGAGCCGGGCGCCGACGACAGGTTCGCTGTCCGCTGGACAACTTCGAGGCCCGTTCGATCTGCTGCTGAGCCTCATCGGCCGCCGTCAACTGGACATCACCGCGGTGCGCGCTCAGCCAGGTGACCAGACCGAGTTCATCAGCATCACCGCCAAGGACTGGGATCTTGGGCGAGAGACCACCGAGGATTCCTGGTGGTGGCCGCGACTCTCGCTGGACCTCAAAGCCGCCCGACTGCCGGCCGCCGAGGTGGGGATGAGACGACGTGGCCCTGCTCGACCCGGGACCTGCTTTTCGCCCGGCTCCTGCAGTACCGCGCCTATAAGCTCGTCCGCCGCGCACCTGGCCGAGCTGCCGCCGGGCCGCGCCGCTACCCGCGGGTGGCCGAGCTGGAGACCCCGATTCGCGGCTCTGATGCCCGACGTGCTGCTGCGACATCGGTCCGACCGACCTGGCTAAACTGCGCCGCGCGCGGCGGTGCGGGCCAAGCCAGCGCCCGGTGATCCCGATCGACCACATCCCGTTCCACGGGTGAGCGTGCGCGAGCACGCCGCCATCCTGGCCACCCTGCTGCGCGCCACCCGCACGCCACGTTCCGCATGCTCGTGGGGGACTGCACCAGCACGCTCGAGGTCGGTGGCCCGGTTCCTCGGCCTGCTGGAGCTGTACCGGGACGGGGCGGTCGCGTTCGACCGAGCCGCTGCGCTCACCGAGCTGCGGGTGCGCTGGACCGGCCCGGCCGCACGGCACGGTCGGCGCGCCGCCGCGGACGAGGAAGAATACGGAGCGTGACCGAGGTGCAGCTCGACGCCGTCGACGGGGGTCCGCACGAAGAGGCGGAGGCCGAGGAGGCCAGCTGGAGGCCCTCGAGCTCGACCTGGCCGACGAACGAGCGCTTCGCGCAGCCATCGAGGCGGTCCTCTTCGTCAGCGACACGCCCGTCTCGGCGACCTCACTGGCCGCGGCGCTGGGCCCGTCCTGAGGGCGAGGTGCAGCAGATGCGCTCGCCGCGCTGGGGACGGGCTGACCCAGCGCGGCGCCGGCCTCGAGCTGCGCGCGGTGGCCGGTGGCTACCGTCTCTACACCCGCGAGCAGTACGCCTCGGCTGTGGAACGGTTCCTCCGCGAGGGTCAGCGCAGCCAGCTCACGCAGGCGGCCCTGGAGACTCTCGCGGTCATCGCCTACCGCCAGCCGGTGACCCGGGGACGCGTTTCGGCGATCCGCGGTGTCAGCGTCGACGCGGTGGCGCGCACCCTGATCAGCCGCGGGCTGATCGCCGAGGTCGGGACCGACCCCGAGACCGGCGCCGGCCTGTACGCGACCACAGATCTGTTCCTGGAGAAGCTGGGCCTGTGCCGGCCTCGACGAGTTGCCCTCGCTGGCTCCGCTGCTTCCCGACATCGACGAACTGGGCGACGACGAGCTGGGCAGTGTCCGCTGAGGCCGGCGTCCGGCTGCAGAAGGTCTGGCCTCTGCCGGGCTGGGTTCCCGGCGCGCCTGCGAGAACCTCATCACCGACGGTCGGGTCACCGTGGACGGCCGAGTGGTCACCCAGCTGGGCACCCGCGTCGACCCGGCAGCCGCCGTCGTGGCCGTCGACGGCGAGCGGCTGAACCTGCGTGCAGGACCTCGTCTATCTGGCGCTGAACAAGCCGCGGGGCGTGCTGAGCACGATGCACGACGAGCGCGGCCGGCCAGAACGTGGGCGACTACGTCAGGACGCACCGAGCGCCTCTACCACGTCAGGACGGCTCGACGCCGACAGCGAGGGGCTGCTGCTGCTCACCAACGACGGCGACCTGCCGCACCGGCTCAGTGCATCCGTCCTTCGGCGTGAGCAGACGTGTCTGGCTGACGTCCCCGCCCCGGTGCGCAACCTCGGCAGCCGGCTGCGCCGCGGCGTCCAGCTGGAAGACGGCATCGCCAAGGCCGACGACTTCCGGGTCTACTCGTCAGCGGGTGGCCGGGCGATGGTCGAGATCGTCCTGCACGAGGGCCGCAAGCACATCGTGCGCCGGATGCTCGCCGAGGTCGGCTTCCGGTGCGCCAGCTCGCCAGGACGGGGATCGGCCCGGTCCAGCTCGGCAACCTGCGTCCCGGCGCCGTGCGTCATCTCAGCCGCGGTGAGCTGGCGGCGCTGTACAAGGCAGTCGAATTGAGCCCGGCGCGCGGTGATCGCTACCCTGCTCGGGTGTCCCAGGACGGCTCCCGCGCCTTCGACGGCGTAGTCGCGCTGGACGGTCCGTCGGGCACGGGTAAGTCCAGCGCGGCGCGGCTGCTCGCCCGCCGCCTCGGCAGCCGGTACCTGGACACCGGCGCGATGTACCGGGCCGCGACGGTGGCCGCGCTGCACGCCGACGTCGACCGCAACCCGGAGGCGATCGCGCGGACCGTGGCGGCCGCAGACATCGTCATCAGCACCGACCCCGAGCCCGGCCGTGGTACGGCTCGACGGTGTGGACGTGAGCCAGGAGATTCGCTCGGCCGCCGTGACGCAAGCTGTCAAGCGCGGATCGCCGCCGTTCCGGCGGTGCGCACTGGCTGGTGGCCCAGCAGCGCGAGCTCATCGGGACGGGTGGGATCGTCGTGGAGGGCCGGGACATCGGCAGCACCGTCTGGCCGGAGGCCGACCCAAGGTGTATCTCACCGCCAGCCCGCACGCACGGGCAGCAGCGGCGGGCCGGGAAACGCGACACACGGACGAGTGGCGCAGAGCCTGCACCGGCGCGACCACCTCGACAGCTCGCGGTCGGCCAGCCCGCTGCGCCGAGCGGACGAAGCCATCGAGATCGACACCACCGAACTGACCTTGGAGGAGGTCGTCCAGGCCTTGGCCGCGCTCGTGGATCAACCGGCATGGGATCACCCACGAAACTCGCTCACCGAAGGCTCGCTCCGCGCTTTCGCAGGCATGGCCGACACTGCCGGTCACCAATGCGGGCAATGCCCGATCCCTGTGGTCCGGTTGAAGGTAGACCAATGAGCGGCCCCCGCCTCGCCGAGCGGGTGGACGGCTCGCGGCGGCTACGCGGCGCCCGGCGGTGCGCGGCGGCTGGTCTGCACGCGCGCTGGCCCGCACTCGAGATCGACGGCCTTGAGCACGTGCCGGCCTCGGGCGGCGTGGTCCTGGTGGCCAATCACCGGCGCTCTGATGGACGGCGTGGTGCTCTTCGGTGCACTGGACCGGGTGGTCTCCTGCCTGGTCAAGGCCGAGGCCTTCCGCGGCCCGCTCGCGCCGATCCTGCGCGGCTGCGCGCAGATCCCGGTGCACCGCGACCGAGGTGGACCCGGCGCCGGTCCACCTCGCCGTCGGCTTGCTCCGGGCCGGTGGTGTGCTCGGCGTCTTCCCCGAAGGCACCCGCGGCGACGGCCGCGTGTCGCACGCCAAGCCGGGAGCCGGCTACTTCGCGCTGCGCTCTGGCGCCGTCGTCGTCCCGGTGGCTCTGCACGGGACCCGCCAGATGGTCCAGCGCCGCAGCCCTGCGCCGCCCGGTCGTGCGGATGATCGCCGTCGCCGATGCATGTCGAGCGCTGCCGCGGACGGTCACGTGGCGCCGCCGTACCGTGGCCGAGGCAGCCGAGGGCATCCGCGTCCGGCTGGCCGCTCTCGTCGCCCAGACCACCCAGGACCTCAGATGACCGCCACCGAAGACGAGCCCGGCATCCCGCCGGTGGTCGCCGTCGTCGGGCGGCCCAACGTGGGCAAGTCGACGCTGGTCAACCGCATGCTCGGGCGTCGCGAGGCCGTGGTGCAGGACGTCCCGGGCGTCACGCGGGACCGCATCGCCTACGACGCCGATCTGGGGCGGTCGTCAGCTTCACTCTGGTCGACACCGGCGGATGGGAGCCGGACTGCCCGCGGGCTGCGAGGCCCGGGTCAGCGCGCAGGCACAGCGGGCGGTGCAGAGCGCCGACGCTCGGTGCTGTTCGTTGTCGACGGCCACACCGGCGCGACCGAGACCGACCTCGTGGTGGCCCGCACGCTGCGGCGTTCGGCACCGCGCCCGTGCTGCTCGTCGGTCACCAAGGTCGACGACGAACGGGGCGAGGCCGACGCGCCGAACTCTGGTCGACTCGGGTCTGGGCGAGCCGCACGCGGTGAGCGGATTGCACGGCCGCGGAAGCGGCGACCTGCTCGACGCCGATCATCGCCGCATTGCCGGCGGCGCCGATCGGAGGACGAGCGGGAGGAGTCGGCCCCGCCGGGTGGCGTTGATCGGCAAGCCCAACGTTGGCAAGTCCAGCCTGCTCAACCGCCTCACCGGCGACGAACGCGTCCGTGGTGGATCCGGTCGCCGGCACCACGATCGACCCGGTCGACAGCCTGCTGGAGCTCGGCGGCGAGATCTGGCGGTTCGTCGACACCGCCGGGCTGCGCCGCAGTGGCCAGCAGGCGAGCCGGCATGGAGTACTACGCCAGCCTGCGCACCGCCAGCCGCCATCGAGTCCGCCGAGGTCGCGATCGTCCTGCTGGACGCCGGCCGAGCCGCTGGCCGAGCAGGACCAGCGCGTGCATGGCCACGGTCGTCGAGTGCCGGGCGGGCCCTCGTCGTCGCGTTCAACAAGTGGGACCTCGTGGACGAGGACCGCCGTTGCCCGACTGGAACCGCGAGATCGATCGCGAGCCTCGGCCCGGGTTCGCCTGGGCGCCGCGCGTGCAACGTCTCGGCATACCGGTCGCGCGATCGCCCAGCTGGCACCCTGCCGCTGCGGCAGAGCCTCGCCTCGTGGGACCGGCGCATCTCCGACCAGCCGGCTCAACACCTGGCTCAACGGACGTCGTGGCAGCCACGCCGCCACCGGGCCGCGGCGGCAGAGTGCCGCGAGTGCTGTTCGCCACCCAGGCCGCGACCCGGCCGCCCCGGTTCGTCGTCTTCGCCACCGGGTTCCTCGAGGCCGGTTATCGGCGCTTCCCTGGAACGGCGGCTGCGCGAGGACTTCGACTTCGCCGGCAGCCCGCTGGAGATCTCCGTGCGGGTGCGGGCCCACCGCTCGGCCCGGCGCTGACCAGATGCGCTTCGGGCCGAGGCTGTGCGCTAACCTCGTGGGCGGCGAAACGGGACGTGGCGCAGCTTGGTAGCGCACCTGACTGGGGGTCAGGGGTCGCAGGTTCAAATCCTGTCGTCCCGGCAACACGCAGCCAACGATTCCGGGGCGCAGCAGGCGCATCGCTCGCCGTCGATTCTCGCCGGGGACCGGAATGTAGCAACCTAGGTGTAGCAGCACGGCTCAGACTCCGATCGCAGCCGCGAGCGCATCCGCGGCGGCTTGCGCGGCGCCGTCATGACGTGCCGGTACGTCACCCGCGATCGCCACCGACGAGTGCCCGAGCATCTCGCTGACCGTCTTGAGCCCGATCCCGCCCCTTGCTCCGAGCAGCGCGGACGCGCTGGTGCCGCAGCGTGTGAACGCTGACGCCTGCGAGCCCGGCCTGCTCGTTGGCTGCGACGTTGAAGAGCCGGAGCAGGTTCCGCGGAGGTCGACAGTTGCCCGTTCTCCGTGATGGGAGGCCTTACGAACCCGGACTCATGCCACACGTCCGCTGCCTTGATCAAGCTCTGCCGCTGCGCCTTCCGATGCGACCACAGTAGCGCGACGACGCCGGGGGGAGAGCGGCAGCGCCGCCGTGACTTCGCCGTCTTCGGCTGGCGGCTGACGCCGAGCCGCCCGCCGGCCAGCACGGGGTGCCGCGCACCCGCAGCACCGCGCCGTCGGGTCGACGTCGGCCCATCTCAGTGCCAGCGCCTCGCCGCGTCACCCAGCCCGGTCGCGGCGAAACGCTGAAGCGCCGCGTCATGCCGGCCGCCGTACCCGGCGGTTGTCGTGGTCGACGAGGACGGCGTCCGCCGTGTCTGGCTCGCCTGGCACAAGGTCGCTAAGGCTCGGCTGGCCGAGCTGCAGCCGCAGGTCGGCGAACAGATCGGCGTCAAGTACCTCGGCACCCACGACCGCGGGTGCGGGAGCTACCGGGTCGTCTCGACCGTCCTGAACCGCCGTCCACCGACGTGGACTGGGACCGCTCGCGGCCATCGCCAGCTGGTCTCGACAGTGGCTACCACCGGAGGAGCCGGAGGACGCGACGCCGTTCTGAGCGACCGGGACAGCCAGGGTGAGTGTTGACCTGGCCGCGCCTTATCCCGACGATGACGAAGGTCCCCATCATGGCACCGCTCGACGACAAGCCGGCAGATGGTGTCGACCCGTACACCGCGACCCAGTGGACTAACGTGGAGCTGCTGGTCCGCACCTACGGTGACCGCATCCGCTGGGTGCTGTGGGAGAAGTGGCTCGTGTGGGACGGCACCTGCTGGGCGCGTGACCGGCGCGGTGATCGAGCTGGCCCGGCCGTGGCCCTTCACTGGACTGGCCGCGGTCGCTCCCGGGATGAGCGCAAGGCCGCGGTCAAGTGGGCTCACGTCCGAACGCCGGTCGCGGATCGGGCGATAGTCGCGCTGGCCCGCACCGGCGCCTGGCATTCCGGTGCTGCCCGACCAGCTCGACGCCGCCACGACCCGGCCGACCTCATCGCAGGACGACCGGCGTGGCCTACCGGCCCGACGCGCGGGCGCCCGTCTTCGAGCGCCTTCCTGAGCCTCGCGTGCAGCCCGACCCGGGCATGCGCGACTACCTGGCCTCGGCTGTTCGGGTCACATCGCCCTCGTCGGCGCCGTGCTCGGAGCACCCGCGCCCCTGCCGGTGTTCCACGGCGCGGGCAGCAACGGAAGACGACCCTCGTCGAGCTGGCCATGTCCGCGCTCGGCGAGTACGCGGACCTGGCCGAGCCGGACCCGCACTGCTGTCCGCAGGCGCGACACGCCCCACCGGCCGGAGCCGCGACCTGCAAAGGCAAGCGGCTGGTCGTCGCGACCGGGACGCGGACGACGGCCGCCGGCCGAACGAGCCGCTGGTCAAGACCCTGACCGGTGGCGGCGACCGGATCAAGGCACGGCCACCTGTTCAAAAGGACTCTCTTCACGTTCCCGCCGAGCCAACACGCGGTGATCCCTGGTGACCAACCGCCGCCCCGGTGATCCGCGGCGTCGAGCACGCGATCTGGCGGCGCATCCGGCTCGTGCCGTGGAGCGTCGTCATCCCCGACGCCTCAGGTCGACAAGCGGCTACCGGACCGGCTGCGCGACGGGTTGCCCGGCGTGCTCGCCTGGATGCTCGCCGGCTGCGCCGGCGGCAGGACCGCGACGGCCTCGACGACCCGGACGAGGTGCTCGCCGCCACCGAGGGCTACCGCGCGACGAGCAGGACGCGCTCGGCGGTTTCCTCGCCGACGTCTGCATCGTCAGCCCCGGCCGCCCGCGTCCGCGCCTCGCGGCTGCGCGCGAGGCGTACACGGACTGGTGCAAGGCCAACGGCGTCGACGCCGCCGGCGAAGCGTCCTCGCCGAGCGGCTCAGGCTGCGCGGCTTCCACCCCCGGCAGGGACAGGCGAGGCTGCACGCAGCTGGCAGGGGGCTCGGAGCTGGCGCGGACCGAGGGCGAGGTGACGCAGTGACCTTGGACGTGACGCAGGTTTGGAAAGTGTCGCCACGCGCGTATGTGTGGGCAAAAACTTTCCAGAACCGCGTGCACATCCAGTCCGCTCCGTCACCATAGCTCCGGCGAGCCGGCGCGGCTCCACCGAGCTGATTATCGCGCGTCCGGTAGCGGCACCGACGGCCGCCAATGGCAGTGCCCGCGCCGGCGCCACGCCCAGCCTCAGCGTCGCCGAGATCCACCGTCACGGCGCCGCGCTCATCCCACTGCCGGGCCGGCTGCGGCTTTGCGACCGCCGGTCACTCGACCGCGCTGCACCTCGGCCTGCGGCACCTGTACCAGCCGCCGCCAGCGATCGCGCCACCGGACTGGCTCACCCTCGCCGGCGTTTCGCCTCGGCTACCCGCCGCTCGAGCTCGCGCGTGGCACCGACCCGACCGAACGGCTCGACGCGATCCACGACTACGGCGCGAACTACAAGCTGGAACGCTGGCGCTCGGCGTCCGGCCGCAAACGGCTCGCGTGGTTCCACCGCGACCCGGCCGGCTGCTGGATACCCGGACTCGGCGGCGTGCCGGCGTCAGCAGCTGCCGCTCTACCGCGAGACCGACGTGCGCATCGTCGCGGCCACCGGCGACACGCTCCACCTCGTCGAGTCGAGTCATCCGTCGACGCGCTCAACAACGCCGGCCACTACGCCACCATGGGCCGGAGGCGCCAGCACACCGCCGCTGGCCAAGCTCGGCTGGCTACCGCCACGCACCGGCTATGACGCGTGCTCGCGTCTGACGCACCCGGTACCCGCGACCGATCCCGAAGGTGACCGCCTGACCAGCGCCGTCGAACGGCATGCGACCGAGGCCGCGGCCATCGAATTGCTCAAGGACAAGCTCAGCGCCACCGAGACCACCGAACCTATTGACTACTGCACCCGGTGCGGCCGCGACGCTATCTGCCGGGCGGCACCTGCCGCCGCTACGACCGGGACGCGCCGTGACACCGCACACCGTTACGGATTGGCGGACTGGTGCGTATGACGCGGGCGGTAGGCACTTACTCTTGGCCGGAGGCCAACGCCGGTGGGGCTAGGTGTTTGAACCATGAGGTCCCAGGGGCTTCCTCGTGTTTGTGCCGCTGGCCTTGTCGCCGTGCTCGCTGCGTGTGGTGGCCGTCGTCCAAGACCACTTGACTGTCGGCAGCAGCAGCGCACCGTCGAGCAGCCCGGCCGCGTCGCCGTCGCCGTCTCCGGCCTCTCAGTCGCAGCTGCAGAAGATCGTGCTGAGCCGCCCAGACCTTCCCGCCGGCTGGAAGGGCACGCCGTACCAGCCCGCACCCGACCGCTGCTGCCTTCCAGGCTGCCTTGGTGAGATCGTGGGGGCGCGCAACACAGACCGTGACAAGGTCGCGGAGGCACACGCTTCAGCTGGGCTCGGCGTTGGCAGCATTTGCGTCCTCTGCGAGCAGCTACCCGTCGCAAAGCGACCTGGATATCGACATCGCGATACTGAACAGCCCCAAGATCTCGGCTTCGTTACGAGCGTCTGTTCAGCAAGCTGCTGGCGACCTCGCTGCCGGCCGGCGCCAAGGTTGATTCGACGTCGATCAGATCACGCGGGCGGCTGGTGGCGCCAATGTTGTCGCGACCGGAGCGGGCGTGATCAGGGTCAGAGCGAACGGCCAGCGGGTCGCGGTGTACGCTGACGGTGGCATTCATCACCGAGGCCGTTGATCGAGGCCAGGTCGATACCTCAAACGCCGGCACGCCCGTGCCCGCATCGGTTGTGAGGTCGCTCGTCGCCACCGTGGCTAACCGCGCTGCCGAGGGTTAACTGCTCGGCCGTCCTCGTCGACGCAGGGTAAACAGCCGACTCGACGGCAAGTGGATCTCACACCGGACCGAACGACGCCCGGTTCGCGCTGCCCGTACCGCCGCCTGGCGCCAGCACCGCGACCACAAGCGGCAACCGGACCCGGCGCATGAAGCACTGCGAAATGGTGCGCCGCCAGGTTACACGCGCTGGACGCCGTGGTTCTGATCCAAACGGTGCGCCGGCAAATGGCAGTTGCGTGACCGGCGCGACGAGTGCGCACGTGGCCCCAGCGCCCACCCGTCGGCGCCCACGCAGACTACGAGCCGAGCTACTGCCGCTCGCTCGGCCGGCTGCCCGATGTCAGGCGTCATCTCGACGCCCTTACCAAGGCACGATAACCTTCTCCTGACCTCGGCTGCCACCTGGGCCGGTGCGTCATCAGCGATCGTGTCCGCCATCCAGGATTACCTGGACTGGGTGCCGGCCGGCGAGCCAGACCCGCTGCCCGGCCGGGTGGTCCGCTGACTGACCGTCCTTCGCCGTGATCGCCGTGACAGGGATGCGAGGACGTGGGCAGCCGCGCAACAGCCATCGGTGTTCGACGGTCGGGTAATCGACGTCTGCTCTGGGTTGCCGGGATTGTCCCACGCCAGGTCGATCTGGTCTGGGCCGACATCTTCGCCTGCCCCGGTGGTGTGTCGATGGTCGAAGGCACCTCAGCGGGCTGTCGTTCACCTACGAGCCGATCGGGTTCCATTTCGGTCAACAGGACAGCCGCGCGTCCGATTCCTCGACGAGGTGAAGGCGTTCGAAGCCACGATGACCGTTCCCGATGAAGATCAACTCGCGCTCGCGTCGGCGAAGCGCCCTGCCGACCTCGCCGACGACGAGCAGGCTGCGCGACCTCGAACAATGGGCCGCGGCTACAACGCGGCGGCCAAAACGCGCTGGAAGGCCACGAAGGTCGAGCACCCGGCACCGCCGTGCACGCTCGGCGTGCTCCAGGTTTACCAAGGCGCGGCAGCAGCGCTCGCGCGGCTGGAGGCGTGGGCGGCGGCGCGACCGCCCGCCCCGACCGTTGGCGACGAGCGGCAGCGTGCCCGGACCGGATGGACCGGGCCAACGCCTACTCAAACGCGCTGGCCTGGACGATGGCCCACCACGACGTGCAGCACCGTTCGTGCATGCCCGCAGCAGGTGCACATCATGCGCGCGGTCAGCCCGTCAGCGTTCGTCATTCGCTCGCTGACAAACGAACGCCCGCCACCCATAGCTGACACGGCTGCCCCGGCGCGTTGGAGAGGCGCCCGCCCAGCTCTGCGAGATGATCTGCGGCGCACTGCTCGGCGGGCCTGACCCCGGTGAGTTCGTGTTCCCGAAGTATCTACACGCACCGAACCTGGCTTCGCGCCATGTGACCGCGGGTGATCAGTCAACGCCGTCCAGCAGATCGGCCACCGGCGCGCTCCTGCCGCTGCATGTCCTTGTTTGCGCGGGGCGAGTCAGGCCTCGCCGCGGCGCAGCGCGCGATCGCTTTCTGGGTGGTGGGCTGCGTTCGGGGTACGAACGGACCGCGTCATGATCCGCCTACTGATCGCCGCGCGCTGTTGATGTTGGGCATCGTCAGCCTTGCTATGCCGGACGCGCAGACACGGCCATTTCCGTGCCCGCAGGTCGGGCGCACCGCGGCGAGCAGTGGCCGTCCCCATACGCAGGATTCGCGGCTGGCTATCGGCGCGGCCTCGCCGATCCGGCCACGGACACCATTGAAAGTCCGACGTGTGGCCCGCAAAGACGGGCAGGGCCTGATGCAGCACGACAACGACCTGGCCAAAGCGACCGACTCGACCGGGCTTGTGTCGGACCGGACACTGGCCGACATTAGGGCGAACACGTCCGCATGAAAGACGGTTCGGTGCCGGAAACGCCGTCGACGAATACCTCGCCCAAGTGTGGTGGCGTCCGGTAAGCACGCGTCCTGCATTACAGGGCCACAACTATGCGACGCGGAGTGGCCGCCGCGATGCGGTCGACAGATTGCCCGCGCGCTGGTGCCGGATCATGGTTGCTTCAGTGCCTCAGGTGACTGCGTTCCGCAGCGTGCTACCCGGCTATTTCTATCAACTCGGTGTCGTGTCCGGCGCCTATGCGGCGCAGGTAAGCGCTTCAGGCGGGTTGCGGATCGATTGTCCCGTTTGCTGGGCAACACCGCCCGTCATCGTGGATCAAGCCCTATATCAACGCGGGCGTGCCAGTCGACTATGGACATACAGCCATGCTCAGGACGTGCAGGCGGGGCAGTGGCCGTTCGGGCGGGTGTTGACTGCTGACATCGCCGCGACCAGGTCAGTGATCGGGTGCCCAGCATGAGCGCCGCCACGCATGGACCGGATCGACCAGGCCCCCGCATGGGTGCCGGTGTCCACCCCGGCCTGTTTCAGCTCGTAGTAGACGAACCGCGCGGCCGTCGGCAGCGCCTCGGCGGCGGCTCGTGCTGGCGCAGCACGGCCAGGCAGGCCGCGTTGCAGCCGCCGGGCTTTCGTGCCGGGCGCGGGAGAGGGCCGCTGTCATCAGTGATTAAGCTACGCGCGTCTGCCGGTAGATCTTCCGGGCGGCTTCGGCGCGTTCCTCCGGGACTGGCCGGGTTCGGTGCCGGCGGCTTCCCGCCACGCCGCCGACCAGGCTTCGTCGAGCAGTTCCGTAGTCAACAGGTCGCCGGTCTGGCGCTGGTTGTAGGCGGCGTTCGGCGGCGCCGCTGGGCCCTTCCCAGGTGGTGGTGGTGGTGGTTGGGTAGGTTCGGACACGAGTCGGTCTCCTGTTCGAGCAGGTTGCCGGTCAAGGCGCATAAACCGGTGTTGACGCACCGCCGGGGCCACTTCGTCGCCAGCAATCCGTACAGCAACGCGGCTCAGTTCGTGGTTGTCCGTCATCGGGCGCAGATGACGGGAGGCGCGAACACGGGAGGCTATCGTGACGATGGCGGATGTCGGCAGGCGGCCCGCGCACCTGGGGGTCAGGGGGTCGCAGGTTCAAATCCTGTCGTCCCGACTGGACCAACGGCTGCCGCGGGGCCACCCCTTCGAACGCCTGCGGGCACCGGACGAGCGGAGTTTCGTGACCAGCCCCCGCAGCACGCCGGATCAAGCCGACGCGTGATCACCGTCCGGAACCTGCTCAGTGCGCTGCGGGCTGGCCGGCGTTCCGCTCTTCCTCTGGCTGCTGCTCGGCCCGCAGGCCGACGTGGCTGCCATCGTCGTCCTCGCATTGGCCAGCTTCACCGACTGGCTGGACGGTGTGCTGGCCCGCCGGCTTGGGCCAGTACAGCCGACTCGGCGGCCTGCTCGACCCAGCCGCGGACCGGCTCTACATCCTCGCCGCGCTCATCGGGCTGGTGCTGCGCAACATCATCCCGTGGTGGCTCGCGGCCCATGCTGATCGGCCGGGACCTGGTCCTTGCGCTCACCCTGCCGGTGCCGGCGACGGCTACGGCCGCCAAGGTGCACTACCTCGGCAAAGCGGCCACCTTCGCGCTCCTCTACGCCTTCCGTTCCTGCTGCTGGCCTCGGAGGGGCACCGTGGCGCCGACATCGCCCGTCCGATGGCATGGGCGTTCACGATCTGGGGGACGGCGCTGTATCTCAGCGGTCCGGCGGCGTCTACCTCCGGCAGTGCTACACGCTGGTCCGCGCCGACCGCGCCGCACCCGGAGGCGAGCGCGTCATGAGCGCGCCGCCCGGCGGCAACGGTCGCGCGGCTACCTCGCCGACCTGCTCACCAATACTCGATCCGGGCTATGCGGCGGCCGCGGGCGGCGACGGGACGGCACGGCGACGCCCACCAGCTGGGCCACAACTAGTCGGTGGCGGCCGTGTGTGCCGTCGTCGGGGCCATCCTGACGGTGGCTTACGTCCACACCCGGGACAGCGCGCCGACACCAGCCGCGCCAAACGTGCTCTCATCGCCAAGGTTCGGGCCGCGCAGGACGCCGCCAGCGGCTGGCCACTCAGGCCAGCCGCTCAGCGGCCAGGTGGCCCAGCGCCCGCCAGCGCGCCTCGGGACACACCCGAGCGGTAAGGAGCTGACCCGGGCAGAGGAGCGAGCGGCACGGTGGCCGTTCACGGCCCGGCTTCGGGTGACGTTGACCAACCCACGAGCGGCGAACGGCAGTACACCGACCTTGACGTGCGTGCCGTGGTCAACGAGCTGTGGCTGTCCGGCGCGGAGTCCATCGCCGTGAACAACATCCGACTCACACCCACCAGCGCGATCAGGATTCTGCGGGGTCGGCCGTCTCGTCGACTTCCAGCCACTCACCGCGCCCTACACCGGTCCGGGCCATCGGCTCGCCCGCCCAGCTCGACAGCCGCTTCACGGTGAGCGACGTGGCCAACCGGTTACCGCACGCTGGCGTCGGCGTTCGGGCTCGGGTTCCGGATCAGCCAGTCGAAGCAACTCTTCGCCCTGCCCGCCACCGACCCGCACCGCAACCGGTACGCGCGGCCGGGCAGTATCGTCCGCCGCGCCGACCGGACGGGAGTGGCGGCTCGTGATCCCCGCCCGCTCGCCCTGCTCGCCGGAATCCTCGTCGGCGTCGTCCTGCGATCCGACCGTGCCCGGCTCGCTCGAGCCGTACCTGCCGATCGCGGTCATCGCCGCCCTCGACGCGGTGTTCGGCGGGATCCGGCGCGTCTGGTCTACCGGCATCTTTGACGCGCGAAGGTGTTCGTCGTGTCGTTCATCTCCAACACGCTCATCGCCAGCCTCATCGTGTTCGTCGGGGACAAGCTCAGGGGTCGGATCCGCGCTCACCACAGCAGCGGTCGTCGTCGTCCTCGGCATCCGCATCTTCGGCAACGCCGCCGCCATCCGCCGACACCTGTTCCACGCATGACTACCCCACAGAAACCGCTTCCGCATGCGACGCTCCGCGCTTTCGCAGGGACCCCGAAACGTGAGCTCGAAACCAAAGTCGAGGAAATCCGGGAGCACCGCGCTTCCGCCAAGTTCGCGGTTCGACGATCCGAAGCCGGCCGCGCCCGCCGCGACCCCCGCTGAGGCCGTCGAGACCCAAGCTGAGGCCCCGGAAACCACGCTCGCGCGCACCGCGGAAGCGGCCCACCCGGGCGGCCAGCGTGCTGATCGGGGTGCTGCTCGCGGCGCCCTCGGCTTCGCCATCGCGGTCCAGGTTCGGTCGGTCTCGTCCTCCGACGCGCTGGCCGGGGCACGACCGGACGAGCCTGGCCCGGATCCTGGCCGACCTCAACGACCGGCAGTCCCGCCTGCAGAGGCCAGATCGAAGCAGCTGCAGGGCGAACTCCGCAAGCTCGACGCCAGCGGCAGTAACGACACCGCAGCGCGGGACGCCGCGCAAGCGCAAGGCCGACGCGCTCGGTGTGCTCACCGGAACGCTGCCCGCCACGGGCCCTGGCATCGTCCTGACCATCAACGACCCGAAGGGGCAAGCTGCTCGTCGAGGATCTCCTCGACGTCGTCGAGGAACTGCGTGGATCCGGGGCGGAGGCGATGCAGTTCGGCCCGGTGCGGGTCGGGACGTCGAGTGCGTTCGTCGACACCGACGACGGCGTCCAGCTCGACGGCGTTGGTTTGCGTACGCCGTACCGAGTGCTCGCGATCGGCCCGCCGTCCACAATGGCAACGGCGTTGCGCATCCCCGACGGTGTGGTGGCCACGGTCGAGGCTGCCGGCGGCACGCGAGCATCGATCAGCGCAGCTCGATCGACATCAAGGTGCTGCGCATGTTGCCGAACACGAAGTACTCCACTCCCACGAAGTGATCGCCCGCCGCCGGGTAAGGTCGCGGAGCGGGACGAAGGGAATTCACCAGCAGGCAGGAGGCGCGGCGCTCGTGACCGAGTCGAAGATCCCGGACGATCTGAAGTACACCAGCGAGCACGAGTGGGCGCGTATCGGCGACGGTGCGGACGGCCGTCCCGTGGTGCGAGTCGGCGTCACCGACTACGCGCAGCAGTCGCTCGGTGACGTCGTGTATGTGCAACTGCCCGACGTCGGCACCACCGTGAGCGCCGGTGAGGTTCTCGGTGAGATTGAGTCTACGAAGAGCGTGAGCGATCTCTTCGCACCGGTTACGGGCACGGTGGTCGCGCGAAACGACGGGGTGCAGGACACGCCCGAACTCGCCAACACCGATCCCTACGGTGACGGCTGGTTGCTCGAGATCGTCGTCGCCGATGGTGATGCGCTGAGCGACCTTCTCGACGCGCCAACCTATGCCGCGCAGATCGCGGGGAATTAGACGCAACCTCGACCTCCGATTGACCCTCGCTCGGAGCCGCAACTAGGCTCCTACGCCGACGGTCTGAGGGTTGTTTCGCAGCTTCGGTGAGGTTGCATCCGATCCGAAGGTGTCGAGCAGCGGACGGTATCGCGAGTGGTCTGCCCGACATGCGGAACGGAGAACCCGAGCTCCAGCCGGTTCTGCTCCTCTTGCGGTGCGGCGTTGACACGGGTGAGTCCATGACCGATACATCGATCTTCAACCCCACCACAGCGGCCCGGCGGAGGGAGACACCGACTTCTGCCGAAGCGCACCGCAGTGCGATAGACGCGTTGCCGCCGGGATCGGCCCTGCTCGTGGTTAAGCGCGGGCCGAACGCCGGGAGCAGGTTCCTGCTCGACCGGGACGTCACGACCGCCGGCCGTCATCCGGACAGCGACATCTTCCTCGACGACGTCACCGTGTCGCGCCAGTCATGCCGAGTTCCGCCGCGAGAGCGGTGGCTTCGCTGCGTCACGTGACGTCGGATCGCCTCAACGGCACGCTATCGTCAACCGGGAACGTATCGACTACGCGGTGCTCAGCGAGCTCGGACGAGGTGCAGATCGGCAAGTTCCGGTTGGTGTACCTGACCGCCGTCGCCGGCGCCGACCGCGCGAGCAGGTACCGCGCGCACGCGCGCTGGATGGCAGGTCGGGAGGCGCGGGAAAGGGGTAGCGCCCCATGACCGCGGCTGAGCGCGATCAAGTCGGCACGATCAGCATCGGCGAGGTGCTCAGCCAGCTGCGCGCGCGACTTTCCGGACGTGACGATCAGCAAGATCCGCTTCCTCGAGGACCGAGGGCCTGGTGGCGCCCGGCACGTACCCCGTCCGGGCTACCGAAAGTTCGCCATGGCGATCGTCGCCCGGCTGCGCTACGTGCTGACTCAGCAGCGCGACCACTACCTGCCGCGTTGCGGGTGATCCAGCGAGCACCTCGACGCGCTCGACCGCGGCCTGGCGCTGCCGGCGCTGACCCGGCGGTCGTACCGCGCTCGGCCGCGGATCGCCTGCCGAGCGTTCCTAGCCGCTGACGGACTTCGCGGCTTCATCCCGCAGCCTGCGGCTCTCACGCGAGGAGCTGCTCAACAGGCCGCGGACATCGCGCGCCGAGCAGCTGCAGCGAGCTCGAGCAGTTCGGCCTGATCTCGACGGCCGGCAGCGGCGACCGTTTCGACGCCGACGCGCTCGCCGTGGCCAGATCGTCGGCGAGCTGTGCCGCTTCGGGATCGGAGCCGCCGCCACCTGCGCGCCGTTCCGCAGCGCGGCCGACCGCGAGGTCGGACTGGTCGAGCCAGGTGGTCGCGCCGTTGGCGACGCCAACGCGACTCCGAAGCCCGGGCCCGCGCCGCAGGACACCGATCCGGGAGCTGGCCGCCCTGTCCGTCCGGCTTTGCACGCGCGCTGCTGAGTCCGCCGCGGGCCTGCGCGACACCAGTCGAGCGGCGGCTCCGACGGCGCTCAGGGTTGCCACCGCTCAGCGCCGGTACGCGGCGTGCGCGTCGAGCAGCGCAGCCTGAGCTTGGGGACGGTCGCGATGAAGGCATTGGAAGTCTTGGGCGTCCGCGTCGAGACTCCCCGCCAGCCAGCCGGTCGTGCTGCTCGCGCGAAGTGGACGGAACCCGGTACCTGCCGATCTGGATCGGCGCCGTTGAGGCCTCCGCGATCGCCTTCGCCCAGCAGGGCGTCGTCCGGCCGCGGCCGCTGACCCACGACCTGATGCGGGACGTGATCGACGCGCTCGGTCTCACCGCTGCAAGCGGTTCGGATCACCGAGATCCGCGACGAGGTCTTCCTACGCCGAACTGGTGCTTCGCAGGCGGCGTCGTGGTCAGCGCCCGCCCGTCCGATGCCATCGCGCTCGCGCCTTGCGCACCGACACCCCATCTACGCGGCCGAGACGGTGCTGGACGGGCCGGGGTTCCGGTGCCCGACGACATCGGTGCCCACGTCCCGGAAGCCTCCGGCGGACGCGGAGGGTGAGGTCGGGGCGTTCCGCGAGTTTCTCGACACCATCCTCACCCGAGGACTTCGCCGCAGGTGGCGACCGCTGACCGGCCGGTGCTGAAGTCTCATTCTCAGGTCGAGGAGTTACATCTGCGGTGCGGTCCCCGCGCGTCGCGTTGACCCTGTGGCTGGGTCGCGTCCTAGCGTCGCGGAAGAGGAATCAGCGACCGTGGGGATTTCCGGTCAGGCAGAAGATGCCGTCCGTTATCGGCGGCATCGAGGAGCGAGGTGGGCATGACCGGGTTCTCTGGACGACGCCTCAGCCGTCCAACCCAGCGTCGATCAGCCTCGCTCGTTCGACGCGCCGGCGCGCTAGCCCGAGGGCGGCAGCGGCTACCGCGGTCCTACCGGCGCGCGCCGCCGCCGGCATCACCTACCGTCAGCTCGACTACTGGGCCCGTACCGGTCTGGTCGTGCCGTCCGTGCGGTCCGCGGCGGGATCCGGGCAGCCAGCGGCTGTACTCGTTCCAGCGACATCCTGGTGCTCAAGGTGGTCAAGCGGCTGCTCGACGCGGGCGTCTCCCTGCAGCAACATCCGCGCCGCGCGTCGCGCACGCTGCGCGCTCGCGGCGTGGACGACCTGGCCCGCATCACGCTTGATCCTCCGACGGCACCACCGTGTACGAGTGCACGTCAGCCGAAGAAGGTCGTCGACCTGCTGCGCAGGCGGCCAGGGTGTGTTCGGCATCGCGGTGAGCGGGGCGCTGCGCGAGCTCGCCGGCTCCTCGGCCGACTTCCCGGCGGAGGTCGTCAGAGCCGGCGCCAGAAGGCGATCGACGAGCTGTCTCGACGCCGGCTGAACCGACCCCGCCGGCTAGCCCGTCGGCGCCGGTCTCCGGTGTTAGCTTGAACCTGGTAACGTCAGAGTCCGGCCGATTACCCGCACGGGAGAGTCCGTCCGATCCGATGGATCGGCGGCGCCGAAGGGGCAATACTCCCAGAACCTCTCAGGCAGCGCGGACCGTTCGGGAGGCCGCTCTGGAGGGAACCCGACTAGAGGGGGACCGCGGGAGACCGCGGGTAGTTGACGACCGCGCCCGGAGCCTGTGATGACCCTGCACCCCACGCCCATCCGCCCATCCGCCGCTTCGAGGCGTCGACCTGCCAGTGCGGAGGCACGCTCATGACCGCCACCGACGTTCGTCCCGCCGAATCGCTCGCCGACCTCGTCCGGCCGGCCGCCGTTCGCGCGCCGCCATATCGGCACCAGCCCGGCACCGGACCAGCAACGCATGCTCGACGCTCGTCGGCTTCAGCTCCGTCGACGCCCTGCTCGACGCCGCCATCCCGCAGACGATCCGCGAGCGGACGGCTCTGGCTGATCCCGCCGGCCGCCGTCCGAGCCCGAGGTGGCCGCCGAGCTGCGCGCGCTCGCCGGCCGCAACCGGTCGCCGACGTCGATGATCGGCCTGGGCTACTACGGCACGGTCACGCCGCCGGTGATCCGGCGCAACGTGCTCGAGAACCCGGCCTGGTACACCGCCTACACGCCGTACCAGCCCGAGATCTCGCCAGGGCCGGCTCGAGGCGCTGCTCAACTTCCAGACCGATGGTCGAGCGACCTCACCGGCCTGCCCGATCGCCAACGCGTCGCTGCTCGACGAGGCGCACCGCCGCCGCCGAGGCGATGACGCTCGCGCGCCGTGCGCTCGACGGCACGGCCGGCGACCGCGTCTTCGTCGTCGACGCCGACGCCCTGCCGCAGACGCATCGCGGTGGTGCGCACCCGCGCCGAGCCGCTGGGCATCGAGGTCGTCGTCGCCGACCTCGACGACGGCGCTGCCGCGACGGCGACGCTGTTCGGCGTCCTGCGTGTCAGTACCCGGGCGCGTCCGGCCGCGGTGCGCGACCCGCGCGCCGATCGTCGACGCGGCGCACGAGCGGCGGCGCGCTCGTCGCGTCGTCGCCGCCGACCTGCTGGCGCTGACGCTGCTCGCGCCGCCCGGGCGAGCTCGGGCGCCGACGTCGTCGGTCGGCACCGCGCAGCGGTTCGGCGTGCCCGATGGGCTACGGCGGTCCGCACGCCGGCTACCTGGCGGTCGCGCGACGGCCTCGAGCGGCAGCCTGCCCGGCCGCCTCGTCGGCGTGTCGCGTCGACGCCGACGGCCGCCCGGCGCTACCGCCTGGCCCTGCAGACCCGCGAGCAGCACATCCGCCGCGAGAAGGCGACCAGCAACATCTGCACCGCGCAGGTGCTGCTCGCCGTGATCGCCGTCGATGTACGCCGTCTACCACGGCCGCGACGGGCTGCGCGGCGATCGCCGCGCGGGTCCACGGCTGGCCGCGGCGCGGCCGCGCGGGCTGCTGCGGACGGCGGGCTCGACGTCCTCGCACGACGCGCTTCTTCGACACCGTCACCGTGCGCGTGCCCGGTCATGCCGACGACGTCGTCGACCGCGGCCCGCGACCGCGGGCATGCAACCTGCGCCGGGTCGACGCCGACACCGTCGGCGTCGTCCTGCGACGAGGTCGACGAGCCCGACGACCTGACAGGCGTCTGGCGAGCTGGCTTCGGCCTCCGGCGCGTCCGACGTCACGCGGCCTCGACGCCGGCATCGCACGGAGCGCTCGCCGGCGCTGCGCCACGTCGACCAGCCGTACCTCACCCACCCGGTCTTCCACCGGCACCGCCGCGAGACCGCAGATGCTGCGCTACCTGCGCCGGCTCGCCGGACGCGCGACTACGCGCTCGACCGCGGCATGATCCCGCTCGGCTCGTGCACGATGAAGCTCAACGCCACGACCGAGATGGAGCCGATCACGCTGGCCGGGCTTCGCCGACGCTCGCACCCGTTCGCGCCGGCCGACCAGGCCGCGGGCTACCGCGCAGCTGATCGCCGAGCTGCGAGGCGTGGCTGTGCGCGATCACCGGCTACGACGCGCGTCTCGCTGCAGCCCAACGCCGGCTCGCAGGGCGAGCTCGCCGGGCTGCTGGCGATCCGCGGCTACCACCGCGCCCGCGGCGACGAGCCGCCGCGACGGTCTGCCTGATCCCGTCGTCAGCGCGCACGGCACGAACGCCGCCAGCGCGGTGATGGCCGGGATGCGGGTCGTCGTCGTGGCCGGCGACGACCGACGGCAACGTCGACCTCGACGACCTGCGCGCGCAGATGCGAGCCGAGCACGCCGACGCGCTCGCCGCGATCGATGGTCACCTACCCGTCGACCCACGGCGTCTACGAGGAGCACCATCGCCGAGATCTGCGCAGCTCGTGCACGACGCCGGCGGGCAGGTCTACGTCGACGGCGCCAACCTCAACGCGCTGGTCGGGCGTCGCCGCGGCCCGGGCAGTTCGGCGCCGACGTCTCGCACCTCAACCTGCACAAGACGTTCTGCATCCCGCACGGCGGCGGCGGCCCGGGCGTCGGCCCGGTCGGCGGTGCGCGCGCACCTGGCGCCGTACCTGCCCAACCACCCGCTGCAGCGCCGAGCCGGGCAGCGCGAGCGGGATCGGCCGCGGTCAGCGCGCGCGCCGTGCGGCTCGGCCGGCATCCTGCCCGATCTCGTGGGCCTACATCCGCGCTGATGGGCGCCGGACGGGCCTGCGCCTGCGCCACCGCGGCGGCGATCCTCGCGCGCCAACTACGTCGCCGGCACGGCTCGCGCGACGCACTTCCCGGTGCTCTACAGCGGCCGAGACGGGCTGGTCGCGCACGAGTGCATCCTCGACCTGCGCCCGATCACCAAGGACGACCGGCGTCACGGTCGACGACGTCGCCAAGCGCCTCATCGACTACGGCTTCCACGCGCCGACGATGTCGTTCCCGGTCGCCGGCACGCTGATGGTCGAGCCGACCGAGAGCGAGGACCTGGCCGAGACTCGACCGCTTCGTCGACGCGATGATCGCGATCAAGGCCGAGATCGACCGGGTGGCCGGCGGGAGAGGCCCGCCGCGGGCGAGTCGCCAGCTGCGCGGCGGCGCCGCACACGGCGTGAGCCGCTGGCCGCGTGATGTCAAAATGCCTGCTGGCCGCGCCGAAGTCGGAGATACCGCGGGCGCGACCCCTGCCGACGGTGCATTGCCGCCGGTGCGGCGCGCCGACGGCGCGCTGTACCGCAACCTCGTCTGCGCCTGCCCACCGTGGTGGAGGTGAATTCGAGCTAATAACTGGCTCTGCGAGCCGGAGCAGGTCCGTCCAGCCGCAGCCTCGCCGTGAAGACGAGAAGTTTCGGAAAGTCGGAATTCCGGGTGTCGACGGTTTGATGCGCTAGCGCGCTTGATCGGTAGAGGCGGCGCGAAGCGCAGTTCTGCAGACCGCCAGCTCAGGATGAACCAGGCCGACGGCTCGACCGCCCGAGTTGCGCCTCGGCCGGAACCCGGCCGCTTCGCGAGCGCAAGAGCCGGCCGAGCCCCGTCGAGAACGGGCCAAGGCGGTGGCCTGGGAGGCCACTCCGCAAGCGGGATCGGCGCGGAGTTCTTCGAGGCGTACCAGTCCATCGCCGAGCTGCGGAGCAGCGAGCCGGGTACCGGCTGAGCACCATGGCCGGCTGGTCGAACCGATGCTGCCTCGCTCGCTGGGGCAACCCATTACACTCCGATCTCATGGGACGACGCGATCACACTCGTCGCCGACGAGCTCGCGCGCTGGCCGACCCGAACCGGGCGGTTTCTACACCTCGCTGGCCGCGCCAGCAATGAAGCCGCGTTCGTCTACACAGCTGCTGGCCCGTCGACTGGGCACCAACAACCTGCCGGACTGCTCGAACATGTGCCACGAGTCCAGTCGGCGGCGCTCGACCGAGACGATCGGCATCGGCAAGGGCACCGTCACGCTCGAGGACATCTCGAGCACTGCCGACGCTGATCCTCATCGTCGGCCAGAACCCGGGCACCAACCACCCGCGCATGCTCACCGCCCTGGACGGAGGCCAAGCGCACGCGGCGCGCCAGATCGTCGCGATCAACCCGCTGCCCGGAGGCCGGCTGATCGCGCTTCCAGCAACCCGCAGACACCGCGTGGACGCGGCGGTCCGGGCACGCGACTGGCCGACCAGCTACCTGCCAGGTGCGGGTCAACGGCGACATCTGGCGCTGTTCGCGGGCTCGTGCCAAGGTGCCTTGGCGTTGGCGTACGAGTCGCCCGGCACGTGATCGACCGCGACATTCGTCGACGGCCTGCACCGACTCGGGCTTCGTGGCGCCGGCCGCGCAGGCGTGGCGAGCGACCGATGGACGACCGCGAGCCAGATGCGGCCTCGCACCCGAGCGCAGATCGAGGAGCTCGCTGCCGACGTCGTCGCGCTCGAGCGTCATCGTGCCTGCTGGGCGCATGGGCCTGACCCAGCACCAGCAACGCGGTCGCGACGATCCGCGAGATCGTCAACCTGCTGCTGCTGCGGGGCAACATCGGCAAGCCCGGCGCGGGCCTGTCGCCGGTCCGCGGGCACAGCAACGTCCAGGGCGACCGCATTATGGGCATCTGGGAGAAGATGCCCGACACGTTCCTGGACGCGCTGCGATGACGGAGTTCGGCTTCGATCCGGCCCGAGCACACGGGCTGGGACACCGTCGACGCCGATCCGGGCCATGCGCGACGGCAAGGCCGACGGTGTTCATGGCGCTGGGCGGCAACTTCGTAGCCGCGACCCCGGACACCGCCGTCATCGAGAAGGCGATGGGCAAGCTGGCGCTGACCGTCCAATGTCGCCACCAAGCTGAACCGTTCGGCACCTTGTTCCAGCGGCCGGCGGCGCGCTGCCGCTGCCCCGCCCTCGGCCGGACCGAACGGGACGTCCGCGGCGGCAAGCCCCGGAACAGCGCCTGGTCACCGTCGAGGATTCGCTAATGAGCATGGTCCGACGCCCTGCTGCCGGCTGGCGCTCCGCGTCGGACCAGCCGGGCAGCGAGGCTGGCATTAGCTGGCCGAGCTCGGCCACCGGGCCATGTTCGGCGGAGACCCGGCTGGCGGGCCGCGTGGTGCGGACTCGCTACCGGATCAATCCGCAAGCGCATCGAGCGCGTGGTGCGCCGGTCACGCCTTCGAGCAACGGGTAAAGCCACGCCCGGCGGAGCCATGCTGCCGCGCGGCCCGCACGACACGCGCAATCGTCCCCTTTCGCTGGCGTGACCGGCAAGAGCGCGGTTCACGGTGAATCCGCCGTGACTTCGGGTGAGGGGCCCTGACGGGCACTCTGCCGGCGCGAGACGGTGCGCTCGCGGCACGGCGACCAGTTCAACACCGCTGGCATGCGGCCCGAACGACCGCTACCGAGGCGTCGGGCGGCGGTGCGACGGGTGGTGTTCGCTCACCCGGACGACCAGCGACCGCGGACCGCAGGACGGCGATTCCGGCGGACCTGATCAGCGTGTGGGCGGGACGGCGAGCGCCGGGCCAGCGGCGGTTCCGGGCCAGGGGCAGGCACCCAACTGGCGCGCGGGCGTCGCGCCGTGGCGGCCTACCTCCCGGAGGCCAACGTGCTGGTGCCGCAGCTGCGGGATCGGCTGGTGGGCAGCAACAACTCCCCACGTCGAAGTCGATCGTCATCCGTGTGGAGGCGGCCGTGTCTCAGCCGAACGAGGTCAGGCCGCAGCCCGAAAGGGCTTGAGGTGGATCGTCAGGCGGCGCGGCAGCGCTGGCGTGGCGGCCAGCCATCTCGCGGCGCCGGGCCGCTACCGCACGGCCATCTGGGAGAAGTTCGCCGGTGTCCTCGGCGAGCACGATCCCGCTTGCACAGTATGAAGGCTCCAGCCCCGCTCCGATGACTCAGCCACTGACCAACGCAGGCTCCTCGGCGTCGTTCGTGGAGCTCCGGCACCGCGGCTCGTGCGCGCACATCTTCCTACCCCAGTGCGTCCCGTCGTTGGAACGCGTGATCTCAGACACAGCGTAATGCTCGATAGGTTGTCGCGCTAAACATATCCGCCGCGTGGTGGACCGCTGTTAGCAAATCGTGACAACGCTTTCAGGATACGCCGTCCACATCTTGTGCCCGATGCAGCGCATCGCCGCGGGTGCGGGGCAGCCAGTCTGCCCGCACAGCCGGAAAGCCGGCCCCGGTCAACGCCTCGATGACGGAGGTCGTCGTCGTCGACCACGGCGGCGACGACTCGTGTTCGGCGAGGGCACGCACGACGCCGAGTTTGAACGTGGCCGCCGGGCGGTGGTCGTAGTTGCCGCGCAGCAGACACCGGCCCGGCCGGCAGGCCGTGCTCGTCCGAGCCACGCCTCGGTGAGCGGGCGAAGCCATTCCGGCCGGCCCGACAGCCACATGATCTCATGCTCGGCGGATGGGAGCTCGGCCAGTTTCGCGTCCCTCGGCGAGCACCGGATCGGTGCCGGCGGCGCCTGTGGAACGCGCCCCCAGCTCGCGCCGTCCGTTCTCGATGAAATGCAACCGGTGGCGCACGTCGGACGACGACCCCATCGATGTCCACGACGGCCAGGGTTCGCCGCGGTCGCCCCACGCTCGCCAACACTACGGTTCCGCGAGCCGGTAGAATTGCCGCCCCGTGCGCTTCCTCCGATGCTCATCCGTTGCACGAGCTGACCTACGACGACGTCTTCATGGTGCCTCGGCACCCATCGGTCGCGTCTCGTGACGACGTTAACTGCACGGTTCAGGACGGCACCGGGGCGAGCGATCCCGATCGTCGTGGCCAACATGACGGCGGTGGCGGGCCGGCGCATGGCCGAGACGGTCGCGCGCCGAGGTGGTCTGGCGGTGCTGCCCCAGGACATCCCGCTGCCCGGGTGGTCCGCCGAGGTCGTGGAGTGGGTCAAGCAACGGCACCCGGTGTTCGACACGCCGTTGACCCTCGACCAGCATCAGACCGTCGCGCGAGGCGCTTGCGCTGATGCCCAAACGCGCGGCCGCAACTGGCCGATAGTGGTCGCCGACGACGGCTGACCCGTCGGGCGTGGTCACCGAGGCCGACTGCGCCGAGGTCGACCGCTTCGCCCAGGTGCACGACGTGGATGTCGCCCGGACCTGATGGCGCTGCCGCGACACGGCCGATCCGCGGCAGGCGCTCGAGGCGGCTCGAGGCCGCCCACCGCCGCATGGCCCCGGTGGTCGGGACCGCGCCGGCGCACTGCGCGGCCTGATCACGCGTACCGCGGCGCTGCGCTCGACGCTCTACGCGCCGAACGTGGACTGCCGCCGGCCGGCTGCGGGTCGCCGCGGCGATCGGCGTCAACGGCGACGTCGCCGCCCAGGCGCGAAGGTCTGCTGGCCGCCGGGGTCGACACTGCTGGTCGTCGACACCGCGCACGGTCACCAGCGAGCGCATGCTCGGCGGCGCTGCGGACGGTGCGCCCGGCTGGCCCCGACGGTGCCGTGGTGGCCGGCAACGTCGTGCCCGGCTGAAGGCGTGCGGGATCGGTCGACGCGGGCGCGGACGATCGTCAAGGTCGGCGTCGGGCCAGGGCGCGATGTGTACCACGCGGATGATGACCGGTGTCGGGCCGCCCGCAGTTCTCGGCTGTCTTGGAATGTGCCGCCAGCGGCCCGCGAGCATGGGCTCGCCACGTCTGGGCGGACGGCGGAGTCCGGCACCCGCGCGACGTGGCGCTCGCCCTGGCCGCCGGGGCGGCGGCGGTGATGATCGGCTCGTGGTTCGCCGGGTACCTACGAGTCGCCCGGTGACCTGCACGCACGACGCCGGACGGGCGCGTACTAAGGAAGTCTTCGGGATGGCCTCGGCGCGCGCCGGTCGGGTCCGCCGCACCGGCGAGGGTCGGCCTTCGACCGCGCCCGCAAGCGCTGTTCGAGGAGGGCATCTCCTCCACGTCGGATGTACCTCGACCCCGGCGCGCTCGGGCGTGGAGGACCTGATCGACGGGATCATGCGCCGGCGTCCGCCCAGCCGTGCACCTACGCGGGCGCGACCACGTCTGGAGGAGCTCCACGAGCGGGCCGTGGTCGGCGTCCAGTCGCCGGGCCGGCTTCTGCCGAGGGGCGCCCCCGCCGACCGGGTGTGGCGCCAGCGCTCAGGCCGTAACGACGCGCTTGTGCATGCCGCGCAGGCGCCACGCGAACACGAAAATCTCTCCGAGGCCGCGGATCAGGAAGAGCGCGAGTCCGACCAGAGTCGCGACAGTGGTGATGGCCACGCCCGGGCTGGCGATGGGGATGATCGCGGCGATCACGCTGAGTCAGCACGCCGAGGAAGCCCCACCACACCCGGTCCTCCAGAGCCGGTGAAGGCGGCGAACAGGTAGGCGACACCGAGCATGAAGAACCACAGCGCACACCCGATCAGGATCGCGACGACGCCGGCCCCGGGGTGGATGGAGCAGATGATCGCGCCGATGATCGCCAGGGCGCCGAGGATCACGCCCACGACCGACCGGGTGCCCCCGGGAGATCACGACAGCACGACGAGGCCGGAGGAGGCAACAGGACGATCCCGAACAGCAGCCCGAGCACCGGCGCGGTCACATGCGGCCAGATCAGCGCGACACGATGCCCACGACCGCTTGCGACAGGCGCCGACGGACAACAGCCGAGGCCACTGGGACGTCACCGAGGCGGCGAGGCCATAACGTCTCGGACACGGGCAGCCTCGATTCGGCATGCGGGTCAGGGTGGCTGCGGGCCTGCCACGCGGGTCCGCAAATTCACGGCGCTGACGCGCCGGGCGGGCACGTACCATGGCCGCATGATCCCACGTTCGGCCAGACTGGCGTGGCGTTCGTCCCGGGTGGCCGAACGAGCCGGCCAGCCCGGCTGAACCCCAGCCCCGGGGCGTCAACGCGTGGACGCATCCCGTGCGGCTCGCTCCGCCATCGCGTCCGACGCGTGGTGCCCCCTCACCACCACGGAGCCATCCATGTCACGCATCATCCACGGGCGAACGACCACCGGCCAGCTGCATCTCGGTCACTGCCTCCCCGGCAGCCTCTTCGAACGCGTCCGGCTGCCAGAAACAGGGTCGCCAGCTCTGCCACCGCCATCGCCGACTACCGGGTGATCACCGACCGCGACCGGGCCGACTGACCCGCCCGATCGTGTGCTCGGCCTCGTCCTCGACGCTATCTGGCGGCCGGGCTCCAGCCTGGACGACGCCGTCGTCATCCAGGCACAGCGCCGTACCCGCCAATCCTAACGCGCAGCTGACGGTGGCGTTCCTGTCGCTGGTGTCGATGGGCGAGCTGGGCCGCAACCCGACGGTCAAGGACGAGATCGCGCACTCCAGGCGGCGGTCGGTCATGCGGGCTGATGTTCACCTGCCCGGTGCGCCAGGCCGCCGACGTGCCTCTCGCTGCGCGGTGAGCTGGCGCCGGTCGGCGCCGACCAGCTGCCGCACCGGAAGGCTGGTGCGACCACGCCCGACGGTTCGCCGAGCGCTACGAGCCGGTGTTCCCGGAGCCCGAGCCGGTGCTCAGCCGGACCCCGCGGCTGCCCGTGCGGACGGCCAGCAGATGAGCAAGAGCCGGCTATGCACGCCATCGCGCTCACCGCGACGGCCGACGAGGATCGCGGTACGCACCCGCGAGGCCCGCACCGACTCGATCCGCGGGGTCGAACGTGCGACCCTGTCTCCCGCCCGGCCGTCGCTCGCCTCCTCGAGCTCGGCGCGCTGGCGACCGGTACCGATCCCGTGGATCGACCGCCCGGCGCGCCGAGCGGAGCCGGCGACCGCCGGTCTCAAAGGCGCCCATCACCGGAGGCCGTTGAACGGCTTCGTCGAGCCGAGCGCGTCGTCCGGCGCGCGCCGAGTTCACCGCCGCCGACGCGGCTCGCGATCCTGGCCCGCGGGAACGCGCGCCCCGCCGCCGTAGGCCCGCGACGCCACGGCTCGTGATAGCGGCGCCTGAGCGCTGGGCATGACCTACGACGGCAGGCCGGCGCGCCCGACAGATCACACACCGTGCCGGCAGCCGCCTTCTCCCACGAGGTGCTCATCGCGGCGCGTGTTCCAGGTGCGTGCCCAGCGCCCTGTGTGTCCTGCTCTGGCAGCGCGGCCAGCCGCCCTTCCGCGACCGATGGTCCCTTCCGGGCGGAAGTCTCGGCGAGCGGAGCGGCTCGGCGCGTCGATTGCCCGGCATCTGGCCAGCAAGGTGGACGTGGCCGAACTGGCCCATCTCGAGCAGCTGGAGACGCGCAGCAGCCCAAGCGCGACCCACGCGGCGCGTGCTCGGCACCGCCTACCTGGGTCTCGTCCCGGCCGATCAGCGCCCGCAGCTGCCGCCGGACACGGCCTGGCACCCGCCGGAAGCGCAGTTGCCCCGTACCGCGTTCGACCACGGCTCCATCGTCGAGTCGGCCCGGAGCGGCTGCGCGCCAAGCTGTCGTACACGTCGATCGCGTTCGCCCTGGCCCGCCGTCGTTCACCATCTCCGAGCTGCCGCGGCGTTTACGCGCCGCGCTCGGCTATGCAGGTCTCCGGCGACCAACCTGCAACGGGTGCTGCTGCGACGCGGTGCGGTGTCATCGAGGCCACGGGCGAACGCCGCGCTCCCGGCCCGACCGAGGACGTCCAGCCGCGAGGTTCCGCTTCACCCGCCGCAGAGGTCTGGGTGACCGACGCCGCGGCCACCCTGCGGCCGCGCTCACTCGCCGGTGGCGGACGGCACGCCTAAGCGAGATCATGCCTTCGACGGCACGCCGCGCCCGGGCCGCGATGTCCGGGGGAACGGTCACTTCGTCGATCCCGAAACGAAGGCTGCGCAACAGCTTCGCCGGCGTGATCATCTTCATGAACCGCGCACACGGCCCGCGGGTTGACCGGACGGAAGTCCGTGGTCCGGTTCGCCTGACGCAACTGGTGCAGCATCCCGGTCTCCGTGGCGACCAGGACGGTTCGGGCCCGGCTGTCCCGCGCCGCAGCCAGCATGCCGCCGGTCGAGCAGAATGTGGGTGCGCTCGGACGGCACCGTGCCCGCCCCGGCCAGCCACAGCGCCGACGTAGAACACCCGCATTCCGGATGCACGTAGATCTCCGCGTCGGGGTGGGCTTCGGCCTGAGCGCGCGAGTTCGGCGCCGTTGATGCCCGGCGTGGACGTGGCACTCGCCCATCCAGATCCGCAGGTTCTCCCGTCCGGTCTGCCGCCGCACGTGCGCCGCCGAGGAACTGGTCCGGCAGGAACAGCACCTCCCGCTCGGCCGGGACGGACTCGCACGACCTCGACGGCGTTCGCCGACGTGCAGCAGATGTCACGTCTCGGCCTTCACCTCAGCCGAGGTGTTCACGTAGCGAGACGACCGCGGCACCGGGTGCTCGGCCTTCCAGGCGCGCAGTTGGTCGGCCGTGATGCTGTCGGCCAGCGAGCAGCCGGCCCGGGCATCCGGGATGAGCACGCGTCTTGTCGGGGAGAGGATCTTCGCGGTCTCGGCCATGAAGTGCACGCCCGCAGAGACGATCTCGTCCGCGTCCGTGTCGGCCGCGATCCGGGACAGCGCCCAGCGAGTCACCGACGTGGTCGGCGACGTCCTGGATCTCCGGCGCCTGGTAGTTGTAGGCCAGGATCACCGCGTTGCGCCGCCGGGCGAGCGCGCCGTACCTCGTCAGCCCATCCGGGCTCCAGCTCGACCTCGTCGGAGGTCTGTGCGACAGTCACCGGGCTCTCCTCGTTTTCGCCTCTCAGGCAGAAACCTACCTCACGGAAACGCCGATGTCATGGCGCGACGCCACGGACGCACGAGGCCCGCGGGGGTGCGCCCGGCGCGAAAGCGGCTGATCGTCTGGGTGCCGCCTACTACAGTCCGAAACGTGGCGGTCGTCGGCGCGGCACAGCGGGCCGGATCATGCTGATCACGCTGATCCGCCAGTACCTGCGGCCCTACCGAAGGGCCATCGCCGCGGTGATCGTTTTCCAGCTCGTGGCCACCATGGCCTCGCTCTACCTGCCCAGCCTGAACGCGGACATCATCGACAACGGCGTGGCGCGCGGCGACACCGGCTACATCCTCGACATCGGCGGCGTCATGCTGCTGATCACCGTCGTGCAGATCGTCGGCTCGATCGCCGCCGTCTACTTCGGCGCCCGGGCCGCGATGAGCCTCGGTCGCGACCTGCGTTCAGCCGTGTTCCACCGAGGTGCGTCGAGTTCTCCGAGCGCGAGGTGTCGACGTTCGGGGCGCCGTCGCTGATCACCCGCATCCACCAACGACGTACAGCAGGTGCAGATGCTGGTGATGCTGGCGCACCACACTCGCTGGTCACGCGCGCCGATCATGTGTGTCGGCGGCATCATCATGGCGTTGCGCGAGGACGTCGGACTGTCCTGGCTGCTCGCTGGTGAGCGTGCCGGTCCTGGTGCTGGCGGTCGGCACGATCGTGAGCCGCATGGTTCCGCAGTTCCGGCCGATGCAGGAGCGCATCGACGTCGTCAACCGGGTGCTGCGCGAGCAGATCACCGGCATCCGGGTCGTCCGCGCCTTCGTCCGCGAGCCGTTCGAGAGCAGACCGGTTCCGGACCGCGAACGCGAACTCACCGCCACTGCGGTGCGGGCTGGCGCGCCTGCTGGCGCTGATGTTCCCGACGGTGATGCTCGTCGCTCAACCTCTCCAGCGTCGCGGTGCTGTGGTTCGGCGGGCATCGGGTCGCGTCCGGCCAGATCGCAGATCGGGGCACTGACCGCGTTCCTGAACTACCTCATGCAGATCCTGATGTCGGTCATGATGGCGACGTTCGTGCGCCGTCCAGGTGCCCGCGCGCGGCGGTGTCCGCCGACCGGATCAGCGAGGTGCTCGGCACCGAGTCGTCGGTCGGTGGCCGCAGCGGCCCGTCAGCCCGTCTGGCCGGCACGCGGTGACGGTCGAGTTCGACGCACGTCGGCTTCCAGCTACCCGGGAGCCGACGCACCCGGTCCTGCGCGACGTCACGGTGCACGCCCGACCCGGCCAGACCACCGCGATCGTCGGCAGCACCGGCGCCGGCAAGACCGACGCTGCTGTCGCTGCTGCCACGGCTGTTCGACGTCACCGCCGGAGTCGTGCGAGCTGGACGGTGTCGACGTGCGCGACAGTCGAGCCCGAGCTGCTGTGGGCACATATCGGCCTGGTCCCACAGACGGCCGTACCTCTTTTCCGGCACGGTGGCTTCGAACCTGCGCTACGGCAACCCGCGGGCCACCGACGCCGAGCTGTGGCGAGGCCCTGGAGGTGGCGCAGGCCAGCGACTTCGTGGCCGCCATGCCCGACGGGTTCGACAGCGCCGATCGCGCAGGGCGGCACGAACGTCTCCGGCGGCCAGCGCCAGCGCCTGGCTATCGCCCGCGCGCTGGTGCGGCGCCCGTCGGTCTACCTGTTCGACGACTCCTTCTCGGCATTGGACGTCGCCACGGACGCCCGGCTGCGTGCGGCGCTTGTCCCGCACATCGACGACGCCACCGTCATCGTCGTGGGTCAGCGCGTGGCGACTATCCGCGACGCCGACCAGATCGTCGTCCTCGAACACGGCGTCGTGGTGGGGATCGGCACGCACGACGACCTGCTGGACCACGTGCCCGACTTATGCCGAGATCGTCGACTCCCAGCTCTCCGCCGACGAGGCAGAACGCGCGGTGTCACGGTGAGCGGCCAGGACGTCGCCACCCGCGAGACGACCGCGGCCGCCCGGGGCATGCGCGAACAGGGGCCGGGGCGGTGGGCCGATGCGGAGCATGGGTCTGCCCGTGGAGAAGTCGTTGAACTTCTGGCCGTCGGCGCTCCGGCTCCTGGCCCGAATGGCCCCGGAACGGTGGATGCTGGCCCTGGTCGGCCTTCTGGCCGTGGGCAGCGTCTCGATGTCAGTGCTCGGGCCGCAGGATCTTCGGACGAGCCACGGACATCATCTTCCCGTGGCGTCATCGGGGCCCAGCTGCCGTCGAACATCACCCTGGAGCAGGCCGCGGCCGCCGCCCGGGCCCGCGGTGACAACCGCTTCGCTGACCTCTTGATCGGCCAGGGCGTCGTTCCCGGCCAGGGCGTCGACTTCACGGCGCTGCGCAACGTCCTGTTGCTCGCCGTCGTGGTGTACGTGCTCGCGGCCGTGCTGGGCTGGTTGCAGGGCTACGTCCTCAACGGCGCCGTCCAGCGCAGCATCTTCCGGCTCCGCGCGGACGTCGAGAAGCCAAGGTCAACCGGCTGCCGCTGGCCTACTTCGACCGCCAGCCTCGCGGCGAGGTGCTGCAGCCGGGTCACCAACGACATCGACAACATCGCACAGAGCGCTGCAGCAGACGATGAGCCAGCTGCTCATGTCGTCGCTCACCGTCGTCGGCGTGGTCGACGATGATGTTCATCGATCTCGCCGCTGCTCGCCTTGCTCGCGCTCGTGACGATCCCACTGTCGCTGATCGTCACCACGCAGCGATCGCCAAGCGGTCGCAGCCAAGGTTCGTGGCGCAGTGGCGACACACCGGCACGCTCAACGGGCAGATCGAGGAGGCCTACACCGGGCCACGCGCTGGTGAAGGTGTTCGGGCGGCAGCGCGAGATCGAGGACGGCGTTCGCGGCGAGAACGACGAGCTCTACCGACGCCGCGCTTCGGCGCGCAGTTCATCTGCGGCATCATCATGCCCGCGATGATGTTCATCGGGAACCTCGACCTACGTCGTCATCGCTGTGATCGGCGGCCTGCGGGTGGCGTCCGGTGCGATCTGCCTGGGCGACGTCCAGGCCTTCATCCAGTACTCGCGGCAGTTCACCCAGCCGCTCACGCAGATCGCGTCCATGGCCAACCTGCTGCAGTCCGGCGTCGCATCGGCCGAGCGGGTCTTCGAGCTGCTGGACGCAGCCGGAGCAGGTGGCGGACGCGGTCGATGCACCGCCGGTGCCGCGACCGTCGCCGGGCGGGTGACGTTCGAGCACGTGTCGTTCAGCTACGACCCGGACGACGCCGCTGATCACCGACCTGTCCCTGGTGGCCGAGCCCGGTCAGACGGTCGCCATCGTCGGCCCGACGGGCGCCGGCAAGACGACGCTGGTCAACCTGATCATGCGTTTCTACGAGCTGGATTCGGGACGCATCACCCTCGACGGCCGTGGACATCGCGTCGATGACACGGGCCGCAGCTGCGCAGCCAGATCGGCATGGTGCTGCAGGACACCTGGCTGTTCAACGGGACGATCCGCGAGAACATCGCCTACGGCCGTCCAGACGCGCACCGAGGCCGAGATCGTACGCGGCCGCCGAGGCGACCTACGTCGATCGTTTCGTGCGGTCGCTCCCGGACGGCTACGACACCGTGATCGACGACGAGGGCGGCAACATCAGCGCCGGGGAGAAGCAGCTGGTGACGATCGCCCGGGCGTTCCTCGCCGACCCGGCGCTGCTGATCCTCGACGAGGCGACGTCAGCTCGGTGGACACCCGCACCGAGGTGCTCGTGCAGCAGGCGATGGCCGCGCTGCGCGTCCGACCGGACCAGCTTCGTCATCGCGCACCGGCTGTCGACGATCCGTGATGCCGACCTGATCCTGGTCATGCAAGACGGCGCCATCGTTGAGCAGGGCACGCACGATGAGCCTGCTGCGCCGCCGACGGTGCGTACTTCGATCTGTACAACGCTCAGTTCAGCGCCGCGGACGTCGACCTGGAGTTGGAGACGGCGCTGGCCGAATCGTCCGGGCAGGAGTGCGCTAGCTGGCGCTCAGCGGTCGGCCACGACGCGTTGCCGCCGTCGACCTTCACGTTGACCGCGGCCAGGCTCGCTGGCCGGCCCACGCAGCACGACGCCGGGCGGCCTCGGCGCCATCACCGAAGGCACGCGATGCGCTGCTTGCCGGGTTCAGACGCGCGCGGTGGCTGTCAGGTACGGCCCGGCGGCGATGGTCCGGTCCATCGCACGGCGCACGTCGACGGTCTCGTTCTCGTGGTACCGCTTCCAAAATGGCGGTAGAGCTCGGCCTGGTCGGCCTTGGACACGTAGGTCGAGATGTCCTTCTCGAGAGCCTTCCGCGCCTGGCGCTCCGCAGTCTGGCGGCGTACGGCAGCCCACGGGCTGCGCCAGCGGGGAGCCTTGGCGTGGTTCGTAGTCGGTTCCTTATCTGTGGTTGGTACTGACGACATCCAGTGTCCGGAAGCTAAGTCCATGCGTCCAATGGCGATTTGGCATGTAATCAATGCACTAGGCTCATGGATGTGGACACGGACGTGCTGCGCTGGTTCCAGCAGGTCGCCGACGGCGTCACAGTCACCGAAGTGAGCGAGCTGGAGCGGATCAGCCAGTCCGGACTGTCCCGGGCCCTTGACCGGCTCGAGACCGAGGTCGGCACGCCCCTGCTGCGGCGCAGTGGGCGGGTCCTGCGCCTTACCCGAGCCGGGGCGGCGTTCAAACAACATATCGACACGATGCTGCACGAGCTGGACGACGGCCTGGCCGCGGTAAGCCAGGTCCTCGACCCGGACACGGGGGACTGTCACCGTCGCCTTCCAGCTGTCGCTGAGCACCTGGCTGGTGCCGGCGCTGGTGGCCGGGTTCCGGCACGACCATCCAGCGGTGGCGTTCGATCTGCGCCAAACCCGCGACGAACTCGACCCGCGTGGACTGGATCGCGGGGAGGTTGACGTCGAGTTCACCTCGATCCGCCCGACCGGCGGAGGGCTCCGGTGGGCCTCGCTGCTCGTCGAGCCGCTGCTGCTGGCCGTGCCCGCCGAGGAGAGCGGCCGGGCGAAGCGTCCCGGTGTCCCTGGCCGCCTACGCCGAGCGGCCGTTCATCACCCTGCGCCGGACGTATCTGCTCCGGCATGTCACCGAGCGCCTCTGCGCGCAGGCCGGCTTCACCCCACGCATCGCCTTCGAGGGCGACGACCTGCCGACGGTGCGCGGCTTCGTCGCCGCGGGTCTCGGGGTGGCGATCCTGCCTGCGGTGCGCGGCGGGCTCGCCGCACCCGCCGACCTGCCTCTCCGCTACCGCCCGATTGCCGACGACGGCGCGTTCCGCGCGAGATCGGCATGCGCCTGGTCCGGAGAGCGGCGCCCTGCTGCCTGCAGCCGAGCGTTTCCGCCGATATGTCGTCGACAATGCCCGGGCGCTCTTCCCGGCGATGACGGGCTGAGACAACCGCTGTTTCGGCGGCAAGGTGGCCACAAACGCGAACGCCCGGTCAAGCCAGGTGGCCAGCCCGGCGTCGGAGCGCACCCTGGGTGCCGGGACCAGCAGCCAGCTCTTCGCGCGCCGGCCGCCCATGATCATCGGGTGAGCTCCGCCGGCACTCTCGAAGTCAGCCGCCTGGCGGGCGTCGACGCGGATGAGCAGTTCATCGCCCATCACGCCGCACAGCAGGTTGCCACGCCACAGGGTCCCGCAACCGATCCACGAGCGCGTCGTCGGCGGCCACATCAGAATTCTCCGAGGAGGTCTGCATGCCGGGCACCTGGTACGTCTTAACTGGCGCGCCCGGAGCCGGAAATACGGTGCTGCCCGCGAGGACTATGCCGGTGGGGCGTTATTGGTGGCCCGACCGGAGCTCGATCGAGCGGCGGCGGCACGGCGGATCAGCCATTCGGCGGCCCGGGCGTTCGGGCAGTTGCACGTCGAGGCCTACCTGGAGTGCGGCTTCGAGCTGCTCGACGTGCCTGCATGGACGGTGGCCGGACGGGCCGACATGGTGGAATCGACGATCAGGCACCGTTCGGAAGGAGCTCTGGCGTGACCGACTCCGACGCGGCGTTCGAGCCGTACGACAACGGAATGCTCGAGGTCGGCGACGGCAACCGCATCTCACTGGGAATGCTGCGGCAGCCCAGACGGCAAGCCGTCCGGTGCTGCTGCACGGCGGGCCCGGGTCAGGGCTGCTCGCGCGGCAATGCGCCGAGGCGTGGACCCGAGGTATCGGGCCGTGCTCTTCGACCAACGCGGATGCGGGCGCGGCACGCCGAGACGCCGCCGATCCCGCGACGGACATGCGGTTCAACACCACCGAGCACCTGATCGCGGACATGGAACGGCTGCGCGAGCATCTCGGCATCGATCGATGGCTGCTCAACGGCGGGTCGTGGGGCTCGACGCTGGCGATCGCCTATGCCGAGCGGTACCCGGAGCGGGTGTCGGAGATCGTTCTGTCCGCGATCACCACCAGCCGTCGCTCAGAGGCGGACTGGCTGCTATCGCGGGGTGGCCCGATTCTTCCCCGACGAGTGGGAGGCGTTCCGCGCCGCGCGTGTCCGGCCGACGAACGCGATGGCGACCTCATCGCCGCGTACGCCCGGCTGGTGGAGAGCCCGGAGCATCGGTCCGCGAAGCGGCGGCGCTGGCCTGGTCGGCCTGGGAGGACGCCGTGCTTTCGCTGGAACCCAGCGCGAAGGCACCCGTTCAGCGACCGCGCCACCCCGGACATGGTGGCCATGGTGCGCATCTGCGCGCATTACCTGTTGCACGGCGCCTGGCTCGAGGAGGGTGTGCTGCTGCGCGAGGCGGGCCAGCTGCGCGGCATTCCCGGCGTGCTGATCCATGGCCGGCTCGACCTGAGCTGCCCACTGGACACCGCGTGGGAACTCGCCCGCGCGTGGCCTGGCGCCGAACTGATCGCGCCGTCGGACTCCGGGCACAAGGGCAACGGAAACCAAGCGCCGGCTACTGCGCGAGGCCATGCACCGGTTCGCCGCCACCTGACGGCGCCCGCCCTCACCGATTGTGACCCCACCACCGAGTGATGTAGGTTAGGCAAACCTAACGTGGGAGTGTCACGGTGGACCTGTCAGAGACCCTGCTGCTCGGCCTCATCGCCGGCTCGACGATCGTCATCCGGCTTGCCGATCGGGCGGCTGCGTACTCCGCGACCGCAGCTGCGGCTGATGCTCAACGCCATCGCCGTCGGCGTGCGTGATCTTCCTGGTCTGGGACGTGCTGTCGGCTGCGTGGGAGCCCATCGACGCGGCGCTCAGCGCATCTGCACTGACGGCGACGGCACGTTCGGGCCGGTGGCGGGCTACGGGACGTTGTTCGCTGCCGGGCTCAGTGTCGGCCTCCTCGGGCTGGTCGGCTACGACCGGTACCTGCAGCGCCGTCGCTATTCGAGCGGCCGCGGGGGACCGGGCGCCATGTCGGTCGAAGAGCGTCCCGCGGCCACCCACGGCATCGCCGCGTGGAGCCCGGCTCGGCAAATGGCGCTGCTGATCGCGGTCGGCATCGGGCTGCACAACTTCGCCGAGGGCCTGGCCATCTGGCCAGTCGGCGGCGAGTGGAGCGGTCGACCCTGGCCACCGTTCTCGTCATCGGATTCGCGCTGCACAACGCCACCGAGGGGGTTCGGCATCGTCGCCCCGCTGGCCGGTGACGTGGACGCCAACGGCGTCCGGCGCCAGCTTCGAGCTGGGTGTTCCTCGGCCTGATGGCCCTGATCGGCCGGCGGCCCGACCTTTTTCGGCACGTGGGTGGGACACGGGTTCACGAGCGAGGCCGTCAGCGTCGCGTTCTTGACCCTGGCGGCCGGCTCGATCCTCTACGTCGTCTGCCAGCTGCTCGGCATGGCTGCCCGAGCCAACCGGATCGACCTCGTGTCCCTCGGCCTCCTGATCGGCTTGTTGGCCGGCTTCGCCACCGACGCCATCGTCACTGCCGGCGGCGTCTGACTCAGGTAGCCAGGTCCAACTGGATCTCGGTGACCCAGTCGTTGACGTCGTCAGGAACCTCCAGGTAGACCTCTCGCGCGTAACCCGTCGCCGTCAGGTCGTTCTCCTGGACCCAGAGGTGCAAGGTCTGGTAGGCGGCGTCGATGCTTTCCATCGAACCATGGTGAATGACCGACGCCACGGTGGCGGCCGGGACCTCGACGGTCTCCAGCCCTGCCACTGACTCCACCGGCACGGGGAAGGTGGCGTGCACCCGCACGGCGTCCTCGGACTCCTCGGGAGCTGGCGTGTAATACGCGACGCTCGGCCCGATCAGCGTCGTGCCGGCTGCGCCGAGCAGCTCGATGAGCTGCGGATACATCGGTCCGATGATCGGCCCGATAGATTCCTGCGTGGCGCTGTCGGCGATCGCCTTCAGCCCGACAACGGTCATGGCTGGCACGGTCTTGGTGGTGACGTCAGGGTAGGACATGGTCTGCTCCACTTCGATGAGTCGAAGACGCGCCCGGACCCGCGCTAGCTCGTTGCTCGCTCTCGAGGATCTGCGACTCGATCTCGGCCTGCCGCAAACCGCAGCATCCCGCGCAGATCCGCTCGCCGCTATCGAGGCGCTCGTCGACGATGTCCTGGACCTGGTCCAGCCGGGGCCCCAGCTCCTTGAGCGCCACGATGTGCGGTTCGAGCTTCGCCGCAGCTGCTCGATGCGGTAATAGCGGTATCCGCTGTACGGATCGATCGTTCGTCTCAGGGCTGAGCAAGCCGATCGCGTCGTAATGCCGCAGCATGCGCACCGACACCCGGCCGATCCTGGCGAAGTCTCCGATACTGATCGCTGACGTCGGCCACGGTGCGGCCCTGACACAGTGTCAGAGTCGCTGCGCGTCGCTGGGCTAAGTGCTGGCTGTGCTGCCGTTGGAGGACCTCGGGTGGAGCGTCTGCCGTTCGTCGATGTACAGCTGGTGCCTGCGGACATGCCTGCCGAGCGGGTCTGGCGCGGCCTGGTGGCAGGCTTCGCCCACAGCTCACCTCGATGGCGGGGCTTGGCCCGGCGCTGCTGGGTTGCGAGCCAGCCGGCCGCACGGGCCGACATTCACGCAGCGCAGCTCCGGCGACGCCGTCCCGGGTTTCCGGGTCGTCGATGTCGAACCGCCGACGTGCCTCGTGCTCGAGGGGCCGGCACCGGTTCGCCCGCTACCGGTTGAGGTTCGCGATCGAGAACGGCCGGTTGGCGGCACGGACCTACGCCGACTTCCCGGGCTGGGCCGGCCGCGCGCGTACCGCCTGGCCGTGATCAGCAGCGGGGCCCACCGTGGCCGCCACGCGCGGCATGCTCCGCCGGGATCCTCCGTGACGCAGGCGCCCAGACCGGCCCGATGATCGACGACGGCAGGCAGGCGCCGGTCGCTCGAGTTGGCGGCCATAACGATCGACTGCGGTGACCCGGCCCGGTTGGCGGCCTTCTACGCTGCTGCCTTCGCCGCCGAAGTGAGGCCATGCGGACGGCACCGGTGCGTGGATTCACGGTCAGCGCGGACTCGCTCATGGTCGTCCGCACCGTGGCTACGACTACCGACCACCCACCCGGCCACGTGACAACGAGGTACCGCTGCAGATTGCATTTCGAGATGTGGGTCGACGGCGTCGACGAGGCCGAGATGCGCTTGGGCGAGCTGGGCGCCACCACACCGGAGTTCCCAGCCGCTCCGCGACCACGACAACCTCGTCATGCTCGATCCCGCGGGTCACCCGTTCTGCGTCGGCATCTCCGCGTCTAGGATCGCCTCGGTGGCAGAGGTCGACGTCATCTCCGCTCAGCCATGACGCCGCTGGCGGACCTCGTTGCCGTTGCGCGCGGCGCGCGCGGCGGCGCTCGGCTCGGACGCGATCGCGACCATCGAGGCCAGCCGCCGCGTGGTTGACGCCGCGCTGCGGGCGACGAGCCGGTGTACGGCCTGAACACCCTCATCGGTCACGCGCTGCGATCAGCGCGCGTGCCGGTCGAGGCCATCCCGCACTTTCAGCCGCTGGCTCGTGGCCATGCACGCCGGCGGGATGGGCGATCCGCTGCTCTCCATTTGTCGTCCGGCGCGCGGGCATGGCCGCTCGGCTCTCGTGGGCATGCGACGCGCGAAGCGGCTCGGGCGCCAGCCTGGGGCTGGCCCAGGCGCTGGCCAGCCTGCTCGACGCCGGGATCACCCCGCGTGTGCCGTCGACGGCGTCCGTCGGTGCCGGCGACCCCAGTCAGCACGCGGCCGTCGGACTCCGCCTTGCTGGGCATCGGCGTCGTCGAGGTGGGGAAGCAGGTCGTCCCGGCGGCCCAGGCGTTGCAGGACGCCGGGCTCGTACCCGTTGAGCTGCAGCCGAGGCTGACGGGCTTCGCGATCGCATCTCCGCGAACGGTTTCGCAATCGGGTATGCCGCGCTCGTGCTGGAACGCATCGGCAGGGTGCTGGACGCGGCCGACACCGTCGCCGCCGTCACGATGGACGCCGCCGCGCCACGCGAACGCGTCGATCGTCGACCGCGCGGCGATGTCGGCCCAAGCGGGGATTACTGCCGGGACCAGACAGTCAGCGGCGCCCGGATCCGCGAACGGTTGTCCGGGACGAGCCGGGCGGCCGCATCGGTACAAGACCCGCTCACCATCCGCGTCATCCCGCGGGTCCACGGGGCCGCGCGGGAGGTCGCGTCGAGATACGCCGCCCGGGCGGTCGAGACCGAGCTCAACGCCGCGGCCGACAACCCGCTGTCCTCCATCGAGTGCCGGCCGGCCTTTCATCAGCAACGGCCAACTTCCACCCGATGCTGCTGGCGCTGGCCGTGGACGCGATCCGCCCCGCCGTGGCCCATGTCGGGCAGCTTTCCGAGCGCCGTTCGGACCGGCTGCGGAACAGGCTGGTCGCCCAGCTGAGTCAGGGTAGAGGTGCCCGGCTGTCCTGGCCGACCCAGCTGTCCGGGCCGCCCTGGGCCTGCGCTGCCCGATCGCCGCCCGGGCGACCCGCCTGCGCCAGTTGGCGGCCGACCCGTGACACACTGGACGCTGGGAGCCTCGACTCTCGGCCAGGGAAGTAGACCGCCGCCAACGCTCCGGAGGCCGTGTTCCGCACCGCAGAGGCTGATCGACGTGCTCGTCGACGTCCCTCACTGTGGAGCCCTCCTGCTGTCTACGCGCCACTCTGCAGATGGCGCCTGAGCCGGCACCCGCGCCTGGCACGCGGGCGGCCGTGGCGGCGCTGGACGCGCCACGCTGGCTGAATCCGGCGTATCCGACCCGGCGGCAATCCAACGCGCCCCTGGCCGAGGCCGTCTCGGACGGACGCCTCGGTTAGCCGGTCATGGTGGACGTCGGTAGCCGTGACCTGGCGGCGTGGCGTGCGGCGGCCGAGGCAGTTCTGGCCGACGCGATAGCCCGATGCCTGGTTGGATCACCGTTGGACGCTGGTTCTGGACGCCGACCGACCATGGCGGTCTGACCGTCCGCCAGCAGCGGCCCGCCCAGGAGCCAGGGATCGATGCGGCTCGTCGCATCCGGGCTGTCCACGGCAGGCTACCTCGCGGTGAAGCCACGATCATGGGCTTGGAGAACGTGCTCGACCACAGTCAGAGGGATTTCGTGACTTACCCGCGTTGACCGGGCAGAACGCGACCCACGTCGCCGTCTCTGCGCCGGTACGCGGTCGGCGCCGTCACCTCGGCCGGCGCCCGGTGTGGTCCGGGTCAGGCGCCGCTGCGGCGGCCGCGTGGTGATCTCCAGCGCGTGCCTGTTGTTCGGGTCGTCCCAGTACACGCCGCGACCACCGTCGTTGGTGTTTGATCTCACCCGGATGACGGTTACTGCGACGGATCGGCCCAGAACGGCAGCCCACGAGCCTTGACGATGCGCTCGAATATCTGATCCGAATCCTCTTCGGTCACCAGGAACGCATAATGCGTCGGTGCCGGTTCGCCGTGATCATCCAGCGAAGTCGAGGCTGACGTGGTTGGCCACCTCGGAGCACCAGGAACGGCCCGTACGTCGTGGCCGGCGGCAGGCCGAGAATCTCGGCGAAGAAACTCGCCGCCTCGCGCTTGTCCCGCACGCGGACGAGATGGTGTGGTTCAGCTCTACGGACATCACGACCCCCGCCCCGGAGGCTACTACCGAGACGACCGCGTCTGGACAGACGCAGGACGTTCCGGCGAGGGTGCGCACCGATCCGGAAGCGGGCGGAGCCGCGCAGTTCGTGGCCAAACGTCTGGCGCCGTCTGACAGTCAGATTGTGCGTGTCGTTGGCTTGCCAAATCGTTGGTCACATCGCGGGCCTCCGGCCTCAAGGGCTGACACGCGCTTGAGCTTCCGGACGCGTGGACCTGGGACTTTGGCCGTCGATACCGGCACCGAGTTCCACGTGTTCTACCTCAAGGCGTCGCGAGCTTTTCTAGACCGGCGCGACGGCACCGTCGGGCGAGCATCGCCACGCGCTCGACAGATCTGACGAGCTGGCAACGCGACGAGGAGGCCAAGCCGCTTCGAGCCGATCCGCGGCGCTGGTACGAGTCAGCCCGACCACCGTGTGTCTGGCGCACGCCGGCTCCGCGTGGCGACGAAGGTCGATTTCACGGGAGTCTCACCTGACCCGATGCCACTGGCGGTGTGGAAGAGCTCATGTCGTGTTCCGCAGGTCGGCTGGCGGGGGTGTCCGTCCCCGAACCACGCTCGCGGCTCGGCCCAGCCGGACTGTCCGACAGATCCAAGAAGGGAGCAACCGATCATGGAACTGCGCCCGGTCACCACGACGGTGAAAACGCCGGCGGAGAGACTTCTGCCGGCGACGTCTACGCAGAATCCGATCTTCAACGGCGACGGCGCGTCGTTTCTGTTGGAGCCGCCCTGGTCCGCTTCACCCCCGGCGCGCGGCCAGATTGGCAGCCTCCCACGCCAACGGGCAGCTGCTGCGTGCACCGGCGGCGTCGGCCTCGTCGTTAGCCCGGACGCACCGGCGCCGTCCTTCGCATGCGGGCCGGCGACCTCGGTTTGGACCCCGCCCGACGAGGAGCACCCGGCACGGCGCCACGCGCAGACAACATGATGCGCCACTACGCCATCCTCGACCAGGCCCCGGACGGCGAGGCGCCGCTACCTGGCTCGAAACCCGTCACCGACGACCAGCACGCCGCAGCCAACGCCGCCGCGTGATCCCATTGCCGGTACCCGTCAGTATTCGGCCGACGCCAATCCCGCCCCGCCGACGCAGTGAGGTCTGCGCGCTGCTCCTGGCGACAGATCGTCGCGAGTTGCCATCAGGCGGCGATCATGATGTCTCGAGCCCACATCAGGAGTTCGTGAGGATCACGAGTTGCTGGGTCGCTCGGGTCATCGCGACATAGCGGTCGACCGCTCCTTCGATGCCCTTGCCGAACGCCTCCGGGTCGATGAGGACGACCAGGTCGAACTCGAGCCCCTTCGACAGCTCCGGGGTCAGCGACCGGACGCGGGACGTCGCCCGGAACGTGGGATCGCCGATGACGCAGGCGATCCCGTCGGCATGCGCGGCGAGCCAGGTGTCGAGGATCGAGCCCAGATCCGAAGCAGATCCGTGTACGACGGGGAGGCCGCTGCTGCGGATGGAGGTCGGCACGTTGGCGTCCGGGAGCACGGCCCGGATGACCGGCTCGGCTTCGCGCCATGACCTCTTCCGGCGTCCGGTAGTTGATGCTCAGGGAGGCCAGGGTGATCCGGTCGAGCCCGATCCGTTCGAGCCGTTCCTGCCACGACTCCGGTGAACCCGTGCCTGGCCTGGGCACGGTCCCCGACGATGGTGAAGCTCCGGGACGGGCAGCGGAGCAGCAGCATCTGCCACTCTGCGTCGGTCAGTTCCTGAGCCTCGTCCACGACGATGTGCGCGAACGGGCCGGCGAGCAGGTCCGGGTCGGTGCTGGGCAGTGCGGCCTCGTCGACCAGGGCGTCCTGGAAGTCCTCGCCGCGCAGCATCGTCACCAGGCCGACGCCGTACTCGTCGTCGGCGGCCTCGATCAGGTCGTCGACGACCTGGCCATCCGCTCGCGTTCGGCGGCGACGGCGGCGTCGTGCCGACGCTTGCGTCGTGACGCCTCCGGGTCGCCGAGCCGCTGCCGTGCCGCGTCCAGCAGCGGCAGGTCGGACACCGTCAGGCCTGGGCGTCCTCGCGCTGCAGCTTCTGAACGTCATCGGGGCTGAGCCAGGGAGCGCACATGCGCAGGTAGGCGGGTACCGACCACAGGTCTCCGACGAGGTCAGCCGCTTCGAGCAGCGGCCACGCGCGGTTGAAGGCCGTGCGCAGCTCCCGGTTCTGCAGCAGCGACTTGCGGAGCAGGTCAGCCGGGGCGTCGCCGTCGTGCTAGTCCATCAGGATCGCGAGCAGCTCCTCCCAGATCTGGTCGCGCGCCTCGTTGTGCGGAGTACCGGGTTCTGCTGCGCCTCGAACGCCTCGGGCCCAGTCGTCGGCGCTCAGCCAGATGTCGGACCAGTGGGTCTCGACCGTCATCCCCTTGGTGGGCGGCTTCTCGTAGAACCTGACGGCCGTCTCGATCGCCTTCACCAGGTCCGCGGACGACTTCAGCCGGGCCACGTCCGGGTCGGTCTCGATCGCCGCCGCGGCGCCCTCGGCGACGAGGTCCCGCAGGGTGCAGGTCTGCACGCCCTCCTCGCCGAGGCTGGGCAGCACGTCGGCGACGTAGGCCAGGTAGGGCTGGTGCGGACCGACGAACAGCACGCCGCCCCGGCGGTGACCGAGGCGAGGGTCGGAGTAGAGGAGGTAGGCGGAGCGGTGCAGGGCGACGACGGTCTTGCCCGTACCCGGACCGCCGTCGACGACGAGAGCGCCGCGGGATCCCGCGCGGATGATGGCGTCCTGGTCGGCCTGGATGGTGCCGAGCACGTCCCGCATCCGGGCCGACCGGCTGCTGCCCGGGCTGGCGATGAAGGCGGACTGGTCGTCGAGCGCGGCGTGCCCTTCCAGCCCGTCCGGGGTGAACACCTCGTCCCAGTAGTCGCTGATCCGGCCGCGGGTCCAGCGATACCTGCGGCGGCTTGCCAGACCCATCGGGTTGGCGTGGGTCGCTCCGAAGAACGGCTCAGCCGCGGGGAGCGCCAGTCGATCAGCAGCCGACGACCCGCGCTGTCCGTGAGGCCGAGCCGTCCGACGTACACGGGCTCGGGGTTGTCTGCGCCGACGATGTGTCCGAGGCACAGGTCCAGACCGAAGCGACGCAGGGCGCGCAGGCGAGCGGTCAGCCGGTGGATCTCCATGTCCCGGTCCATCGCCTCCTGGCCTATGCCGCCGGGCGCCCTGCGCTCGGCATCGAGGCGGTCGGACAGGTCGGCGATCGACTGCTCGAGGCTCTCCGCGATGGCCGCGAAGTGCTGCTCGTCGCCGGCGATCAGCGCCGGGTCGGCCTTGGGCGAGGCGGTCGGGAAGGTCAAACGCGCTGGTGTCCAGGGGGTTCACGTCATCAGCTCGATCTGAGTGTCGCTTGCGACCGTTGCGCTGTTTCGAGCCTGGACGGGCGTGCCGAACCTGGTGGCCATGACGAGCGACGCTTCCGTCTGCCGTCGACCCCCGTCAACAGCGCGGATCGCGTGGTGCAGCGGTCGGTCGACACAATTTTTGTATTTCGCGATTCCCATTTCCTTAGGTTCTAGCCTCGGCAGCGATTCTGCGGCACGACCCGGGTCTTGCCGCAAGTCCCCGTGCGTTATATGTTGAGAGTGGGGGAGCACTCTCCCTTCCTTTATGATCGGCTGTGGACGGACACCCAGCTCGAAGGAGCAACGGGCCCGCCGCGCACGCCGGTGCCGGTCGTCCCGAGCGCCGCCATTCTCGCGCGGAGTTCGTCGCCGCGCGCCTGCGAGCCCTGGGCCAGCTCGCCAAGCGGCTCACCACGCGACGCCCGCCCAGACCAGTGTGATGCGATGCCATCCTGATCTATCGCGCGGCAGTTTGTCAGGGCAGCCCGGGTAGGCCTGGACATCTCAATGTCGATTATCGGCGCCAAACCCTCGGACGGCAGGTCAGGTGCCGACGTAGGCCGCGAGGTGCTCGCCGGTGAGGGTGGAGCGGGCGGCGACGAGGTCGGCGGGTGTGCCCTCGAAGACGATCCGGCCGCCGTCGTGGCCGGCGCCGGGGCCGAGGTCGATGATCCAGTCGGCGTGCGCCATGACCGCCTGGTGGTGCTCGATGACGATGACCGACTTGCCGGAGTCGACGAGCCGGTCGAGCAGGCCGAGCAGCTGCTCGACGTCGGCGAGGTGGAGGCCGGTGGTCGGCTCGTCGAGGACGTAGACGCCGCCCTTCTCGCGCCATGTGGGTGGCCAGCTTGAGCCGCTGCCGCTCGCCGCCGGACAGCGTCGTGAGCGGCTGGCCGAGGCTGAGGTAGCCGAGCCCGACGTCGGCGAGCCGGTCGAGGATGGCGTGCGCGGCCGGCGTGCGCGCCTCGCCGGCGCCGAAGAACTCCTCGGCCTCGGTCACCGACATCGCGAGCACCTCGGCTGATGTTCGCGGCCGCCGAGCGTGGTATTCCAGCACCGATGCCTGGAACCGCTTCCCCTCGCACTCCTCGCAGGTGGTGGCGACGCCGGCCATCATCGCCAGGTCGGTGTAGATGACGCCGGCGCCGTTGCAGGTGGGGCAGGCGCCCTCGGAGTTGGCGCTGAACAGCGCCGGCTTCACGCCGTTGGCCTTCGCGAACGCCTTGCGGATCGGGTCGAGCAGTCCGGTGTACGTCGCCGGGTTGCTCCGTCGCGAGCCGCGGATCGCGCCCTGGTCGATCGACACCACACCCGTCGCCGGCCGGGGACCGAGCCGTGCACGAGCGAGTTCTTGCCGGAGCCGGCGACGCCGGTGACGACGACAGAGCACCCCGAGCGGGATGTCGACGTCGACGTCGCGCAGGTTGTGCGTCGTCGCGCCGCGGATCTCCAGCGTGCCGGTGGGCGTCCGCACCGTCTCCTTGAGGGACGGCCCGGTCGTCGAGATGGCGGCCGGTGATGGTGCCGCTGGCCCGCAGCCCCTCGACGGTGCCCTCGAAGCAGACGGTGCCGCCCGCCGTGCCGGCGCCGGGGCCGAGGTCGACGACGTGGTCGGCGATCGCGATCGTCTCCGGCTTGTGCTCCACGACGAGCACCGTGTTGCCCTTGTCCCGCAGCTGCAGCAGCAGGTCGTTCATCCGCTCGATGTCATGCGGGTGCAGGCCGATGGTGGGCTCGTCGAAGACGTAGGTGACGTCGGTGAGCGAGGAGCCGAGGTGGCGGATCATCTTGGTGCGCTGTCGCCTCGCCGCCCGACAGCGTGCCCGACGGCCGGTCGAGTGAGAGGTAGCCCAGCCCGATCTCCGCGAACGAGTCGAGGAGGTGCTGCAGCCCGGCGAGCAGCGGCGCCACCGACGGCTCGTCGAGGCCGCGGACCCAGTCGGCCAGGTCGCTGATCTGCATCGCGCAGGCGTCGGCGATGTTGATCCCAGCAATACGTGGC
>ERZ1370068.3988-contig-3085_pt1 | contig 51707 bp, 73 predicted proteins | sample MGYA00561227_ERZ1370068 | MGnify/ENA primary metagenome ERZ1370068 (study PRJEB38410, sample SAMEA6850437) | metagenome | study: Metagenomic assessment of the ecological functions of the soil: analysis of the soil microbiota associated with the... | reverse complement strand
CAGTTACGTATTGCTGCACGGCGTAATGAAGCTCTCGTTCCGCGCCCAGCGGCGACGCTCATCCTGCTGCGCGACAGCGCGGCCGGGCCGGAAGTCCTGATGCTGCAGCGGACGCAGAGCGCGGTGTTCCTCGGCGGCGCCTATGTCTTCCCCGGCGGCTCGCTCGACGAGTCGGACGCCGATCCCGCGCATCCTGAAGCGCATTCGCGGCGAAGCGAAAATTCCGCCGCGCCGTACTGGGTCGCCGCGATCCGCGAATGCTTCGAGGAAGCCGGCGTGTTGCTTGCTGCAAGGACGATGCGATCGCGGCGCGCGCCGAAATCGCTGATGCACTATCGGCAGCGTCCGCTTCGTCGAGCTGCTGGAGAACGAGGATCTGTACATTCCGGCCGACGCCCTCGCCTACTACGGCCACTGGATCACCGCGCCGGGCCGGCCGCGGCGCTTCGACACGCGCTTCTTCCTCGCGGTCGCGCCCGAGAGGCCAGGTCGGCTCGCACGACGCCGCGGAGACGGTGCACGACGTCTGGATCACGCCGCGCGAGGCGCTCGAGCGCGGCGGCGCGCAACGAGATCGAGCTCGTTCCGGCGACGCCAGCAGCACGCTGCAGGACCTGAAGAAGCTTCAAGACCGCGCGCGAGGCGTTCGACGCGGTGCGCGCGCGCCCGAGCCGGAGGTGCAACCGCGCCTGCTGGGCGCAGGGCATGACGGCGCGAAGCTCTTCCGCCGCGCCGACCCGGCAGTATTTCGAGATCCACTGGAGCGACCCGCGAGGAAACCGGCGAGACGAGCTACGACCTCGCGCCCGGGCGTGCCGAAGCGCCTCGACCGGTACGTGACGCGCATCATCGCGCCCAATCCCGGCGTCATGACCGGGCCGGGCACGAACACCTACCTCGTCGGCGAGAGACGATCTGGCAGTGATCGATCCCGGCCCGCGATCGCTTCTCACGTCGAAAGGATCGTCGATGAAGCGAAAGGCAGGATCCGCTGGATCCTGTGCACGCACACGCACCTGGACCATTCGCCCGCCGCCGCGGCGCTGAAGGCGGCGACCGGCGCGCAGGTCCTCGGCCGGCCGGCGCCCGACCAGGGCCAGGACGCGACCTTCAAGCCCGACTTCGTGCTGGAGAACGGACAGCGCGTCGACCTGGAGCGAGCGCAATCGGCCTGCGCGCGATCCACACGCCGGGCCACGCCTCGAACCACCTCTGCTACCTGCTCGAGCAGACGAAAATGCTCTTCACCGGCGACCACGTGATGCAGGGCTCGACGGTGGTCATCAACCCGCCCGACGGCGACATGCGCGCCTACCTGCACTCGCTCGAGAAGCTGCTCGGCGAGGACCTCGCCGATCATCGCTCCCGGGCATGGCTACCTGATCGGCGCGCCGCACCAGGAGGTGCGGCGCCTGATCGCCCACCGCCTCGGCCGCGAGCGCAAGGTGGTGCGCGCGCTGCAGCAGCTCGGCGAGGCGTCGGTCGACGAGCTGCTGCCCGTGGTCTACGACGACGTGCCGGCGCGCATCCACCGCGTCGCCGCGCGCTCGCTCACCGCGCACCTCGACAAGCTCGCCGCCGACGGCGCGGTGCGCGCCGCCGGCGAGCGATATACGCTGGTAGAATCGAAATCCAAGGAAGCATGAGGGAGAGCGCCATGGCTGACGACAAGACGATGCGGATGGTCACCAACCTCGATCGCAAGGCGATCGAGGGCAAGCTCGCCGAGGCGCGGGCCGCCGCGCAGTCGAGCAACCTGGCCGAGCTCGCCGCCATGTTCGCCGGCGTCGAGGGCATGCCGCGCGCGCAGATCGAGACGCGCGTCGCCAACGCCCTCAAGTGGCTCGCCGACAAGCCGCAGCACCAGAAGATCACCGCCGCGCTCGAGCTGGTGGAGCTCAACCTCAAGAACCTGAAGTAAGCACCGGTTCCGCACTACCCTGAAGTTCGACTACGACCTCTTCACCATCGGAGGCGGCTCGGGCGGCGTTCGCGCCAGCCGCGTGTCGGCGACCTACGGCGCGCGCGTCGCGATCGCCGAGTCCGACCGCTTCGGCGGCACCTGCGTCAACGTCGGCTGCATCCCGAAGAAGCTCTTCTCCTACGCCGCGCACTGGCGCGAGGATTTCGACGATCGCCGCCGCCTACGGCTGGACCGTCGGCGAGCCGCGCTTCGACTGGCAGACGCTGCTCGCCAACAAGGACACGCGAGATCGCGCGCCTCAACGGCGTCTACGAGAGCGTCCTGAAGAAGGCCGGCGTGGAGATCCATCCGCGGACGAGCCGAGATCGTTTCGCCCGCACGCAGTTCAAAGTGAACGGCAAGAACCTATTCCGCAAAGCACATCCTCGTCGCCACCGGCGGCCTGGCCGTGCATGCCGCCCATGCCCGGCTTCGAGCACGCCATCACCTCCAACGAGGCCTTCCACCTCGAGCGCCTGCCGAAGCGCGCGGTGGTGGTCGGCGGCGGCTACATCGCGCTCGAGTTCGCCTCGATCTTCAACGGCCTGGGCGTGAAGACGCACGCTCTCCTACCGCGGCAAGCGCCTGCTGCGCGGCTTCGACGCCGAGCTCGGCACGCGCATCGCCGAGGAGATGGCGGCGCAAGGGCGTCGAGGTCTGCACTTCGGCGGCGAGCCCGCGGCGATCGCGCAAGATGAAGGACGGCAGCCTCGAGATCGACTTCACCGACGGCCGGCTGCCAGAAGGCCGACCTGGTGATGTTCGCCACCGGCCGGCAAGCCCAACAGCGCCAAGCTCGGCCTCGAGGCGGCCGGCGTGAAGCTCGCCGCCGACGGCGCCGATCGTCGTCGACCAGCTACTCGCGCCAGCAGCGTCGGACTCGATCCACGCCATCGGCGACGTCACCAACCGCCTCAACCTCACGCCGGTGGCGACCGCCGAGGCGATGTGGCTGGCGCGCACCCTGTTCAGCGGCGAGCCGACGCGCGGTCGACCACGAGAACGTGCCGACCGCGGTGTTCACCAACCCCAACCTCGCCACCGTCGGCCTGTCGGAGGAGAAGGCGCGCGAGCGCTACGGCGAGCTCGACATCTACAAGGCCTCGTTCCGCGCGCCTCAAGCTGACCATGACCGACAAGAAGGAGCGCACCTTCATGAAGCTGGTGGTCGATCGCGCGAGCCAGCGCGTGGTCGGCGCGCACATGATCGGCGCCGACGCCGGCGAGGTCATCCAGGGCGTCGCCATCGCGGTGAAGCTCGGCGCCACCAAGGCGCAGTTCGACGCCACCATCGGCATCCACCCGACCGGCGGCGGAAGAGTTCGTGACGATGCGGGAAAAGGCTTCATGAGGCGCGCACTCGCCGCGTTCCTGCTCGTCATCTCGCTGGGTCGCGCTCGCAGGCGCGGCCGAGCCGCTGCCAGCGCGCTCGCCGCGATCCAGCCGAGCCAGCGCGGGACGGATCAACCTCTACCTGCTCGCGGTCGCAGGCGACGGCACGCAGGAAGTGTTCCGCCGCGAGGTGGAGTTCGTGCGCAACCAGTTCGACCGCGATTTCGGCACGCGCGGCCGCTCGCTCGCGCTGGTCAACACGCCGCAGCGCGTTCGCCACGGCGCCCGCCCGCGACGGTGGACAACATCCGCGAGGCGATCTGGCGACCATCGCCGCGCGCATGGACCGCGACAACGACATCCTGTTCCTGTTCCTCACCAGCCACGGCGCCAAGGACCACGAGTTCAGGCTGACCCAGAACGCCGATGGACCTGCGCGGCCTGCAAGCCGCGCGAGCTGGCGCGAGATGCTCGACGACTCGCGCATCCGCTGGAAAGTGGTGCTGGTCTCGGCGTGCTATTCCGGCGGCTTCGTCGACCCGCTCAAGAGATGCCACCGACCATGGTCATCACCGCGGCGCGCGCCGACCGCACCTCGTTCGGCTGCGCCGACGAGAACGACTTCACCTATTTCGGCCGCGCCTTCTTCAACGAGGCGCTGCCGGCGAGCGGCTCGTTCTTCGAGGCCTTTCACCAAGGCGCAGGCGCTGGTCGGCGAGTGGGAGAAGAAGGACAAGACGCCTGAGGCCGAGCGCTCGCTGCCGCAGGTCTACAGCCCGCTGCCGATCGCCGAGCAGCTGAAGACGCTGGTGGGCGCAGCCGCGGCGCTGAAGGCGTGCCTGGCGGCGCGCGCTGCTCGCGCTGGCCGCGGGCGCGTCCGCGCAATCCTTTCCGGCGAAGCCGGTGCGCGTCGTGGTCGCCTTCTCGCCCGGCGGCGTGACCGACATCATCGCCCGCACCATCGGCGGCAAGCTCGCCGAGCTCTGGGGCCAGCCGGTCGTCGATCGAGAACCGCCCGGGCGCGGGCGGCTCGATCGCGCGCGGTCGCGGTCGCGGGCGCCGGCCGACGGCTACATGCTGCTCGTGCATTCCTCGGGCTACGCGATCAACGCGGCGCTGAACCCTAACCTGCCGTACGACCCGCGCAAGGACCTGGTCGACGTGGCGCCGCTCGGCTCGCAGCCGATGCTGCTCGTCGTCTCGCCCGCCTCGGGCATCGCCTCGGTGCGCGACCTGATCGCCGCGGCGAAGGCGAAGCCGGGCGCGCTCGCCTACGGCTCGGCCGGGCATCGGCAGCGGCGCCCACCTGAACGGCGAGAAGTTCAGGATCGCCGCCGCGGTGGACGTGCTGCACGTTCCCTACAAGGGCGGCGCCGAGGCGATCCACGACACGATCGCGCAGCGCCTCGGCTTCACCTTCAACACCGTGACGCTGGCGCTGCCGCACATCCGCGATGGCCGCCTGCGTCCGCTCGGGCGTCAGCAGCGCGCAGCGCTCGGCGCTCCTGCCCGACGTGCCGACCATCGCCGAGGCCGGCGTGCCGGGCTTCGAGTTCTCCTTCTGGAACGGCCTCTGGGCGCCGGCGGGCACGCCGCCGCAGGTGGTCGAGCGCATCGCCCGCGACGTCGTGCGCGCGCACGTCGTCAGCCCGACCTGCGCGAGCGCTTCGCCAACCTCGGCGCCGAGCCGATCGAGCATGACGCCGGCGCAGTTCTCGCGCTTCGTGCAGCAGCGAGATCGAGGACGCCGGCCGGATCGGCAAGGCCGCCGGAATCCGCCTGCAGTAGCCGCGGTCAGCTCAGCGCGCGCCACACCAGCGAGCCGCCCGAGACGCAGCAGCAGCACGGCGATCGATGCGCATCAGCAGCTCGCGCGGCAGGCTGACGAAGATCTTCTTCCCAAGCCAGATTCCCGCCAGCGCCGCCGGCACGACGACCAGCGCCGCGCGCCAGACATCCGGATCGAGCAGCAGCCCGGTGAGGAGGAAGGCGACCACGCGCAGCGAAATGCTGGTCATGGTGACCAGGCCCAGCGTGGCGCGGAATTCCTCCTTGGAGAGTCCGCGCTGCGAGAGGTAGATGACGTACGGCGGGCCGCCGGCGCCGAACAGCGAGCTGGTCACGCCGCCGGCGAATCCGGCAAGCCAGGCCCAGCTGCGCGGACACCGGCTGCCGGTACTCGTGCGGCAACAGGGCGTAGATCGCGTAGGCGATGACGAAGCTCCCCAGCAGCAGCATGCCCGCGGCGCGCGGCAGGTTGACGAGCACCGTCACGCCCAGCCGCGGTGCCGACCAGGATCATCGGCACGAGGCGCAGGTACTCGGCGCGCACCGCGTTGCGCGGCTTCTCCAGCCCGACGCTGAACGAATTGGCGATGTCGGCGAGCGCGTACAGCGCCAGCGCGAAGCCGAGCGGCACGAGGTGCGTGGCGAGCGGCATGCTGACCAGCGCCGCGCCGAAGCCGGTGACGCCGAACACCACCGAGCCGCAGAAGGCGATCGCGGCGAGCCAGAAGGGATTCAGCCGGCAACGATCAGCTCCTCCGGCGTGCAGGGATTCATGGCGCGCAGCCGCGTTGACGTAGCGGGTGAACGGCAGGCCGAGACGCGCCTCGAGGCGTTTCAGCCCTGTCTCTCAAGTCATCCCAATGAAACTCGCGCCGGCAACGCCCTTGAGCGCGAACACGAGGATGTTCGGATCGTAGAGCGCCGGCATGGCGAGCACCGCGCCGCCGAACGCGCGCTCGAGCCGCTGCAGCGTCGCGTCGAACTTCGGATCGTCGTTCATGAAGTTCACCACCAGCGCCCCGGGCTCGGTGAGCGGCGAGGAAGGCGCCGTCGTAGAACTCCGGCGCTCGCGAGCGCGCGGCACGTGCAGCTCGTCCTCGAAGGCGTCGAGCACCAGCACGTCGCAGCACTCCGGCGCGAGCGCCTCGGCGCCGTCGCCGATCTCGACCGCGAAGCGCGCGTCGTCCGGCGGCAGCGCGAAATGCTGCCGCGCCGCCGCGACCACGTCCGCGGTCGAGCTCGACCACGCGTGTGGAAGTTGTTCTCAACTTCTTGTGAAAGAACTTCGCGAGCGACCCGCCGCCGAGGCCGATCATCAGCGCGCGGCGCGGGTCGGGATGGAACAGCAGGAAGGTCATCATGCAGCGCGTGTAGTCGAGCGCCAGCGCCCAGGGATCGTCGAGCCGCATCGAGCTCTGGATCGCCTCGCCGCCGACATGCATGGTGCGCACGCCGCGCGCGTCGCTCACGGCCACGGCTCCGTTCTGCTTCTTCAACTCAGTTCGACGCTCCCCGCGCGGTGATCGGCCACAGCGCCTCGACGACGCCGCGCCGCACGCAAACATACCAGTCGTAGAGGTTGATCGTCGGGTCGCAGTGGCCCGGGACGAGCTGCAGCTTCTCGCCGAGCGAGGCGGCAGCGGCCCGCCCTCGATCCAGCCGTGCTCGTCGGAGGCGCTTGCTGTAGCGCAGGCCGTCGCGGCGCCAGACGGTCGGCATGCCGGAATCGACGCTCGAGCGCCTTGAGGCCGGCGTCGACGATGGCGCGGTCCGGCGGCGCGGCTCATCACCGTGGTGAGGACGAACAGCGCATGCTCGAAACGCGGCAGCGGCGCAGCCCACTCGTTCGTCGCGTAGTCCGCGTCCATGAAGGCGTAGGAGCCGGGCTGGATCTCGTCCCAGGCGCCGGCCTCGACCTCCAGCATGTAGGTGCCGCTGCCCGCGCCGGTGACGATCGGACAGGCGAATGCCCGCTTTCTGCGAGAGCTGCTTTCGTGTGCTACACGTGCTGCGCGGCGGTTTCGATCGCCGCGTGGCGCTCCTCCATGCTGCGCATGTGCTGCGCGCGGCCGTGGTAGGCCTGCAGACCGGCGAAGCGCAGCTTGTGCTTTCAGCGATTTCTTTCGCCAGAGCGACGACCGCTTCGCCCGGCTCGACGCCGCAGCGGCGCATGCCGACCTCGAGCTCGATGTAGACGTCGAGGTCGCCCTTCAAGTTGCGCAACGTTCTCCGCGTTGTCGACGCAGACGCCGACCTTTGCGCGCGCGGGAGAGCGCGGCGAGGCGCTCGAGCTTCTTCGCGCCGACCACCTCGTTGGAGACCAGCACGTCGGCGACGCCGCCCTCGACCATCGCCTCGGCTTCGGAGACCTTCTGGCAGCACATGCCGACCGCGCCGAGCGCGATCTGCCGCTTCGCGACGTCAGGGCATTTGTGCGTCTTGGCGTGCGGGCGCACGCGGACCCTGCCTTTCACGCTCTCCTTGAGAGTTGAGAGATTTTTTCAAAAGCATCCAGATCGAGAATCAGCGCAGGCGTGTCGACGTCCTCCAGCCGGTCGCCGACCGCGGCCGGGGCGCGCATGGCTACGCCGCCGCGCCCTTGCTGCGCGCTGGCGCAGCGCGATACCAGGCGATGGCGATCGCCGACGATGGCGACCAGCGGCAGGCGCGACCAGATTGACGCGCTCCCAGCCGCCCGCCGTGACGGTGAGGCCGGAAGTGAAGCGACGAGATCGCCATCATGATGAAGATCGCCTGGTCGTTGGCGCCCTGCGCCTTGGCGCGCTCCTCGGGGCGGTAGGTCTCGGTGAGCAGCGTGGTGCCGCCAATGTAGAGGAAGTTCCAGCCCACGCCCAGCAGCACCAGCGACCACCAGAACTGCGCCACCGAGATTCCCGGAGAGCGCGATGCCGATCGCCACCATGTTGAGCAGCGCGCCGCAGAGCAGCACCGGCAGCACGCCGATGCGCTTGATCAGCGGGCCGGTGACGAACGACGGCGCGAACATGCCGACCACGTGCGAGGAGATGACGAACGCCGCGTCGCCATAGCGGATGGCCGCAGACCTGCATGGCGATCGGCGTCGAGGTCATGAGGAAGTTCATCACGCCGTAGCCGATCGCGCCGGCCAGCACCGCGACGATGAACTTCGGCTGCGCGGCGATCTCGCGCGAGCGGTCGCCCGGTCGACGCCTGCTCGGCCGCGCGTCGGGTTCGGGATGCGGATGAAGCGCAGCAGGACCAGCGTAACCAGCGATAAAGGCGATGAGCGAGAGATAGGCGCCCATGAAGCTGCGTGCCGAGCGAGATCGACGGTGAAGCGGCTCGACGCTCGGACCAAGGATGCCGCCGACCAGGCCGCCGGCGAGCACCAGCGAGATCGCGGTCGGCTTGAAGTCGGCGCTCGCCACGTCGGCGGCGGCGAAGCGGTAGTACTGGCCGTAGGCGTTGTAGACGCCCCAGACCAGCGTGCCGAAGCACAGCAGCCAGAAGCTCTGCAGCGCAGATCGCCGCGGCGCAGATCAGCGCGCCGGCGAATGCCCCAGGTGGTGCCGAGGGTGAAGCCGCGCTGGCGGCCGACGCGCTTCATGTGCAGCGACGCCGGCATGGTGCCGATCGCGCCGCCCAGAATCCAGCAGGTCACCGGCAGCGTGGCGAGCCCGACATGCGGCGCGAGCGCCAGCCCGGCGAGGCCGTTGATCGCGATCAGCGTCGAATTGTTGGTGAACAGCATCGCCTGGCACGCGGCGAGCAGGCCGACGTTGCGGGCTTGCGTACTGTTCGTATATACAGTATCGGTCATGGATGCCAAGGAAGACTCTCCGACTATCTTCGGGGAGCGCGCTCCGTTCGTGCAGGGCCGTTTCGAATCTGTCCGTGCGCGAGCCTTTCGACGACGGCTGGACGCCCGAGGAGACAGGAAGACGCGGCCGCTCGAGACCAGCGTCACCGTCGAGCGCGCGCGCTCGATCATCTCGCGCAACGACTCGCCCGACGTCGGCTTCGACCAGTCGATCAATCCCTACCGCGGCTGCGAGCACGGCTGCATCTACTGCTACGCGCGGCCGAGCCACGCCTACCTCGAGCTCTCGCCGGGCCTCGACTTCGAGACCAAGCTGTTCGCCAAGACCAACGCGCCGAGCTGCTGCGCGCCGAGCTCGCCAAGCCGCGGCTACAAGCCCAGCCCGATCGCGCTCGGCGCCAACACCGACTGCTACCAGCCGATCGAGCGCAAGTACAAGATCACGCGCGGCATCCTCGAGGTGCTGGCCGAGTGCCAGCACCCGGTCGACCATCGTCACCAAGTCGGCGCTGATCGAGCGCGACCTCGACATCCTCGCGCCGATGGCGAAGAAGAACCTGGTCAAGGTGTTCGTCTCGATCGGCACGCTCGACCGCGAGCTGGCGCGCAAGCTCGAGCCCCGGGCAGCCAGCCCGCAACGACGGCTGGATGTGCTGAAGAACGCTGTGAAGAACAAGTGCCCTGCGGCGTGATGGTCGCGGCGCTGATCCCGGCGCTCAACGACAAGACCCTGGAGCACGTGCTGGAAGCGGCGGCCGAAGCCGGCGCGCGCGAGGCCGCCTACGTCATCATGCGGCTGCCGAACGAGCTGAAGACCCTGTTCAAGGAATGGCTCGCGGAGCACTACCCGGAGCGGCGCCGAGCACGTGATCAGCATCGTGCGCCAGATGCGCGGCGGGCAGGGACAACGATCCGCAACTTCGGCACGCGCATGAGCGGCACCGGCAAGTTCGCCGAGCTGATCGAGAAGCGCTTCGACATCGCCTGCCGGCGCCTGCAGCCTCAACGGCCACGGCGCCGGGCGCGACGCGCCGGAGCTCGACTGCAGCCTGTTCCGGGTTCCGCCTGGACGGACAAGAGGCAGGCGGGCAGATGGCGCCTCTTCTGAAGCGCAGGCTGCTCCTCCTCGCCGGCTGGGGCTGGGCGGTCGCTGATCGTCTGGCTGTCGCTCATGCCGCAGCCGCCGCAGATCGACCTCGAGCAGGGCGACAAGCTCGGGCATTTCGCAGCCTATGGCCTGCTGATGTTTGTTTTTGCTTGATCTACGACCAAAGGGCAACGAGACTCGCTTATGCCACGGGGTTCATCGCCATGGGCGATCGCCCTTGAATTCCTCCAGGGAATGACCGGCTACCGGACCTTCGATCTGCTCGACATGCTCGCCAACGCCGCCGGCGTGCTCGGGCGCGCTCGCGGGCATGCTCGGTGCTTCGTTCCATCAGGATGCGGACGCGATGAGCGACGCACCGACGCTGCGGCCGGCTCGCGGCGATCCTCGCCGCCGACGTGGTCGGCTTCAGCCGCATGATGGGCGCGGACGAGGAAGGCACGCTCGCGCGCCTCAAGCGCACTGCGCGCCGAGCTCGTCGATCCGACGATCGTCCAGCGCGCGCGGGCGCATCTTCAAGACCACCGGCGACGGCCTGCTGGTCGAGTTCCCGAGCGTGGTCGACGCCGTGCAGTGCGCCGCGAGAGTGCAAGCACGGCGATGGCGCGCGCGCGACGGACGCCCTGCCCGAGCAGCGCATCGTGCTGCGCATGGGCATCAACCTCGGCGACGTGATCGTCGAAGGCGACGACCTCTACGGCGACGGGGTCAACGTCGCCGCGCGGCTCGAGGGCATCTGCGACGCGGGCGGCGTGTTCATCTCCGGGCAGCGCGCACGAGCAGGTCGCGGACAAGGTCGAAGCTCGCCTTCGAGGACCTCGGCGAGCGCTCGGTGAAGAACATCGCGCGGCCGGTGCGCGTCTACCGGCTGGTCGACGGCAGCCGAGGCAGCACGCCGCGCGCCGCGGCGACCGCGGCCGGCAGCGGCCGCTGCCGCTCGCCGACAGAGCCCTCGATCGCGGTGCTGCCGTTCCAGAACATGAGCGGCGACCCCGAGCAGGAATATTTCAGCCGACGGCATCAGTCGAAGACATCATCACCGACCTGTCGCAAGCTCTCAGGCTGCTTCGTGATCGCGCGCAACTCGACCTTCACCTACAAGGGCAAGGCGGTCGGATGTGCAGCGAGGTCGGCAAGCGAGCTTCGGCGTCAGCTACGTGCTCGAAGGCAGCGTGCGCACGCGCCGGCGGCCGGGTGCGCATCACCGCGCAGCTGCTCGAGTGCGGCACCGCGCACCACGTCTGGGCCGAGCGCTACGACCGCGACCTGCAGGACATCTTCGCCGTGCAGGACGAGATTACGCGCCATATCGTCGCCGCGCTCGACGTCAAGCTGCTGCGCGGCGAGCAGTCGACCGTCTGGCGCCATCTGCTGCAGCCGTCCTGAGGCGCTCGACGCGTACTACAAGGGCGTCGATTTTCTCAACCGCGTCACGCGCGAGGCGAACGACGAGGCCGCGCGCTGCTTCGAGCAGGTGGTGCGCCTCGAGCCGGAATCGCCGCTGGGTCACCTCGGCCTCGCCTGGACCAAGCTCAGCGCCTTCCGCTACGGCTGGGGACGAGCCCGCGCGCGCTGGAGCACGCGGCCGGGCTGGCGCGCAAGGCGCTCGAGCTCGACGAGACCTGCGCCGAGCGCGCACGCGCTGCTCGGCTATCACAGCCTGCTGCTCGGCCGGCACGACGCGGCGATCGCCGAGGGCGAGCGCGCCGTGGCGCTCAACCCCAACCACGCGGACAACACGGCAAACCTGGGCTGCTCGTACGTGATGTCGGGCAGGCCCGCGGACGCGGTCGCGTGCATGCGCAAGGCGATGCGCCTGAGCCCGGTCTATCCGGCCTGGTACCTGAACGTCCTCGGCTTCGCGCACTACCTGCTCGAGCCAGCACGATGAAGCCGACGCCGTCCTGACGCTCGCGCTGCAGCGCGAGCCGCCTACTACGACTGCCGCCTCATGCTCATGGCGGCGCATCGCGCCCGCGGTCGCCTCGACGATGCCCGCCGCGAGGCCGGCGAGGTACGCCGCCACAACCCTCGCTCCGGCTGAAGGACATGGAGGGCCGGCTCTCCGTTCTCAAGGACCGGGCGCTGCGTATCGCGCTTCATCGGCATCCTGCGCGAGCTGGGGCTCGAGTAGCTTGAGCGAGTCGGTCGCCGAGCAGCTGGCGGGAGCGGTGGCGGCGCTGCGCGAGCCGCCGCGCGAGGTGCGCGAGACCGCCGAGAAGCTCGTCATCGACATCGCCGGCCTGTGCGTCGCCGCGCGCGAAAGCGACTACGTGAAGAGCGCGCTCGACGCCTGGGAAGCGGGCGGCGCCTGCAGCGCGATCGGCCATGGCCGCAGCGCTCGACGCCGCGGGCGCGGCGTTCGTCAACGGCACCGCGGCGCACGGCGAGGACTTCGACGACACCTTCGAAGGCGGCCCGGTGCACGCCGGCGCGGTGATCGTGCCGGCGATCCTCGCGGTCGCCGAGCGGGAAAAGATCTCCAGGCAGCGGATGCGCTGCGCGGCATCGCCGTCGGCGTCGAGCTCACGCTGCCGCGCGAGCCTGGTCGCGCCGAAGCTCATCCACAAGGCGGGCTTTCATCCGACCGCGGTGCTCGGCACGATGGGAGCGGCTGCCGGTGCTTCGCGCAGCTCTTTCTCTCAAAGACTCAAATCGTGAATGCGCTGGGCATCGCCGGCTCGATGGCGTCGGGGATCATCGAGTACCTCGCCGAGGCGCCTGGACCAAGCGCCTGCATCCCGGGCTGGGCGGCGCAGTCGGGCATCCGCGCCGCCGATCTCGCGCGCGCTGGCTTCATCGGCCCGCGCACCGTGTTCGAAGGCACGCACGGCCTCTACCACGGCTTCGCGCAGCACCACGCAGGGCGACTGGGCGAAGCTCGCTCGACGGCTTCGGCAAGCGCTGGCTCGCCGCCGGCGTCGCCTTCAAGCTCTACGCCTGCGGCACGATGACGCATCCCTACATCGACTGCGCGCAGCCGCCTCGGCAAGAAGGTCGCAGCTCGAAGACATCGAGGAAGTCGTCTGCGAGGCCGCCGAAGGCACGGTGCATCGCCTGTGGGAGCCGCTCGCCGCGAAGCAGAGCGCCGCCCAACGCCTACGCCGCCAAGTTCAGCCAGCCCTACTGCATCGCCGCCGGCTTCGTCCTCGGCCACGCCGGCCTCGAAGCGTTCACCGAGGAGCGCGTGCGCGACCCGCGGCTGCGCGCGCTCGCCGCGCAAGGTGCGCTACGAGATCGATCCCGGCAATCCCTACCCCGACGAATTCACCGGGCACGTCACGGGTGAAGCTGAAGAACGGCAAGACGCTGCGAGGAGCGCCAGCCGCACATCCGCGGCGGCGCGCACGAGCCGCTGTCGCGCGCCGACGTCGAGGAGAAGTTCCGGCTGAACTGCGCCTACGGCGGCTGGCCGACCGACCGCGCCGAGGAGTTTCTGAGCTGGGCGAAAACGGCGTTCGACCGGCCGGTCGACCTGAGGTCGTTCAGGTCCTGAAGAAATCGATCAGCGCGTCGAGCGTCGCGTCGGGCGCCTCGGCCATCAGCGAATGGCCGGAGACGTCGACCAGACACGGTCTTCGCGCCTCAGCGTGATTTGCTCCTGAATCGATCTTGCAGCGCGCGGCGGCGTCATCACGTCGCGCTTGCCGAGGATGAACGAGCGCCGGGCAGCTCGACCTCGCCCGTCGAGCAGCACGTAGTCGTTGCAGGCCTTGAGGTCGTTGTAGAGCACGCCCGGCGCGAGGCGCTCGAGGCGCGCCTGCGTATCGCCGTACATCCACATGCCGGGCGTCGGGTCGCCGCCGAGCGGCACCTGCGCCGCGTGGCCCCAGATGGTGTGCATGTCGAAGGCGTCGTAGTGGTCGCGCTTCGCCGCGTCGAGGAAGGCTTCGCCGACCTTCATGGGGTAAGCGACGCCGATCATGCGCGATGCGCTCGACGCGCGACGGGCTGCTCGCGCGCGCACTCGAGCGCGATCAGCGACCCCATCGAGTGGCCGACAATCGAGAATTCTATCTTCGGCCGCTCGACGACCTTGAACACCCACTCCGCCATCCCGGCGACCGACGAGATCGGCGAGCCCGGCGTGCGGCCGTGGGCCGGGAAGATCGACCGCGAGCACGTTCCAGCCGTGGTAGCCGAAGTAGCGGCTCTGCAGGAGAAACGATGAGTGGTCCAGGCCCGCGCCATGGACGAAGACCATGCGTGGGCTTGGTCGAGCTCGTGGCTGCGGTAGGCGAAGGCCGGCCGGTCATTCACCGCGAACTTCACTTCTGGGAAGCCTTGAGCGCCCGGTCGAGGTCGTCGATCAGGTCCTGCGGCGTCCTCGAGGCCGATCGACAGGCGCACGGTGCCGGCGGTGATGCCGGCGCGCTTCAGGTCCTCGTCGCTCATGCGGTAGTGCGTGGTGGTCGCCGGATGGATGACGAGCGACTTCGCGTCGCCGACGTTGGCGAGGTGCGAGAACACGCGCAGCGACTCGATGAACTTCTTGCCCGCGGCGCCGGCCGCCCTTGATCTCGAACGAGAACACCGCGCCGCAGCCGAGCGGCAGCAGCTTCTTCGCGCAGCGCGTGGTCGGGATGGTCCGGCAGTTCCGGATAGATGACTCGTTTCAACCGCGGATTGCTCGTCAAGGAATCCGACGACCTTGCGCGTGTTCTCGACGTGCCGCGGCATCCGCAGATGCAGCGTCTCGACGCCCTGCAGGATCTGGAACGCGGTCATCGGCGCCATGCAGGCGCCGAAGTCGCGCAGGCCCTCGCGCCGCGCGCGCAGCAGGAACGCGCGCGTGCCCGACTCCTCCTCGAAGTCCATGTCGTGGAAGCCCTCGTAGGGCGCGGTCAGCGTCGCGAACTTGCCCGAGGCCTCCCAGTCGAAGCGCCCCGAGTCGACCAGCACGCCGCCGATCGCGACGCCGTGGCCGCCGAGGAACTTGGTCGCCGAGTGATACAGCGAGGTCCGCGCCGTGCTCGAAGGGCTTCAGCAGGTAGGGCGTGGTGAAGGTCGCGTCGACGAGCAGCGGCACCTTCGCCTCGTGCGCGATCGCCGCGACCGCGGGAATGTCGAGCACGTCGAGGCCCGGATTGCCGAGCGTTTCGCCGAAGAGCAGCCTGGTGTTTGGCCGGATCGCGCTTCTTCCAGCCGTCGAGGTCGCGCGGATCGACGAACGTCGTCTCGATGCCGAAGCGCTTGCAGCGTGTAGCCGAGCAGGTTGTGCGAGCCGCCGTAGAGCGCGGCCGAGGCGACGATGTGGCTGCCCGCGCCCATGAGCGTGGCGATCGCGAGGTGCAGCGCCGCCTGGCCCGACGCGGTGGCGATCGCGCCGACGCCGCCTTCGAGCGCGGCGATCCGCTCCTCGAGCACCGCGACCGTCGGATTGGAGATGCGCGAGTAGACGTGCCCGGCGCGCTCCATGTTGAACAGCGACGCCGCGTGCTCGGTGTCGCGGAAGACGTACGACGTGGTCTGGTAGATCGGCACCGCGCGGCTGCCGGTCGCCGGGTCGGGCGACTGGCCGGCGTGCAGCGCCAGCGTGTCGAACCCGGGGTACTTCGGCTGTGCCACTCTAGTGCAGATTTTTCCGCGCGAGGGCCGCGTGTAGGTCTCGAACGCGCGCTCGGGCTTCTTCTCCTGCGACGGCCTTCTCCTTCCAGTCGCGGTCGAACAGGTCGTTCACCAGCGCGGTCGACCTCGGCGACGTCGCTCCTTGTCGAACTGCCGGCCGAGGATCGCGGCGACGTCCTCGAGCATGCAGCGGCGCTGCGCCTCGTGGATCGCCTGCGGCGTCGGGCCGACGAACAGCAGCTTCGATTCCTGCTCGCCGTTCTCGTGGTAGAGCGTGAGGTCGACCTCGACCGCCTCGTAGCAGAACGGGCCGAGGTCGTCGAGCGCCGCCTCGAGCGCGCCGTGGAAGCTGCGGCCGATCTCGCCGGTCCAGCAGACGGCGAGGATCAGCTCCTTCTCGTCGAACTTGAAGCCCGGCTCGTCGGGCTCGAGGCTCTTCACGTCGGCGAGGCCGTCGGCGTCCAGATAGTCGAGCAGCGGCATGAACGCCTGCTCGATCTGGCGGCGCGAAACGCCTTCGAGAATCGGAATATCGGCGTGCAGATGAACTTCGTGGCGCATCAGCAAAATTCTACCCCTAAAATCCTCGCATGCGGCCCGACTACAGCGGCGGAAGCCTGGTCGAATCTGATGGCGTCGATCGCAGCGCCTCGCGGCGGGACAGCCGCTGCACGCGCCGCTCGAGAATCTCGATTCAATCGACATGGCAAACGCGCGCAACGTCGTGCTGCTCATCATCGACGGCCTCGGCGACCGGCTGCTCGCGCAGCGCGCGGCGCGGGCGGCGAGCTCGCGCGGCGGCGGCGCGGCGCGATGACCTCGGTGTTTCCGCTCGACCACGGCGTCGGCGATCACCACCTCCTACACCGGCCGCACGCCGCTCGAGCACGGCCTCACCGGCTGGTTCACGCTATTTCGGCGAGGCGGGCTGCGTCGCCGCGGCGCTGCCGTTCCGCAGCCGCGGCGACAATCTGCCTTTGCGAAAAGAGGCTTTACTCCAGACAAGGCATTTACCGCAGCCGTCCATCTTCGAGTCGCTGCCGGTGCGCTCGATCGTCGTCACGCACCGCGACATCATCGACTCGCGACTACAACGTGCGCCACTGCCGCGGCGCCGAGCGGCGTCGCCTACGACGACGCTCGACGAGCTCGTCGCCGGCGTCGAGAGCGGCGGTCAAGTCGGGCGCCGAGCGCAAGTTCGTCTACGCCTACTGGCCCGACTACGACGCCACCTCGCACCCGCACGGCTGCGGAGAGCGCCGAGGCGCATGGCCAAGTTCGCCGAGATCGACGCCGCGTTCGGCAGCCTGCTCGCGCGGCTGTCGGGCACCGACTCGCTCGTCATCGCCACCGCGGACCACGGCTTCCTCGACTGTCCGCCCGAGGATTGCCTCGAGCTGCCGGCCGCCCTCGCCTCGCAGCTGCGGTTTCCGCTGTGCGGCGAGCGGCGCGTGGTCGTTCTGCCACGTGCATTCGGAAAAGGAATTTGTTTCAAGCGGCAAGAGACTGGCTTGGGCGAGCGCGCCGAGGTGCAGGCCGAGCCGCGGAGCTGGTCGAGGAAGGCTGGTTCGGCGGCGGCGCGCCGCACCCGCTGATCGCCGAGCGCATCGGCGACGTGGCGATCCTCATGAAGCGACGGCTACACCATCAAGGACTGGCTGCCCGGCGAGCCGCGCCACCTGCACATCGGCAACCACGGCGGCACCAGCGAAGACGAAATGACGATTCCCCTCATCATGGAGACGACATGAAAGCGAGCGTCAACGGCATCGAGATCAACTACGAGGTGAGCGGCAAGGAAGGCGCGCCCTGGCTGGTGCTCAGCCATTCGCTCGCCTGCAGCGTGCGCATGTGGGACCCGCAGGTCGAGGCGTTCAAGGACCGCTTCCGGATTCTCAACTACGACATGCGCGGCCACGGCGCGACCATCGGCGCCGCAGGGCCGTACACGCTGGAGCATGCTCGCCGACGATGTTCTCGGGCTTACTGAAGCATCTGAAAATCGAGAAGGCTGCTTACTGCGGCCTGTCGATCGGCGGCATGATCGGCCAGACGCTCGCGCTCACGAGCGCCGGGCTCGTTCACGAAGATGGTGCTCGCCGACACCACGCACACGCAGCCGCCCGAGGCGCTCGAAGCAGTGGGAGGACCGCATCGCCATCGCCGAAGTCGAAGGGCATGGCGGCGCTGGTCGACTCGACCATGGAGCGCTGGTTCACCGCGCCGTTACCGCAACAGCACTCGCCGGATCGAAGAAGATCGCGGCGCTGATCGCGAACGACGCCGGTCGCGGGCTACGTCGGCTGCGGCCAGGCGATCATGAAGCTCAACACCACCGCGCGGCTGAAGGACATCAAGCTGCCGGTGCTGGCGATCACCGGCGAGCAGGACGGCGCCGCGGCCGGCACGCAAGTACATCGGCGAGCACGTGCCGGGAGCGAAGTTCGTCAGCATCCCGCAGGCCGCTCACATCGCCAACGTCGAGCAGCCCGAGGCCGTTCAATCGCGGTCTGCGGGAGTTCCTTTGAGCCCTTGCCAGCGCTTGAGCTTGGCGGTGTGCACGCCGAACAGGTCGAGCACGCGCGCCACGCTGTGCGCGACGAGATCGTCGAGCGATTTCGGCGCGGCGTAGAAAGCCGGCACCGGCGGGAAGATGATGCCGCCCATCTCGGTGACCGACACCATGTTGCGCAGGTGAGCGAGGTTGAGCGGCGTCTCGCGCGGCATCAGCACCAGGCGGCGGCGCTCCTTCAGCACCACGTCGGCGGCGCGCGAGACGAGATCGTCGGCGTGCGCGTGCGCGACCGCGGCGAGCGTCTTCATCGAGCACGGGCGCGATCACCATGCCCTCGGTGACGTACGAGCCGCTCGCGATGGTCGCGGCGATGTCCTTCGGGTGGTAGGCGACGCGTCGCCAGGCGCTCGACGTCCTTGCGCTTCATCTTCAGCTCGTGCCAGACGTTGAGCACGCCGGCGTCGGTGAGCACGAGGTGGCTCTCCCAGCCGGGAATGCCCTTCAGCGCCTTCAGAAGCGCGATACCGTAGACAGCGCCGGTGGCCCCGGTGATGCCTACGATCAGCCGCTTCTTCACCCCTTCTTGTAGACGATCTTCTTCGTGCCGGCTTCGCAGGTGCCGACCACCTTGCCGTCGGCCTGCGCGTCCTTGTCGACGATCTCGAGCGAGAACTTGTCCACGCCGTTCTTCTTGATCTTCGCCTCGATCTCGCTCTTCAGCTCGCCGCAATCCTTCCTCCGCCCAGGCGGTTGCCGAAAGTCCGAGTACCAGCGCCGCTGCCAGGATCTTCACCATGTTTTCCCTACAGAAAAACCAGTATAGCGCCGCCGAGCCGCCGACCAGCGTGGCCATCAGCGCCGCGCGGCCGTAGCGTCGGAACGTGCCGTTGGGCCGGAAATAGAGGTTGCGGACGACGTCGCACTCGCGGCACGCCGCCCACAGGAGCCAGTCGGGGCCCGCCTTGTTGACGACGTAGCGGATTGAACAGTCTCAGCACGAACGAGAAACGTACCGACGAAGCGCCCAGCACCACGGAATCCTCCCCAAGCACTGCTGGCGAGATTATAGTTGTCTATCGCGATTTCGTCGCTGTCTCACGATCCGACAGGAGCACAAATGCTCGAAACCACCATCGCCGGCAGCCTGCCCAAGCCCGCGCTGGCTCGCCGAGACCAACAAGCTCTGGCCCGCGTGGCGCGCCGAGCGGCGACGAGCTCGCGCAGGCGAAGCGCGACGCGACGCTGCTCTGGCTGAAGGAGCAGGAGGACGCCGGCATCGACATCGTCACCGACGGCGAGCAGTCGCGGCAGCACTTCGTGCACGGCTTCCTCGAGTACGTCGAGGGCATCGACTTCGAGCACAAGGTGAAGATGGGCATCCGCAACAACCGCTACGACGCGATGGTGCCGGTGGTCGTCGGCCCGCTGCGGCTGAAGGGCCGCGTGCACCAGACCGAAGCGCTGGTCGCTGCGAGCGCATACGAAGAAGAAGATCAAGATCACCATGCCCGGGCCGATGACCATCGTCGACACCATCGCCGACCGCCACTACGGCGACAAGGTGAAGCTGGCGATGGCGTTCGCCGAGCTGCTCAACCAGGAGGCGCGCGCGCTGGAGAAGGACGGCGTCGACGTGATCCAGTTCGACGAGCCGGCGTTCAACGTCTACATGGAGCGACGTCACGACGCTGGGGCATCGACGCGCTGCACCGCGCCGATCGCAGGGCCTGAAGTGCACGACCTGCGTGCACATCTGCTACGGCTACGGCATCAAGGCCAACCTCGACTGGAAGAAGACCCTCGGCGAGCGAATGGCGCCAGTACGAGCAGATCTTCCCGGCGCTGGCGAAGAGCAAGCATCGACCAGGTCTCGCTGGAGTGCATCCATTCCAAGGTGCCCGCTCGAGCTGCTGAAGCTGCTCGAAGGGCAAGGACGTGCTGGTCGGCGTGATCGACGTCGCCAGCGACACGGTCGAGACGCCCGCCGAGGTTGCGGCGGCCATCAGAAAGGCGCTGAAGTACGTGCCGGCGAAGCACCTCTTCCCTGCACCAACTGCGGCATGGCGCCGATGGCGCCGCGAGGTCGCGGTGGCGAAGCTCAGCGCTCGCGCAGGCGCTGCCTTGGCGAGAAAGAAGATCCGGCGATGAAAACGAAAAGCCCGGATTCGACGATATCGAGCGGGCGGTCTACGACGGGATGCAGGACCTGCGCGCTACGCCGGCTCCCGGAAAGGCTCGGGGCTCGTCTCGAACTCCTGCAGCGCCTCGGCGAGGCGCGATCAGGCGCGCGCGCTCCTCCGAGCAGGCCGCCGAGCTGCGCGTCGCAGCGCGCGATCAGGCCGGGATAGCGGTGCTGATCTCGGCGTTCAGTTCGGCGATGCGCGCTTGCAGCTCGCCCCTGAAGTCGTGAGGAAAGCACCCTGAGCCTCGTCCATCCCCTATCGTACGCCAGTCGGATCACGCGCGGCATGGTCGCCAGCCCGCACGCGGCGGCCTCGGACGTCGGGCGCCGATGTCCTGCGCGCCGGCGGCTCGGCGGTCGACGCGGCGCTCGCCGCCGCGTCGACGCTCGGCGTCTCTCTACCCGCACATGTGCGGCATCGGCGGCGACGCCTTCTGGCTGATCTACGACGCCGCGGCGCGCAAGGTGTCGTACCTCGACGGCGGCGGCCGCGCGGCGCGCAGCACGACGCTCGAGCGATTCTCCGGCCAGGCGGAAATCCCTTCCGCGGCATCGTTCCCGCGACGCTGACGACGCCGGGCGCCGTCGCCAGCTTCTGCGCGGCGCACGAGCGCTACGGCAAGGCTGCCGCTCGCCCGCTGCCTCCAGGACGCGATCCGGTACGCCCGCGAAGGCCATGAGCCGACCGCGCGCGTCGCGCGCTGGATTGCCGGAGACTGCGCCCGAGCTTTCGCGGGATCCCGCGCTCCGCCGCGCTGTTTCTTTCGCAGAAGCAGAAGCCGAAGAACCCGCCGCCTCGCCGACACGCTGGAGGCCATCGCCGCGCAGGGCCGCGCCGGGTTCTATGAAGGCAAGGTCGCGAGAGGCGCTCGCCGGGCTGGGCGGATTCTTCACCGAGCACGATCTCGGCAGCCCAGCAGGCGTACTGGGGCGAGCCGATCCGCGGCACCTATCGCGGCGTCACGATCTGCGAGACGCCGGCGCCGACGCAGGGCTTCACCGTGCTCGAGATGCTCAACCTCCTCGAGCCGCTCGAGGCTCGGCAAGCGCGACTTCCTCGGACCCGATCACGTCCACCTGCTCGTGCAGGCGAAGCAGATCGCCTACAACGACCGCGACCGCTGGCTCGCCGATCCGCGCTTCACCAAGGTCCCGATGGAGAAACTGACTGTCGAAGTCGTATGCGGACGAGCGCCGGCGCCTGATCGATCCGGCGCGCGCGCTCGCCGTGGGACAAGGTGCCTTCCGTACGGCAGCCTCGCCGGCGACACGGTCTACGTCGCGGCGGTCGACGCGGACGGCAACGCGGCGTCGCTGATCTTCAGCCTCTACGGCGTGTTCGGCTCCGTGCGTGACGTCGGCGCGAGACCGGCGTCGTGCTGCAGAACCGCAGCGCCTACTTCTCGCTCGACCCGCAGCACCCCAACCGGCCTCGAGCCGGGCAAGGTGCCGCTGCACACGCTGATCGCGTCGCTCGGCGTTCAGGAGATGGCCGGCTCTGGGCGGTGCTCGGCTGCATGGGCGCCGACGGCCAGCCGCAGATCCACGTGCAGGCCTACGTCGCGATGATCGACTTCGGCCTCGACATCCAGCAGGCGCTCGACATGCCGCGCTGGCTGTCGGGACGCTTCGCGCTCGGCGAGCCGCGCGACACGCTGCAACATCGAAGCGCGCTTATCCGCGCGCCACCATCGACGAGCTCGAGCGCCGCGGCCACTCGCTCGATCGCTGGGGCGACTGGAACGAGCTCGCCGGCCACGCGCAACGGCATCACCATCGATCCGGCGCAGCGGCGCGCTCGCGGGCGGCGCCGATCCGCGCAGCGACGCGCGGCGGTGGAAGCTGCTTTAGCGCGCTGCCTGCGGCTTCTGCTCGTAGGCGGCGATCGCCTCCTTGAGGTCGCGAGTACTGGCTGCAGCCGAAGAAGCAGAGCTTGTCGAGCTGCGCGAGGTGCTCCTTCGCCTTGGCAGGCGTTGCCGACCATGAGATAGGCCTCGCCGAGGTACTGCGTGCGCCTGCTTGTGCTTCGGATCGATGCGCAGCGCCTCGTTGTAGTGCTGGAACACCGCGCTCATGTCGGGATCCGACCCTTGCGGATCGAATAGGCGAGCAGGTTGTGATAGTCGGCGTTGTTCGGGCTCTCTCTGCAGCCCTTCCTCGAGCGACGCGGCGGCGGCTTTCCAGTCCTGCTGTCGCTCGCCAGCGCTGTGCGCGCTCGAGCACCGCGTCCTTTTTGCGCGTCCGGGTTCGGCGCTGGCGGGTCGCCCGCGGCGCAGGCGAGCCTCGAGGCGAGCGAAAAGCGATAAGATGGTGAGTAGGAATTTCAATCTCATGACAGTGATCTCCGTTCCGGATTGCGCAGTTTACTCCTTGCCTGTGCGCTAACAGCGGCAGTAGTGCCCGGCATTCCTCGAGCTGCCGAAATCCGCGGCGACGCGCTGAAAGCGCTCGCCAGCCCGGACACGACGCGCGCGCCGAGGCGGTGGTCTGGATCGCCAATCGCGGCGCATGAGCGACGCGCCGCCTGCTGCACCAGCGCCTGCGCGACGAAAGCGGCCTGGTGCGCAGCTACGCCGAGCAGGGCCTGTGGCTGCTCTGGAGCCGCTCGGGCGACGCCGGCGATCGACCGCCTGATGGCGCGCGGCAGCGAGGAGATGCAGGCCGAGCGCCTTGCCGAGGCGCGATCAAGCACCTTCTCCGAAGTGATCCGCAAGAAGCCGGACTTCGCCGAGGGCTGGAACAAGCGCGCCACCGCCTACTACCTGGCCGGCGACTACCGAGCGCTCGCTCGCCGACTGTGACGAAGTTCTCAAGCGCAACCCGAATCATTTCGGCGCCCTCTCCGGCGCTGGGCCAGATCCACTTCGCGCTGGAGAACTACGAGCAGGCGCTGGTCTGGTTCCGCCGCGCGCTCGAGGTCAATCCCAACATGATCGGCGTCGAGATCAACATCCACCGCTCGCAGGAGCGGCTCGCAGGCGAAACAGGAACGCTAGCAGCACGACCAGCTAGCGCAGCGCGATCCCGAACAGGATCGAGGCCCCATCGCTGCGGTCCAGCTTCCCAGCACCCGCACCGCGATCAAGCCCCAGGGCGTCTTGAGAGAGCGTGGCGAGCTGCCGTGCCTAGCGAGCGCGATCAGCGCCGCGGCGTCGCCGGCGCCGACGACCGCAAGCATCGCTGAAGCGCGCAAGGCCGTTGGCAAAGCCATGCATCGTCTCGTAGCCAGAGCTCACGGCGAGCGCGAGCGGAAAGAAAAGACGCGCGGAACTGCGACCAGCAGCCCGGTGCGATCAGCGTCGCGGCGCTGGCGCAAGCGCATCGATGCGATTGAATGCGCTGCCGAGGCCCGCGCGCGGCAGCAGCGACGCAGAACGCGCACGAGAAAGGCGGCGACGAAGCCGCCGAGCACCGCGAAGCTGCGCGGCGAAGGACGCTGGCCGGCGAGCAGGCCGATCGCCAGGCAGGCGACGAGGTGGTCCGGCTCGGTGAGGATGTGCAGCGCCGGCCGAGAGCGGCGACACGCTAGAGCGTGTCCATGAACCAGGTGACGAACGCCCAGGCACCAGCGAGCGCGATCGCAACGCCGCCGCCGCGCTACCGCCAGCGCGCCGCCGGGCCAGCGCACCAGCAGCCCGATCAGGATGCCGCGCCAGGTGCAGCAGGCCCGTGGCGACGACGAAGCCGGCCGCCGAAGGAGAGCGGCGAGCCTTCAAGCGGGATCGCCGTGCCGTGCGCGTGGCCGTGCAGGAAGCCGAATGCGGCGACGATGAGCATCGCCACCCACGCGGCGGCCGCAGTGCCAGCGCGACGCAGATGCCGAGCGCGACGCCGGAGAGCGCGACGCCCGCCTCGACCGCCGGCAGCGGCATGCCGAGCAGGCCGAGAAACGCGCCGAGCGCCATGATCATCGGAAAGGTCACCGGCAGGAGCCACATCGCCGGCGCGCGCAGTTGCGCGCCCCACAGGGCCGACCGCCACCATCGCCGCGAGGTGATCGAGCCCGGTGACGCGGACGCATGAAGCCGCCGGGAAAACCTGAGCCGCCGCTGCCGTGGCCGACGTGCGCGGCGCGCGGTCCGAGGCGGTCGGCGAGCAGCACGGCGAGGACGAGGGCGCGGCTCAGAACAGCACCGACGCGCTGAAGATGAAGCGGTACCAAGCGCTGGCCTTCGCTGCACCCTGCTGGTCGGCTTCCTCGTTGAGGTCGGTCCAGACCGGCTTCTTGACGCCGATCGCCACGCTCACGCGGTCGAGATAGAGGCGCACGCCAGGGCACCATGCAGAAAACCTTCCCGCCGCTCGCCGCGTCGTACTCGCCGTTGGTGCGGTCGCGGCCGATGCCCGGTACTGCCCTTCCAGGCACAGGTCGAGGCCCGGAACTTTATGCTCAGCATCGGTCAGGTGCGGTACGCGAGCGCCGTTGGCGCGGTATTCAGGGGCCGAACTTGGTGCTGTTGCCGTCGGCGTAGGTGTACTGCTGGAACCGCAGATGCGAGACTTCGACGTTGCGCCGTCCAGCGCGGCGCGAGCATCTTGGTCGCGGTCATGCCGATGCTGTCACGACGGTCGGCCGAAGCCGGTCGACTTGCTGGGATCGATGTTGCCGGTTCTGGTCGCGCAGGTTGGGGTTGCCGGTCGGCAGCGTGCCGCCGCCGAAGATCGTGAAGCGCCAGTCCTCTAGATCGTCGAGGGCTCGCTCTCGGGAATCAGTTGCAGGCCGCGGTCCCACTTGAAGCCGATCTGCCCCATCAGCGAGACGTCGGCGACACCGCGGGTGGTGAAACCGCGCCGGCTCGCCGACCTTCTCGTTATCAAGGGACAGAAAAGTAGCCCGAGAACCACGGCGTGGCCGCAGCGGGCCCGGCCATCCAGAAGTTCGCGTACTTCTGTTCCGGGTTCGACGGATCGGCGTCAGTACGATAGCGCGCATGGTCGAGCTTCGTGTAGAGGAGCGTGCTGCCCTGCAGCGAAGTCGCCGACGTCGCCGACTCGATCGGCGCGCCGGGACCGTTGAGGCCCGCGGCGCCGACGCCGGCGACGCCGTGATGCGCAAGCGCCGCCTCTTGCCGCCAGGCAGCAAGGCACAGGAAATTCTCATTTGAGCTCAGATGTGAAGAATGCTGCCGTGGACGATCTTGTCGGCGTTGGCCTCGCGCACGCTCTTCGAAGCTGGCGGAGAGGATCTGCGTGCCGGGTGGCCGGATGCGGATGTTCACCACGCCGTCGCTGCCGGTCGCGCCGCGCGTGTCGCCGTCGTAGGCCACCGCGACGCCGCGCCGCCGGCTTGCCGCGCCAGGTCGCGAGCACGCGCAGCTTGTCGCTCGCCCGGCTTGAGCGCAGGACGGGACCGTCGAGCGGCGTCAGCTCGAGACCCATCGCGAGACCGGCGCCGCGCCGCCGCCGCGCTCCAGGCGTCCGATGCGCTTGACCCGTGTCCTGCGCCAGCACAGCCGCGGATCGCGCCCGCGCACCTCGCTCTCTCGGCCGGTTCACCGTCTCGCTCAGCGTCTCGCGTCCATAGTAGCCCGAGTTGGTCCGCGCCAGGACGGCAGCGCAGCGCCGCTCGACGCGCACCGGGATAGGCGCGCACCGGCGCCGGCGCGATCAACGTCGCCCTCCGGGCACGCAGGCACTCGCACGCCCAGGACGACTCAGAAGGGTCGTATGGGCACGCGCGCGCCTCGCCGGCGTGCGCCGAGTGCACAGCTTTTGACCCTGGAAAAGCGACTGTAGCCCGCGCGCGGCGCGCTCGAACCAGTAGTCGTATGCGCATGCGCGGACAGCGCGATGAAGAAAATGAGGGGGAGTAGCCGCAAAACGGGGCGCATTATGCCCATAATCCCGCACGGAGGTGGGAGCATGGACAAGCGTTCCTTCCTCAAGACCATGACGGCAATCGGCGCGGTCGGCATTCCGGGCATTTCTCTTGGAAAAACGGTTACGACCCGGCCGCGAGAATGGCCGTGAAAGTCAGCGAGGTCGAATACCGGCGCACGGCGAAGCGGACGATCACTGCTTGCGCGCGTCTACCAGCCGCAGGGCACAGGGCCCGTTCCCGATCGTGCTCGACCTGCACGGCGGCGCGTGGAGCAGCAAGGACCGCTACGCCGAAGAGCCGATGGACCGCGCGGTCGCCGCGAGCGGCGTGCTGGTGGTGGCGATCGACATGACGCTCGCGCGCGGAGGCGCCCTACCCCGCGTCGGTGCAGGACGCGAACTACGCGCGTGCGCTGGCTCAAATCGAAGGCGCGCCGGCTGGAACGGCGACCCGTCGACGCTCGGCGTCTATCGGCAGCTCGAGCGGCGGCCATGTCGCCGAGCTCGCTCGCCATGCGCCCGCGCGATCCACGCTACGCCGCGATTCCGCTGCCGGAGGCGCCGAATCGTCGACGCGAGCGTCGCCTACGTCGCGACGCGCTCGCCGATCAGCGACCCGTGCGCGCGCTTCCAGCAGGCGCAGAAGATGAAGCGCGAGAACCTGATCAAGAGCGAGCCAGACCTGCTTCGTGCCGTGGGAGACGATCCACGAGGCGAACCCGCAGGAGATGCTCGAGCGCCGCGAGGCGGTGACGCTGCGGCCGATGCTCATCATGCAGGGCGAGCTCGACGACAACGTGCTGCCGGCGGTGCAGGAGAAGTTCGCCGCGACCTACCGCGCCGCGGGCGGCGAGTGCCGCTACGAGCTGTTCGCCGACAGCGAGCACGAGTGGATCGGCCGGCCCGGCCCGCATGACCGACCGCGCGCACGAGATGGTGCGGCAGTTCATCGCCCGCAGCCTGGGCTAGAGGTACTACCCTTCGCCGGCGGCGTCGGCCTCGAGCGGCTTGCCGACGAGGTAGCCCTGCACGAAGTCGCAGCCGCAGCGCGCGAGGAACTCGCGCTGCGCCTCGGTCTCGACGCCCTCGGCGATGACGCGCACGTCGAGCGCGTGCGCCAGCGCGACGATGGCGGCGACGATCGCGCACTGCTCGCGGTCCTTCGGCAGCTCGGCGACGAAGCTGCGGTCGATCTTCAGCTTGTCGACCGGGAAGCGCTTGCAGGTAGGCGAGGCTCGAGTAGCCGGTGCCGAAGTCGTCGATGGCGATCGACGACGCCGAGCTCCTTCAGCTTGCTGCAGCGTGGCGAGCGTCGCGTCGGTCTCGCTGCATCGCCAGCGACTCGGTGATCTCGAGCTCGAGCAGGCTGCGGCGGCAGGCCCGCTCTCGTGCAGCGCCGCGGCGACGATGCTGCGGCAGCTTCGGATCGTTGAACTGGCGCGGCGAGAGGTTGACCGCCACCTGCAGGCCGCGCTCGGCGCCGATGAAGGTCGCCCAGCGGCAGGCCTCGCGCAGCACCCATTCGCCGATCCGCAGGATCAGGCCGGTCTCCTCGGCGAGCTGGATGAACTCGCCGGGCGGCACCAGGCCGCGCTCCGGGTGCTGCCAGCGCAGCAGCGCCTCGTGCGCCGCCGACCTTGCCGGCTCGACGGTCGTCGACGATCGGCTGGTAGTGCACGCGCAGCTCGCTCGCGTCGATAGCGCGCGGCGCAGGTCGCTCTCCAGCGCGAGGCGGCGCGAGGCCGCCTGGTTCATCTGCTCGGTGAAGAACTGGTAGTTGGCGCGCCCCGTCTCCTTGGCGTGGTACATGGCGGCGTCGGCGTTGCGGATCAGCGTCTCGGCGTCGCGGCCGTCGTCCGGGAAGCACGGCGATGCCGATCGACGGCGTGACCGTCAGCTCGCGCTCCTCGACCATCACCGGCAGCGACAGCTGCTCGATGACCTTCTGCGCCACCTGCGCGACGTCCGAGGTGCGCTTGATCTGCGGCAGCACCACCACGAACTCGTCGCCGCCGATGCGGCAGATGGTGTCGCCGGCGCGCAGCTGCTTCGACCAGGCGCTGCGACACTTCCTTCAGCAGCACGTCGCCGACCGCGTGGCCGAGCGAGTCGTTGATGGTCTTGAAGCGGTCGAGGTCGACGAACATCACCGCGGTCTGCTTGCGGTTGCGGCTGCGACATCGCCAGCGCCTGCGTCAGGCGGTCCTCCAGCAGCCGCCGGTTGGGCAGGCCGGTGAGCGCGTCGTGGTCGGCGAGGTGCTGCGCGCGCGCCTTCGCCTCCTGCAGCTCGGTGGTGCGCTCGGCCACCGCGCGCTCGAGCGCGTCGCAGCGCGCGCCTGACGCGCGCGTCGGCCTCGCGCTCGGCGGTGACGTCGTCGTAGCTCCAGATCCACTCCTGCTCGGCGTCGCCGGCGTCGATGCGCCGGCCGCGCGCGCGGCAGATGAAGGTCGATGCCGTCGCGGCGCTTGAACGCGCGCCTCGCCCTCGATAGGTGCCGCCCGGGCGGCGTGCCTGCGTCGCGCGCTTGCCGGCGCGCTTCCAATCCTCCTCGCTGGCGAACAGCACCGCGGTGCTCTGCCCGACCAGCTCGCCGGGACCGGCGCCCACCATTTCCTCGAGGAAGCGGTTGCAGCGCTGGATGACGCGGTTGCGCAGGAAGGCGATGCCGACGGTGGCGTTGTCGAGGATCAGCTCCTGCTCGGCGAGCGCGCGCTGCACGCGCTCCTCGGCGTCGTGCTCCTGGGTGATGTCGTCGAGCAGCCAGACCGAGCCCTGCGACGGATCGCCGGGCTGCACCGCGCGCCCGGAGATCGAGCACCAGATGCGGCGAGCCGTCCTTGCGCACCTGCTCGCGCTCCAGGTACTGCGGTTTCGCCCGCCCAGACGGTCTCGTACACCGTCGCCGCCGGCCTGGCGTAGCTCCGCGTCGCTCGCGAACATGAAGCGCGTGGTGCGGTTGAGCAGCTCGCCCGGCTCGTAGCCGAAGATCTCCTCGAAGCGCCGGTTGCAGCGCACGATGACGCGGTCCTTGATGAAGGCGATGCCGGCGAGCGTGTTCTGCAGGATCGCGTCCTGCTCGCGCGACCATGCGCTCGCAGCGCTCGTCGGCGCGCTTGCTGCTCGGAGATGTCGTCCAGCAGCCAGACATAGCCCTTCGCCGGGTCGCCCGGCCTCGACCGCGCGCGCCGTGACGCGGCACCAGAAGCCCGAGCCGTCCTGGCGGCGCAGCCATTGCTCGCGCGTGTGGATGCTGGCCCTGGTCGAGCTCGGCGTAGTGACGCCGGCGCGCCTGCTGGAACTCGTCCTCGGTGAAGTAGATGTCGCGCGTCAGAGGCGCCGATCGCGCCGCCCGGCGGCGTAGCCGAACATCTCCTCGAAGCGCCGGTTGCAGCGCACGATCTTGCGCTCGCGGCGTGAAGGCGATGCCGACCACGACGTTGTCGAGCAGCGCCTGCTGCTCGGCGAGCACGCGCTGCAGCTCCTCCTCGGCGCGGCGCTGCTCGGTGACGTCCTCGACCGATCCACACCGAGCCGCTCGAGCGGATCGCTGCGGATCGACCGCGCGGCCGTCGGCGCGCGACCAGAAGGTGCGTGCCGTCCTTGCGCCGGCGCTGCCGACGCGGCGCGCGGTCTGGCCGCGGGCGAGCAGGTCGTAGGCGGCAGGCGCGCTGCGCGAAGTCCTCCGGGTTGGCGTAGAGCATGCGAGATCGGCTTGCCGACCAGCTCGCCCGGCGCGTAGCCGTACATCTCCTCGTAGCGCCGGTTGCAGCGCACGATCTTGGCGGTCCTTGAGGAACACGATGCCGATCGAGGCGGTGCCGAGGATCGCCTCCTGCTCGCGCAGCAGGCGCGCCACCTCGTCGGCGTGCCGCCGGCGCTCGGTGACGTCGTCGACGATCCACACCGTCCGCCCTGCTGCGTGTTCTTGTCGTCGATCGCGCTTGGCGATCGACGCGGGCGATGAAGGTCGAGCCGTCCGTGCGCCTGAGCTCCCACTCGACGTCGAGCTGGCGGCCGGCGGCGAGCAGCGGCACCGCGATGCGGCCGAGCGCCGCGTAGCTCTCGCGGCTGGTGTAGACCACCTCGCCGGGCTGGCCGATCAGCTCGTCGGCGCGCGTAGCCGAACATCTCGGCGAACTTCGGGTTGCAGAGGAAGAAGCGCTGCTCGCGCGTGAAGGCGATGCCGATCGAGGCGTTGGCGAGCAGCGCCTCGTACTCGAGCTGCGTGTAGCGCGTGCGGCCGGCGTAGCTCGGCCGCGCACCGCTCGAGCAGCGGACTCGATGTCTGCCGGCAGCGGCACCGGGTCGTTCACTGACGCGGGTCGGCGCCGGCGGCCGGAAGCGCGGAAATCCTCGGCGTAGCGGCGCAGCTCGCCATCGCCGCGGCGCGCTGCGCTCGGGCGTCAGCCATGCGGTCGATGTCGAGCAGCAGCGCGTAGAGCTCTGCAGCTCAGGCCTCGCTGCGCGGCGATGTAGGCCGGGTCGCGGCCCCGCTGTCCCAGTTGGCGAGCGAGCTCCGGGCAGGCGCTTGCCGCGCCTCGTGCGCGCGGATCATGCGCGAGGACCTCGGCCTGCAGGCGCCGTTGTCGCGGTCGCGCAGCTCGTCGGTCGAGCGGCGCGCGCGCGAAGAACTGCTTGACCCGCTCGATCTGCGCCTGCGACAGCTTCCCCACCCAGTCCTCCAGCCGGTCCGACGATGCGCTTGGCGCGCTGCTCGCGCCGTTCCCGCTCGCTGCCGCGCAGGTATCTCGCGCGCGAACTTGCGGTTGTCCTCGGCGAGGCGCTGCTCGACATGTGCCGATCTGCTCCGGCGTCAGCCGATCGAGCATCGGCGCCGACTGCGTCGGCGGCCGCGCGCATGGCTCTCCTGCGCCTGCACCGATCGAAGGCATCGTAACCCCAAACCAGGTCCTCGCGGCGACAGCCCGTCGCGCGAGCGCGGCGTCGCCGCGTCCTCCGACATGCGCGCGCGTACTGCGGCAGCGCCTGCGCGCGATGCCAGTCGCAGGAAGCGTGCGATGCGCTCGTCGAGCTCGTCCGCCTGCGTCGCCGTGCACGTCGAGGTAACTGCCAGCGCGCCAGCGGATGAAGGTGTCGGCGTTGTCGTAGGCGAGCGCACGCGCGCTGCAGCCCGAGCGAGCCGTCGCCGCCGCGCAGGAGCGGCGAGCAGCCAGCGCGCTTCACCAGAAGCTCTCCACGGTGATCTGGCCCGGGCTGCGCCGGCGGTGCTTGCGCAGGCCGCGCTCGACGCAGCGCCGCGGTGGCGTCCTTCAGCATGTCCGGGTTGCCGCAGAGCAGCACCTGCGAGGTCTCGGCGGACGAGGCGCGTGCCGGCGGCGGCTTCGAGCCGCCCGTCGCCGATCGCGGCCGGGATGCGGCCGGCGAGCGAGCCGGGCGCGGCCTCGCGGCTGACGAAGGTGACGTAGCGCAGCGCGGAGCCCCTCTGCTTCTGCAGCCTGGAATCATGTCGCGGTAGGTCAAGTTCTCTGGCATGGCGCGCCGCGTGTACCAGCACCACGTTCACGGAAACGCTGCCACGGCGCTCTCGGTGCGCAAGATAGACAGGAACGGCGCGATGCCGGTGCCGGTCGAGAGCAGCCACAAGGTGCGCGCGTCGGGCAACTTCGCGCAGCACGAGAAAGCCGGCCGGATTCGACGCCACCTGCAGCGCATCCCCGGCGCGCAGCCGGGCGAGGCGCGGCGAGAGCGGTCCCTCGGGAACAATCACGCCGTAGAACTCGAGCACCGGGTCCTCGGGCGGATTGACGAACGAGAACGCGCCGCGCCACACGCTCGTCCGTCGACGTCCAGCGCGATGCGCACGAACTGGCCCGGCCTGGAAGGCGAGCTGCGCGCCTTCGACGCGCAGCGAAAACGAGCGTCCGTCCAGTGCGCGGTTGCTCGATCGATCCTTCCGGTCAGCCAGCTCATTGCATCCGGATACGGTTCGAGCTGCAGGTCGCGCAGCTCGCCGCCCAGCATGACGATGGCGCCGTGGCGGCGGTTGTTCCCGGTATCGGAGAACTCGAAGGTGTAGGTGCGGGCGATCTTCAGCTGGCCCTTCCTCGTCGCGCGCCAGGCGCATGCGCGCGAACGCGACCGTGTCGTCGAGGAACTGCAGGCTCATGGCGCTCGCACGCCGAGCGGCCGGCCTGCACCGCGCGCTCGCGCGCGCGCAGGCTGTCCAGCCAGAGAAATATCCCTGCGGCAGTGAGGAGAATCGCGGCCGCTTCCCGCCATCGGCCGATTTTCAGCATCCCGCCGCGTCAGCGGCGTCGCGATGTGCATGCCGCCGTCGACGTAGATGATCTCGCCGGTGACGCCGCGTGCAACTCGATCAGCCAGGTCGATCGCGTCTGGCGACGTCTTCGCGCCCGGAGACGGCTTTCAGCGGCGCGATCGAGCTGTAGCGCTTCTCCACCTCGGCGGCGCCTGGCTGCGCGCGCGCGGCCTTCGTGCCATGGCGTGCGTGGTATGCCCGGGCGCGACTACGTTGACGCGCGGCACCTCCGGCGCGCGAGCGAGCGCGCCAGCGAGAAGCTCATACGTCTGCCAGCGCCGCCTTCGAGGCGGCATATGGCGACCGACGAGCCGGTGCCGCGAGCACCGAGGCGACCGAGGAAACGTTGACGATCGCGCCCCGGCAGCCTCCTTCAGCGCCGCGGCGCAGGCGCGCACCATCTGGAACGGCGCCACCACGTTCATGCGGTAGATGCGCTCGAAGTCCTCGGCGCTCAGCCCTTCGAGGTCGGCGTAGCGGCACCATCTTGCGTGGTTCCAGCATTGTTGACCAGCGCGTCGATGCGGCCCCACTTGTCGCAGCACCTGCTTCGCCACGCGTCGGCAATCGGCATCCTGCGCCACGTCGCCCGGATGGTGAAGATCCTCGAGGGTGCGCCTTGCCTTCGGCTATCGCCGCGACCTCCAGCCGCGCCGCGCGAGCTCCTTCCGCGGTCGCCTCACCGATTCCTGAGGTGCCGCCGGTAACGATCGCGACCTTCTTCATGCATCCTCCCGGATCAGATCCGCTGCCTTCTCGGCGACGGCGATGACCGCGGCGTTGATGTTGCCCGACGGCACCGCCAGGCATCACCGAGGCGTCGACCACCCGCAGGCCTGCCCGACGCCCTTCACCCTGCAGTCGCTCATCGACCACCGTGCCCATGCGGCAGGTCGAGGTCGGATGGAACACCGTCGTCGCCGTACTCGCGGCAATAGGCGAGCCAGTCCCGTCGCTCTGTCACGCCCGGCACCGGGCTGGAACTCCGCTCTCGACGTAGTCGCGAGCGGTCGGCGGCGGCACGATCGTGCGCGCGAATCTTCAGGCCCTCGACCATCACGCGCCGGTCGTTCTCGGTGGCGAGGTAGTTGTAGCGGATCGCCGGCGCCGCGCGCGGTCGGCGGAGCGGATCGCGCACCGAGCCGCGCGATTCCACCTGCAGCTGCGACACCGCGCAGGTGAATCCGGAGTGCGGATGCAGCACGCCGCCGCGCTGCGCGCTCGAGAAATTGATGAAGTAGATCTGCGCATCCGGGCGCTTCAGCTCCGGCCGCGTGCGCACGAACGCCGCGGCGTAGCCCGCCGGCGACCGTCAGCGGGCCTTTCTTGACGGAACAGGTAGTTCAGACCGATGCCAGCGCCTGGCGCCACCATGCTCAGTCATGTCGTCGTTCAGCGTGATCGGCTTCGGCGGCAGCGCCAGAACGTGCGCGCGTAGAAGTGGTCCTGCAGGTCCTCGCCCACCAGCGGCGAGTCGTGCACCACCGGAATGCCGTGGCTCTCCAGCAGCGCGCGCGGGCCGACGCCGGAAAGCTGCAGAAGCTGGGGGAATTGAACGCACTCCGCGCACAGGATGACTCTCAGCCTTGTAAACCTGCTTGCCGTTGCATTCCACGCCGACGGCTCGTTTGCCTTCGAAGAGAATCTTTGATTCAGCGAGCGCATTGACCCAACTGTCACGCGTTCGCGCGCTTCTCCGCCGGTCGCGCAGATAAGCGGTCGCGGCGCCGCGAGCGGCGGCCCTTGATGCGTCGTGGCGCGGTAGTAGCCGGTGCCTTCCTGCTGCGCGCCGTTGAAATCGTCGTTGCGCGGAATGCCGAGCGAGGCCGCGCGACGTCGATGAAGGCGTCGCACAGCTCGTGGCGCTCGAGGTCGGACACCTTGAGCTGCAGCTCCGCCTTCTCGAAGTAAGGCAGCGAGAGTCGCGAAATCCCAGCCCGGGATGCTCCCAGCCGTCGTAGTCCTCCGCGCTGGCCGCGGATGTAGACCAGGCCGTTGATCGACGAGGAGCCGCCGAGCACCTTGCCGCGCGGCGTGAAGACGCGCCGGCCGTTCAGCGCCGGCTCGGGCTCCGACTCGTAGGCCCAGTTGACGTCGCGTGCGCGCGAACAGCTTGCCGTAGCCGAGCGGCACGTGGATCCAGAGGATCGGTGTCGCGCGGACCCGCCTCCAGCAGCAGCACTCGTCTTCGCCGGATTCTCCGGACAGCCGGTTCGCGAGCACGCAGCCGGCCGAGCCCGCGCCGACGATGATCGTGCTCGAACTGCCCGGTCAAACCGTGGCGATCGCCGTCGACGGCGAGCCGACCGCGCCCGGCAGCCGCAGCGGCGGCGCGGTGAGGAGGAAGCGGCTGCGCTTGTGCTCGCGCAGCCAGCGCGCGAGCTCGGTGAGATAGAACATCTCGCCGAGGTGGATGCCGTTCTTGAACAGGCAGTGCTCGTGCAGCGGCAGCCACGGCTGCTTCGTCGGCAGCGGATCGGTGAGGCTGGTCTGGATCAGCTCCACCGCGTAGTTGTCGGCAATGATGCACGGCGCAGGCCCGAGTCGGTGATCCACTGCAGCAGCTTCTCGTCGCGGCCGTTGAGGCCGGTGCAGGTCTCGCTGACGAGCTTCGGCGTCGGGCTTCTTCTTCATCTCGAGCAGCACGTCGGCGAAGCCGGTGTAGACGCACACCATGTCGCCCTTCTCGACCACGACCTTGTCCTTCTCGAGCACGCTGCATCAGGTCGTCATAGCCGACGCGCTTTCTCTCGTCTCTGAAAGTGATGGTGCAGATCGATCAGCACGCCGCGGCCCTGCGCGCCGTGCTCGGCGAGGCCCTGGATGCCGAGCGCCTTCGCCTCGCTGCCCTCGAAACGCTCCCATGTCTCCGGTTTCTTCTCGGCAGCGGGAACGATGTCCTCGCCGGCGCGAAAGCCGTTGTAGAAGACGAGCTCGGCCTTGCCGTCGCCGTCGGCGTCGAAGCGGCCGCCGACGTGCGCGAACGAGTCCCATTGCGTCGAGTACTGCAGCGCCATCAGCACCTGGTCGTCGCAGATCACGTCGGTCATGTTCGGGTTGTATTCGTCGAGCGGCCGGCAGAAGAACTGCTTGCCGTCGCGCGAGGTCGCCGCGAGGCGCGGCGGCGCGCGCCGCGGGTTGAGCACCTGCCCGCCGGGATAGTCGAGCGGCAGCGACAGGCAGAAGGTCCTGCCCTCCTTCACCTCGGCGATGCCCCTGCAGCACCTTCTCGCGCGTCACGTAGTTCATGCGCGCCGCGCTGGTCGTCGTCGCCGAATTCGCCCCAGTTGGAGCCCGGCGGCTTGTTCTTCCATCGCTTAGTAATAGTGCCTCCCGATCCATTCGGCGACCAGCGCCGGTTTGTCCTTGCCCTCGATCTCGACCACGGTGTTCCAGGTGACCTGCACGCCGTCGCCTTCGATCTTCTCGTACTTCGCCAGCGTGAAGCGCGCGCGCACGCGCGCGCCGCTCGGCACCGGCGAGGTGAAGCGCACGCGGTTCAGGCCGTAGTTCACGCCCATCTTGCGATCGGAGTAGGCGAAGGTCCGCTCCGAGAGATGCGAGAGCAGCGACAGCGTGAGGAAGCCGTGCGCGATGGTGCCGCCGAAGGGCGAGCTCTTGCGCGCGCTCGCGGTCGACGTGGATCCACTGGAAGTCGTCGATCGCCTTGGCGAAGGTGTCGATGCGCTCCTGCGTGATCTCGATCCAGGGCGAGACGCGCGACTTCCTCGCCGACGCGATGCTCCAGGCGCGCGGATGCCGGACGCGCTCATTTCTGCAGTCCTGCGCAGGATGCTCGCGACTTCGTCCTGCGCGCCGGCGGGCGCCAGCGGAGTCCGCCTTGTCGAGCTCGGCGGTCAGCCAGCGCGAGCGCCTGCATGCTTCTCCTTGGTCGGCTGCGAGGAAACCGCGAGCAGCGCCTCGCGCCAGCGCGCCTGCAGCACCCCGACCGGCGTCGGCGCGAGGGGATCCGCGGCGGCTGGCGCGCGCGCCAGGCGCCGTGTAGGGAATGCGCTCGACCGCGGGGCCGCCGCCGCGCTCGTACCAGGGCGGCGGCGTGTTCGAGAGCTTGACCGAGCCCGACTCCGGGTCGACCCAGCGGTAGAGATCCGCGTGAGCGGCTGACACACAACAGAAGAAAGGCTAGGGCAAACAACGCTTGACCCCGCGCGCAATCGCTTCGGCGATACCTTTGCGCACCGCCGCGTCGTTCATGCGCGCCTCCTCGTCGCGGTTGATGATCACGCCGGCCTCGACCAGCACCGCGGCCATCTTCGCCGTCTTGCCGACGCCGAGGTTGTCGTAGAAATGCACGCCGTTCAGCTCGTCGGCGAACGGACGGTTCTCGCCGATCACCGGGTCGGCATGATAGCGCGAGGGCGTCATGCCGGCGGCGCGCAGCTCGGCGCCGATCGCGCTCGCGCAGGCGAGGCTCTTCTGCCGCTGCGGGTTGTAGCCGCGAGATGAACAGCGAGAAGCCGGCGAACTCGCTCGCGCCGCGTGTGCAGGTGCTCGCGCGCCGAGTCGTGGTGGATGGAGAGGAAGAGATCGGCGCCCTTCGCCGGCGCGCGTGCGGTGGTTGAGGAAGATCAGGTCGCCCTTGCTCGCCGATCATGCGCACCTGCAGTGCCGTTTTCCTCCAGATGTTTCTTGACTTCACGGCGAAGCCGGAGGTTGAACTCGAATTCCGGAATGCCGCTGTAGGAGATGACGCCCGGCTCGGCGTGGTAGTGGCCGACGTCGACCGCGATCAACGCGGCCGCACGAGAAGCCTAGAAACGCGAGAAGTCAGGCTTGCGCTTCTCGAGGAAGGCGCTCATCGCCTCTTTCGCCTCGGCCGAGCCGAGCCGCTCGCCGAACACCTTCGACCTCCTCGGCGATCGTCTCGCGCACGACCTGCGCGTGGCGCTTCTTCATCAGCTGCTTGGTGAGGCGCACCGATTGCGGCGGCAGCGCGGCGAGCGCCGTCGCCGCTTTCTCGCGCTTCCGCGAACAGATTCTCCTGCGGGACGACCGCGGTGACGATGCCGACTTCCTGCGCCTTCTCGGCGGTGAACGGCTGGCCGAGGAGCAGCAGCTCCGCGGCGCGCTGGTAGCCCGCGAGCAGCGGCAGCAGGTAGGTCGAGCCGAACTCCGGCGTGATGCCGAGCGGCACGAACGGCAGCTGGAAGCGCGCGTTGGGCGCCGCGTAGACGAGGTCGCAGTGCAGGAGCATGCGTGCGTGCCGATGCCGACCGCCGGGCCGCCGACCGCGGCGACCATCGGCTTCGTCAGCTCCGGCATGCGCGTCGAAGAAGCGCGTCGGCGGGCGAGCCCTCGACGAGCGGCGGGCGCTTGAGGAAGTCGCTCACGTCGTTGCCGGCGCGAGAAGCAGTCGGCGCGTGCCGTGCAGCAGGACGACGCGCACCTGCGCGTCGGCGTCGCGCCGCGGCGAGCGCGTCGGCGAGCTGGCGCGTACATCTCGCCGGTGAGCGCGTTCTTCTTGTCGAGGCGCGCGAGCTCGATGCAGGCGATGCGATCTCTCAGTCTCTGACGCTGAATCAAGCTTGGTAGTCCTTGAGCTGCTGGCGCAGCGTGAGCTTGGAGAGCTTGCCGGTCGCGGTATGCGGCAGCTCGTTGACGAACACGCACGTCGTCGGGCATCCACCACTTGGCGATCTTGCCCTCGTAGAACTTGAGCAGCTCGTCGCTGCGAGACCTCGTGCGCCGGGCTTCTTCACCACCACCACGATCGGCCGCTCGTCCCACTTCGGATGCTTGACGCCGATCACCGCCGCCTCGGCGACCGCCGGGTGCGCGACCGCGATGTTCTCCAGGTCGATCGAGCTGATCCATTCGCCGCCCGACTTGATCACGTCCTTGGAGCGGTCGGTGATCTGCATGTAGCCGTCGGGGTCGATGGTCGCAGACGTCGCCGGTCGGGAACCAGCCGTCCCTTCAGCGGATCGCCGCCCTCGCCCTTGAAGTAGCTCTGGATCACCCACGGCCCGCGCACCTGCAGGTCGCCGAAGGCCTTGCCGTCCCACGGCAGCTCCTTGCCGTTCTCGTCGACGATGCGCATGTCGACGCCGAAGATCGCGCGGCCCTGCTTGTTCTGCAACGCGTAGCGCTCTTCCTTGCCGGCAGCTTCAGCGTGCTTCGCCTTGAGCGTGCCGGCGGTGCCGAGCGGGCTCATCTCGGTCATGCCCCAGGCGTGCAGCACCTGCACGCCGTAGTCGTCCTGGAAGCTGCGGATCATCGCCGGCGGGCAGGCCGAGCCGCCGATCACCGTGCGCTTCAGCGTCGAGAAGCGCAGGTTGTTCTGCTTCATGTAGGTGAGCAGCGCCGAGCCACACCGTCGGCACGCCCGCGCTCATCGTCACGCCCTCCGACTCGAACAGCTCGTAGCAGGCTCTTGCCGTCGAGGTGCGGGCCGGGAAACACCATCTTCGCGCCGACCATGCGTGCACGAATACGGCAGGCTCCAGGCGTTGACGTGGAACATCGGCACCACCGGCAGCACCACCTCGCGCGCCGAGAGATTGAGCGTGTCGGGCAGCGCCGCCGCGTAGGCGTGGATCATCGTCGAGCGGTGCGAGTAGAGCGCGCCCTTCGGGTTGCCGGTGGTGCCCGAGGTGTAGCACAGGCAGGCGGCGGTGTTCTCGTCGAACGTCGGCCAGTCGAAGTCGTCGTTTCTCTCGACCAGTCTCGTAGCAGAGATTCCTTCATAGGGCATGCGTCGATCGGTCATGGAGACGAACGCCTTGACCGTCTTGCAGCTGCGGCGCGAGCTTCTCGATCAGCGGCGCGAAGGTGGTGTCGTAGAAGACGACCTTGTCCTCGGCGTGGTTGGCGATGTAGGCGATCTGGTCGGGGAACAGCCGCGGGTTGATGGTGTGGATGATCGCGCCGCTGCCGGCGACCGCGTAGTAGATCTCGAAGTGGCGAAAGCCGTTCCAGGCGAGCGTGGCCACGCGGTCGCTGGCGCTGCACGCCGAGTTTCTTCAGGGCATTGGCGAGGCGGCGGGCGCGCGTGTGCGCCTCGCGGTAGGTATAGCGGTGGATCGCCGCCCTCCACCGTCTTCGACGACGATCTCGGTCGCGCCGTGGTGGCGGTCGGCGTGGCGGATCAGGCCGCTGATCAGCAGCGGCATGTCCATCATCAGGCCGTGCATGAGACCTCCTCCGGGGTAAGTTTACCCGGAGGCCTGGCCGGACCTAGCGCCCACCACCTCGCCGAAGCGCACCCACTCCTTGCCGTCGAAGCGCTGCAGCTGCCCGGCCTCGATCGGCGCGAAGTCGTCCGCCGAGGTGCTGATCGTGACGCCCGGCAGCAGCGTGTCGACGCGGAAGCCCTTCATGCTGGCCGCCTGGCGCATGATGTTCTCGCGCGTCAGGTTGTCGCCGCACTGCGCGCAGCACCTGGGCGATGGTCGCGCGCCACCGAGTAGCCGTAGACGTTCAGGTTGTCGACCAGGCTGCCGTCGGGGTAGTACTTCTTCATGAACTCGCGCCACTTCGACGATCGCCGGGTCGTTCTCGAACTGCTTGTCGGTCGGCTCCTTCAGGTAGCCGAGCGTGATCAGGCCGACCGACTTGTCCAGGCCCGCCGGGCGTCAGCACCGAGCCGATGCCGATCGAGACGTTGTTCAGGTACTGCACCGGCTTCCAGCCGATGTCGTAGGCCTTGCGGATCGCCATGCGCGGCGAACTTCGGCGTGGTGATGTTGAAGAACACGTCGGCGCCGGAAGCCTGCAGCTGCACGATCTGCGAATCGACCGTCGGGTCGCTCACCTCGTAGGACACCTCCTTCACGATCATGCTCTTCGCTTGTCGCCCAGGCCGTCGTGCAGGCCCTTCGAGGTAGTCCTTGCCGTAGTCGTCGTTCTGGTAGAGCACGGCGATCTTGGCGTTCGGCTTGGTCTTGCAGGATGTGCTGCGCGTAGATCCTGCGCCTCGGTCTGGTAGTTCGGCTGCCAGCCCATGGTCCAGGGAATGTTCCTTCGGGTCGTTCCACTTGGTGGCGCCGGTGGCGACGTGCATCTGCGGCACCTTCTTCATGTTCATGTACTTGTGGATCGCGGTGTTCGACGGCGTGCCGAGCGTCTGGAACACGAACAGCACCTCGTCCTGCTCGACCAGCTTGCGCGCCATCTCGACCGTCTTCGGCGGGCTGTAGCTGTCGTCGTAGGTGATGAAGTTGATCTTGCGGCCGTTGATGCCGCCCTGCTCGTTGACCATCTTGAAGTAGGCGGCGATCGACTTGCCGATGGTGCCGTAGGCCGACGCCGGCCCGCTGTACGGGTTGGTGTTGCCGATCTTGATCTCGCGGTCGGACGCGCCCGGGTCGTATTTCTTCTGCGCGGCCGCAGGCAGGGCGAGACCGAAGGAAATGCGCGAGGAACAGCGATGCTGCGTCTTCATGGTGACTCTCCTCTTCGCTGAAAGCAGGCGGATGGCGCCTGCGACGCCAGTCGGCATCAGGTAGACGAAGCCGATCATGAACACGCCGAAGATCGCCCAGGGCGCCGCCTTCGAGATCTCGTCCGCGATGTTGGGCACGAACTGGATGAAGAGCGCGCCGTAGAGCGCGCCGGAGATGGAAGCCAGGCCGCCGACCACGATGCCCACCAGCAGCGTGATCGACAGGAAGATGTTGAAGCTGTCGGGCGCGACGAACTGCACCGCGATGGCGCCGAGCGCGCCGGCCACGCCGGTGTACATCGCCGAGCACGCCGAAGGCGGCCGACTTGTAGAGCGCGCCGTGCACGCCCATCGCCTCGGCGGCGATGTGCTGGTCGCGGATCGCCACCAGCGCGCGGCCGATGCGCCGCGCAGCAGGTTCCAGGCGAGCACGAACATGATCAGGGCCACCGCGAGCGTGAAGAAGTACAGCCAGCGGTCGGAGTTCAGCGGCAATCCATCGTGGGAAAGGCAGGCGCATCGGGCTTGGCGATGACGATCCCCTGCACGCCGCCGGTCCATTTCTCGAGGTGGTGGTACTTGAGCAGCTGCGGCATCGACACGCCGAGCGCGAAGGTGGCGAGCGCGAGGTACAGGCCCTCGAGCCGCAGCGCCGGCAGGCCGAACAGGAAGCCGGCCACCAGGCACACCGCGCCGGCCGCCGGCACCGTCGCCCAGTAGGGCACGCCCGCCTTGTCCATCAGGATCGCGGTGACAGTAGGCGCCGAGCGCGTAGAACGCGCCGTGGCCGAGCGAGATCTGGCCGCTGTAGCCGGTGAGGATGTTCAGGCCGAGCAGCGCGATGGCGTACACCAGCACCAGGCGTGAGCTGGAAGGTGCGGTAGTTGCTGACCAGGAACGGCAGCGCGCAGGCCACGGCAGCAGAGACGATCGCCAGGAGAATCTTCCGCGCTCATACGCGGCGTCACGTGCACCTTGCCGAAGAAGCCCGACGGCTTGAACAGCAGCACGCCGATGATCAGCACCAGCGCGACCGAGAGCTTGAGCTCGTTGCCGATGACGAAGGCGCCGAGCACGTTCTCCAGCACGCCGACGACGAAGCCGCCGATCACCGCGCCCATCGGGCTGTCGATGCCGCCGACCAGCGCCGCGGCGAAGGCGTAGAGCAGGATGCCGCCCATCATGTTCGGGTCGAGGTAGACGATCGGCGCCACCATCATGCCGGCGACCGCGCCGACCGCCGCGGCGAGGCCCCAGCCGAGCGCCAGCATCCAGCCGACGCGGATGCCGACCAGGCGGCTCGACACCGGGTTCTGCGCCGCGGCGCGCATGGCGAGGCCGAGCGGCGTGAAGCGGAAGAAGACGTACAGCGCGGCGAGCACCAGCAGCGTGACGCCGATCGCGCCGAGCTCGTGCGGCGACATGAACCTGCCGAGCGCCATCTCGTCCGGGAACGGGCTGGGGAACGACTTGATGGTGTAGGTGTAGATCCAGCCGGTGACGCTGTTGAGGATCACCAGCAGCGCGATGAACACCGTGACCACCGCCGAGCACCGGCGCGTTCTCGACCGGGCGGATGACGACTCGTTCGATCACGACGCCCAGCAGGAAGGAGAGTGCCGACGGTCAGCAGGAACGCCGGCCAGTACGGCATGCCGGCGTTGATCAGGCTCCAGGCGATGTAGGTGGAGAACATCGCCATCTCGCCCTGCGCGAAGTTCACCAGGTGCGTCGCCTGGTAGATCATCACCAGCGCGAGCGCGAGGCTGGCGTAGATGCCGCCGGTCGCGAGGCCCGCCAGGACCTGGTGGAGGAAGGCGTCCATTCAATAGCCGAGGTAGGAACGGCGCACGGCGTCGTTGCTTTTCAATTCGTCGTGAAGTTCCATGCAGCACCACGCGCCCGGTCTCGATCAGGTAGGCGTGGTCGGCGAGGTCGAGCGCCATCGCCGCGTTCTGCTCCGACCAGCATCATGCTGACGCCCTCGCGCTCGTTGATGTCGCGCAGGATGCCGAACAGCTCGCGCACCAGCAGCGGCGCGAGGCCGAAGGACGGCTCGTCGAGCAGCATCAGCTTGGGCGCGCAGCATCAGCGCGCGCGACACCGCGAGCATCTGCTGCTCGCCGCCGGAGAGCGTGCCGGCCTGCTGGCCGCGGCGCTCGCGCAGGCGCGGGAAATAGCCGAACACGCGCTCGAGGTCCGCCTCGACCGCCGTCGCGGTCGCGCGCGCGTGTAGGCGCCGAGGCGCAGGTTCTCCTCGGTGCTCAGGTTGAGGAAGGTGCCGCGGCCGTCGGGCACGTGCGCGACGCCCAGGCGCACGATGTCCTCGGTGGCGCGATGCCGTCGATGCGCTCGCCGTCGAAGCGGATCTCGCCCTGCGTCTTCACCATGCGCGCACAGGGCGCGCAGGGTGGTCGTCTTGCCGGCGCCGTTCGCGCCGAGCAGCGCGGTGATCGAGCCTTTCTCGATGGCGAAGTCGATGCCGTGCAGGACGCGCGTCTGGCCGTAGCTCGCGTGCAGGCCCTTCACTTCAAGCAGCATCAGGTTCCCAGGTAGGCACTCACCACGTTCCGGATGCTCGCTGCACTTCGGCGGGCGTGCCCTCGCGCGATGACGCGGCCGAAGTTGAGCGCCACCACGCGGTCCGAGATGCTCATCACCAGGCTCATGTGGTGCTCGACCAGCAGCACCGTGAGCCGGAAACGCTCGCGCAGATCGCGGATCAGCGCGCCGAGCGCCGACGACCTCCTCGTGGTTGAGGCCGCTCGCCGGCTCGTCGAGCAGGAGCAGCTTCGGCTCGGCGGCGAGCGCGCGCGCCAGCTCGACGCGCTTCTGCGTGCCGAACGGGCAGGTCGGCGACGCGCGTCGCGGCGACGCGCCTCCAGGCCGAGCGCCGCGATCAGCGCGCGCGCCTTTCTCGGCGATCGCCCGGTCCTCGCGCGCCGCGCGCGGCAGGCGCAGCGCGTTGGCGAAGAAGCCGCCGCGCGTGCGGCAGTGGTGGCCGACCATGACGTTGTCGAGCACGCTCATGCTGCCGAACAGCGCCAGGTTCTGGAAGGTGCGGCCGATGCCGAGCGCCGGCGATGCCGTGGCGCGCGGCGCCGCGAGCAGCGCGCGCCGCCGAAGCAGATCTCGCCGCTGTCGCACTCGTAGAGGCGCGAGATGCAGTTGAACAGCGTGGTCTTGCCCGCGCCGTTCGGGCCCGATCAGGCCCGACGATGCTGGCCGGGCGCGACGCCGAAGGACACGCCGTCGAGCGCGACGATGCCGCCGAAGCGCACGCGAACGTCCTGCACGCGCAGCAGCGGCGCTGTGTTTGCGAAACGACTCATCTCCTCCTCAGGGGACTGCGTTTGTGTCCTTCGTCTGATTGTCGGACAATGATTTCGGAGCGAGTCAAGGACGATGGAGCAGAAGATTCCCGCGCGTGCAGCGCGACGCCCGCCTACCAGCAGGTGGCGGAGGCGATCGAGCGCGAGATCATCGCCGGCCGCATCCGGCCCGGCGATCCGCTCGGCACCGAGGCCGAGCTGGTCAAGCAGTTCGGCGTCAACCGCTCGACGGTGCGCGAAGGCATCCGCCTGCTCGAGCAGGGCGGGCCTGGTGCGCCGCGACTCCAGCCGCCGCCTGTGGATCGGGCTGCCGCACTACGAGCGCCTGGCGACGCGCATGAGCCGCGCGCTGGTGCTGCACAAGGTCACCTTCCGCGAGCTGTACGAGGCGGCGATGCCGATGCAGATCGCCACCATCGAGGCGGCGGTCGAGCGCGCCACGCCCGAGCTCGATCGCCGCGCTCGAGGAGAACATCGCGCGCACCGAGGCGGCGCTCGCCGAGCCGGCGGCGGTGGCCGAGCTCGACGCCGAGTTCCACGGCCTGATCGGCAAGGCGTCCGGCAACCGGGTGCTGCAGCTCGCGCGCGAGCCCTCCGAGACGCTGGTCATCGCCGAGCACCGAGCTGATCCTGCGCAAGGTCAAGGAAGGCGCGCCGCGCCTGCTGCACGCCCATCGCATGTACGTCGACGCCCTGAAACGGCGCGACAAGGACGCCGCCCGCCTGTGGGTGCGGCGCCACCTGGACGACTGGCGCCGGGGCTTCGAGCGCGCCGGGCGCGACCTCGACCAGCCGATCGACCGGATCTACCTGCAGAACCGCTAGATCGTTTTAGAATCGGTTTCCCCTGGAGCCCACTCGAATGAGCGAAGCGGCGCAGTACGCGGTCCGCGACGGCATCGCCGTCATCACCATGAACAACCCGCCGGTCAACGGCCTCGGCAACGCGCTGCGCGCGGCGATGCATGGAAGCACCTGAAGAAGGCCGACAGCCGACGCCGCGGTCAAGGCGGTCGTGATCATCGGCTCGGCGAAGTTCTTCTCCGGCGGCGCCGACATCCGCGAGTTCAACAGCACGCGCCTCAAGCCCGACCTGCCCGACGTCAACGACCGCGCAGGACGCGATGACCGAAGCCGCTGGTCGCGGCGATCGGCGGCTTCGCCCTCGGCGGCGGCCTCGAGCTCGCCCTCGCCTGCCACTACCGCGTCGCCGCGCCCAAGGCGCAGCTCGGCCTGCCCGAGGTGAAGCTCGGCATCCTGCCCGGCTCGGGCGGCACGCAGCGCCTGCCGCGCATCGTGCCGATGGCCGGAAGCGGTGCAGCATGATGACCACCGGCAAGCCGATGCTGCCGGCCGAGAAGGCGAAGGGCTTCGGCCTCGATCGACGAGATCGCGCAGGGCGATCTGCTCGAAGCGGCGATCGCCTTCGCCAAAGAGCAAAGTCGGCAAGCCGCTGCCCCGGATCCGCGACGTGAAGCCGAAGCTCGACGGCGACCCGAAGGCGTTCTTCGCCCAGGCGCGCGAGCAGGTCGGCGAAGGCGTCGACGCGGCTACCCGGCGCCGCTCGAGATCGTCGGCTGCGCCGAAGCGGCGGCGACGCTGCCGTTCGACGAAGGCCGCAAGCACGAGCGCGCGCGCTTCGCGCGCTGGTCGAGCGCCACCGAGTCGAAGGCGCTGCGCCACGCGTTCTTCGCCGAGCGCCAGACCTCGAAGATCCCCGACGTGCCGGAAGACACGCCGGTGCGCGAAGTGAAGAAGGCCGCGGTGCTCGGCGCCGGCACCATGGGCGGCGGCATCGCCATGAACTTCGCCAACGCCGGCATCCCGGTGACGCTGATCGACATGAACCAGGCGGCGGTCGACAAGGGCCTCGGCATCATCAGGAAGAACTACGCCGCGACGGTTTCCAAGGGCCGCCTGAAGCAGGAAGACATGGACAAGCGCATGGCGCTCATCAAGCCATCGACTCGAACTGCCTGCCAAAGACGCGGATATCGTCATCGAAGCCGTGTTCGAGCGCATGGACGTCAAGCAGGACGTCTTCAGGAAGCTCGACGCGATCGCCAAGCCGGGCGCGATCCTCGCCACCAACACTTCCACGCTCGACGTCGACCAGATCGCCGCGGTCACCAAGCGGCCGCAGGACGTGATCGGCACGCACTTCTTCTCGCCGGCGAACGTGATGCGGCTGCTGGAAGTGGTGCGCGGCAAGAAAACCGACAAGGGCGTGCTCGCCACCACCATGAAGCTCGGCAAGGCGCTGAAGAAGGTGCCGGTGGTCTCGGGCGTGTGCGACGGCTTCATCGGCAACCGCATGCTGGAGAAGTACGGCCAGCAGAGCCTGTTCCTGCTCGACGAGGGCGCCAGCCCGCAGCAGGTCGACGCCGCGCTGGCGAAGTTCGGCATGGCGATGGGCCCGTTCACCATGTACGACATGGCCGGCAACGACATCGGCTGGGAGATCCGCAAGCGCCGCTACCAGGAGCGCCCGGACTTCGTCTATTCGAAGATCGCCGACCGCGTCTGCGAGCAGGGCCGCTTCGGCCAGAAGACCGGCAAGGGCTTCTACAAGTACGAAGCGGGCAACCGCAAGCCGATCCCCGATCCCGAAGTCGACAAGATTTTCGACGCCTACCGGAAAGAAATCGGCGTCAAGCCGCGGACGATCTCCGACGAGGAGATCGTCGCAGCGCCTGATCTACGCGCTGGTCAACGAAGGCGCGCACATCCTCGAGGAAGGCATCGCGCTGCGCGCCTCCGACATCGACATGGTCTACCTCACCGGCTACGGCTTCCCGCCCTACCGCGGCGGGCCGATGTTCTACGCCGACACCGTCGGCCTCGACAAGGTGCTCGACGTCGATCGAAGGCTTTCAGAAGGGCTACCAGGGCGACGCGTGGAAGCCCGCGCCGCTGCTCGTCAAACTCGCCAAGGAAGGAAGGAAATTCAATGATGACTGAGGCCGTCATCGTTTCCACCGCGAGGACGCCGCTCTGCAAGAGCTGGCGCGGCGCGCTCAACATGACGCACGGCGCGAAGATGGGCGGCCACGTGGTGCACGCCGCGCTCGAGCGCGCCAAGGTCGACGCCGACGAGGTCGAGGACGTGATCATCGGCTGCGCCAATCCCGAGGGCGCGACCGGCTGGAACATCGCGCGCCAGATCGCGATCCGCGCCGGCTGCCCGGTCACCGTGCCGGGCATGACGCGTGAACCGCTTCTGCTCCTCCGGGCCTGCAGACCATCGCGCTCGCCAGCCAGCGAATCATGGCCGGCGAAGGCGAGGTGTTCGTCGCCGGCGGCGTCGAGTCGATCTCGCTGGTGCAGAACGAGATGAACAAGCACCACTTCCAGGACGAGTGGCTGCACCGCCACCATCCCGAGATCTACTGGCCGATGCTGCAGACCGCCGAGTACGTGGCGAAGAAATACAAGATCTACGCCGGCGCGCACTCGCAGCTTCGACGCCGACCCGGCCCGCGGCGCGCAGGAGTTCTTCCTGGCGCGACAGCCGCGCACTGCAGCGGCTGCGTCACCGGCCATCGGGTCCGACGGCAAGTCCGGCGCCGTTCGATCACGAGCTTGCGCCAGCGCCGCGGCGACGACCGTCGCCTCTCAGCCACCGGGCGCGCACGCAGGTCGCTCGAGGACGCGAGGCAGTCCTCGAGGACCAGACCTGATGCACGGTCACTGGCAAGCAATGCAGCCGGCGCCGTGATCGCATTCCGCCGCGCGCACCTGCCGCTCGTGCCCTGATTGGCGCGGCGCGCTCGGACGCTGGTGGCGTCGATTTCGCGCGCTCGAAGACGCGGCGGGCACGTGGTGCACGCCGCGCTCGAGCGCGCGAAGGTCGACGCCGACGAGGTCGAGGACGTGATCATCGGCTGCGCCAACCCCGAGGGCGCGACCGGCTGGAACATCGCGCGCCAGATCGCGATCCGCGCCGGCTGCCCGGTACACCGTGCCGGGCATGACGGTGAACCGCTTCTGCTCCTCGGGCCTGCAGACCATCGCCCTCGCCAGCCAGCGCATCATGGCCGGCGAAGGCGAGCATCTACGTCGCCGGCGGCGTCGAGTCGATCTCGCTGGTGCAGAACGAGATGAACAAGCACCACTTCCAGGACGAGTGGCTGCACCGCCACCATCCGGAGATCTACTGGCCGATGCTGCAGACCGCCGAGTACGTGGCGAAGCAATACGGCATCTCGCGCGAGCAAGCAGGACGAGTTCGGCGTGCGCGAGCCAGCAGCGCGCCGCCAAGGCGCGCGCCGAGGGCAAGTTCAAGGACGAGATCGTGCCGATCACCACCAAGATGAAGGTGGTCGACAAGGCACACCGGCGCCGAGACGATGAAGGAGGTCACGGCGTCGGAGGACGAAGGCATCCGCGCCGACACCACCTACGAGGGCGTGTCGCAGATCAAGCCGGCGATCGAAGGCGGCGTGCATCGCCGCCGGCAACGCCAGCCAGTTCTCCGACGGCGCTTCGGCCGCCGTGGTGATGAGCGACAAGGAGGCCGCGAAGCGCGGCCTGAAGCCGCTCGGCATCTTCCGCGGCTTCGCCGTCGCCGGCTGCGACCCGAAGGAGATGGGCATCGGCCCGGTGTTCGCCGTTCCGAAGCTGCTGGAGCAGACGCGGGAAGAGCGTCAGCAGACATCGACCTGTGGGAGCTGAACGAGGCCTTCGCGGTGCAGGTGCTCTACTGCCGCGACCGCATCGGCATCCCGGACGACCAGCTCAACGTCAACGGCGGCGCGATCGCGCTCGGCCATCCCTACGGCATGAGCGGCGCGCGCCTGGTCGGCCACGCGCTGATCGAGGGCAAGCGCCGCGAGCGCGAAGCTGCGTGGTGGTGACGATGTGCATCGGCGGCGGCATGGGCGCGGCGGCCGGCTTCGAAGTCGTGCACCAGAAATCGGGGTCAGGCTCCGATTTCCTCGCTGGCCTATTCCGGCAGGATCTTGCGGATCAGGTTGAGAAGATCGAACGGGCTGTAGGGCTTGGCTAGGTAGGCGGTGGCGCCCGCTTCCTTCGCCTTCTGGTCGTCGCCCGACAGCGCAAACGAGGTGATGGCGATGATCGGCGTCGCTCTGCGGTCGCCGCCTCGGCGCGCAGCAGCTTCGTGGCGTCGAGGCCCGAGATCTTCGGCAGCTGGATGTCCATGAGGATCAGGTCGGGACGGATCTCGAGCGCCTTCGCCACGCCCGCCTCGCCGTCGTGCGCCTCGACCAGGTTGTATTTCGTGCGCTTGAGCAGGTCGCGCACGATCTTGCGGTTCATCTCGTTGTCCTCGACGTAGAGGATGGTTTTCATGCGCCGACCCTCAGCGGAACCTCGAACAGGAACGTCGAGCCCTTGCCGACGGCGCTCTCGACCCAGATGCGCCCGCCGTGCATCTCGACGAACTTCTTGGTGATCGACAGCCCGAGGCCCGTGCCGCCGTACTCCGAGGCGATGGTGGCGTCGGTCTGCTTGAACTCGGTGAACAGGCCCCGATCTTCTCCGGCGGGATGCCCATGCCGGTGTCGGCGACGTGGAAGCGGATGCGGCCGTTCTCCTGCGCGACGCCGATCTCGACCTTGCCCGGCCTTGGTGAACTTGAGCGAGTTGCCGGCGAGGTTCATCAGGCACTGCGTGAGCCGGCCGCCATCGCCGTGCGCGCGCGGCAGGTCGCTCAGGCACGGTTGGCGAGGAACTCGAGCCCCTTCTCCGCCGCGAGCGGCCGCAGCGGTCGAGCGCACCGTCTCCACCATGTCCTGCACCGAGTAGTCGGCGAGCGCGAGCTCCATCCGGCCCGCCTCGATCTTGGCGAGGTCGAGCACGTTGTTGATCAGGCGCAGCAGGTGCTTGCCGCTCGTCTGGATGTCCTTCAGCGGCTCCTGCATGTCCTGCCGGCACCTCGCCGTACATCTGGCCGAGGATCATCTCGTTGAAGCCGAGGATGGCGTTGAGCGGCGTGCGCAGCTCGTGGCTCATGCTGGCGAGGAACTGCGACTTGTGCTGGCTCGCCATCCTCGAGCTGGTGCGCCTTCTCCTGGATCTCCTGGAACAGGCGCGACGTTCTCGATCGCGATGACGGCCTGGTCGGCGAAGGTCTCGCAGAGCAGCGCGACGATCTGGCTTCTCGGCACGGCCTGGCCTCGCGCTCCGGCGAGTCAGCGATCGGCGCCGATGGCGCGACCTCGATGCCAGCGGCACGCGCAGCGACCGCGCGGTAGTTGCCGCGCGCTACGCTCCTGGCGGCCTCCGAGCAGCGCCCGGCGCTTCGGTGTCGTTGGATGATGGGCGGCGTACCGGCGGATGAGCCGCGCGAGTGCCGCGCTGTGGCATGAGTGGTCAGCGCTGCGGATACCCGCGCAGGCATCGCGGCTCCGAGCGCGACGCTGGCGTCGCGCGCAAGGTGCCATCTGCGTCACCCTCGACGCATGGCGGATGCCGCGCGCTCCGTGCGCGACACAGCAGCGCACGCGCGCTGCGACGATCGCGTCGAACACCGGCTGCACGTCGGTCGGCGAGCTGCGAGATCACGCTGCAGGATCTCGCTGGTCGCGGTCTGCTGCTCGAGCGCCTCGTCAGCTCCGTTGCTGCGCCTCAGCTCGTTGAACAGGCGCACGTTCTCGATCGCGATCACCGCCTGGTCGGCGAAGGTCGCGAGGCAGCGCGACGTGCTGCGTCGGCGAAGCGGCGCGGCCTCGCGGCGGCGTGACGACGATGGCCCCGATCGCCTCGCCGTCGCGCAGCAGCGGCACGCCAGCAGCGCTTCGGTAGCCCTGCGCCATCGCGCGCGGTCTGCTGCGGGTCGCCTGAAGGCCACGTCGGCGGATATGGACGCGGCACTGCGATCGCGGATCGCTCGCACCGCGCGCGTCCGCCGTCGGCGACCGCGGGACGAGCGCTGGCGCCGACCTCACGTAGCGGTTCGGCGATGCGTCGTAAGTTCGCGGCGTCGGCAGTCGTGAACGTGACGAGGCGGGCTGGTGGCCGTCCACGCCCCCAGTAAGCGGTTCGGCGCTCTGGCACGGTGCGGCGTCGAAGACCGGCTGCACGTCGGTCGGCGAGCTGGCGATCGACGCGCGAGGATCTCGGCGGTCGCCGTCTGCTGCTCGAGCGCTCGGTCGAGCTCGCGGTTGCGCGCCTCGAGCTCGTTGAAGAGGCGCACGTTCTCGATCGCGATCACCGCCTGCTCGCGCGAACGTCTGCAGGAGCGCCACGCGCGATTCGGCGAACGGCTCGGCTTTGCATGGGTGAGGCGATCGCCCATGGGCGTCGCCGCGCATCATCGGCACGGTCAGCACTGATCGATAGCCGCCCATGCGCGCGCAGCTCCTTGACGTCGTCGGAGTAGCGTCCTCGGCGAGCATGTCGGCGACGTTGACCACCATGCCTGAGGATGGCGACCGACGACGGCGTGCGCGGCTCGATCGGCCGCGGAAACTGCCGCGCGAACATCTCGCGCACCCTGTCGGGCTGCACCTGCGCCCACCCTGATCATCTCGCCGTCGTAGCGCAACAGCGCGCCGTAAGCACCGTCGCACAGGCGCACCGCGTTTTGCGCGATCAAGCCCTGAACACCGGCTTCACATCAGCAATACGTAACCGGAACGAAGTACAA
>ERZ1370068.8622-contig-7461_pt1 | contig 51709 bp, 57 predicted proteins | sample MGYA00561227_ERZ1370068 | MGnify/ENA primary metagenome ERZ1370068 (study PRJEB38410, sample SAMEA6850437) | metagenome | study: Metagenomic assessment of the ecological functions of the soil: analysis of the soil microbiota associated with the... | reverse complement strand
CAAGCCACGCATTGCTCACGTCAGAACAGGAGCAACCGGGCAATAATTGAGACGGCCAAGATGAAGGCATGCGCGGCGAGACGTGCGCCTGACCAAATCGCGGATTATCGAAGGAACGGCCCAGGATTTCGAGCGAACTGGGGGTGAGGCGATCCGCGATAAGACGCCGCTGATGCCCGACTTCGGTCCTGATCGCCTGAGCGATGCGCACTGAACGATCTGCTCGGCGTTCCTCGGGCATCGCGCTTTCGACTCAGCGCGCGCCGCCAAGACGCTCGCCCGACATCCCACCGATCGAGGTTCTAATGGTCAGCGCCGAAGCCAACCCTTGTTGCCGGATCGTGCTGCCTGCTGCTGCTCGTCGGTTCTGTCTTCGGCCGCGCGCAGCAGAATGCGCGCCCCGGCGAGGCATCCGCGTCTGACGACCTGGGCCACCGTGACGTGACCTGCTCAACGGGTTGAAGAATCCGTCGCGCTGGCTCACGTATTCCGGCGACTACAGCGGGCAGCGGCACAGCCCGCTGAAGCAGATCACGCCGGAGAACGCTCGTCGTCTCGCGCGCGCAGTGGACGTTCCAGACCGGAACGACGGCCCGCGGCCGCGGGTTCGAGGCGCACGCCGCTCGTCGCTCGACGGCGTGTCTACGTCACCGGGTCCGAACAACTTCGCGTGGGCGCTCGACGCGCGCACGGGCCGGCCGTTCTGGCGCTATCGCCGCGACCTGCCGACCGATCTCACCTACGGCGCGTCGGCGCCGGTGAATCGCGGCTTCGGCGTGCTCGGCGACCGGCTGTTCATGGTCACGCTCGACGCGCACCTGCTCGCGCTCGATCGCGAAGACCGGCAGCGTCGTCTGGGACGTCGTGCTCGCCGACTACAAGATCGGCTACGCGGCGACGCTGGCGCCGCTCGTCGTCAAGGACAAGGTGATCGTCGGCATCTCCGGCGGCGACTATCCGACCCGCGGGTTTCTCGACGCCTACGATCCGGCAGACCGGCACGCGCATCTGGCGCTTCTACACGGTTCCCGGCGCCGGGCGAGCCCGGCAGCGAGACGTGGCCGGCGTCGACGACGTGCTGGCGCGCGGCGGCGGCGGCACGTGGGTGACCGGCAGCTACGATCCCGAGCTGAACACGCTCTACTGGGGCACCGGCAATCCCGAATCCCGACTACTACGGCGACGATCGCAAGGGCGACAACCTCTACACCGCGTCGCTCATCGCGCTCGACGCCGACACCGGCAAGCTGAAGTGGCACTTCCAGTTCACGCCGCACGACACGCACGACTGGGACTCGAACCACGTGCCGGTGCTGGCCGATCTCACGATCGGCGGCCAGCCGCCGCAAGGTCGTGATGGTGGCCAACCGCAACGGGTTCTTCTACGTGCTCGACCGCGTCACCGGGAAGCTGCTCGTTCGGCAAGCCGTTCACCGACACGACGTGGGCGAGGAGCTCGGTCCGGACGGCCATCCGATCGTCCTCAACGACGGCAGCAAGGGATGCATTCCCGATCAGTGGGGCGGCACGAACTTCATGCCGCCGTCGTTCGATCCGGCGCTCGCAGCTGTTCTTCGTCACCGCGCGCGAGACGTGCGCGACCTACGTGCCCGTGAAGAGCAGGTGATCGTCCCCGGCCGCATGCTCGCACGAGCGGCATCGGTCCGGCGCGACGCCGAACAGCAGCTACGGCGCGCTGCGCGCGATCGATCGCGACGACCGGCGAGCGGAAGTGGGAGTTCAGGTATCCGACGCCGACCTTCGCGGGCGTGCTGTCGACGGCGTCGGGCGTCGTGTTCGCCGGCGACAACGAAGGCAACTTCATGGCGTTCGACGCGCGCACCGGCAAGAACCTGTGGCACTACCCGACCGGCTCGCCGATCTGGGGCGCCGCGGCGATGACCTTCATGCTCGACGGACCGCCAGCACGTCGTCATCGGCTCGGGCGCCGGATCACAGCGCTTCTGTCGCTTCCTAGCAAAGCGCCTGCGGCCATGCCGGGCTCACGCACTGCCGCGAGTCGCAAACAGCCGTCAAGATGCGCCCGCCGTTCGTGCCAGTGGCCTCCGCGCCAGCAGCTACTTGCCGTCAAACGGGGGCGCGGTTGCGTTTGACCGCCCAAACCGCTATGGAGCACCGCCGGATGCCATAATGCGGGGGGCTAACCGGCTGATTCGAGCGACGTAAGGATCTGATGGAGGTTCGGGCGTCACTGTCGAGAGTGCAACGGTCTGCTACGCATTCCGTCTTGCGCTCGCCCGGTCGCGCTGCTGGCAATCGTCGTCGGCCTCGCCGCGGCGACCGTGCGGCGCGATCGCCCAGGCGCCGTCGGCGGCCGGCGGGCGACGTGACCTTCACCAAGGACATCGCGCCGCATCCTGCAGCGCAGCTGTCAGGAATGCCATCACCCGACGGCGTCGCGCCGATGTCGCTCGTCACCTACGAAGAGGCGCGGCCCTGGGCCCGCGCCGATGAAGGCGCGCACCGCGCCTGCGCACGCCAGCGCGGCGCGATGCCGCCGTGCTTCGTCGAGAAGAACATCGGCATCCAGAAGTTCAAGAACGATCCGTCGCTGAGCGACGAGGAGATCGCCACGATCGCGCGATGGGCCGACAGCGGCGCGCCGCGCGGCAATCGCGGCCGACCTGCCGCCGCCGCTCAACTTCGACGACACCGACAAGTGGACGATCGGCGAACCGGATCTCGTGCTGCGATCGAAGGAAGTCGCTGGTTCCGGCGTCGGGCCCGATTGGTGGGGCGACATCGGGCCTCGTGCCGACCGGTCTCACCGAAGATCGCTATGCGTCGGCCGTCGAGGTCCGCGAGGTCAACGACATTCCGCGAGCCGGCGGCACCAACACGGTCGGCGGGCGCTACGTCTTCCATCACATGACGTATTCGAGCGTGGTCCAGATGGGTGAGCGCGGATCCGCCGACGAAGCTGGCGAGCAGCTGGCCGATCCACGAAGTCGGCCGCAACGCCGACATCTTTCCGCCGGAGGCCGGCCGTCTGCTCGCAGGCGAATTCGGCGCTGGCGCTCACCGCCGGCCACCTTCACTCCGAACGGCCGCGAGACGACGGCGCACCTCGAGTTCGCGTTCAAGTTCTTTCCGAAGGGCTACAAGCCGGATCTACAAGCGCGTCGTCGCTGCGGCTCGGCAACGGCATCGACATCGACGTGAAGCCGAATCAGGCCGAACCAGGAGCTGCACGCGTACGCGACGCTGCACGGAGCACACGAAGATCATCGCGTTCGAGCCGCACCTGCACGCGCCGGGCGTGCGCATGTGCCTCGAGGCGATCTGGGGCCACAACATCCAGACGCTCAACTGCGTCGGCTACGACCACAACTGGGTCAAGCAGTACGTCTACGACGACGATGCGGCGCCGCTGCTGCCGAAGGGCACGATCGTGCACCTGATCGGTTTCCTGGACACGACGTCGGCGCAACAAGAATCCCGCGGACCCGCGGAACTGGGCCGGGCGGCGGCCGCCGTTCGATCGCCAACATGTTCATCGACCTCGGCTACTCGGTGTCGCTCACCGAGGAGCAGTTCCAGGCGGAGATGGCGCAAGCGACGCGCAGAAGATGAAGAACCAGGAACGACTACGACATCGGCTGCCCGTTCGTGCTGGGCGCCGCCGTTGCCGCAAGGCTGACGAACCGTCAGCGGCAGCAGGGAACAGCAGCGATGCCGGTAGCGCATGGCGCGCAAGTGATCTCGAGCCGGGCTCGTTGCGTCTCCGCTGCTGGCGCTTCGGCGTCGCTCCTGTGGTTCCAGTGGCCGGCGCCCAGACTCAGATTCACCTACTCGAGCGGCCAGAGCGTGTCGCCGGCGTACGAAGGGTGGTGGCCGAACGAAGACGGCTCGCTTCACGATGTTCTTCGGGCTACATGAACTCGAACTGGCTCCAGGAGTTCGACGTTCCCGTCGGTCCCGACAATAGCATCGAGCCGGGCGGCCCGATCCAGGGACAGCCGACGCATTTCTACCCGCGACGCAACCCGTTCCTGTTCACGATTCGCGTGCCCAAGGATCTCGGCAACCAGGGAGATCGATCTCGACTGCTCGACCCCTAACGGCAAGACCGAACGACAGCCTACGCGTCGCTCAAGAGCGACTACCAGATCGACAAGCAGGTGATCTCCACGGAGATCGGAGGACACGGCGGCAGCCTTCGCGACGCGCTTCGCACGAACCATGCCCGCCGGAGCTCAAGGTCGAAGGCGACACGCGCCGGAGCGTCGAAGGTCGGCGAGCTTCGCCGACGCTGGTCGCGTCGCGCCATCGACCCCGACAACCTGCCCGCCAGGCGCGTCGCAGGGAGAGGACAGCCTGCAACAGGAGCCAGTAAACGGGCGCGCGGGGGCGCGCACCCGCTTCCCAGGCCCCACCCGCGAATCCGGCGTATCGGCCCACATCGTCGCTAGCTGCCCGCAGCGGGCCCGGTTTGCGCTTGTCGTGGATCGTCTATCGAGGCAGGCTGGCCGACGCGGTCAGCATCACCCCGACCAGCTGAAACGTGGATGGACACACGCGTCTACTCGCACTCTCCCTGGTCTCCACCGTATCTCATTCTTACTGCCGCTTCCCGCCAACACGTGGAACGCGCAAGTGATATTCCACGAGCCTCGGCACCTTGCTGTGGAGCCCAAGGCGCGAGCCGTCGCCAGCGACGGCTCCCCGTTCACGTATGAGAACGTCACGGTCAGTGTGACGAATTAACGTGGGGGCTCATACCCGGCTCGGTCGCTTGCGGGGGCCCCGACACCCCGCGCCGCCTTCGCGGGCGCGTTGTGCGCGCCGCCGCTATGCGGCAATGAGAACAGAATTTCCGTAGGGCTGCTGCATAGCGGTCTAAATAGCCATCAGCCATCGGCCGTCAGTTTTCAGTTCAGCGCGGGGCTTTCACCGCGGGCGGAGCGTCTGAAAGGGCCGCGCTACGCTGAAAGCTGATAGCTGACGGCTTCATTCCAAATTACTTCAATCTCGATCTTCGCGAGATCCGTTCCGTCGGTCGCAGCTCGTCGGCGAACCAGGCGCGAAACCGCAAGTCCACCGCCCCCACCTTGATCAGATCCCCGTCGCTCGCTCACGCATCACGACAATGCGCGCTGAAGAAACGCGCCGCTGGTGCCCTTCAAGTCCTCGAGCGCAACAGCACGAGTCGCACCGTCCACCGATCCCCGCATGCTGGCGAAACCCGGACGCGTCGAGCCAGACGCTGGCATCTTCGGATCCCGCCCGATGACGTTGTGCCCCCGGCCAGCACGAACGTCCGATCGTTCCAGACCAGCCAGAAGCGCGTGGACTCGCCATCGGCTCGTTTCCGCCGCCGGCTGGCCATCCAGATCGGACGCTCCCGCCGCAGAAGGCGAACCCGACGCCGTGAGCCGTCCTGAATGAAGAAGCGACCGCCGCGCATCGTCGGCGAGCGCACGGCGAATCTCGCCGACGAGGACGTTCAGGTTCGCGTCGACGACGTGCGTGGCCGGCCAGATCCGGGCCAGCGCGCGGTAGCCTTCGCGACGACGTTGGGCCGGCGCTCGAGCGAGGGCAGCACAGCAGGTCGAAGCGCCTTGGGCGACAACGGGGATCTCGCGATCCTCCCTCGTCAGCCGGCGCGTCCCTCGAGTCGACGGTCAGGTCGCCGTCGGGGCGATCCTCATCACCCGCGCAGACACTATGGAATCCCTCTCAAATCCCTGAGACGCACGCAGCGATCGCATGATAGACGATATGGCCATGGTCCCCGGTGGGTTCTACGGTTTCCAAGGCCCCCGGTCAGCTCGACCAGTTGCGACGGTCCGCCGGCGCGCGATCTCATCGACGCGATCCTGCAGAACATGCGCGAGAACCTCGAGCCGCCTGGCATGCCTGACGCTCGCGCCCGAGCAGGTGTACGTGGTATCTCCACGCGAAGCTGGAATATCGAGCGCCTCGAAGGGCATCTTTCCGGTCCTCCAGGAGGAGGCGATCTCGGCGCCCTGACCGAGACGCCTCGATCGGCTCAACCACCGCTCGCCGCTGCGGCGCTACAAGGAGCGCATCGTCGGCAGCGACGCACCCCGAGCGTCCAGAATCCCGGAAACCGACTGGCAGGTCGAGTTCGTCACGGATGTAGACGGCGACATGAAGGAGGGCGACATCCAGATCGATTCGGAGCTGGTGCTGCCGGCGCGGCCGGACCTCGGCGTGGGCGAGCGGACGCGGCGCGCGTCACCACGGTTCACGCCGGGCGCGCACCACACGACGAGGGCGCGGACGCTCGACCCTGCCACCGGACGGAATCGCCGAGGCGCGCGTCCTCGCGCGCTTCGCCTACGACGACAGCAGCCGGGCACCACGCCTACGACATCATCGTGAAGGACTCCGTCACCGTTGGCCGCGGCGGGCATTCGCCTATCCGGTCGACGCCCGCATCGCCGCGTCCTCCGACGTCTCGCGCGAGCACGTCAGAATCCGCCGCGACGCGCCGGACCGGGCACCTCTTCCTGATCGACCTGAGCACGCGCTCGGGACGACGCTGAACGGCCGGCATGTCCCGCCGCGGCTACGACGAGGCCGGACGGGACGAAACGGGAGAACGGCGTCGAGACCCGGCTACCCGATCGCGCCCGCATCGGCCTCGCCGACACCGTCTTTCTGGAATTCCAGGTGGAGCGCTGATGGCCGTTCTTCTGTGGTCCGCGGTTCGTGCTGCTCGCCGCGCTCATTGGGCTGGTGGCCGGTTACATCCGGAATGACGCTGCGCGTCAGGAACTGAGCATGGCCATCCGGACCATCGGCCAGAGAGCGGCCGGCGACACCGATCCAGGTCTGCAGCGGCAGGTCAACGAGGACCGCTTCCATATCGACCCCGACCGCGGTCTCTTCATGGTCGTCGATGGGATTGGCGGGCAAGCGCGGAGGCAAGGCCGCCGACGTCGCCATCGCGATGCTGCGAGCGCGGCTGGAGCGGGAGACCGGGCCTGTGGCCGATCGCGTCCGCGAGGCCATCACGGTCGCCAACAACGAGATCTTCAGGGTCGGCGTCGCTGCGTCCGTGAGTTGGCAGGGCATGGCCTGCGTCCTCACCGTGGCGGTGATCGAGGGTACGCACGCCACCATCGGCCACGTCGGGAGACACCCGCCTTTACAAGCTCGCAGCACGGGCGGATCGAGAAGATCACCAGGGATCACTCGCCGGTCGGCGAGCGTGAGGATGCGAACGTGAGCTCTCTGAATCCGGAGGCGATGCGACACCCCCGGCGCAACCCTGAGGTATCCGCGACGTCGGGTCCGAGCCCACGACGTCGGCGGACGCCGATTTTGTCGACATCCAGAGATGACCCTCGAGAGCGATGCGCGCGCTCCTCCTGTGCAGCGATGGATTGAGCGACCTCGGTCCCTCGGCCTCGATCGCCGGCATCGTCAAAGCGATGCGCCGGTGATTCGAGGAAGGTGGCTCGTGCCGCCTGTCGCGCGGCGAAGGACGCGGGCGGCAAGGACAACGGTCGTATGTCGATGTGAACATTCGGCGCCGTTCCCGCGCTCCGGCCGGCTTCCGATCGCTGGCTCCGGCCGCTGGGCCTCGTGGCGGTGATCATCCTCGCCGTGATCCTGGGTTTCGTGTTCGGCCGAATGCCGTGGACCTGGCCGTTTCCGGCCGGCCCTGGCGGAGTCGAGCCAGTCGTCGCTCGACGAACAGATCGTGAGGCCGACCGAATCAATCATGGCGGCGATCGCGGCGCGCCGGCCAGGGTCTGACGTGATCGTCGAACCGGGCGAGTATCGGTGAGCAGCTCGTGCTGCGTGATCACATCCGCGTTGGTCAGCCGGGTCGCTCGCGGTGTCACGCTGCGCCTTCCTGCGCTGACGGCGTCCGAGGGCGACGCAGCGGTCGTCGCCACGGAACTGTCGAGAGCCGAGATATCGGGGTTCGCGGATCGTTGGCGATTCGGCCACACCCCTCGGGACGGGGATTCTCGTGCAGAATTCGCGCTCGCCATCGTCGACGTGGAAATCGTCGGGGCGACGAACGTGGCGGTCGATTTCGGGCGAGCGGGAAGCGGCGCTCATCGGCAGCGAGATTCACGACAATCCTGGCGCCGCGATGGCCATCCGGCGCGTATTCGTCGCCGAGGATTGCCCAGAACTCCTTCGTGCGAAACGGCCTGTCCGGCGCGTGCCGCGCGATCGCTGATCGTCGAGGAGGGCGCGCATCCGGAGTGCGGCGCAATCTCTTTCACGGCATCAGCCCCGAGATCTTCGCGGGATTCGATGCGACGGCGCTTCGGGCGTTGACCCACGACAACTGGTTCATGGGCGTGCAGAAGCGGGACTTGTGCCGCGTGCGACGCTCCCCCTCGGCAAGGTCGATGATGGCGACCAACATCACCAGGCTTGGACGCGCACGAGTTGCTCAAGAACATCGGTCGCGGCGGGATGGCGGAGGTCTTCCTCGCCAGCGATACACGAACAGGCCGGCAGGTTGCGCTCAAGCAGGTGGCCGAGGGGACCGACGCCGAAACACGCGAGATTCTCGAGGCCGAGCAGCGCGGCGCCGAGTTGCAGGAACAGTTCGGCAAGGTGAACGGCCGTCCCGGTCGTCTACGACTACGGTTTCGATGCCGGGTTCTTCTATGTCGCGATGGAATACATCGACGGCGAGAACCTCGTCCGAGCTCATGTTCCGGGCCCGGTTCCCATCGATCGTGCCGTGGCCATCGCCGCCGATCTGTGCGCGTTTCTCGAGCAGGCGCATGCCTTCGAACCGGCCACCGGCGACGACAAGCGGCGACGCTCCCTGATTCACGGCGACCTCACGGCGAACAACATTCGCATCACCTCGGCCAATCAGGTCAAGGTCCTCGACTTCGGGATCGCCAAGACGCTGTCGCTCACGCGGAAGATGACGCGAAACGACTACGGGAGCCTGGCGTATCTGTCCCCCGAGCGCCTCGATTCGACCGAAGTCGATCCGCACTCGGACTTCTGGTCCGTCGGCGTGCTGCTCTACGAGATGGTGCGTGGGAGAAGCCATTCAAGGCACCCGACCCGCGGCGCCTGGAGCACCTGATCCTGTCGCGACGTCCTCCGGCGTCGCTCGATGGCCGCTGCCCGGTCGGTCTGCAGGCCATCATCGCGAAATTGCTCGCGCCGAGCCTCACCGATCGCTATGAAAGCGCGCGTGCGATTCGCGAGCGATCTCGAACGCTTTACGGCGGGACAACCGACCGGTGCCGAGCAAAACGGGTGGCCGAGCGGCGAGAGCTCTCGAGCCGCCACCGCCGGACGCGCCCGCTGGCGAGTCGGTCGATGAGGAGCCGACGCGACGGACGCCGAAGCCCGCGGACCGTCGCGTGCCGGTTGAACTCGGTGGCGGTGGCGAAGCGACGGAGAAGTCCGGCCGCCGCTCCCGGCGAGGCGCTCCGGCCGGCGGCAAGGGTGTCCTGGCGTGGCGTTCTTCATGCTCATCATCCTTAGCGTGGGCAACGAGGTCTGGCTGGTGGGCGACGCCCGGCGTGTCGCCAGCGTCGTGCCCACCAGTGAGCTCGATGGTCTGATCGATGTCTGGAACCAGCATGACGCGCTCTCCAACGGAGCCTATCTGCGCCTGCGACTGGCTCCGCTTCGAGAGTCGTTGACTCGCCAGACGACGAGGCTGGCCGACCGGGTGATCGAGAACTATCGGACGCCGACGCCTTCCGTGCGGGAAGCCCAATGGAAGATGGCGCGCGAAGTGCTCGCGCGCGCGATGGCGGCGAAGCCCCGACCGCCAGGTGCACGCGGCCCAGCGCTACTGCGACGGCCATCTCCACCGCATCAACGGCGAGGCTCAGGCTGGCGCGCAAGCAGCTGGCGGCCGCGCAGCACGAGGGATTCACGCAGGCCGTCACCGCGTTTCGCGAGGCGGCCGAGCTGCGGCGCGAACTGGCCCGATCCCCTTCCTCGGCCTGGCGCGCATTACGTTCATCTACACGGCCCGGCGTGACGTCGTGACGGGGCGCCGATAGCTACAGGCACCAGGCGCAGCGCCTCGGACTACGCGTCGGGCGATCCAGTGAAACCGCGCAACTCGCCGATGGGCTATCAGCGCGCGCGCCGCGACGCTCGTGCGCAACGCCAGGGAGCTGAGGCAGCATGCCGCAGGAACGCGACTACCTCGTCAGGGCGCAAGGAGGCGCGCCAGCAGGCGCTGACGCCTTATGAGACCGTCGTCGGGTTTGCCGACGTCCCGCGAACTCTCAGCCGCGCGAAGCGCGGTCTCGAGCCAGGTCGAGCAACGTCTGGCGGAGCTCTCGCCGATCGAGCCGGCGCGACGCCGCGAGCGGGACCGCACGCGTGGGCGTGAGCTATCACCCGTCGGCCGCCGATCGGGATCGCCAGTCAGGCGGCGCAGCGCGAACTCCGGCGGCTCGGCACGGAGGCGATCTGTCTGCCGCTCGCGAATCGTCGGTCGTCGGCCTCCTGGCAATCGGGCTCGCCTACAGCGTGGCGGACTCCACGAAGCTCGAGATCGAAGAGTCCCGGGCCGCCAGGCGCGTCGTCAACCTGAACGCCGTCAGCCGGCTGCCGCTGCAACTCGAGCCCGCGCTCGCCGTCCTCTCTCGCGGGAGCCGGCCGATCGTTGCCGCCTTCGCCGCCCAGTGAGCTGTATCGGTCTGTTCAGTGAGCAGGTCAGCACGCGGGAGACGACGCTGCCCGAACGTCGGCGCAGCATTCTTCGCGCCGATGCTTGGCGGTCCCGGCCATTGACGCCATCGACCGGGGCGCCTCCGGCATCGGATGCTCGCGACGCCTGCAAACAGTGCGCGCGAGGCTCGCGACCCGCGACGGCGCTGCCGCCGCCGAAGCCGCCTGCGGCTCTTCACGCCCGACGATCTGGCCACGCTCAAGCGGTCGCTGGCAGTCCACGGACCCTGAGCGAGTTCCGCGGGCGCGTTGATCCTCAACGGCGCCGTCTTCGTCCTCGGCGGTTCTACGTCGTGGCGATCGCCTGGCGCCGGGTCGGGCATTCGCCGCGGCGATCTGGTGCTGCCGCCGACGGCCCACCTGCTCACCGCCCTAGGCACCGGCGCTGCTGGTGAGCCGGCCGGATCCGCCTTGCGCGACACGCTGCTGTTCGAGCGATGGCACGTCAGGGGCCGGCATCGGCCCTCGCGCTGATGGCGCTGGATCTCGTCGATCGATCTTCGCCAGGTGGCCCGTCTCGAGTTGAGCGCTATCTGCCCTTGATTGGCGCCCTGGGCCTGTCCGATGCTCCTGATCGTCTTCGGCAGGGGACCCGGGCACCAGCGGGGCGCAGGTCAACCTGGTCCGATTCAGCCCGATCGAGGCGATCTCGGCCTGCTGCTCGCGCTGTTCCTGGCGGGCTATTTCGCGCGGCGTTGGGGAGCCGCTGCGACGGGTCCGGGCTCGCGAGATTCGGCAGCGCGCCGTGCCGCGCCTGGCTCGGTCTCCCGCGGGCCGGCGACTACGTCGCTCCCGGTCGTCGTCGGCGTCGGGGCCTCGCTCGCCTTGTTCTTTCTGCAGAAAGACCTCGGCCCGGCGCTGCTCGCTCTCCCTGCGTGTTCTCGCCATGTGGCGCGCGATCGGCGCGTGAGCCGGGCGCTGTACGTCCGTCGGCCGGGTTGACCCTGCTCGTCGCTGGGGTTCTACGTCGGGTATCGCCTGCACGTGTCCGACACGACTCGCGGGTCGTGTGCGGATGTGCGCACTCGCCGTGGGACAACGCGGTGCGAGGCGGCGCTCAGGTGGCGCAGGCGATTCAGGTGCCCTGGCCAGCTGGCGGCCTCTTCGGAACCGGGCTTGGCCTCGGCGACACCGCTACTTGCCCGCCGGGCATACCGACCTCGTCCTATGCCGCGCTCGGCGGAGGAGCTGGCGCCGTGGGGCTCCTCGCTCGTCGCCACGCTCTACGCGTTGATCGGATGGCGCGGCTTTCCGGCAGTTGCCCGCGCGCCGACCAGCGACTACGGGTTTTCTCGCCACCGCCGTCACGCTGTTTCGCCTGCTGCCCGTCGTCGTGATGGGCGCCGGCGTCCTCGGCCTCACGCCGCTGACGGGCGTGGTGACGCCGTTCCACCAGCTATGGCGGGTCGGCGATGGCGGCAAACTTTGCGGGCCGGACTGCTCGCCGCGATCGGCGGCACGACCGGATCCGGCAACCACGGAGCCGTTTCGCATACCGGTCCGCTGCGTTGGCGCGCGGGCAGGCGTCGCGCTGAGCGCCGCCGGACTTGTCGCGGCGTTTCGTTACTGAACGTGCAGGTCCTGCAACGCGAACGGCTACGCCGTCAAGGGACACCTCACGCCTCCAGTCCAGACGGGGTGCGCCGCTACCAATACAACCAGCGCGTGCTCGACGTGGCGCGGGAGATCGCGCGAGGCACCGTCTACGATCGCGAGGGCCTGGTCCTGGCCACCGGCAGATCCCGGCGCTGGCGGCACAAGGCCCGCGCAGCGACTACGGCGCGCTCGGCGTGGCTGCCCCATCCCGCACCCGTGTCCGATCCCTGATCGTGCGTTGCTATCCGCCGGGCGGCATGGCCTTTCACCTTCTCTGGCGACTGCGTCGACCCGCGTGAACTGGAGCGCGTCTCGAACACGTCATCCGTCGAACGCGACGCCGAGGACCGGCTTGCGCGGCTTCAACGACCGGGCGACGACCGTGCAGTCCGGCGACAGCGCGGGGGCGGCCGGCGCTACACCATCAAGCGCGACTACCACGAGAGCTCCTGCCGCTGCTGCGCCATCGCTACGACCGCACCGGAGGCTCGGCCAGCGCAGGCGCTGCTGGCCAGAACGCGCGATGTACGCGTCACGGGTGGACGCGCGGCCAGGCCGCTGCGCGTCGCCGGCATTCTGTCGAGATACGCGAGCCAGGTCGGCAGGCGGCCGGGCGGCGGCGGTCAGTCCTCGATCCCGAGACTCGGGCGAGCTGCTCGCCGTGGCGAGCTACCCCCTGGCCGACTCTCTCGGTCGCGGCGAAAGGGCGCACGAGCCAGTCGGCGCGCGGCCACGACGCGGCATCCGGCGAATGTCGCCGCTCGATCGCGCCCGACATGGTCTCTATCCTCCCGGGCTCCACGTTCAAAGCTCGTCGGACCGCGGCGGCGGCGCTCCGGCGCGACGCAGACCTCGCAGCCGCACCGTCTTTGGCGCTGCGAGCGCCTCCCGGACGGCCGCGTCGGCGCCCGCATCAAGGGCTGGGGCCGTCCGGTCTCGCGACAGACGTGCGAGACACGTTCGTCCGCACGGCACGATCGATATGGCACGACGGGCCTCGTCCACTCCTGACCCACGCCTACTTCGCCCAGCCCCGGCGGTCAGCGTCGGCCCCCGCGCCGCCCTTGCCGACACGGCCGCCCGCCTCGGGATCGCCGTGGCGCCGCCGAGCGCGCCGGAGCGCCTGCGCGGCAGTCCTCCGCAGGCGGGATACGGCCACGGCGACGTCCTCGCGACGCCCGCTCGAGATGGCGCGCGTGCGCGGCTCTTCGCCAGGGCGGCGGAGTCTTACGAGACCCGCGCGATGGCTGGAGGCCGAACCCCCGGCCGAGACGGCGACGGCCGAGGTCCTCCGCTGCCGCGCCTGGGGCGGCCGATCCGATCTGACTGCGACATGCGCGACGCGCGCGCTCAACGGCACGGGCCGCAAGCCTCAGGAGCTCATCCCGGCCGGATCGCCGGCAAGACGCGGCACCGGCGCGGAGATCGTGGGCTCGCACCGTCGCACTCCTGGGTCTGTCGGCTTCGCGCCCGGTACGGGCCCGCCACCAGACGCAGTGGCCTTCGCCGCGGATCATCGAGAACGCCGGGCTGCGGCAGCGTCGCCGCCGCGTTCCCGTCGCCGGCGAGATCGTCGACGCCGCCATGGCGCTCGGCATCGCGGAAGCAAGATTGCACGTTTCAAAACTGGGATCACGACGTCAAACGCAGAGCCCGCAGAGACACGCAGAGACAGTTTTACATCAAGGCTCTGCTGTGGTCTCTGCGAGCCCTGCGTTGTTCGTCGTCGTTTTGCAACGCACTCCAAGAGAGCGTTGACTGACGACGACAACCGCGAGCCCGCAGGGACGCTGAGAACAAGAAGCGTTTGCGCGCGCGGCGAACTCTGCGGTGATCGTCGTGGGCGAAGGTAGGCGGTCACTAAGTGGATATTCTGGCGAACGGCAAAGAAGCTCGAAGCGGGCATCGCCCGCGTGCTCGACGGTTGCGACGCGGACGGCGATGAAATCCGCGACCGCTGGAGCCGCTGGGAGATCGTCCACGCCGTCGGTCGAGGCGAGCCGGCAGCGATGCAGCCGGCCGGGCGCGGCACGCTACGTCTTTCCCCCTTCAACCGCATCAAGCGTCTCCGTCGCCCCTTCCGCGATGAGACGTCGCGCGCGCAGCTGGCGGCGGTCTTCGACGCCGCGCCGTCGGCGACCGACAGAATCGCTGGAAGCGCTCCGCGGTCGGCCGGATGCGACGCCTCGGATCTCCGCCGTGAAAATCCTCTACCTGTCTCCGCGGCGCCGGCCGACTGGGCTTGAGCCCGCAATGGCACCTCGACTTCGCGCGCACGTCGCGGCGGCCGTCGATGGTCGACGCGCCGCTCGCCGGCGCCCGTCCCCGGTCGGCCTCGGCATCGAGCTGACGATCGCGCATGGGCTCCGAAGTGCAGCCGCCGACGTCTCTCGGTTCACGTCAGGATCGCATCGATCTCGTGTCGATGCGCCGAAAGGTGCGGGACGGGCGCAATTTGGCGTCTGATCCGCACCAACCACGTCGCGTTCGCCGACGAGGCCGACCGATCACCAAAGCGTCGCGCCGCCACGCGCACATCGAGGGCAGTACGGAGACACCGGCTACACGACGATCGCAGCGCACACGGCACAACGTGCTGCGCAGGGAGCGATTCCGTGCCTTCGGGTCCCGCGGCATCCGCCTTCAGTCGAGGGCGACGAGATCGTGCTGGGTGAAGCGCGCGTCCGAGTCGCGATCCGGCCCGCGCCAAACCGTTCAGCCGTTCGAGTGGCTCGCGCACACCTGCCAGAAAGCCCCGAATCCGCGCCGAGGAGGGGAGCGAAGCCCGGCAAGAACCTGGAGGGGGGAACGATCCCCGTAACCGTCCGATAGACTCGGAGACACTGACGCAGATGATTCGGCCCGCAGACAATCGGATGGCTTCCCGGACCACGCGCCGGGTTGGCGGCGGAGTTCTCCTCCTGCCCCTCGTCTTGATCACGTTCGCCTGCGAGAAACGCCAGCGGCCGGACGGGCGGCGCGCGCCCGCGTCTCCGACGCAGTTCGAGTCCGCCGGCGCCCTATCAAGCCGAAGTCGAGGAGGGCGCTCGGCGCCGCCGATCGCGATCCTGATCGACACCTCGGGCTCCATGAAGGACCCCGTTCCCGGCGACTCGCGACCGAAAGGCCGCCGTCGCGCCGCGAGGCGCTCGAGAGCCATGCTCGACGCCACCGACGCGTTCGTCGCGCAGGCGGCCGGACTTTCCGATCAAGATCGGCATCTACGGCTTTTCCAGCAGCGTCTCGACGCAGCTGCCGCTCAGCCCTACGACCGCGCGGCCGTCCGCGACGCGCTGACGCGAGCTGCCGCGGCCCTGGCGGCGGCACGGCCATCGGCGAGGCCATGCGCGCGGCGCGGCCCGACCTGTATCGCGCCGGCGTGTTCCGCAAATACCTGCTGGTCGTCACCGACGGCGAGAACACGATCGGCCGCAGCCCCGGACGACGTCGCGCGCGACATCTTCCGGAAGAGCGAAGGCGCCGTCCAGATCTATTTCGTCGCGTTCGACACGAGCCCCGACGAAGTTCGCGTTCCTCAAAGACGTCGGCGGCGACGTCATCAGCGCCGGCAACGGCGCCGGAGCTCCGGACGGCGCTCGACGGATCTACCAGGGCAAGATTCTCGCCGAGGCGATCGCGCCGGCGAGCGCGAACCGGGAAGTAAGTCGATAGAATGTCAGACGCGCCAAGACCTACTGTCGGCATTCGAATCGGGCACGGAGCGTAACGGAGATCCGTGATTGTTCAGAAGTTCTGGTCGGCCTTCGTGGCGCAGATCAACAAGGTCGCGAACCTGTTCTGGGAGGCCGATCCGATCGCGCAGATGCGGTACGAATACGACCGCGCGGTCGAGCAGCTGAAGGAAGGCCGCGGCGGCCTCGAGCAGTATCGCGGGCTCGTCGAGCGCGTCACGCGTCAGGTGTCGGCGAACCAGTCGCACGTGCAGAAGCTCGAGGCCGAGACGAAGGCGTACCTGAAGGCCGGCGATCGCGCGACGGCGGCGAAGTTCGCGCTCGAGCTGCAGAAGGCGAAGGGCGAGCTCGCGACCAACGAGCAGCAGCTGCAGATGCACGAGACGGCGTACGGCAACAGCCTGAAGAAGATCCAGCACGCGAACGAGAAGCTGATCGAGCTGCGCGAGAAGATCCACGAAGTACGACGCCGAGCTGAAGATGAGCTCGCGCCGAGGCCGAGATCGCCAAGCTCGTCCGAGACGTTCGACGTGAACCTGACGACCGACTTCGGCGAGATCGAAAGCGTCATCCAGCAGAAGATCGATCAGAACCGCGGCAAGGTGCGCGTGGCGGCCGACCTGTCCGAGCAAGGGCATCGCCGAGATCAAGGCCGAAGAGCGGATGCAGGGCGCAGCTCGCCGAGCAGGCGCTGCAGCGACTTCGAGGTCGAGCTCGGGCTGAAATCGCCCGAGACGACGCCGGTCGTCGCAGGCGGCGAAGGACCTGGGCCCGGCCACCGACGACAAGGCCGATCGAAAAGCAGACCGAACTGAGCGGAGCGTTAGCATTGCACAATGGCGAACGGACAGCCCAGACCGGCGTTCTACGTCGCGGTCTTGCTCGTGGTCATCGGCCTCGTCGGCCTGGCGCTCTGGCGGTACGGCGCGATCGGGCCGGGCGGCGGCGGACCGGCCAGTTCACGACCGAGGAGCTGAAGCAGATGAAGGGCGGCGCCGAGGCGCCCGACAGCTCCGGCATCACGACGGTCAAGGAATACAACTACGTCGCGACGCGCGAAGCTGCCCGAGGTCAAGGGCATCTCCAGCTACAAGCCGATGGCGGACCGCACGGTCCGCTTCGCCATCAACGTCTGGGCCGGCTGGAGCCCGATCATCTACGCCAACAACGGCTTCAAGCCGGGCAAGGTGTGGAAGACGCCGGGCGGCAAGGACTTCAAGGTCGAGCTCGTGCTCATCGACGATCCGATCGCGATGCGCGACGCCTACGCGGCCGGCAACCTCCACGTCGGCTGGGCGACGCTCGACATGCTGCCGCTCTTCCTCGAGGGGCTGCGCAAGGACTCGCGCGTCATGCCGCGCGTCTACCAGCAGGTCGACTGGTCGAACGGCGGCGACGGCATCGTCGTCCGCGACGCCATCAAGACGATGGCCGATCTGCGCGGCAAGACGGTCGTGCTCGCGCAGAACTCGCCGTCGCACTTCTTCGTGCTGAACGCGCTGATCAACGCCGGCGTGCAGCCGGCGGAAGTCGAGTTCAAGTTCACGCAGGACGCGTTCCAGGCGGCGGCCGCGTTCAACGCCGACAAGACGCATCGCCGGCGTGGTCAGCTGGGCGCCCGACATCTACAACCTCGAGAAGGTCAAGGGCAACCGGATGCTCGTCACGACGTCGACGGCCAACAAGCTGATCGCCGACGTCTGGTTCGCGCGCGCCGACTTCGCCAACGACAACCCCGACATCATGGAAGGGCTCGACGCGCGGCATCTTCGACGCGATGGTGGACCTGAAGGCGCAGGACGCGAAGCAGAAGGTCGCCAAGCTGATGGCCGCCGGCTATTCGATTCCCGAGAGCGACGCGCTCGGCATGCTCGGCGACGCGCACTCGACCAACTACGCCGAGAACCGCGACTTCTTCCTCAACCAGAACAACCCGACCAACTTCGAGCGCACCTGGACGACGGCCTACTTCCTCTACAAGAAGATCAACGCCGGTCACCGAGCAGACGCCGTTCGACCAGGTGATGGACTTCTCGCGTCATCCAGAAGCTCGGCGCCGAGCCGAAATACGCCAGCCAGAAGAACGAGTACGACGTCCAGCTTCGCCCCGGCGAGCGCCGGATCGATCCAGGGCGAGAAGGACGAGATCCTCACCAAGACGGTCGTGATCCACTTCTTCCCGAACTCGTGGGATCTCAACAAGAAGGTCACGCGCAACGTGCGACGGCAAGGAAGTCGGAGGAGCTCTACGATCCGAACGTCGGCTTCGTCGTCGAGGAAGTCGGCAAGCTCGCCGGGCAGTTCGGCGCCGCGCGCATCGTCATCGAAGGGCACACCGACGGCTCGATGAAGGGCCAGGTGCCGAAGAGCCTGGTGCAGGAGCTGTCGCTGAACCGCGCGAACGCGGTGAAGGAAGCGATCGTCCGGAAGTTCTCGTCGCTGCAGCCCAATCAGTTCTCGACCGCGGGCATCGGCTGGGATCGAGCCGGCCGATCCGTCCGATCCGGAGAACGGCGCGAAGAACCGGCGCGTGGAGATCAAGGTCTACCCGGCGGAGGCGACGGCGCCGCCAAGTAGATGCCGTCCGAATCGACGCCCGTCGCTGCTGCGCTCTGCGCATTCGCGCCGCCGCCGATGACGCGCCGCCTCGTCGGCGTCGGGGCGATCGGCGTCGTCGTGCTGCTCTGGTGGCTCGCGACGCTCGGCGCCGGCGCCGAGGATCGGCTGATCTCGCCGGTCATCCTGCCGAGCCCGGCGGAAGTGATCCGCAGCTTTCCCAGCCTGCTGAACGAACGCGCGCTGCTGCAGAGCATCGCCGCGACGCTCAAGCGCGTGCTGATCGGCTTCGGTCTCGCGACCGTCGTCGGCGTGCCGCTCGGCATCCTCGCCGGGTCGTGGCGCGTCGCTCGAGGCCGCCGGCGCGCCGATCGCGCTGTTCGGCCGCAACCTGCCGGTGGCCGCGCTGATTCCGCTGACGATCCTCTGGTTCGGGATCGACGAGACGCAGAAGGTGATGTTCATCTTCATCGCCACGCGTGCCGTTCGTCTACTCGGACGCCGTCGCCGCGATCGCCGGCGTGCCCGATCGCTACGTCGAGACGGCGCAGACGCTGGGCGCGACGCCGTTGCAGATCGTGCAGCAAGGTGCTCGTGGCGCTCGCGCTGCCGGACATCTACAACAGCCTGCGGCATCTGTTCGGCCTGGCCTTCGGCTACATCATGCTCGCCGAGTTGATCAACGCGCAGCACGGCCTCGGCTACCTGCTGATGACCAGCCAGCGGCGCGGCCTGTCCGAGCACATCATCCTGATCCTGATCATCATCGGCCTGCTCGCCTACGGCATCGACCGCCTGCTGTTCTGGTTCCAGCGCGGCCTGTTTCCGTATCGCGTCGTCGAGGACTGACGTGCCCGAGCCCTCGGCCGCGCCGGCGCCAGCCCCAACGTCGTCGACTTCCGCAACGTCACGAAGCGGTTCGGCGCGCTGACCGTCATCCGCGACGTGACGTTCTCGGTGGCCGGACCTGCCGGACAAGGGCGAGTTCATCGCCATCCTCGGGCCGTCCGGCTGCGGCAAGTCGACGGTGCTGCGGCTCATCGCCGGGCTGCGGCCGCACTATCCGGCCACCGAGGGCACGGTGCTCGTCGGCGGCAAGCCGGTCGCAGCGCCCGGGCTCCGACCGCAGCATGGTGTTTCAGGACTACACGTCCTTCGACAACCGCACCGTCGAGGACAACGTCGCGTTCGGCCTCGAGTGCCGCGGCGTGCCGGCGCGCGAGCGGCGCGAGCTGGCGCGCGAGTGGATCGCCAAGGTCGGCCTCGACGTCAAGCGCGACGCGACGAAGTATCCCAGCGAGCTGTCGGGCGGCATGCGCCAGCGCGTGGCGATCGCGCGCACGCTGATCCTGTCGCCGCGCATCATCCTCATGGACGAGCCGTTCGGCGCGCTCGATCCGACGACGCGGCTGCACATGCAGGAGCTGCTCGTCGATCTCTGGAAGGAAGCGCAGGCGACGGTGTTCTTCGTGACGCATTCGATCGAGGAGGCGCGTCTACCTCGGCGATCGCGTCTACGTGTTCTCGTCGGCGCCGGGCACGATCATCCGCGAGATGGCGGTGCCGCCGCCGACGCATCCGCCGAAGGAGATGCTGCGCGAGCCGGCGTTCGTCGAGCGCGTCTGCGAGATCCGCGACATCATGGACAGCCTGGCGACCTCGACGCGCGCCGGCGACTGAGCCAGGATGCGCCACGCCGATCCGGCCGAACGCCGCAGCGCACGCCGCGACGACCGGCGCCAGCCTCCGCCCGCGGCGCCGCAGGCGCCGGATGCCGGACTACCTGAAGGAAGCGTTCCTCTTCCGGTGGAACCTGCTGTTCTTCCTCGGCGGCGCCGCCGCCGCCGCGCTGACGCCGCTCGCGCCGGTGCTGCTGCCGCTGGTGGCGGCGGGCGAGCTCACCTATCTCACCGGCCTCGTCTCGATGCCGCAGGTTCCGCGCGGCGATCGACGCGAAGGTCCACGCCGCCGGCAGCGGCCGCGGCGGCGGCGGCCGCGCCGGCCGCCGCCGCCGGTGTCGCTCGTCACGATGCTCGGCGGCCTGCCGGCCGAGCGCGCGCACGCGCTTCGAGCGGCTGCACGCGCGCTGCCTCGAGATGCGCGGCATCGCGGCCGGCGTCCGCGGCGCGGCCGGCGACCAGGCCGGCAGCGCCGAGGAGATCCGGACGCCCGGGCTCGATCGGCTGCTGTGGCTGTTCCTGCGCCTGCTCGCTCTCGAAGACCGCGCTCGATCGTTTCCTGCAGACGATGAACGAGCAGGAGATCACGACGCGGCTCGCCGAGCTGCGCAAGAACCTCGCGCGGCCGCGCAGGCAGCGCCGGCGACGACGATCGCATCGTCAGTCGCTGCAGGACAGCATCGCGATGTGGCGAGCTGCGGCTCGACAACTACGGCCGCGCGAAGAAGAACGCCGAGTTCGTCACCGATCGAGCTCGATCGCATCGAAGGCAAGATCCAGGCGCTCGCCGAGATGGCGGTCAACCGGCAGGATCCCGACTTCCTCAGCAGCCAGGTCGATTCGGCCGCCGACAGCATGCGGCAGACCGAGAAGGCGGTCAGCGAGCTGCAGCACCTGACCGGGCCTGGCCGACCAGCTCGAAGAGCCGCCGGCCGATCCTCGAAACCGATCTGCGCGACGGTGCTGCGAGCATGACGCCTGATCCGACCGCCGCGTCGTCCGCCGGACAAGCTGCCCGACGTGGTTTCCGGCGTGGGCGTCGCAGCTGGCGGATCTGTATTTCTCCGGCACGACCGCCGCGTTCGTGCTGCACGGCAACACCTACGACCTGTTTCGCATCGGCGCGACGGCGACGAGCCGCGCTACGGCGTGCTCGCCGAGTTTCTCGCCGAGCAGCTGTTCGGCCGCTGGTCGCTCGTGCTGCACTACGACCTCGGCCAGGGGCTGCGCGCGTTCGCCGGACGCGACGAGCAGCAGCGGCTCAAGGACATGGTCGCGCTCGCCAACCGGAAGGTCGGCGACCTGAGCGCGCTGCCGAAGGATCCGGCCGCGGCCTTCGCGGTGCTCGATCGCTTCGTGCGCAACAACATCATGGCCGCCGGAGGACGATCGCCTCAGCCTCGCGCGTGATCATGGACCAGGCGTCGTACGTGTTTCCGTCCGGCGAGCCCGGGCGCCTCAGCCTGCAGGCGTCGTCCGAGCTCGTGACGATGCTGAACTGGGCGATGAGCCCGCACGTCAAGCAGCTGAACATGGCGTTCGTGCTGGTGGACGAGAAGCTGGCCGACGTGAGCGATCGCCTCGCCGGCAACCCGCACGTCGCGACGATCGAGGTGCCGCTGCCGGACGAGCAGGAGCGCGAGACGTTCATCCAGGCGTCGACCGGCGACGCGCCGATCGGCGGACTTCTCGGATTTCGACGCGGCGGAGCTCGCGACGCTGACCGCCGGCATCTCGCTCACCGATCTCAACGTGCTGATCCAGTCGGCGCGCGAAAGCGGCAAGCGGCTCGACGCGGCGGTGTTCCGGTCGCTGAAGAAGCGGCTGCTCGAGCGGCAGTGCCGCGGGCTGCTCGAGTTCATCGAGCCGCAAGTGGACGCTCGACACCGTCGTCGGGCCACGAGGCGGCGAAGGCGCGGCTGCGCGAGGACGCGGCGCTGCTCAAGCGCGGCGCGCTCGACACGCCTGCCGATGGGCTATCTGCTGTGCGGCCCGGTCGGGACCGGCAAGTCGTTTCTCGCGCAGTGCGTCAGCGGCGAGATCGGCGTGCCGTGCGTGATCCTCAAGAACTTCCGGTCGAAGTACGTCGGCGAGACCGAGGGCAACCTCGAGCGCGTGCTGTCGGTGCTGCGCGCGATGGGCCCGGTGGTCGTCGTCGTCGACGAGGCCGACGCGGCGCTCGGCAGCCGCGAGCAGGACGGCGACTCCGGCACGTCGAGCCGCGTGTTCGCGATGATCGCGGCGCAGATGGGCGACACGCAGTACCGCGGCCGCATCATCTGGATGCTGCTGACCGCGCGTCCCGATCTGCTGCCGATCGATCTCAAGCGCCAGGGGCGGGCCGAGGTGCACATCCCGCTGTTCTATCCGACCGACGAGAGCGAAATCCGGCAGATGTTCGTGATCCTGGCGAGGAAGCTCGGATCGCGGCTGGCGGCCGAGGACGTGCCGCCGATTCCGCAGCGCGGACAGCTGTCGGGCGCGGACATCGAAGGCATGGTGGGCCGCGCGTGGCGGACGTCGCTGCTGGCCGGCGCCGATCACGTGACGCGCGAGGCGCTGGCCGAGCGTGGTCGCGCACGTTCATGCCGTCGACGCAGGGCCTCGAGCGCGAGCTGCAGGAAACGGCGGCGATGCTCGAGTGCACCGACCGGCAGTTCCTGCCGCCGGCGATTCTCGAGAAGATGGCGGCCGAGGGCGGGCGCGGCAAGCTGCAGGCGCGGCTGACGGCGCTCAAGCAGATTGTGAAGGAATCTAGCGTTGATGGGACTGGAGGCATGCGATGGCACGCACGAGCTGGTTCGACGACAAAGCGCGAACACCCGCTGATTCAGGAGCAGATCGAGAAGCTGGAATCGTTCACGAGCGCGCTGGCCGACGGCGTGGTGTCGAAGCAGGAGCTGAGCGGCCAGGAGCAGCGGCTGGTGGCGGCGATGAAGACGCTCGAAGCCGACCTGAGCGACGACGCTGCACGCGAAGGTGACGACGGTGCTCGTCGAGCTGTCGCGCCTACAACGTGATGCGGCTGCTGCACGAGCTGCAGGCCGAGCGTGCCCGGATGGCTTTTGGAAAAGTATGACCTAGTCCCTGTCGTATCATTGGCGCGCCAGGAGGACGGCATGAAAAAGCTGAACCGCCGCGAGTTCGTCCAGACCACCACCGCCGCTGGCGTCGCGGCGGCCGCCACTTCCGACGGCCGCTCTTCGGCCAGGCGCCCACCGTGATGACGCCGAAGAGCGTCAAGCCGGTCGTCGTCGCGTCCGGCAACGGCAACGCGTCGAAGGACGCCGACAACATCACCTGCGTCGGCCAGGGCCTTCGGCATGATCACGAAGGGCGCCGACGTGCTCGACGCCCTCGTCGCCGGCGTCAGCATCGTCGAGCTCGATCCGAATCAGACCGGCGTCGGCTGGAGCGGCCTGCCGAACGCCGACGGCGTCGTCCAGCTCGACGCGTCGTGCATGCACGGGCCGAAGAAGCAGGCCGGCGGCGTCGCCGCGCATCGAAGGCGTGCGCGACGCCGTCGCGGGTCGCGCAGCTCGTGATCGGAGCAGACCGACCATCACCTGCTCGTCGGCAAGGGCGCGCAGGACTTCGCGCGCGGCATGGGCATCAAGATCGAGGACGGCCTCGATCAACGACAAGCGCGCGCGAGCTCTGGCTCGAGTGGAAGCGGCGCACCGATCCGCTGCACTACCTCGATCCGAAGAAGCGCGCGCAGGCGTGGCACGACGCCGGGCTGCAGATGGTCGCGCGAGGGGCTGATCGACGCCGAGCACTTCTGGGGCACGATCAACTGCGACGGCGTCAACGCCGAAGGGCGAAATCTGCGGCGTGACGACGACGAGCGGCCTGGCCTGGAAGATCCCGGGCGCGCCGGCGACTCGCCGATTCTCGGCGCCGGCCTCTATGTCGACGGCGACGTCGGCGCCGCCGGTTCGACCGGCCGCGGCGAGGCGAATCTCTACAACCTGTCGTCGTTCCTCATCGTCGAGGAGATGCGCCGCGGCGCGCATCCGAAGGACGCCGCGATGACGGCGCTGCAGCCGCGTCGCCAGGAACACGATCGAGAAGCGGCTGCTGAACGGCAAGGGCAACCCGAACTTCGGGCTGAACTTCTACTGCCTGAACGCGAAGGGCGAATACGCCGGCGTCGCGATGTACGAGTCGAGCTACGCCGTCTGCACCGAGAACGGGCCGCAGACGCTCAAGACCGACGCGCTCTTCGACGGACGCGCCACAGATTGACGCACGACGTTGAATGCAGAGCGCGGGCCTTGGCCACGTCGCGCGGCGGTCTCTGCGCCAGTGCAGTCGGACCCTACCGTAGCAGGTGAGCTTGCCATGAAGAAACTGAATCGCCGCGACTTCGTCCGCGACCACCACGGCCGCCGGCGTGGCCGCGGCGGCCATCCCGCGCTCGGTCTTCGGCCAGGCGCCGACCGTGATGACGCCGAAGAGCGTCAAGCCGGTCGTCATCGCCTCGAGCAACGGCAACCAGTTCAAGAACGGCGGCACGCAGACCGGCGATCGAGAAGGCGTTCTCGATGATCACCGGCGGCGCCGACGTCCTCGACGCGCTCATCGCCGGCGTCAACATCGTCGAGCTCGATCCGCTCGACGACAGCGTCGGCTACGGCGGGCTGCCGAACGCCGACGGCGTCGTCCAGCTCGATTCCTGCTGCATGCACGGCCCGAGCAAGCGCGCCGGCGGCGTCGCCGCGCATCGAAGGCGTGCGCACGCCGTCGCCGGTCGCGCAAGCTGGTGATGGAGCACGACCGACCACCATCTCGCTCGTCGGCAAGGGCGCGCAGGACTTCGCGCGCAGCATGGGCTTCACGATCGAGGACGACCTCAACACCGAGAACTCGCGCGAGCAAGTGGCTCGAGTGGAAGCGCCGCACCGACCCGCTGCACTACCTGTCGCCGAAGCGCGCGGCAGCGCGCTATCACGCCGTGCGCGATGCAGATGATCGCCGAAGGGCTCGATCGATCCGCGAGCACTACTACGGCACGATCAACTGCGACGGCATCAGCCCGAAGGGCGAGATCTGCGGCGTGACGACGACGAGCGGCCTGGCCTGGAAGATCCCGGGCCGCGTCGGCGACTCGCCGATCCTCGGCGCCGGCCTCTACGTCGACGGCGACGTCGGCGCCGCCGGCTCGACCGGGCGCGGCGAGGCCAACCTCTACAACCTGTCGTCGTTCCTGATCGTCGAGGAGATGCGCCGCGGCGCGCATCCGAAGGACGCGTGCATGACGACGCTTCGCCGCATCGCGAAGAACACGATCGAGAAGCGGCTGCTCAACGCGAAGGGGCAGCCGAACTTCGGCCTGAGCTTCTACTGCCTGAACGCGAAGGGCGAGTACGCCGGCGTGGCGATGTACGAATCGACCTACGCCGTGTGCACCGAGAAGGGCGCGCAGACGCTCAAGGCCGAGGCGCTCTTCGAGGGGAACGGGACGGCCTGACGGACAATGGATTCGGTATCGGAATCGGGCAATTGATTGATTCGATTGCCAATCCCATTCATCCGATTACTCCGATTACCCGATTTATTTTTATACGCCCCCGTGGCCTGGGCCGACTGGCCCTTCGGGATGGCTGAGCGTCGTCCAGTGCGGCCCCGCGAAGTGCTTCGCCAGGTAGACGATCTGGCCGACGTGATACGCGGTGTGCGCGACCGATCGGTTCAGCGCCTCGACGACGAGAAAGCGCTTCCCGCCGGACGTAGACGGTCCGCTCGAGGTCCTGGGCTGCAGGGCCTCGATCGACGCCAGCGCGACCGCGAAGCCCTCGTTCCACGACGCCAGCAGGTCGTCCCGCGACGTCGACGCCGGCACCTCGAACTCGCCGTCGCGGTTCCGGCCGGGCTTTTCCCCGTCCGAGGTCAGAAAGTCGGTGAAGCTGCGATCGCAAGTTTCCAGCGACGTGCTTCATGACGATGGCGATGCTGTTGGCGCCGGGGTCGACGAGCGTGTGGAGGTTCTCGTCCGAGACCTGGGCGATGCGCGCCGTCGCCGAGCCGCTTGTATTGCCGGAAGGTGCGCGCCAGATCGAGCAGGTAGGCGTTCTGGATACTCATGTCACCAACCACCCGAGGAGTTGCTTGGCGATGGTCTGCAGCTGCAGGTTCGACGTGCCTTCGTAGATCTGGCCGATCTTGGCGTCGCGATACAGCTTCTCGACCGGGTAGTCCTTCACGAAGCCGTTGCCGCCGAACAGGTTGACCGCGAGCGAGGCGACGCGCTCGGCGACTTCGGACGAGAAGATCTTGCACATCGCCGCTTCGGTCAGGAACGGCTGCCGCGCGTCGCGCAGGCGCGCCGCGTTGTAGACCGAGCAGCCGCGCCGCCTCGAGCTCGGTCGCGGCGCGCGCGATCTGGTGCTGCACGCGCCTGGAACTCGGCGATCGCCTTGCCGAACTGCTTGCGCTCCCGCGTGTAGGCGATCGCGTGATCGAGCGCGCCCTGCGCCAGGCCGATCATCTGCGCGCCGATGCCGATGCGCCCTTCGTTCAGCGTCTCGATCGCGACCTTGTAGCCCTTGCCGACCTCGCCGAGGACGTTGGCGCGCGGCACGCGGCAGTCGTCGAACAGCAGCTCGCAGGTGCTGCTGGCGCGGATGCCGAGCTTGTCTTCCTTCTTGCCGACGCGTGAACCCGGCGAACGCCGCGCTCGACGAGGAACGCGGTGATGCCGCGGTAGCCGGCCTCGGGATTGACGTTCGCGAAGACGATGAACAGGTCGGCTTCGTTGCCGTTGGTGATCCACAGCTTGCGGCCGGTGAGCGATCCAGTCGTCGCCGTGCTCGGCGCGCGCGCGTCGTCAGCGCGAACGCGTCGCTGCCCGAGCCGGCCTCCGACAGCGCGTAGGCGCCGATCGTGCCGGCGGCCAGCTTCGGCAGGTAGCGCCGCTTCGATGTCGTCGTTGCCCCAGCGCAGCAGCGCGTTGATGACGAGCGTGTTCTGCACGTCGACGAGCACGCCGATCGACGGATCGACCCGCGACAGCGCCTCGACCGCCAGCACCGAGTGGAAGAAGCGTGGCGCCGCCGCCGCCGTAGCTCTCCGGGATCTCGATGCCCATGACGCCCAGGTCGAACAGCTTGTCGATGAGCGCCGCGGGATCTTCGCCTGCTCGTCCATTTCGCGGACGAGCGGCCGGATCTCGCGGTCGGCGAACTCGTAGACGCTGTCCCGGAACAGCCGTTCGTCTTCGGACAGCGTCGTCAGCGGCTGCGCGGCAGTTCGGAGTGCTGAGTCGTCACGGATCGATCTCCAGCCGCCGATGCTGACCATTTCGCACTCGCTGGTCCTTCGCGGTCGACGGCAAGTCGTAGGCCACGCGGCAAGCTCCGGGGCGCACGCGTCTGCGATAGTCGGCTAGGCGGATGCGCAGCGGTCTTCCGCCGGAGCCGCTGCTGCTGCGCGTCCTCGGCGCGGCCGGCCACGCGCAGCAGGCGCCAGCAGCAACCGCCGCCGCAACCAGCCGCCGCCGGCGACGCCGCGATCCGCCCCAGCCGCCGCCGATCTTCCGCGCCGGCATCAACTTCGTCCGCGTCGGACGTCATCATCACCGACAAGAACGGGCAACCCGGTCGCGGACCTGCAGCAGAGCGACTTCGAGGTGACGGAAGACGGCAAGCCGCAGAAGATCGACACCTTCAAGCTGATCAAGCTCGACGGCGGCGTCGCCGACGCGATCAAGGAGCCGCCGCGCGAGATCCGCACCGACTGACGACGAAGAGATGCGAAGCGGCGCGCGACGACGTCCGGCTGTTCGCGATCTTCCTCGACGACTACCACGTGCGCCGCGGCGCCAGCATGCCGTCGCGCGATCCGCTGTCGCCAGTTCATCGAGACACAGCTCGGGCCCGTCCGACATGATCGGCGTGATGTATCCGCTCGAGTCGACCGCGTCGGTGCGGATGACGCGCAATCACTCGGCGCGTGATGCGCGGGCTGCAGCAGTTTCACGGGCGCGAAGTACGACTACGACGCCGAAGAACCAGTTCGAGGAGAAGCTACGCGCACTATCCGGCCGAGATCGTCGAGAAGATCCGCAACCAGGTGTCGCTGTCGGCGATCAAGGCGCTGATCGTGCACATGGGCGTCGCTCAAGGAAGGGCGCAAGGCGCTCGATCCTCGTCAGCGAGGGCTACACCAGCATCGCTGCCGCCGCAGATGCGCAACGCCGACGCGCACCATGCCCGGGTCCGGCAACCCGAACGCACGGCAACCCGCATGGCCGGCGCCAACGATCCGAACGAAGATCGCGCGCCGTGGCTCGCCGGCCTGGACATGGACTCCGATCTGCGCGACGTCTACGACACCGCGAACCGGAACAACGTCGTCGATCTACGCCGTCGATCCGCGCGGCCTGCCCGGCTTCGAGTTCGACATCAACGAGAGCATCGGCCTGCAGAGCGGATCAGCAAGTACCTGAACTCGACGATGGACACGCTGCGCGACGCTGGCCGATGAACACCGACGGCCGCGCCATCGTCAATCGCAACGACCTCGCCGTCGGCATGAAGCAGATCACGCGCGACTCGAGCGCGTATTACCTGCATCGGCTACAACTCGTCGCAGGCGCCGACCGACGGGAAGTTCCACGAGATCAAGGTGCGCGTCAAGCGGCCCGGCGTGCAGGTCCGCGCGCGCAAAGGCTACTGGGCGCTCGACGCCGCAGGACGCGGCCGCGCGCGCTGGCGCCGCCCGAAGCTCGGTCCGCCGAAGCCGGTGGAAGCGGCGCTCGCCGCCGCAACCGCGCGCCCCGTCGCGCGCGAGCGTCGTCCGCACCTGGATCGGCACCTCGCGCGGCGACAACGGCAAGACGCGCGTGACCTTCGTCTGGGAGCCGCTGCCGAAGATGCCGGGGGATCGTCCCCGCGAGGAGCCGGCGCGCGTGCCAGCTGACGGCCATCAGCCCCGACGGTGCCCGCACTTCAGAGGCCGCGTGCCGACGACGGCGCCGCTCGTCGCCTCGGCCGGTGCCACCGGGACCGCGGCGGCCGCCGCGCGCCGCCGGCGCCGAAGGTGCCGCAGCGGGTCACCTTCGACGTGAACCCCGGCAAGATGCAGCTGCGCCTCTCGGTCGAAGGGGCCGACGTCGCAGGTCCTCGACACCGAGACGCGCGAGATCGCCATCCCTGATCTGACCGCCGCGCAGCCGCTGCTCGGCACGCCTCGCCGCTGTCGCGCGCGCACCGCCCGCGAGTTCCAGGCAGCTGCGCACGGCGACGCGACGCGGTCCCGCCTCGCCGGCCGCGAGTTCAACCGCGCTCGAGCACCTGCTGATCCGCGTGCCGACCTACGGCCCGGGCGGCACGGCGCCGCCGACTCAGCGTGCACCTGCTGAACCGCGCCGGATCGCCGATGAACGAGCTGCAGGTCGAGCCGGCGCCGACTGCCGAGCGAGCAGCAGATCGACCTGCCGCTCGCCGCGCTCGCCGTCCGGCGAATATGTCGTCGAGATTCAGCGTCGGCGATCAAGGACGGAGACGCGAAGGGAGCTGTTCGCCTTCCGCGTGACCGGCTGATGCGTCGTCGCGCGCTGCGCGGCGGCGGTCGCTCGCGGTTGCGGTCCTCATGCCGCAACGGCCGCTGCGAGGTCAGCGCCGATCCAGTCGGCTGTTCACCATCGACGTCAGCGCCGCCGACGCCCGCGGCCGGGCCGTCGACAACCTCAGCCCCGCGGATTTCGAGCTGCGCGAAGGCGGCGCGCGTGCTCCCGGTCGAGTCGGTCCGCGCTGGTCCGCGCCGGCGCCGCTGCCGCGGCGGATCCGCCGCCGCTCATCCAGAGCGCCGCCGACGAACGGCTCGCGGCCGCGCGCAGACGAGGCGCGGCTCTTTGCGATCTTCCTCGACGAGTATCACGTGACCAGCGGCGCCAACACCGACCGCGTGCGCGCGGCGCTGCTCCAGCTTCGTCGATCACGACCTGACGCCGCGCGACCTGGTCGCCGTGATGAAGCCGCTCGATTCGCTCTTCGCGATTCGCCTGACGCAGGATCGCGCCGCCGTCCGCAGCGCCATCGAGACCTTCGATGGACGCGAAGGGCGACTACGAGCCGCGCAACGCCTACGAGCGCGACTACATCGCCGGCACGCCGGCGCGGATCGACGCGGCCCGCGGCCAGGTGGCGCTGTCGGCCGTCAACGCGCTGGCCGTGCACCTCGGCAGCCTGGCCGATCGACGCAAGACGCTGATCGTCGCGACCGAGGCGATCGGCCGCCCGACCGCCGCCGCGGCCAGGAGTTTCTCCCGACGCTCGACACGATCATCCGGTCGGCGAACCGCGCCAACGTCGCCGTCTATCCGTTCGATCCGAGCGGCGGCGCCGGCGACCCGGCGGGCGAGGGATTGCGGCGGCTGGCGGAGGAAACCGACGGCGCGCCGATCCCCGCCGATGCCGATTCCGGGCTGCGCCGCGCCGCCGCCGACTCGAGCGCCTACTACCTCGTGTCGTTCCGCTCCTCGCAACCCGACGACGGGAAGTTCAGCGAACTGCAGGCGAGCGTGAAGCGGCCCGGGCGTGCGCCTGCGCGCGCGGAAGGGCTACTGACGGCGTCGCCGGACGAAGCGATGCGGGCGGCGCTGCTCGCCAGGATCGACGCGCCGAAGAAGGTCGTGCCGCCGGAGCCGGCGCCGCATGTCAGCACGCTCATCCGCCCGTGGTTCGGGGTCTCACGCGGCCCGGCCGGCACCTCGCGCGTGACGTTCGTCTGGGAACCGGCGGCGCACGTTCCGGGCGATCGCGTGCGCCGGCAGGTGTCGCGATTGATCCTCACCGCGCGATCGGCGGACGGCACCGTGCTCTTCGAAGGCCCGGTCGCGCCGACCGGGCCCGCGGCGATCGACGGCCCGGGCGCGACGCCGTCGCGCGTCGTGCTCGACATGGCCGCCGGGCGGCTGCGGCTGCGGATGTCGATTCAGGATGCCGCGTCGCAGATCCTCGACCAGGACGTGCGGGAAGTGTCGGTGCGTGACTTGAAGGGCGATGTCGCGGTCGGCACGCCGCAGAGTGCTGCGCGCGCGAAACGCGCGCGAGTTCCGCACGCCTCGACGCCGGTGACGCGGTGCCGGTCGCGTCGCGCGAGTTCAGCCGGACCGAACGGCTCCTGATTCGCTTCCAGGCGTATGGTCCCGGCGGCGAGCCGCCGGTGGTGACCGCGAAGCTCCTCAGCCGCGGCGGCACGGCGATGCGCGAACTGGCGGTCGCCCCGGCCGCCACCCCGGGAGACCACGAGATCGACCTGCCGCTCGCCGGCCTCGCGGCCGGCGACTACATGGTCGAGGTCAGCGCGAAAAAGCGGCGCCGGCGGCGCGACCGATCGCGTCGGCTTCCGGGTCACGTCGTAGCTCGCCTGAACCGTAGCCGACCGTGGTACTGCTGCGCACATGCCGCGCATGCGCGTCACGGTCGCGACGCGGCTGATGGCGACGATGTAGGCGGCGGTGCGCATGTCGACCTTGTATTTGAGCGAGGTCTGCAGCACCGCCGTGAACGCCTCGCACATCTTCGCCTCGAGCCGCTCGTTGACTTCCTTCTCGGTCCAGAAGTAGCCGTAGCGATCCTGCACCCACTCGAAATACGACGTCGTGACGCCCGGAGCTGTTGGCGAGGATGTCGGGCACGATGAAGACGCCGCGGTCGTGCAGATGGCGGTTGCGCGTCCGGCGTGGTCGGCCCGTTGGCGCCTTCGACGACGACCTTCGCCTTGATCGACGGCGGCGTTCTCCATCGTGATCTGGTTTTCGAGCGCGGCGGGGATCAGGATGTCGACGTCGAGCTTGAAGAGCTCGCTCGTTGGTCAGCGGCTCGGCGCCGGGAAAGCCGGCCACGGTCTTGTGCTGCGGCGACGTGCGCGAGCAGCGCCGTGACGTCGAGCCCTTTGGCGTTGTAGACGCCGCCTTTCCAGTCGGTGACCGCCGACGATCACCGCGCCGGCCTCGGCGGCGAGGAGCTCGGCGGAGATCGACCCGACGTTGCCGAAGCCCTGAATCGCGACCGTCGCGCCCTTGATGTCGAAGCCGACGTGCTTGGCCGATTCGCGCGCGGCGATCATCACGCCGCGGCCGGTCGCCTCGCGCCGGCCGAGCGATCCGCCCAGCTCGACCGGCTTGCCGGTGACGACGGCGGTTTCGGTGTGGCCGACGTGCATGCGAGTAGGTGTCCATCACCCACGCCATGATCTGCTCGTTGGTGTTGACGTCCGGGCGCCGGGACGTCCTTCTCGGGGCCGATGGCGTCGATGATCTCCGCGATGTAGCGGCGCGTCAGCGCCTCGAGCTCGCGCTTCGACATCTTCGTCGGATCGCAGATCACGCCGCCCTTGCCGCCGCCGAACGGGATGTGCGCGACGGCGCACTTCCACGTCATCCACGCCGCGAGCGCGGTCACTTCGTCGAGCGTGACGCCCGGGTGATAGCGGATGCCGCCCTTGGCCGGGCCGAGCGTGATGTTGTACTGCACGCGGTAGCCGGTGAAGACCTCGATCTCGCCGTTGTCCATCTGAATCGGACACGAGACCGTGATCTGGCGCTTCGGGGTGGGTGAGGATTTTCCAGATGCCGGGTTCGAGGTTGAGGATCCGCGCTGCGCCGTCGAATTCCTGGAGCATCGCGTTGAAAATCGAGCCGTGGTAGCCGCCATCACGCTCCTGGTCCAAACAGGCCAGCCTATCGTGCTGGTGTCGGGCCAGTCAAGCGAGGCGGCGCCAAGTCGCTGAATACGCTAGGGTTGCTGCAGCGCGTCGGGCGTCGAACGGAGCGGCTGCCGCGGCCGGCGGGCGGCGCCTGGCGCAGAGACGGCCGCCGATCCGCCACGCCCCGGATGCCCGTGCCGCCGCTGGTCGGGTCCGACGGTGACGGTGATCGTGTCGGCGGCTTGATGCCCGTGCCCGTCGTCGACGGTGACGGTGAAGACGTGGGCGCCGTCGCTCAATCCGCTCCGGCAGACCTCGGCGAGCGGGCGATGACCGCCCCGGAGGCATCGGTCCACGTCCACGCCAGCATGTCCTCGTCGTTGCCGGCGGCGCGCGCCAGGAGGACGGTCTCGTGCACGTCGCCGAGTTGCTGATCCGGGCCCGCGTCCACCGTGGGCGCCAGGTTGCGATGCGCCTCGGCGGTCAGGAGCGTCACGCCCCACGAGGCGATCAGGTCGGTCGCGCCGTCGCGATTCAGGTCGGACGTGTTCAGCGTCAGCACCTGGTTCTTGAAGTCTTCGTCGTCCACGTCGCTCTGGTTGCCGAGCGAGAACGACGACGGCGCGCCGAAGGTGCCGTCGTGCCGTCCCGGCAGGGATCGTCACGCTGTCCCAGGTCTGCCAATCCGAGCCGCAGCCCTGGCTGGAGAATATGGAGGATCGGTCTGGCCGTGGCGATGTCGACGATGCCGTCGCGGGTGAAGTCGCCGGCGACGATCTCCCACGCCCCGCGCGGCACGTGATAGGCGGTGCCCGGCGAAAACGTCCCGTCGCCGCGGCCGAGCAGCACCTCGGCGTGCCCTTCGTCGAAGAAGGCGTCGGCGTCGCCGCCGCTCGACGTGGCCACGATCAGATCAAGATGGCCGTCGCGGTTGACGTCCGACACGGTCACGTCGTTGGCGTTGCCGCCAACCGCGACATCGGTGCCGGTGAACTGCAGGCCTCCCTGGTTCAGAAATACCGTGACCGCCTGGAACAAACGGTTGGCGACGATGACGTCTTTCCGGCCGTCGCCGTCGAGGTCGGCGATGATGCCGTCGTGCGGCGAGGCGTTGGCCGCCAGCGTGATCTCCGGCCCGAACGTGAAATCGCCGCGGCCGGGGAGCACCGCGATGCTGAACCCTTCCGCGCCGACGATCAGATCGCGTTTGCCGTCGCCGTCGAGGTCGGCGCTGATCGCGAACGTCACGTCGGGGTTCGCCGCCACGGGCCGCGCGTCGGCGAACGTGGCGTCGCCGTTGCCCGGGAGGATCGCGACGCTGCCGCTGGCCGGATCGGCCACGATGAGGTCGATCCTGGCGTCGCGGTTGAAGTCGCCGACGCCGAGGACGTGGCCTTCGTAGCTGGTGATGCTCGGCGCCGTGAAACCGCCGCGGCCGTCGCCGGTCAGCACGATCACGCGGCCGGTGCCGCCGCGTACGAGGGTTCCTCGCTGCCGGCGAGATCGGTGATGCCGTCGCCGTTGAAGTCGCCGGGCCAGACATTCTGCGAGAGGGTGAAGCGGCGGAGGGCGACCGCGGGCGAGGACACGCTTTGCGCGCGCGGCGCCGAGGTTCCAAGCTCGGCCGTTGCAAACACCGCGAGCAGAGACAGCACCAGATTACGACAGCTCAACCATTTCATGATGACCGGATCTCCGAGGAATTTGCGCGCCGTCGACGACCGCGCACGCCTCGAATGCGGTTCTCATGCCGGTCTCGACCGGCGGCGAGCCGTTTTCCGGCCGCCGGATCCTCAACCGGTATAATGCTCGTTGTATGAAAACGGTCGCGGAGAGTGGCAAGGAGCGCTGGGAGCAGGACACCCTCGAGCCGACGCTCGCGAAGTCGCCCGACGCGCGCCGCGGCCTTCACGACCATCTCCGGGCGGCCGATCGAGCGGCTGTATACCGCGGAGGACGTCGCGGCGATCGACTACGACCGCGACATCGACGACCCGGGCGCGTTTCCACACCCGCGGCATCCACCCGACCGGCTACCGCGGCAAGCTGTGGACGATGCGCCAGTTCGCCGGGCTTCGGGACGCCGGAAGAGACCAACGCGCGCTACAAGGCGCTGCTGCGCGGCCGGCGGCACCGGCCTGAGCGTCGCGCTTCGACCTGCCGACGCTGATGGGCCGCGACCCGGACCATCGAGCTGTCGCTCGGCGAAGTCGGGAAGTGCGGCGTCAACGTGACGTCGCTCGCCGACATGGAGACGGCTCTTCGACGGCATCGCGCTCGGCGACATCACGACGTCGATGACGATCAACTCGCCGGCGCGCGATGATCTTCGCGATGTACCTCGTCGTCGCCGAGAAGCAGGGCGCCGACTGGAAGACGCTTTCGGGCACGATTCAGAACGACATCCTGAAGGAATTCATCGCGCAGAAGGAATACATCTTCCCGCCGCGCCCGTCGATGCGGCTCATCACCGACATCTTCGCGTTCTGCGCGCAGCGAAGTGCCGAAGTGGAACACGATCTCGGTGAGCGGCTACCACATCCGCGAGGCCGGCGCGACGGCGCTGCAGGAGCTGGCGTTCACGCTGCGCGACGGCATCGAGTACGTGCAGTGGGGCGTCGACGCCGGGCTCGACGTCGACGCCTTCGTGCCGCAGCATCTCGTTCTTCTTCAACGCGCACAGCGACTTCTTCGAGGAGATCGCCAAGTACCGCGCCGCGCGGAAGATCTGGGCGCGAGGCGATGCGCGACCGCTTCGGCGCGAAGAGACGAGCGCTCGTGGAAGCTGCGCTTCCACACGCCAGACCGCCGGCGTGTCGCTCACCGCGCAGCAGCCGTACAACAACGTCGTGCGGACGGCGCTCCAGGCGCTGTCGGCGGTGCTCGGCGGCACCAACTCGCTGCACACCAACTCGCTCGACGAGGCGCTGGCGCTGCCGACCGCCGAGGCGGCGACGCTGGCGCTGCGCACGCAGCAGATCATCGCCCACGAAAGCGGCGTCGCCAACGTCGTCGATCCGCTCGGCGGGTCGTACTTCGTCGAGAAGCTGACGCTGGACATGGAAGACGGCGCGCCTACGCGTACTTCGACGCCATCGACCGGATGGGCGGCATGGTCGCGGCGATCGAGCAGCGGCTTCCCGCAGCGGGAGATCGCCGAGAGCGTCATACCGCTTCCAGCAGGCGTTCGAGCGCGGCGAAAAGATCATGGTCGGCGTCAACGCGTTCGTCCAGGAGAACGAGCCGCCGATCGCAGATTCTCTACATCGACGACATCGGCGGCGGACACGCAGCTGGCGAAGCTCGAGATCCTCCGCAAGACGCGCGACCACGACGCCGTGCGGCGATCGCTCGAGCGCCTCGGCGCCGCGGCGCGCACCGACCGAAAACCTGATGCCTCGCATCCTCGACGCCGTCCGCACCTATGCCACCGTCGGCGAGATGTGCGACGCGCTGCGCGAGGTGTGGGGCGAGTACGAGGAAGTGCCGATCATATAGCTCGTCCGTCGATCGGCTCGGGACGAGCGCATCGCGCTCGTGGCGAGCCGGCCGAACCCCGAGCCGACCACCCATGCGCAAACTGAGAGTCGTCATCGCCAAACCGGGCCTCGACGGGCACGACCGCGGCGCCAAGGTCATCGCCGCGCGCTGCGCGACGCCGGGATGGAGGTGATCTACACCGGCCTGCGCCAGACGCCCGAGATGATCGCCTCCGCCGCGCTGCAGGAAGACGCGGACGTCATCGGCCTGTCGATTCTGTCCGGCGCCCACAATCACCATCGCGCCGCGGCTGATGGAGCTCCTGAAGGCCAAGGGGCTCGACGACGTGCTGGTGGTCATCGGCGGCATCATCCCGGACGTCGACATCCCGAAGCTGACGGCGATGGGCGTCAGGGGATCTTCCTGCCGGGACCCCGATGCAGACATCATCGACTTCATCAACGCCAATGCCTCGAATCGAAGTCCGAAGTCTGAGGTCCAAAGCTGCGCCGATGCCCCACACTCTGCTCCCTTGCCGACGACAGCGTCACGATTCGGCGCGTCATCGAGCTGACTTTTGCCGACGAGGATGTCCAGGTCGTCGCGGTCAGCGACGGCGATCAGGCGATCGCCCGCCTGCGAGCGCCTCGCCGCCCGACATCGTGCTCGCCGACATCGGCATGCCCGGCAAGAGCGGCTACGAGGTCGCGCAGCATGCGCCAGTCGCCTCGTCTCGCGCATATTCCGGTCATGCTGCTCACCGGCGCGTTCGAGCCGGTGGATCAGAACGCGCCGCGGCGGCCGGCTGCGACGGGGTCCTGGCCAAGCCCTTCGAGCCGCAGATCGTGATCGCGCGCGTGAAGGAGCTGCTCGCGAGAAAGCGCCCCGCGGGCGCCGCCGTGCCGCCGGCGCCGCACGCGCCCGACCACCAATGGGCGCCTCCGCCGGCCGAACCGCCGCCGGCCGCGCCGCCGGCTGCGCCCGAGCCGCTGTCGCTCGACGACTATTTCGATCGGCTCGACGCGGCGTTCTCCAATAAGCCATCGGCCAACGCCGCGCCGCCGCAGGCTCGCCCCGCAGCCGGCAGCGGTCCCGGAGATCGACTGGTTCGCCATGACGGCCATGGCTCGCCGGAGCCCCACCCCGCTGATCCGCCGGCCGCCCAGGCCGAACCGCCGCTCGCGCCGTTGACCTACGCGCATCGCCGCCCGCCCGAGGCGCCGGCCCTCGTCATTCGAGCCGCCGGCCAGCGAGGCGACGGCTGCGCAGGTCGAGCCCGCAGGGCTCGCGGCGTTTGACCCGGGCCCTGATTACGCGCCGCTCGAGCCCGAGCCCGCGCCGGGCCACCGCGGTCGTCGCGCCAGCCCCCTCGACCGGCGCTGGCCGCCACCCGCGCCTGAGGCGCCGGCCGCCGCCGCTCGTGACCTGGCTGCGCCGCGCCCGCCGCCATCGGCCCGCCGCCGCGCGCCCCGCGGGAGCTGCCGGCGCTCGCCGACGCCTTCGCGGCGCTGCTCGCCGCCGAGCAGGGCGAGCCGCAGTCGTCCACGGCGCCGGCCTGGCTGGCGACGCCGCCTCACGATGTGGCGAGCGATGTTTTCGTGGACGATGTCGTGCGCCGAGTCCTCGAACGCCTCTCCGATCAGGTGGTCCGCGACAACGGTCGGCGAGATCGTGGCGAAGGTCGCGTGAACAACTGGTGCGCGACGAGATCGAACGGATCAAAGCCGTCGCTGAAGTAGTTGGATGTCTCTGTCGCCGCGTCGTCGACGCCGCTGACGAGCTCGATCCCGCGCGCCTGCGGCTCCCTGAAAAGCCGCGCGCTCGAAGGCCTCGAAGCCAAGTGGATGCCGCGCTGGGAAGAGACCGGCGTCTACCGCTTCGATCGCACGCGCGCCGCGCGCCGAGGTGTATCTCGATCGACACGCCGCCGCCGACCGTCAGCGGCTCGCTGCACGTCGGCCACGTCTTCTCGTTCACGCACACCGACCTCGTCGCGCGCTTCCAGCGGATGCGCGGCAAGGCCGTGTTCTATCCGATGGGATGGGACGACAACGGCCTGCCGACCGAGCGCCGCGTGCAGAACTACTACGGCGTGCGCTGCGATCCGTCGCTGCCGTACGATCCGGTCGTTCCACGCCGCCGCGCAAGCCGGCGAAGCAGCCGATCTCGGTGTCGCGCCCGAACTTCATCGAGCTCTGCGACGCGGCTGACGGCCGAGGACGAGAAGGCGTTCGAGCAGCTCTGGAAGCACGCTCGGCCTGTCGGTCGACTGGTCGATGACCTACGCGACGATCGGCCGCGCGCGCAGCGCGTGTCGCAGCTCGCGTTCCTGCACCTGCTCGAGCGCGGCCTGGCCTACCAGGTCGAGGCGCCGACGCTGTGGGACGTCGATTTCAAGACCGCGGTCGCGCAGGCCGAGCTCGAGGATCGCGAGCATGCCCGGCGCCTACCACCGCATCAGGTTCGCGCGTCGACCGGCGCGCATCCGGCGGCAGCCGTGCGCGTCGAGATCGAAACGACGCGGCCCGAGCTGATTCCGGCCTGCGTCGCGCTCGTCGCGCATCCCGGACGATGAGCGGTACCAGCCGCTGTTCGGCACGGACGTGGTGACGCCGCTGTTCGGCGTGCGCGTGCCGGTGCAGGCGCACGCGCTCGCCGATCCCGAAAAGGGCAGCGGCATCGCGATGATCTGCACCTTCGGCGACATCACCGACGTCACCTGGTGGCGCGAGCTGAGCCTGCCGGTGCGCGCGGTCGATCCAGGCCGACGGCACGCTGCGCGCCGGTCGCGTGGGGCGCGCCGGGCTGGGAATCGGCCGACGCCGACGCGCGCGCAGCGCCACTACGACGAGCTGACGCGGCTGTCGGCGGCGAAGGCGCGCGCGAAGATCGTCGAGCAGCTGCGCGAGAGCGGCGATCTCGTCGGCGAGCCGCGGCCGATCACGCACGCGGTGAAGTTCTACGAGAAGGGCGACCGCCCGCTCGAGATCATCACCAGCCGCCAGTGGTTCATCAAGACGATCGAGTTCCGCGAGGCGCTGCTCGCAGCGCGGCCGCGAGCTGAAGTGGCATCCGGCCTACATGCAGGCGCGCTACGAGAACTGGACCAACGGCCTGAACGGCGACTGGTGCGTCAGCCGCCAGCGGTTCTTCGGCGTGCCGTTTCCGGTCTGGTATCCGCTCGACGCGACGCGGCCGCCTGCGACTACGACGCGGCCGATCGCGCCGCGCGAGGATCAGCTGCCGATCGATCCGTCGACGGACGTGCCCGACGGCTACCGCGCGCGATCAGCGCGGCGCGCCCGGCGGGTTCGTCGGCGATCCCGACGTCATGGACACGTGGGCGACCTCGTCGCTCATCGCCGCAGATCGTCGTGCGGCTGGCCGGACGATCCGGAGCTGTTCGCGCAGCACGTTCCCGATGGACCTGCGTCCGCAGGCGCACGACATCATCCGCACCTGGCTCTTTCGACTCGGTCGCTGCGCGCGCACCTCGAGCACGACTCGCTGCCGTGGGCGCACGCGGCGATCTCGGGCTGGGTGCTCGATCCCGACCGCAAGAAGATGTCGAAGTCGAAGGGCAACGTCGTGACGCCGATGGCGCTGCTCGAGGAGCACGGCTCGGACGGCGTGCGCTACTGGGCGGCGAGCGGGCGGCCCGGGCACCGACACCGCGTTCGACCCGGCGCAGATGAAGGTCGGCCGGCGGCTCGCGATCAAGATCCTCAACGCCTCGAAGTTCGCGCTGACGTCGGCGCGAGCCGCAGTCGGCGCGATCACCGTCGCCGGTCGATCGCGCGATGCTGACGGAACCTGGCCGCGCTCGTCGCGCGAGGCGACCGCGGCGTTCGAGGACTACGACTACGCGCGCGTGCTGCAGCGGACCGAGACGTTCTTCTGGGGCTTCTGCGACGACTACCTCGAGCTCGTGAAGGGCCGCCGCTACGGCGAGCAGGGCGCGGACGCGGCGCGGCTCGGCGAACGCGGCGCTCACCGCGGCGCTGTCGGTGATGCTGCGGCTGTTCGCGCCGTTCCTGCCGTTTGTCACCGAGGAAGTCTGGTCGTGGTGGCAGGAGGGCTCGATCCACCAGGCGCCGTGGCCGACGGCCGCCGAGCTCGACGTCGCTCGTCGCCGACAACGCGGCGCGACGACGGCAGCAGGCGGACCAGCGCGACCTACGAGTGGGCGACCGACGTGCTGTTCGAAGTCCGCAAGCAGCGGTCGGAGGCCAAGCAGCCGCTGAAGGTGCCGATCACGAAGGTCAGCGTGACAGCCGACGCCGGCGCCGCCGCGCTGATGCCGATCGTCGAGGCCGACCTGCGCGCCGCGCTGCGCGTGCAGGCGTTCGAGACCGCCATCGGCGAGCCGCGGGCGATCGTCGTGGCCGGCTACGAGCCAGTCGCGATCAGACGTAGAATCTGGAATTCGTTGCGCCTCTGGATCCGGCGCTCTACCGCGACATCGTGCGCCGCGCGCTCGACGAAGACGTCGCGCGACGGCGACATCACCACCGACGCGACGGTGCCGGCCGTCGCAGCAGGCGCGCGGCGTCTTCCTGGTCAAGCCGACTGCGTGCTCGCCGGGCTCGACGTCGCGTTCGAGGCGTTCCGCCTGCTCGAGCCCGGCGTCCGCATCGAGGCGCGCAGGCGCGACGGCGAGCTCGGTGCGCCGCGGGCGAGGAGATCGCCGTCGTCGTCGGATCGGCGCGCGCGCTGCTCGTCGGCGAGCGCACCGCGCTCAATTTCCTGCAGCGGCTCTCGGCATCGCGACGCGGGCGCGCCGCGTTCGTCGACGCGGCCGGCGGCCGCATCACCATCCTCGACACGCGCAAGACGACGCCGACGCTGCGGGCGCTCGAGAAGTACGCGGTCCGCGCCGGCGGCGCGGCGCCAACCATCGCGTCGGCCTGTTCGACGCGATCCTCATCAAGGACAACCACATCCGCCTCGGCGGCGGCGTCGCAGGCGCGCGGTCGAGCGCGCGCGCGCGCACCGGCCCGGGCTGCCGGTCGAGATCGAAGCCGAGACGCTCGATCAGGTCGATCAGGCGCTCGCCGCCGGCGCCGAGACGATCCTCGTCGACAACATGTCGACCGCCGACATCCGCGTGCGCGGTCGGCCGCGCCGCGGGGCCGCGCCAAGATCGAGATCTCCGGCGGCGTCACGCTCGAGCGCATCCCCGAGCTCGCGGCGACCGGCGCCGACTTCGTCGTCGGTCGGCGCGCTGACGCACTCCGCGCCGGCGATCGATATCAGCTTTGAAATCGAACCGGCTTAGCCCGTCCGGTATGTCCCGTCCGTCGGGTCGACCAACGATGTCGCCGCCGCGCTTCCGCACCGCTCCGTCGTCGTCGCCGACCAGCAGACCGCCGGCCGCGGCCGCCGCGGCCATACCTGGTTTTCGCCGCCCGGCGCCGGACTCTACGTGTCCGGTCGTGCTCGCGCCGGCGACGCGCGCGCGTCGACCCGGCGCGCGCGACGACGCTGCTGACGCTGGCCGCCGGCGTCGCGCTGGCCGAAGGCATCGAGCGCGGCCACCGGCCTGTCGCGTCGATCTCAAGTGGCCGAACGACCTGCTGGTGTCGCCGGCGCAAGCTCGGCGGCATCCTCGCCGAAGGCCACGGCGATCGACCGGTGGTCGCTCGGCTACGGCATCAACGTCGCTCGCGACCGCGTTTCCACCGGAGCTGCGCGAGCGGGCGACCTCGCTCGAATCGGAGCTCGGACGCCGCGTCGATCGCGATCATCGTGCTCGCCGAGACGCTCGCCGCGCTCTCGCGCCGCTACGAGGACCTGCTCGACGGCCGGTTCGATGCTATTCTCGACGCCTGGCGCCGCCGCGCCCCGGCCGCGTCCGGCGCGCGCGTCACGTGGACGACGCATGGACGGCGCGCACACCGGCGTCACGGCCGGCATCGACGATCGCGGAGCGCTGCTCGTGCAGGTCGGCGATCGTGTCGAGCGCATCGTGTCCGGGGAATCGACTGGCTGTGACTCGATGATAGTCAGCCTGGCTGCAGCCTGGATCGACTTTTATGCTCTTAGCGATCGACGTCGGCAACACCAACATCGTGCTCGGCGTCTTCGACGGCGCCACGCTCGATCCAGAGCTGGCGGCTGCAGACGCTGCGCGAGCGGACGTCCGACGAGCTCGGCCTGCTGGTCGACGGCCTGTTCGCGCACAGCCGGATCGAGCGCGTGCAGATCCGCGGCGTGATCCTCGGCTCGGTCGTGCCGCCGCTGACCGGCACGATCCGCGCAGATGGTCGAGCGCTACTTCGGCGTCACCGCGCTGCGTCGTCGAGCCGGGCGTCAACACCGGCATGCCGATCCTCTACGAGAACCCCGCCGAGGTCGGCGCCGATCGCATCGTCAACGCCGTCGCGGCGTACGAGAAGTTCGGCAAGGCGCCGGCGGCAGGCCGGCCGATGATCGTCGTCGACTTCGGCACGGCGACGACGCTCGACGCGGTGAGCGCGAAGGGCGAATACCTGGGCGGCGCGATCTGTCCCGGCGTCCAGATTTCCGCGGACGCGCTGTTCCAGCGGGCGGCGCGCCTGCCGCGCATCGACGTGCGCAAGCCGGCGCGCGGTCGTCGGCCAGACGACGGTCGGCGCGATGGAGTCGGGCCTGTTCTACGGCTACGTCGGGATGGTCGAAGGGCTGGTCCGCCGGATGAGCGACGAGCTCGGCGGCAACGCGCTGTGCGTCGCGACCGGCGGCCTCGCCGACGTCATCGCGCCGGAGACCTCGCTGCATCGAGCACGTCGACGCCGACCTGACGCTCGCACGGCTTGAGAATCGTGTGGGAACGCAACCAGACATGACCGCCGACTACTGCCGGGAGATCGAGACCTACCTGTGCCGGAAGAACGACGGCCATCTGATCCGGGTCGTCGGCCCCTCGTTCGAGCTCGTGTCCGGCTGGGCGGCGCAGGGCGTGCCGCTCAAGGTCGCGTGCTCGGGCATCGATCGGTATTTCGAGCGCTACTACCGCAAGGGGCCGCGGCGCCGGCCGGTGAAGATCGACTTCTGCGACGCCGACGTGCTCGACGTGTTCGACGAGTGGCGACGGGCGGTCGGGTGACGTACAGTCGTCAGTCGCCAGTCATCAGTCGTCAGTCGAGCAGTCATCAGTCATCAGTCCGCAGTCATCAGTCGAGCAGTCGCCGTCAGTCGCTGCCGGAACATCTCGAGCGCGTCGTGCTCCGGCTGTCGTCGGCGCGCGCGCGCGGGTCGCTCGGCGACGAGTTCGATGCGCTGATCGATCGCGTGTCGCCGCGAGCTCGACGCGGCCCGGGCGAAGGCCGGCGGCCTGCGGGGACGGCGCGTCAGGCGCTGATCGATCGCCTGGCGGCCCTCGACGCGGAGCTGCTGCAGCAGGCGCGCGCGTCGCTGGACGGCGCGGCGGCCGCGGCGCTGGCGCGTGAGGCCGACGACGAGCTCGCCGGATTTCGCAGCGGCATGACCGCCGAGGCGTTCGCGCGCGCGCGCGCGAGGCGGCGATGGATCGCCTGGTGCGCGAGCGCGTTCGAGCTGCCGACGGTCGGCGTTCGTGTAGGAACGCGCGACGTTGAAGCCGGCGACATCATCCCGCTGACCGTCGAAGGCCCGCCGCCGGCGGCGGATGATCGCGCGCCGCGACGGCCAGGTCGTGCTCGTCGCCGACGCGATTCCGGGCGAACGCGTCGCAGGCGCGGATCGAGCGCGTCGGCGAAGGGCGTCGCGTACGCGCAGACGCGTCGTCGGTCGAGGAGCCGTCGCCGCGATCGCCGCGATCCGTTCGCCGATCCGCTGTGCGGCGGCTGCCTCTACAGCCACATCGCGCTATCCGCGGCAGCTCGAGATCAAAGGCGAGGTGATCGCCGACGCGTTCAGGCGCATCGGGCGCGTGCACGCTGCCGGCGCCGGTGGCCGTCGCCGGCTCTCCCGAGGACGGGCTATCGGATGCGCGCGCGGCTGCACGTGCGCGGCCATCGGCTCGGGTTCTTTCCGGGAGAACAGCCACGACGTCTGCGACGCGCGCGCGACGCGCCAGCTGCTGCCCGCGACCTCCGACGCGCTCGAGCGGCTGATGGCGGCGATGCGGTCGCTCGGCCTCGATGCCGTCCGCGAGATCGAGCTGTCGGAGAACATCGACGCCTCGGAGCGCGTCGTGTTTCTCGACGCCGCCGCGGCGATCGACGCCTCGACGCTCGAGCGTCTGGCGGGCACCGACGGTCTGACCGGCCTCGGGTCGGCCGTTCGGCGCGTTCGGCAGCCCGTATGTGACCGACTCGCTGACGATCGGCGAACGCTCGCTGACGCTGCGGCGGCACGTGCAGTCGTTCTTCCAGGGCAACCGCCACCTGCTCGGCGACCTGGTCGCGCACGTGACCGGCGCGCGTGCCGGTTGGCGGCGCGGTCCTCGATCTCTACGCCGGCGTCGGCCTGTTCTCGCCGTCGCCGCCGCGGTCGTTCCGCGGAGCATCGCGTCGGTCGCGGTGGAAGGCGATGCCTACGCCGCCGACGACCTGCACGCGAACGGCGCTGCCGCGCGGCGGCCAGATCACCACGGTGCGCGGCGCCGTCGAAGGCATTGCGGCCGGGCTGTTGGCGCGTGGGGCCGGGCGGCCGGCCGCCCGGCGGTCGAGACCGCGTCATCGTCGATCCGCCGCGGACCGGCCTGTCGCGCGAGGCGATGGACAAGTCCTGGCGCTCGACCGCGCCGCGCCTGATCTACGTCTCGTGCGACGTCGCGACGCTCGCGCGCGACGCCCGCCGCATCGTGCGACGCACGGCTACGCGATCGAGCGCGATCGACGGCTTCGATCTGTTCCCGAACACGCCGCACGTCGAAACCGTCGTGGTGTTCACGCGCAGCGTAGACCGCATGACGCACACGAACACGGCACACTACGAAGGCCGAATCCTTCGGGATCTGCGAGTCTGCGTTCGTGTGCTCCTTGGCGTCTTACGCGACGTCGTCGTCGGGGATCGGTTTCTGCGCCGCCTCGAGGAAGCCCTCGAACAGCGGGCGGAACTCGCCGGTGCGGAAGAAGTTCTCCGGGTGCCACTGGACGCCGAGGCAGAAGCGCGCCGCCGGATCCTCGATCGCTTCGATGACGCCGTCCGGCGCCGTCGCCGACGACGCTGAAGCCCGTGCGCGACGTCCTTCACCGCCTGATGATGGCGGCTGTTCACTTCGCAGGCGTCGTCGGTCAGCCGCTCGCGCATCAGCGTCGCCAGCAGCGAGTCCTTCTCGATCCAGACCTCGTGCGCGAGGTCGTAGGCCTGGTGCGGCGGCACCGGCAGGCTGTGCTCGAGCGCGCCGGGGAGCTGCGACGGGATGTCCTGCACCAGCGTGCCGCCGCAGGCGACGTTCAGCACCTGGACGCCGCGGCAGATCGCGAAGATCGGCAGCTCGCGCGCGCGCGCCGCGCCGATCAGCGCGATCTCGAACTCGTCGCGGCCCGGCCTCGGCTTCGACCGTCGCCGGATGCGGCGCCTCGCCGTAGCGCGACGGCGTCACGTCGTCGCCGCCGGTCAGCATCAGCCCGTCGATGCCGGCCAGCGCCTCGTCGAGCGGCATCGACGGATCGAGCAGCCGCGGCTCGCCGCCGACGTGAAGGATCGCCTGCCGGTAGTCCTCGATCTTCCGGCACGTGGTGATGCCAATGACCGCCATAAGTTACATCCGGCTCGGAACGTCGATGCCCATCAGGTCGAGCGCGCGGGTCAGCTGCGTGCGCACGTAGGACGACGCCGGCCGCGCGCCAGCCGCTTCCGGTCCGCCCGCTCTTCGTTGAGGATCGGATACCGATGGTAGAACGCGTTGAAGGTCTGCGCCAGCCCGAAGCGTGCATTTCGCCAGCCCGGAGAATTCCAGCGACCGCACCACCTGCTCGACGACCTCGTCGAGGCGCGACGGCCTCGAACACGACCGCCCAGAGGTCGTGCGTCGCCGGCTCGTCGGCCACTGGTCGAGCAGCTCGTCCGGCGGCGTCCGATCGAGCGCCGCCGAGCACGTCGGCCTCCGACAGCCCTCCCGCTCCTGCAGCTTGCGGAAGATGTTGTTGGCGCGCACGACCGCGTATTGCAGGTACGGGCCGGTCTCGCCCTCGAAGCTGAGCGCCTCCTCGATGTCGAACACGATCAGCTTGCCGCGCGAGAACTTCAGCATGAAGTAGCGGATCGCGCCGACCGCGATCTGCGCGCCGACGCGCTGGCACTCCTCGCGGCGAGAACTCCGGGTTGCGCTTCGCGACTTCGGCGCCGGCCTTGGCGGTCAGCAGATCGAGCAGGTCGTCGATCTTGACGCCGAGCCCCTTGCGTCCCGACACCTCGACGAACGGCTTCTTCGCGTCCTCGCCGTCGGGCCGGTCTCGTAGCCCAGCTCGCGCGCCGTCGCGTGCGACAGCGCGACCATCTCGTACGAGAAGTGGATCGAGTTCTCCGCCTCCGTCGGATGCCCGAGCGTGCGCAGCGCCTGGCTGAGCAGCGCCTGCAGGTACATCTGCCGCGAGTCGATGACGTTGTAGATCCGCTCGGCGCGGCCGAACGGCGGCGCGCCGGGTCGCCGTCGCTCGGACGTCGTCGACCACAGCGGCCGGCCGTCGGCCTGCGTCGCGAACAGCCGGTAGCGGAAATCGCGCCCGAGCAGGCCGAACTTCCAGAACTGGTTCGCGATGTCCTTGCCGACGTAGGTGACGACGCCGTTCGAGCGGACGATGACCTTTCTCGCGCGGCTCGTCGCCATCGTCGGCGGCACGCGTCGGCCGCTGCGGCAGCGCCTCGCGTCGCCTCCGTCCTCGATGCGCATCACCCAGCAGCCGGCCAGCTTGCCTTCGGTCTGCAGGAACACGGCGCCCTGCGCCTTCAGGATCTCGAACGCGTGCGCCCAGAACTGCAGGCGCAGGATGTCGCCCTCGTAGGTCAGCAGGTCGTAGCCGATGTTCAGCCGCGCCATCGTCTTCAGATGCGCGCGCACGATGCGATCGACGATGAACGCGCCGATCGCGGCGGTGTCGTTGCCGCCGTGCTCGAGGTCGTGCAGCGCCGCGGCGCGGATCTCGAGCCGCGCCTTGTCGCCGTCATACCACTCGGTGACGCGCGCGTAGAGATCCCAGCAGTAGTAGTCGAAGCGCGTCGTGTCGGCGATCGCGCGCACCTCGTCGAGCGTCCGGTGCTCGAGCTCGCGGAAGCCGACGACGACGTCGGCGACCTGGACGCCGGTGTCGTCGATGTAGTTCTGCGTTTCGACCGGCGTGCCGCGGAAGCGCAGCAGCGCGCACGAGCGTGTCGCCGAGCGCCGGCGTTGCGCAGGTGGCCGATGTGCGCCGCCTTGTTCGGGTTGATCGCCGTGTGCTCGACGATCGTCTTCTCGCGGCGCGACGGCCGCGGCGCGGCACCTGCCGCCGCGATGCGCGTGGATGATGAACGCCGGCGCGGTCGAGATAGAGGTTCAGGTAGCCGTTCGGCGCGGCGACGATGCGCGCGACGCCGGGAATCGCGCCGACCGCCGCGCCAGTTCCTGCGCGATCGCGCGCGGCGCCTTGCGCAGCGTGCGCGCCAGCTGAAAGGCGACCGGCACGGCGAGATCGCCGAGCGCGCGCGTCGGCGGCACCTCGACCGCGAACGGCGGCACGTCGGCGATGCCGAAGTGCCGGCGGATCGCTTCGGCAATCGCGTCGTGGACGCTGGCGTTGAACGCTCAGAATCATGGACGGTTGCTGACCGAGCCGGCAGGCCGGCACGGCGCGACGACGTCGGCGCTGACTACGGGTCTGCCGGTAAGCACGTGATACGATTACGGTTTGTGACCTTGAAGCGCCTCGAGATCTGCGTACTCGGCCGCGCGCGTGTCCGCGCCTCTCAGCATCTTAACCTGACATGCGAGAAGCCGGCATCGGTCGCGTGCTCGTCGCCAGCCTGCATCAGGGCATCGCCGACATTCTGCCGACGCGTCTCGGCGTTCTACGAGAACTGGCTGAACGCCGAAGGGCTGCGCGAGGGCACGATCGGGCTCGCGCCGCTCTACGCGGTGCTCAGCTTCCTGCGGCAGGAAGGGGACGCGTATCGGCTGATCACGACGCGCGCCGGCGAGTACGCCGCCGAGTGGACGGTGCAGTCGATGCCGCCGGCGCAGCGCGCGCTGATCAAGGCGGCGCCGGCGTGGCTGCGCAGCCGGATGCTGCTGCGCCTGGCGCGGCGCCTGGTGCGCAACAGCTACACCGGGCAGCCGCGCGATCTCGCGCATCCGCGCGCGGCACGGCGAGCATCGACCTCCGCGCGTCGGTCTTCTGCACGGTGCGCGAGCCGGTGCCGCATCCGCTCTGCGGCTTCTACGCCGCCGCGTTCACGCGGCTGCTGGCGCTCTTCGACATCGGCGCACGCACCGAGGTGGTCGCGTGCCGCGGCACCGGCGAGCCGACCTGCGTGCTGAAGGTGGCGATGGCGAACGGCCAGCCGGTCGAGCCGGCAGAGGCACCATGAGACGCTGCGTCGCTCGCGCCTGCTGATGCGTCGTCCGCCGTGCTGCCGGACCGCGCGGCGCAGCCGGCCGTCGCGCATCCTGGTGATGCCGTTCGAGAACGTCAAGCGCGACGGGCGCATCTTCTGGCTGACCGAGGCGTCGCCGGTGCTGCTGACCGACGATCTCAACGCGCTCGGCGCGAACGCGATCACGCGGCGCGGAGCGCCGCAGGCGTTCGAGCGGCTGCAGGTGCCGCCGGTCGCCGCGCTCACCGACGCCACGGTGATCCGCATCGGCCAGCTCGTCGGCGCCGTCGCAGGTCGTCGTCGGATCGCTGCAGCTCGAGGACGACGCGCTCGTCGTCCGCGCGCGCAGCATCGCGCTCGACACCGGCCGCGTGCAGGCGCGACGTGACCGATCGCGGTCCGCTGCCGGAGCTGTTCGGCACGCTTCGAGCGGATCGCGCGCCGGCATCGCGCCGCCGTCCGCGAAATCGTCGGACGAGATCGAGCAGCATGCATCCGCCGGTCGCCGTGTTCGAGGACTTCATCAAGGGCCTGCTCGCGGAGACGCCGGCGACGGCGATCAACTACCTGAACGCCGCGCTGGCAGCGGCAGCCGTCGTTCGATCGCGCGCGCCTCGCGCTGTGGGATGTCTACGCCGAGCAGGGCGACCACGAGCGCGCGCTCGCGGCGGTCGCGCCGGTGCCGGCCGATTCGCCGTGGGCGCGCCGCGCCCGGTTTCTCGCCGGGCCTGTCGCAGCTGCACCTCAAGAAGCTACGACGACGCGTTCGCGCACGTTCAAGGCGCTCGCCGACGCGGATCCGGCGCCGACCGTCCTCAACAACCTCGGCGTCGTCCAGCTGCGCCGCGGCGGCACGCCGCAGATCGGGCCAGCCGACGTTCTACTTCACCAAGGCCGCCGAAGCCGACCCCGACGATTCGGACTACGTCTTCAATCTCGGCTACGCCTACTGGCTGGACCGCGATCCGCAGGCGGCGATCTACTGGCTGCGCGAAGCGGTCCGCCGCAACCCGGCCGACGGCGACGCGCACTTCGTGCTCGGCGCGGCGCTCGCCGCCGGCGGCAACGCCGACCGAAGCCGCGCGCGAGCGCGAGCTGGCGCGGCGCCTGTCGTCGGCGTACGAGCGCGGGACAAGCGGCCGGGCGGCGACGCGGTGCCGAAGGGGCTCGAGCGCGATCAAGAACGAGGTCGAGCTGCCGCACGCCTGCCGCATCGTCACGCGGCTGACGACGACCGAGCAGCGCGAGCAGGCGGAGCTGGCGACGTTCTATCTCGATCGCGGCCGCCGGCTGTATCAGCAGGAGAACGATCGCGATGCGGTCGGTCGAGTTGAACCACGCGCTCTATCTGTCGCCGTACCTGGCCGACGCGCACCTCCTGCTCGGCCGCATCCACCTGCGCAACGGCCGCGTCCACGACGCGATCGACGCGTTCAAGATCGCGTTGTGGAGCGCGGAGACCGCCGACGCGCATGCCGCGCTCGGCGAGGCGTACCGGCAGGCCAAGGATCCGGCGGCGGCGCGCGCCGAGGCGCAGCGCGCGCTCGCGCTCGACCCGGCGTCGGCCGAGGCCGAAGCGCTGCTCGCTCGGCCGTGACTCGACGGCGCGCTAACGTGCTAAAATCACGGCAGTTGTGGCACAGCTCAACTCAGGACGACGGCTTTCACGAAATCCAGCTGAACGGCAAGCAGCTGGTGTTCCTGTTCATGGCCGCGACGGTCGTGTCGGTCGTGATTTTCCTGTGCGGCGTGCTCGTCGGGCCGCGGCGTGCGCGCCGGGCAGGCGGCGATCGCCGACGCGCCGCGCCGACGAGCAGTCGCCGAGACCACGCCGACCCAGCAGCCGCGCCAGCTCCGGCGCCGACGCCGGCCGGATCCGATCCGACGGCCGCCGCGCCGCCGCCCGCGGCCGACGATCTCAGCTATTTCAATCGCCTCGAAAGCCAGAGCGCGCCGCCGGAGCAGCTGAAGCCGGCGCCGGACAAGCGCGCGACCGCCGAGCGCGCCGCGCCGCGCCGCCGACACGCGCCGCGACGCCGCACCGCCGCCGCTCGCCAGCGCCGGCGCCTGCGACCGTGCGACGGCACCGCGCGCCGCGCCGGCCGTCGACGCTGCCGCCGAGCGCCGCCGGATCGGGATTCGCCGTGCAGATCGCCGCGCTGAACGTGCGCAGCGAAGCGGACGCGATCGCGAAGCGCCTGAGCTCGAAGGGCTACGCCGCCTACGTGCTGCGCGCCGGCGAGCGGCACGCCGTCGGTGTACCGCGTCCGCGTCGGCAAGTTCCCGACGCGCCGCGAAGCCGAGATCGATGGCCGCCACGGCTGCAGAAGGAAGAGCAGTTCAAGCCCTGGGTCACGCGCTGATACGGCGCGGTAACTCCGCGCGGTATCGCTCACGAATCCATCAGGCCGTTTTCGATCGCGTAGCGCATCAACTCGGCATTGCTGCGCATCTGCAGCTTGTCGAGCAGCCGCGACGCGGTAGGTGCTCACCGTCTTGACGCTCAGCCCGCAGCGCCGCGGCGATCTCCGACACCGTGCGCCCCGAGCCGAGCATCCGCAGCACCTGATATTCGCGATCCGACAACGCTGTCGTGCGGCGGCCGGTCGCCTCGAGCCGGCGTGCGCGCGCCAATCGTGGCCGCGCTGTGCCGAGATACATGCCGCGCCGCGCCGAATCTGCTCGATGGCGTGCACCAGTTCGGTCGGCGCGCTGTCCTTCGTCAGATAGCCTGAGCGCGCCGGCCGCGAGCACGCGCCGCGCGAACTGCGCCGCCGGGTGCATGCTCAGCACCAGCACCGGCAGGCCCGGCCGGCGTGCGGCGGATCTCCTTCAGCAGATCGAGGCCGCTCGCACCCGGCAGCGTCACGTCCAGGACGACGACGTCCCAGG